>Ga0213827_1001027_pt1 | contig 17360 bp, 19 predicted proteins | sample MC6MC0898MG_FD_180669 | JGI IMG/M metagenome (GOLD analysis project Ga0213827, IMG submission 180669) | Enriched soil aggregate microbial communities from Iowa State University, Ames, United States - MC6-MC0898-MG | ecosystem: Environmental > Terrestrial > Soil > Unclassified | place: USA: Iowa...
TTGATCGCAAGGCGTCGCGCCCGACAGGAGAACCGCCATGCCGTCCCCGCTTGCCTCATCGTCCCCGGATGCCTCGCGGCTGTGGCTGCTGGTGCTTGCCGGCGGCATCGTCATGGGCCTGGCCCTGGGCGTACGCCACGTGCAGGGCCTGTTTCTCTTGCCGGTATCGATGGACCGGGGCTGGAGCCGCGAAACCTTCGCCATGGCGATGGCTATCCAGAACCTGACCTGGGGCATCGCGCAACCCTTCACCGGCATGGTGGCCGACCGCTACGGGTCGGCCAAGGTCATCGTCGTAGGGCTCGCGTTCTACGCGCTGGGCCTGGCCGGCATGGCCTACGCCGCGACGCCGGCGGCCTTCCTGCTGACGGCGGGCGTGTGCATCGGCATTGCGCTGTCCGGCACCGCGTTTGCGGTCATCTACGGCGCGCTGAGCCGCCTGGTGCCGCCCGAACGCCGCGGCTGGGCGCTGGGCGTGGCGGGCGCCGTGGGCGGGCTGGGCCAGTTCACCATGGTGCCGGCGGCGCAGTGGCTGATCGCAGGCTGGGGCTGGGTGAACGCCTTGCTGGCGTTTGCATTGCTGCTGGCGATTGTGCTGCCGTTGGCCCGGCCCTTGCGCGAACCGGCCCGTGCCGCGCACGATCCGGCGGCGCCGGATGCAGGCCTGTCGCTGCGGGCATCCATCCGCGAAGCCTTCGCGCAGCCCGGGTTCTGGTTGTTGAACCTGGGTTTTCTGGCTTGCGGTTTCCAACTGGCGTTCATCGGCACGCACCTGCCTGCCTACCTGATGGACAAGGGCCTGCGCGCGGCCGACGCCGTGGGGGCGTTGGCAATCATTGCGCTGACCAACGTCGCGGGCACGTATGTCTGCGGCATCCTGGGCGCGCGGCACCGCCGCAAGTACCTGCTGGCCGGCATCTATCTGGTGCGCACCGCCGCCATCGCGCTGTTCCTGTTGCTGCCGCTATCGACCTGGACCGTCTACGCGTTCGCGGCCGTCATGGGCTTCGTGTGGCTGGGCACCGTGCCGCTGACCAACGGGTTGATTGCGCAGGTCTTCGGCGTGCGCTACCTGACCACGCTGTTCGGCTTCGTGTTCTTCGGCCATCAGCTGGGTTCGTTCCTGGGCGTGTGGTTGGGCGGCATCGTGTTCGAAGCCACCCGGTCCTATGACTTGATCTGGATGGGGGCGATGGCGCTGGGCGTCCTGTCGGCCGTGCTGCACTGGCCGATAGACGACCGCGAGATCACGCGGGCGCGTCCCGTCGCCGCGCCCGGCTGAGGCTACAGGGCGCGGTGCTGCGTGCCCGCGCCCATGGTGATGTGCAGCATGCGACAGGGCTCGATCACCTTGACGGTATGCCACACGCCTTTCGGGATCACGTACGCGTCGCCGTCCAGCATCTTCACCGTCTGGATGCCCGTCGGCCATTCCAGGTGCAGCTCGGCCGCGCCTGACATCAGGCGCACGATCTCGTCGGCTTCGGGGTGCATCTCCCACTGCGGCCAATCCTTGGAGAAGGCGTATTCGGATACCAGCCAGCCGCGGCCGAAACGGTCCAGCTCATCGGGGGACTGGGACCAGAACGCGTCCCCGCCGTTGACGGTGGAAGCGGTGCCGGTGGCGTCCAGCAAGACGTAATGCGACGACAGATCGGTAGCCATGGTGCGCATCCTCGTGTGGGGGGTTATGTTGCGGGTTTGGGGCCATAGTAACGAGGCGGCCCGGATTTGACCCGGGCTTTTGCGCCGGTTTCAGCGCGTCATCTTGAAGCGATATCATGTTGCCCATCAGCAACCACAACGGGAAAGGCGATGAGCCAGGGGTTCGATGGGGTCAGGCCCGCGTCCGAATCGTCCATCGAGATCGGCTTCTTCTATGACGGCAGGCACTGCGTTGAACGCATCCGCGTCAAGCCCACGGCCGCCAACCTGAAACGGGCCGCCGATCGCCGGGCGGCCATCCTGGAGGCCATCGCGCGCGGCGATTTCGACTACGACGCCGAATTCCCCAAGCGCAGCACGCCTCCGAAGCCATCACAAGGGTCCGCATGACAAGCAACACGCAGCTGATAGTCAATGATCTGACGCCGCAGGCATTCTCGGCTTACGGCTGGATGCTGGGCAAGCCCATGCCGGACGGCAATGGCGTGCCGCTGTTCTCCAACCCGGCCACGGATTTCTGGCAGGAACACGTGTTCAACACGGGGGCGGGCGGCGACGCCGAATTGCTGTGGGTCAACTACCGCAGCCCATCCGTGGAAATCGCGAGCCTGGAAAAGCATCTATTGACGCAGCAGGCCATCGTGCCGCTGACCGGCCAGATCATCCAGGTGGTCGCTAAAAGCGCCGCCGACGGCAGCCCGGACCTGGCGACGCTGGCGGCTTTTCGCGTGCCGCAAGGCCAAGGCGTCTGCATGCGGCCGGGTTGCTGGCACGCGACCCGCGTCGTCGATGGGGAAGTGACCTGCCTGATGTTGACGCGGCGATCCACCACGGTGGACCTGATCCAGCATCTGACGACCGACGCGCGGGCAACGGAAAGCGCCATCGTGGAAATCCCTTTGCAACGCCTTGAAGACCTGGCCCAGGTGGCGCTGGAAGCGGCTACGCAATAACCCGCCTCACAGACCCTGGGTAGAGGCCGCGGCGATCATTCTGCTTCGCTGCACACCACGCCCAGGCGCTTGAACAGGGGCCATTTGTTGCGGTAGCCATCCGTCCAGCACATGGCGGTAAACGCCGACAGCGGTTCATCCACCGCATGCACCGTGATTTGCGCGGCCGCGGCGTCGTCCTTGGGGCAGAAGGGCTGGCCCGGCGTCGGGTACAGCGTCCCTTCCCAAACAGGGCTGCCGCAGTGTTCGCAGAAATTGGTCCACTGGCCGTTGCGGTCCGGGTTTTGGCGGACGGTGGGCGCCAGCGCCTGCAAGGTTCGCACGACCGGCGCCGACAGGATGCCAACCTGCGACAACAGCGCGGGCCCTTCGATGCGCTGCCATTGCTCCGGGCCAAACAGCCATTCGTGGAACGCCATGGGGTCCAGCCCGGTGCTGTCGCAGTCTTCGTCCAGCTCGATGTCGGCCTCCGTGCTTTCGTGATGGGCCGGCACCGCCAGCGCGAACACCGGTGTGGATTCGCCGCATTGGGCGCAGCAGTGCGTGGCTTGCAGCACGTAGTACGACGATGCTCGCAGGTTTGCGCCTGATTCGCCGTCGCCACCCGTATTGCTATTCTGCGTATCCATGCCTGAAATGTTGTTCCTGTGCGAACCGGTCCTAGTTGTGGGGTACCGGTTCTTCTTCATCGCCGGGAAATATGCCAGAATCTGTCCCGGAATTTCTGCTTAGCCCGCGACGCTGCCGCCACCAGGGCGTTGCCAACATCCCCAACGTGTTGGAGCCAACCATGCGCGACCGCCAGAGTAGCACTGGATTTTCCACCGCCCTTCGCGGCGTGCCCGCCCGGTGGTTCATGGCGACGCTGCTGGCAGGCGGCTTGGCCGGCTGCAGCTTCACATCGCCGGACGAGGCCACGGGGTCGCAATCGGTCGGCATCCATGGCGTCACCGGGCAGCAGGCGCGCAGCATCGCCCGCGAGGCCTACCTGTACGGCACGCCCATGGTCGCCAGCTACCAGACCATGTACGCGTTCAGCATCGACAAGAACAACCCGCAGTACAAGGGGCCGTTCAACACGGTGAACAACATCGCGCGCGTCTTCACCCCCGAAGACACGGCCTTCGTCACGCCCAACTCCGATACGCCATACTCGTTTGCCATCCTGGACCTGCGCGCCGAACCGGTCGTGATTTCCGTGCCGCCGATGGAAAAGCGCCGATACTTCGTCCTGCAGCTGATGGACCTGTACACGTACAACTTCGCCTACATCGGCAGCCGCAGCACGGGCAATGGCGGCGGGAATTTCCTGATCGCCGGCCCCCGCTGGACGGGCAAGGTGCCCCCCGGCATCACCAAGGTGATCAAGTCGGAAACCGAACTGGTGAACATGGTGGGCCGCACCCAGATGTTCAACCCGGCCGACCTCGAGAACGTCAAGCGCATTCAGGCCCGCTACAAGATCCAGCCCTTGTCGGCCTACGCCAAGCGCCCGGCGCCACCCGCGCCGCCGGCCGTCGAGTGGATCCCGCCAGTGCCGCCCGGCGAGATGCGCACGTCGCTGGAGTTCTACAACCAGCTGGCCTTCCTGCTGCAATTCGCGCCCACGCATCCCACCGAGAAATGGCTGCGCGAACGCTTCGCCAGCATCGGCTTGAAACCGGGCCAACCCTACAAGGCCGACGCCCTGAATCCTGCCTTGCGCCGCGCCTTGCAGGAAGGCATGCACACGGCGCAGAACGACATCGACAAGAACCGTGCCGCGCTCGGCGGTAAGACCGATACGCTGTTCGGCGACCGTAGCAAGCTGAAGAACGACTACCTGACGCGCGCCACCGGCACGCAAGTCGGCATCGGGGCCAATAGTCGCGAAGAGGCGCTGTATCCGGTCCTGGAAAAAGACAGCCGCGGCCAGGAACTGGACGGCAAGTACGCCTACACGCTGCGCTTCGCGCCGCGCAGCCTGCCGCCTGTCAACGCGTTCTGGTCCATGACCATGTACCGGCTGCCCGAACAGCTGCTGGCGCCCAATCCCATCAACCGCTACCTGATCAACTCGCCCATGCTGCCGTCCCTGAAGAAGGACGCCGATGGCGGGCTTACGCTCTATATCCAGGCGCAATCTCCCGGCAAGGCCAAGGAATCCAACTGGCTGCCCGCGCCGGAAGGCCCGTTCATGGTGACGATGCGGTACTACTGGCCCAAGCCGGAACTGCTGGAGGGCAAGTGGGTGTCGCCGGAAATAGAGCGGGTGCCGCAATAGGCGCATCGGCGCGCACAGCCTAGAATCGGGCTCCGGAGGGCGGCGGGCGCAAATCCGGCCGCCTTTCCCATGGGGAGGAGTCACGGGCATGAAGCGCAACTTCAATATCCACGATCTGCGTATCTTCTATACGGTTGTCATGACCGGGTCGACCCGCCAGGCGGCGCAGGTGATGCACCTGACGCAGCCGGCGATCAGCCATGCGGTCTCGCGCCTGGAAAGCGCCACGGGCGTGCAGCTGTTCGACCGGTCGCACAAGACCTTGCGGCCCACCGAGGCGGGGCAGTACCTGTACACCGAAGCCAAGTTCGTGCTGGACGAGCTGGTGCGCATCGACGAAGCCTTGCACAGCATTGAGCAGTTCGGTGGCCGTGGCTTGCGTATCGCGTCGTCGCCGGCGTTGGCGCTGAGCTATGCGCCCGAGGCCGTCAAGCGCTACCTGGACGAACACGGCAAGCGGCCGTTCTCGGTCGACGTGGAATCGTCGGTGCAGGTAATCAGCGCGGTGGAGACCATGCGGGCAGACTTCGGCCTGGGTGCGGTCGGGCAAGACAGCCCGCGGCTGAACTTCACGCCTTTCCTGCGTACCGATGTCATGGCGATTGCGCACCGGGATCATCCGCTGGCCAAGCGTCGCGTGGTGGCCGTGGCGGATATCGCGCCGGACACCTTCGTCAAGCCGCTGTGGTCCGACTACGTGGTGGCGCAGGGCGACACCGGCGACACCACGCAGCTGGATTTCGCCATGCAGGCGCACATGACCCTGGTGCCGGGCACCGTGCGGGCGATGAAGGGGATCAGTCTGGTCAACGCGCTGTCGGCCTCCGATATCACGCGGGTCTACCCCGATCTGGTGGCGCTGCCGCTGGCGTCGCGGCAGTGGTTTGAATTCGTGCTGATCACCCGTAAGGATGCGCAGAACCAGGAACTGACCGGGCGGCTGCTGGGCGCGTTGCATGCTACCGCCCAGGCGCGCCGCACCGGCGTCTATGCGGACACGATCCAGCTGATCGGCTAGCGCGCAGCACTTTTGACGCGCGTCAGGCGGCCGGCGGTTGCCACGGCAGCGATTGCAGGTCGCCGTCGATGCTGATGGCCTGCCCGCTGACCATCGCGCCGTAAGGGCTGGCCAGGAACAGCGCCATGTTCGCGATATCGGCGGCGCGCACGAACTGGCGCAGGCTGACGCCGGCCAGTTCCAGCTCGGTTTCTTCCTCGACCGTCAGGCCCATGTTGCGGGCGCGGGCGGCGATCACGCGGTAGATGCGGGGGCCCGCCACCAGCCCGGGCAGCAGCGCGTTCACCCGGATGCCATAGCCGCCCAGTTCCACCGCGAGCGACCGCGTCAGCCCGACCACGCCCCATTTGGACGCGGCATACGGCGTGCGCATGGGGATGCCCATGCGGCCGGCCACCGAACTGATGTTGATGATGGCCCCGCCGCCCGCCTGGCGCAGCGCGGGCACCGCATGCCGCACGGTGTGGAATTGCGAGGCCAGGTTGATGTCCAGCGTCGCGCTCAGGTCATCGGGCTGGATGTCGGTGATGCCCGCCGTGGGGCCGGCGATGCCGGCGTTGTTGACCAGCACGTCCAGGCCGCCCAGATGCGCCAGGGCGGTCTCCATGTAGCGGTCGATGTCTTCGCGCCGGCTGACGTCGGCATGGCGGTTGGCGTGGCGGCTGGACGCAAGCGCGTTCTGGTCCACGTCGCACAGGTGGACGCGGGCGCCGCGGTCGGCAAAGGCGTCGGCCAGGGCCGCGCCGATGCCTGCCGCGCCGGCGGTGATGATGACGCGGCGGCCGCTCAGGTCCACCGGCAGGGCGGTAAGGTCTTGCTGGTTCATGTGGTTTTCCCGGGATGCGTTCGGATCAGGGTTTCATCAGGCGGCAGGTGGATTCCTGCGGCGACGTGTAGATCTGGTCGCCGGGAATCTGCGCGATCAGCTTGTAGTAGTCCCACGGCCCCTTGGATTCGGACGGTTTTTTCACCTGCATCAGGTACATGTCGTGCACCATCAGGCCGTCAGCGCGGATGTGCGCGTCCTTGGCGAAGAAGTCGTTCACGGGGTTGGCCTTCAGCCACTTCATGATCGTGTCGCCGTCGGTGGTGCCGGTGGCCTGCACCGCCTTCAGATAGGTGGTCGTCACGGAGTAGTCGCCCGCCTGCAGCATGGACGGCTTCTTCTTCATGCGTTCTTCAAAGCGCGCAGCCCACTTTCGCGACGCATCGTCCTGATCCCAGTACCAGGCCGTCGTCAGGTACATGTCTTGGGCCGCCGCCAGGCCAAGCGCGTGGATATCGGTGATCAGCACCAGCAGGCCGGCGATCTTCATTTTGGGCGTCAGCCCGAATTCCGCCGCGGCCTTGACCGCGTTGCTGGTGTCGTTGGCTGAATTGGCCAACCCCAGCACCGTCGCGCCCGATGCCTGCGCTTGCAGGATGAACGACGAGAAGTCCGCCGAGTTCAACGGGTGCCGCACGCGGCCCTTCACCTGGCCGCCGTCGGCCTGCACGACCGCCGACGCGTCGCGCTCCAGGGCGTGGCCAAAGGCGTGGTCCACCGTCAGGAAGAACCAGTCCTTGTTGCCTTCCTTCAGCATCGCGCGGGCCGTGCCGCGCGACAGTGAAACCGTGTCGTACACGTAATGCACCGTGTAGGGCGTGCATTGCGCATTGGTCAATTCGGAGGCCCCCGCGCTGACGACGAAGAAGGGCGTCTTCTTCTCTTCGGCCACCTTCGCCATCGCAAGCGCGGCCGCGGAGTTGGCGCCGGCGATCAGCATGTCGACGCCTTTCTGGTCCAGCCATTCCCGGGCGCGGGACGAGGCGATGTCGGCGCGGTTCTGGTGGTCGGCCACCAGCACCTCGATCTTCTTGCCCGCCACGGCGCCGCCCATGTCCGCCACCGCCATCTTGATGGCCTCGGCGCCGCCGGGGCCGTCGGCGTCCGCCGACAAGCCCGACATGTCGGTGATGAAGCCGATGCGGATCACGCCGTCATCGGCGCTGGCCGCGCCGCCCAGGCTCAGCAATACGGCGGCCACGGCCGCATTCAAGGTCTTTTTCATGATGTCTCCCCGCGAGGGTTTTGGTGTGGTTCCGGTGACGCGTCAGAACGCGACGTTGTCCCGGCCTTTGAGCTGCAGGATGTCGCGCGCGTCGTCAGGCGTCGCGATGGTGAGCGACAGGTCTTCCAGAATGCGGCGGATGCGCCGCACCTGGTCGGCGTTCGAATGCGCCAGTTCGCCCGGCCCATCCCACAGCGAATCTTCCAGGCCCACGCGCACGTAACCGCCCATCGTGGCGGCCTGGGTGGCCAGCGGCGTCTGCTTGCGTCCGGCGGCCAGCACCGACCACCGGTAGTCGTCGCCGAACAGGCGATCGGCCGTGCGGCGCATCATCATCACGTCTTCGGGGTGGGTGCCGATGCCGCCGCGGATGCCGAAGACGGACTGGATCAGGAAGGGCGGCTTCAGCAGGCCCTTGTCCACGAAGTGCGCGGCCGTGTACAGATGGCCGATGTCGTAGCACTCGATCTCGAAACGCGTGCCGTTGTCGTTGCAGGACCTGAGGATGTGCTCGATGTCCTTGAACGTGTTCTTGAAAATCAGGTCGTTGCTGCCTTCCAGATACGGACGTTCCCAGTCGTGCTTGAATTCCTTGAAGCGTTCCAGCAGTTCATACATGCCGAAGTTCATCGACCCCATGTTCAACGACGCCACTTCGGGCTTGAACGTGGTGGCGGGCAGCATGCGTTCGCTGACCGGCAGCACGGGCGAACCGCCGGTGGTGATGTTGATGACCACATCGCTGGCCGCCTTGATGCGCGGCAGGAACTGCGCGTACAGCGCGGGGTCCTGCGTGGGCCGGCCGGTCTGGGGATCGCGCGCATGCAGATGCACGATTGCCGCGCCGGCCTCGGCGGCTTCCAGCGCCGACCGCGCGATCTGGTCGGGCGTCACCGGCAGGTACGGCGACATCGACGGCGTGTGCACCGAGCCGGTAATGGCGCAGGTGATGATCACATTGTTTTTGCGTTGCTTCATGGGCCTTGGACGTTCGTGTTTTCTTATGGGCCCCGGCTGTCTCCTCCGGGTGCGGCCCATTCTGTCGCACGGTCCTGGCCTTGTCACCTGAACAGAAATTATCAACTGATAGGCTTTACGGTGCTGCGGCGCAACGTGGATGCGCCGGGCTACCGGGGCCCGATAAAAAGCCGCCGCCCAGGGCGGGCGGCGGCTGTAATCGAAAACGCCATCAGGTCTGGTCTTTGGTCGGCGACTTGGGGCCGTTCGTCTTGACGGACTCGATGCCTTTGTCTCGCGCCTGGGCCGTCGAATACATTTCGCTGCGCCCGACCGATTCGCCGTTCGCCGCCACCAGCGTGAAGTAGTGCGAGCCGTCTTTCGCCGTCTTGCGCATGTAGCGCGCCTCGTCGGCGGAATATTTCTGCACCGCGGCAATGCCGCCTTCGGCCGAGGCCTTGGTCGTGTATTGCTCGCTGGTCAGGATCACCTCGTGATTACCCGCGTGCAGATTGAACATGAACTGCGTCCCGCTGCGCTTCAGTACAAAGTAACCGCTCATCGTCGTCTCCGTTCTTGTTGAAGGGGTAACGCTTGGGCAACTTGCAACACGCCGGGTGGCGTCTGCCGAGAATACTTGATGCGGGCGACTTTGGAACAGCAGGCTGAAATACAATCGGCTGCTATGTCCGACCGCCCGCTTCCTTCCCCGTCTTCCCCTCAAACGCCCCGCAGCGGATACGTCCTGGCGGCGGACCTGGGCGGTACGCGCTTTCGCGCGGCGCTGGTGGATGAATGTGGCGGCATTGCCCATTCCTGCGCCATCGATAGCCCCGCAGGCGCCGGGCCGCATCCGGGTTGGGACGACATCGACGCCGATGCCTGGTGGCGCGGCCTGCAATCCCTGTCCGACACCTTGGCCACCCAGGCCGGCGCTGCCTTCGACGCCGTGCAGGCGATTGCCATCTGCGGCGTCACGCGCACCCAGGTCTTCGTCGACGCGCAAGGCGCCGCCATTCGCCCGGCCATCACCTGGCGCGACACACGCACTGCCGCGGATGTGGCCGAATGGCTGGCGGCCATGCCGTCCGGCCATCCCGAAAGCCGGCAGATCAACGCCTTCCACCCTTGGGCGCGCCTGGCGTGGCTGCTGCGCGCCGAGCCGCAGCATGCGGCGCGGGTGCACGTGGTGCTGGAACCCAAGGACTACCTGAACTTGCGCCTGACGGGCGCGGCGGCCAGCGATACCGTGTCGATGGCGCGTCTGGCTGCTGCTGCCCGGGGGTACGCGGCCGAGCCCGATCTGCTGACGGCCCTGGGCGCCGATCCCGCCTGGGTGCCCCCCTTGCTGAGCCCCCTGGATATTGTCGGGCCCGTGCAAGCCGGCCTGCCGGGCGCCCTGGCCCGTTTGGCGGGCCGCAGCGTCGTCGCCTGCGCGAACGACACCTGGGCTGCGGTGGCCGGCCTGGGCGCGCTGCGCTCGGGCTACGCCTACAACATATCGGGCACCACCGAAGTCTTTGGCGCGGTGGGCGCCGAGCCCGTGCAGGCCCAGGGCCTGATGACCGTGGACTGGGGCAGCGGCCACCACCAGATCGGCGGCCCCGGCCAGAACGGCGCGGACACGGTAGCTTGGTTGCTGCCGATGCTGGGCCGCCTTGGCGCCGAGGGCATGGCGGGCGTGGGCACCGCCATGGACGCTTTGTTGAATGCGCCGCGCGACCCGCAACCCGCCTTGTTCCTCCCGTACCTGCAGGGCGAGCGCGTCCCGTACTGGGACCCGCACCTGCGCGGGGCATTCCTTGGCCTGAATCGGCGGCATGGCGCAGGCGACCTGGCGTGGGCCGTGCTGGAGGGTGTGGCCTTCCTGAACCGCACCGTCCTGGAGCGCGCCGAGGCCGCCCTGGGCGCGCCGGTGGGGGAAATCCGCTTTGGCGGCGGCGCCGCGTCCAGTCCGCAGTGGTGCCAGGTCAAGGCCGACATCTGCGAACGCGCCGTCGTCGTCGGCCAAGCGGAACAACCCGGTGTTGTCGGCGCGGCCGTGGCTGGCTGGACGGCGCTTGGCCGCTACGGCAGCTTCGCGCAGGCGCAGGACGCGCTGGTCCGCACGGCGCACCGCTACGAACCCCAGGCCGACCGCAGCGCCGCCTATCGCCAGCTATACGCCCAGTTCCGCGCGGCGGAAGCAGCGCTGACGCCGGTGTCGCACGCGCTGGCCGGGATGCGGTTGCCGTAAAAACCCTAGGTGCGCTTGCGCGGCCTGGCAGCCCCTTGCGGCACCGTCGGGGTATAAACTCCTACGCCATCAGGGCGCGAACGCCCGGCAGGCGGTGGATAACCCTTGCACTACAACGAATACCAACGCAGCAAGGGTTGAGTCGATGCGCGGCATCCTGGAAAAGTACGGCACGGCAATCGCGGGATTGGTCCTGGTGGGCTTCTTCGCAATCGCCGCCCCGAATTTCGCGGCACCGAACAATCTGTTGAACATCGCCAAGGAAACCAGCTTCCTGGCCATCATTGCCATCGGCTTCACGCTGGCGCTGGTGACCGCCGAACTGGACCTGTCAGTGGCCGACGTCGCCAGTCTGGCGGCCGTCGTCACCGGCGCCCTGGTGCACACGGGGCAGCCGGTGTTGATCGCCATCGCGGCGGGCCTGGGCGTCGGCCTGCTTTGCGGCCTGGTCAACGGCATCGCCGTCACCCGCCTGCGCGTCCCGTCCTTGATCGCCACCCTAGGCATGGCCGCCATGGCACGCGGCTTCGCCTTCATGCTGACCGACGGCGTGTCCTACGTCGGCCGCTGGCCCGCAACCTTCACGGACCTGGCTCGCGCCAAGCCCTTTGGCATTCCCGCCTTGGTGCTGTGGATGCTGGGCGCGGTGCTGGTCGCCTACTTCCTGATCAAATGGACCCGCACCGGCGCCCGCATGACCGCCACCGGCGAAGCCGGGGAATCCGCGCGGCTGGCCGGCATCAACATCCGCGCCATGAAAAGCATCGGCCTGGCTCTGTCCGGCCTGTGCGCAGGGCTGGCCGCCGTGTTGCTGACATCCAGCCTGTCGTCCGCCGCGCCCAACATGGCCGGCGACTACTTCCTGTACGCGATCGCCGCCGTCTTGCTGGGCATGACCATGTTCAACCCTGGCCACGCCAACATCCCTGGCACGCTCGTCGCTGCGCTGATCCTGAAGGTGCTGGGCAACGGCCTGGTTCTGATGGGCGCGCCGTACTACGTGCAGGACATCGTGCTGGGTTTCATCATGATCGCGTCCGTCGCGGTGTCATCGGCCGTCCTGAAGAAAGCGGCCTTCAAATTCTGATCCGAAGGGGAAACCACCATGACCAAAACCTTGAAGCGCACGCTGCTTGCCAGCGCATTCGCTCTGCAATCGCTGGTGGCCAGCGCTGCCTACGCCTTTGACGTCGGCATCGTCGCCTTTCAGATGTCGTCCGAAACGCACGCCCGCGTCGCCAACGCCGCGGCCGAAGCCGCCCGCGCCAAAGGCTGGACCGTTACCCAACTGAACGCCGAAGGCTCGCTGCCCAAACTGGCCGAACAGCTGGACACCTTGGTCAACAAAAAGGTCGACGCCATCGTCGTCGCCATGGGCAAACCCGTGGAAACCGACGCCCAGCTGCAAGCCGCCAAAGAGAAGGGCATCCCCGTCGTGGGCGTGATGTCCGGCGCCAGCCCGCACATGCTGTTCGACGTCGAAGTCAATGAATACGCCACCGGCGCGCAGTCGGTGCTGTATCTGCTGGGCAAGATGGGCTACCAGGGCAACATCCTGTCCGCCCGCTTCGACGGCAACTCCGGCACCCGCATCCGCGGCAAGATGCTGGACGCCGTCCTGACGGAAAACACCGCCGTCAAAGACCTGGCCAAGTTCAGCATGGCCCGCACGCAAAGCTGGCGCGACGACGTGCGCAACGGCATGCAGGCCCTGTTCCTGCGCCATCAAGGCCAGTTCAAGGGCGTCTGGGCCTCGTTTGACGGCCAGGCCTACGTCATCGACGACCTGCTGCAATCCCAGGGCATGAAGAAAGGCGACATCACCTTGGTGTCGGTCGACGGCGGCCCGGAAACCTACCGCCGCATCGCGGACCCCAACAGCCTGATCACCGCCACCATGATGATCCCGTTCGAACAGCTGGGCGCAAGCGCCATCGATTCCATCGATCGCATCGTGGTGAAGAAGGAGCCCAAAGAGACCGTCGCCGCCGGCCCGTACCTGTTCATGGATTCGGTGCTGGTCGACGCCACCAACGTCCAGAAATTCCTGCAACCCGCCGCCAAGTAATCGCCGTGACCACCATGACCGCCGCGCTGTCGCTACGCCAGATCCGCAAGTCCTATGGGGCGGTCGAGGCCCTGAAGGGCGTCGATCTGGACGTGCCCGAAGGCCGCGTCATGGCCATCTGCGGCGACAACGGCGCGGGCAAGTCCACGCTGATCCGCATCATCTCCGGCGCGCAAGAACCCACGGGCGGCGAACTGAGCCTGAACGGCCAGAAGGTCGTGTTCGGATCCCCTCACGACGCGCTGGTGCAAGGCATCGCGACGATCTATCAGGACCTGGCCCTGGCGCCGCGCCTGTCCATCTGGGAAAACGTCTTCATGGGCGCCGAACTGGTGCGCCGGGTGGGGCCATTCAGCGTCCTGGACAAGCGCCGCATGGCCCTGGACGCACGCGGCTACCTGCAGCGCCTGTCCGTACCCATTGAAGACATGGACCGCCCGGTCGAACGCATGTCCGGCGGCCAACGCCAGGCCGTCGCCATTGCACGCGCGCTGCGTTGGGACGCACGCGTCGTCATCATGGATGAACCCACCGCGGCATTGGGCGTCAAGGAAACGGCGCTGGTGCTGAATCTGGTGCGCAAGCTGCGCGAAGAAGGGCGCACCGTCATCCTCATCAGCCACAACATGGCCGACGTGGTGGCGCTGGCGGACCGCGTGGCGATCCTGAAGAGCGGCGTGAAGGTCATCGAACGCGACGTGGCCGGGCTGAATGCAGATGCCCTGGCGCACATGGTGATGACGGGGAAGGAATGAAGAGGGCGGGGCGCGTCCGGCCCTGATTGCACCCGAAAAAAGGCCGCCGCCGGGTTTCCCCTGGCGGCGGCCTTTTTGCGTGCAGCAGCGGGACTTAGTCCTTGCGGCTGGTCACTTCAACCAGGTGATAACCGAACTGGGTCTTCACCGGGCCCTGGACCACGCCAACCGGGGCGCTGAACACGACGGTATCGAATTCCTTGACCATCTGGCCGGGGCCGAACGTGCCCAGGTTGCCACCGTCACGGCTCGACGGGCAGCTGGAGTTTTCCTTGGCGACTTGGGCGAAATCAGCGCCGTTTTCAATGGCGGTCTTGAGTTCGTTGCACTTGGCTTCGGTGGAAACGAGGATGTGACGGGCGGAGGCTTGTGCCATGAGGGCTCCTTGCGGGGAATGATTGGGGAGGGGAGAGTAACGCATTCGGCAGTAGGGCGCTGCAGACATTAGGGTAACGCTTCGACCGCTTGAGTTGCGTACCGAATGCAAGAGTTAGTAGTTAGGTGCCCCAATCTTAATTTTTATTTCAAAATGTTATAAATAGGCCCGGATCGTGTATTGATGGATGAAGCAATGGCTCATCCCGAAAAAAGGCCGAGGAGCTATGGGGATTCAGCAGTCACTCTTCAAGGTTTTGGCGGAATATGAGGCGGCATGCCAAACCGAATTCACTGGGCACCCGTTGGCTCAATTTATTCGCCGCGACTTCCGCGTGGTTGTCGAAGACATCATCGAAGCCGACAAACAATTGACGTGTAAAGGTAGTGCTGGCCAGGGCGGATGGGGACGCGGTCCTTGGCTGGGGATTTTTTTCGCTCCGGTGACAGAGGGAGCTCAGTCTGGTTACTACCCCGTCTACCTCTTCCGCGAAGACATGCGTGGGGTGTACCTGAGTTTGAATCAGGGCATGACCGAGGCAAAGAGTCACTACAAGTCGGACGCCATGACCGCATTGAAGGCGAAAGCAGCCAACTTTAGGGCGTTGTTGGGTCTGACCTGCTCCCCGTGGTTAGTACGAAATCGATGTAGAGTCCGTTCACAAAGGAACGGCAATGAAGAAACGATTTACGGAAGAACAGATCATCGGGGTGCTGAAGGAGGCCGAGGCAGGGGCCAAGGTGGCCGAACTGTGCCGCAAGCACGGGATCTCGGAGGCCACCTACTACAACTGGAAGGCGAAGTTCGGCGGTATGACCGTCTCGGACGCCCAGAGACTAAAGGAGCTGGAGCAAGAGAACAACAAGCTCAAGAAGCTGTTGGCTGAATCGATGCTGGACAAGGCTGCGCTTCAGGACCTTTTGAGCCGAAAGTAGCAAGCCCGCAGGCCAAACGCGAAGCGGTCAGAACGTTGATGACCGAGCGCGGCATGGGTATCACCCGGGCCTGCGGGCTGGTAGGCATTTCCCGGTCGCTATTCGCTTATGAAAGTAAGCGTACGGACGATGTGGCCTTGACCGAGCGCATGAAGGAGATGGCAGCGCTCAAGCGACGCTACGGCTATCGGCGCATTCATATTCTGCTGCGCCGTGAAGGCTGGCAGACGAATCACAAGCGGGTCTGGCGGCTTTACAGCCAAGCCGGCTTGAGCGTTCGTAAGCGTCGCCGCAAGCGCATCGCTCCCGCAGAACGGGTAGTTCGTCCCGTTGCGACGGCGCCGAATCAGAGTTGGTCGATGGACTTCGTGTCTGACGGTCTGGCCTATGGCCGCAGGTTCCGGTGCTTGAACATCGTCGATGACTACACGCGCGAGTGTCTTGCCATCGAGGTCGATACCTCACTGCCGGGACTGCGGGTAGCGCAGGTGCTGCAACGGCTCGGGGAACTGCGTGGGCTGCCCAAATCCATCACCGTGGACAACGGCCCGGAGTTTGCTGGCAGGGTCTTGGATGCTTGGGCCTATCAGGTCGGCGTGAAGCTGTCGTTCATCAGACCAGGCAAGCCGGTGGAGAATGCATACATCGAGAGCTTCAACGGAAAATTCCGCGACGAATGCCTGAATGAGCATTGGTTCATGTCGCTGCGCCAAGCCAAATCCTTGATCGAAGACTGGCGCGTCGAGTACAACACCGAACGCCCGCATAGCGCGCTTGGATATTTAACGCCGGAGCAGTTTGCTCAGGCGCATCGGCAAAAACGGTTTTTAACCCTGGACTCTATGTCGGTACCGTACTAAGTCTGGGGGCAGGTCAGGTCCAACTTGGGAGCAATTCCCCTTGCTAGATATAGATCTTGCCCCGAGTGCTGCTTCAAACAATACAGCCTTCTATGAAGCGGCAAACATTTGCGCTAAGTACTATTCGAAAGACGATCTTCCTTCAGAAGAAAGCCTTGTCCATGACTTGAAATCCATGTTGACACTATACAGTCAGCTTTACCAAGCTGAGACCGCGGGGGGCTTCGGTGCGGGTTCGGCGCTCGACGAACCTGAGGAGCTTCTCTACGAAGACTTGACGCGGTTTAGGCTGCATAAGCGGCTCGAGCGAAGCGTTAAGCTATCTAAGCTCGTTAAGGTGAGAAAGGGTTGCGTTTGTGAAGTCTGCAACCTCGATTTCGAGAAGATCTACGGGGAAATTGGTAAGGGCTATATTGAGGCCCATCATCTACGCCCGCTTTCTACGTTAAAAGGGCAGAAGGTATCCATGGACCCGGAAGTCGACTTTGCCGTGCTATGCGCAAATTGCCATCGAATGATTCACAAATCTGAATACATCTCAGATGTCGGAGAGTTCAAAAATAAGCACTTTTCTCCCGGAAGAGAGAAGACGGGCGAACTTTAGTTGTGATAGTAGAAAGAGCTTTCAGTACAAATTTAGCTGATCGAAGAGGGTGGCATGGCATTGAATCTGGGAAAAACTGTCGTGAGTTTTCTGCAAGAACGGCCGGATCAAAAATTCACGGCACGTCAGATCGCGGAATGGGCGTTCGCTACTTTTCCCAATGAGTGTCAAGAAAAGAAATCGAATAGCCAATTTTTGACGACTGATGCTGAGCTAGTCCAGCAGTTAGTTGCAGAGATCAGTTCGCAGAGGCCAAGACTGCAAAAGAAGTACGTCGAGTTGAAGATCACTGAGGGTCGTCCGCGGAAGTACTACTACTCGCATAGATCAGATAGTGATGAAGTGGCTGCCGCTGAGAGCGAAATCTCAGAATCCACAGCCGACTACTCCGCTCCTAAGATTGACGAGCACGCGTTGTATCCGTTGCTCTCAATGTACCTTTGGCAGGAGTTTGGTATCTATTCCAACCGCATTGATGAAAAGCGTTCGTCCAACAAACGCGGACCGAATGGCAATCGATGGCTTTATCCAGACGTGGTAGGAATGGAAGACCTGGGCGCTGATTGGCACAGAGAGGTTCGTGACTGCGTGAATCAATACTCGGACAAACGCACCAAGC
>Ga0213827_1001029_pt1 | contig 17309 bp, 11 predicted proteins | sample MC6MC0898MG_FD_180669 | JGI IMG/M metagenome (GOLD analysis project Ga0213827, IMG submission 180669) | Enriched soil aggregate microbial communities from Iowa State University, Ames, United States - MC6-MC0898-MG | ecosystem: Environmental > Terrestrial > Soil > Unclassified | place: USA: Iowa...
CGGGCGTTCACCATCACGATGTCTTCGAACGGCACGTCCGCACCCGCGGCGATGCCGCGCATTTCTTCCAGGTAATGCGGGGCGAAATCCTCGATTTCACGGGCGAAGTGGGCGATGAGCTGGGTGCGCGCCATGGCGTCGTAGCCCAGGTCGACCAGCGTCTGGCCGTACATGGCCGCGCTTTTGCGCACGCGGTCGGCGGCTTGCTGGCCATAGGAGCGGCCACGGGCTTCGGGCGTGCCGGAAACCGATACGAAGGGGAATTGGGTGATCTGGGTCATGGACGGTAAGCGGCGACGCGCGCCGTGTAGTCGGAGGGAAATCGATATTGCAAAAATGTTAGCTTATTTTGGCGCCAATATTGCTCAGGGTTTACCCAATGACGGCCCTAGCCTGCCGTAACGCACGCGCCGCCAGGTCGCCGCCAGTCGTGAACTCGGCACCCGCCGCCCGGAAGCGTTCCAGCAATTGCTCCACTTTCTGCAGCCGCGCCGCCCGGCCCACGCCGTGGTCGGCGCGCGGATGCAGGGTCAGGCAGGCGTAGCCGTCGGCGGCCAGCAACGCGTCGCCCTGTTCCACCCAGTGCGCGTAGGCGCGGTCCTGGGTGACGCGGCGGCTGAAATGGGTGGCGTCGCACAGGCCTTCGCTCCAGGGCAGTTCGACCATGCCTGCGCCGCCGTCGGCGTCCAGCGCATAGGGCGCGTCGTCATCGATCGCGCTGCTGTCATAGCGGTAGCCCAATTGCCGCAGGAGCGGCACGGTGCGCGCTGAAAATGCGCTGCTGGTGTAGCGAAAGCCTTGCGGCGCGATGCCCGTCAACTGGGTAAGGCGGTCGCGGGCGCGTTCCAGCACCTCAGCCTCGCGGTCGCCGAGGGCGCTCAGGTCTTCGAAGGCGTTGCCCTGGGAGGCCGCCTCGTGGCCGTCGCGCAGGCTCTGTTCGAGCAGGTCGCGGCAGCGTTCGGCTTCGAAGATCGGCCAGAACAGCGTGGCGCGGATGCCTTGGCGGCGCAGCATGTCCAGCACGCGGGCCAAGCCGCCGCCATAGGTGTAACGGCCATGGGCGTCACGGCCGTGCAGCGCGGTTTCGGGCTGGGTCGCGGCTTCGGGACCGATGCCTTGCACGTTCAGGGTGACCAGCACGGTCTTGGGGGCGGTCATGCGCGTCTCCAGTTGTCGGGATGGGCAAGGCAGTGGCGGGCCAGCGCTTCCAGCGTCATGACGTGCACGTCCGGTTGCGCGGCGACGTGGCCCAGGAAGCGGTCCAGGGCCGCCGCGCGGGCGGGCGTGCCAGAACCGCCGGCCGCCTTGGGGTGCACGGTCAGGTGCACATAGCCTTCCGCCTGGCGCAGCGCCTCGAACTCCTGAACCCAGTTGTCGCAGGCTTCGGCGGCCAGGCTGTGGCCCGAGAAGTAGAAGGGGTAGTCGTCCAGCGACACGGTGTTGTTGGGCAACATGATGAAGCCGTCGTCGCCATCGGCCAGGTAGGGCCGGTCCTGGTCCTTTTCGCTGGCGTCGTAGCAATAGCCCAACTCGCGAAGCGCGGGCAGGGTGCGATGGCTTTTGCGCCCCGACGGCGAACACCAGCCCACCGGCGTCACGCCCAGCTCCTGCTGGATGATCCGGTGGGTCTTGGCCAGCAGCGCGGGTTCTTCGTCGCCCAGGTCCCAGGCTTCATGCAGATAGCCGTGCGCGGCAATTTCGTGGCCGGCGGCCAGGATGGCGTGGAAGGTGGCGGGGTAGTGTTCGACGTCGTATCCGCACGCGAAGAAGGTGGCGGGCATGCGGTGCCGCGCCAGGATCTCCAGGTGCCGGGGCACGCCGCGCCGGATCGCATAGCGGCCCGCGGTGTACGGGCCCGCCGGAAACTGCTTGCGGCCGACTTCGACGGCGGGGCCGTCCACGTGCACGGTGACGCAGACCACGGCGCGCACCGGCGGGGCGCCCGCGGCCCGCAAGCCTTGGGCGCGCAGTTCGTGGTCCAGCGGCAGCCAGGGGTTGTCGTCGGCGCGGACGGCGGCGCCGTAAGGAATTCGTTGCATCAGGTGGCCTTGATGTCGGCGTTTTTAATCAGGGTGCGCCACTTCTCGCTTTCGCTGGCAACGAAGCGGCCCAGTTCTTCGGGCGTGCCGCCATGCAGCTCCAACCCGTTTTGCGTCAGTTGCGCCAGCGCCGGCTGCTTGAGCGCGCTTTGCACCGCGCCGTTCAGCGTCTTGACGATGGCGGCGGGCGTGCCGGCCGGCACGAAGATGCCGTTCCAGCCGATGGCCTGATAGCCGGGGAAGCCGGATTCGGCCACGGTGGGCACATCGGGCAGCGCCTGCGCGCGCTGCGCGGACGTCACCGCCAGCGGGCGCGACTTGCCGCCGTGGATGAACTGCTGCTGGTTGATCACGACGTCCATCAGGATGGGGAATTGCCCGCCCAGGAAGTCGTTGACCGCCGCTGCGGCACCCTTGTACGGCACGCCAGGCAGGTCCAGTCCGGCCGTGGCCTTCAGCAGCTCCATGGCCAGATGGGCTGAACTGCCGTTTTGCGTGATGCCGTAGAAGTACTTGCCCGGATTCGCCTTGATGAGGGCGACCAGCTCTTGCAGCGTGCGCGCCGGAAACGACGGGTGCACGACCAGCACGTTGTTGTAATAGCAGACCATCGACACGGGCTCGAAGTCCTTGACCGGGTCGTAGCCAATGTTCTCGTACAGGCTCTGGTTCACGGTGTGCGTGCCGGTAGAGCCCAGGGCGATCGTGTAGCCGTCGGGCGCCGAGCGCGCCGCCTGCTGGGTGCCGATGTTGCCTGCCGCCCCGCCTTTGTTGATGACGACCACGCTTTGCTTGAGCGCTGCGCCGATGCCCTGCGCCAGCGGCCGGGCCACCAGGTCGGTGCCGCCGCCGGCGGGAAACGGCACGATGAACTGGATCGCGCGCCCCGCCGGATAGTCCGCCGCCCAGGCTTGCGCGGGGCGGACGATCGCCGCACCGGCCAGCGCGGCGGCGGATGCTGTCAGGAATTGCCGGCGGCTCATGCCGCCTTGCGGTTCGTCATTGCTGCATGACTGCTTCATGATTTTCCCCTTGGGTCCTGCTTCTAGTTAAATATCATTATTCGATAAAAATTCATTCTTACCAATTAGTATTTATCCATAAATGATAAAAACCGGACAGGCGATAGCCCAGACTCGGTCGCAATCGAGATGCCGATAGCCTGGCTTCATGACGTCATGCCCAGCAGCCGGACGCTGTGATACGCTGCGCCGGTCCCGCGTCGTCCCTTGCCCCCCAGTCCCCACGTCCCCATGTCCACCCTGAAGCGAGCCCTGGCGATTCTTGATCTCTTCAGCCTAGACACTCCGGTGCTCACGGCCGAGGACATCATTTCCCGCCTGGCGTATTCGGCGCCCACGGGCTACCGCTACATCCGCGATCTGTCCGACCTGGGTTACCTGCTGCGCATGACGGGCGGCGGCTACAAGCTGGGGCCGCGCATCATCGAACTGGACCACCTGATCATCGATGGCGATCCGGTGCTGGCCGTGGCGCGGCCGATCATGCGCGAGGTGGTCGATCAAGTCGGCGGCGACGTGCTGCTTAGCGTGATCCACGGCTTGCGCATCCTGAACATCCATCACGAACGCGGCCCCGACGAATTGGGCATTGCCCATGGCCGCGGCCGCGCGCATCCCTTGTTCCGCGGCGCCACGGCCAAGACCATCGTGGCGTTCCTGCCGCGCAAGGACCAGCGCAAGCTGTACGAGGCGCACACGGACGAAGTCCGTGCACTGGGCCTGGGCGATACCTTGGGTGAATTCACGGCGCGGCTGGACACAATCCGCGTGCAGGGCGCTTACCTGGGCGTGGGGGAAATCTCACCCGAGCGGGCGGGCATCGCAGTGCCGGTGTTCCAGGAAGACCGCCGCATTTTCGGCGCGCTGACCGTCACCTTCCTGGCGACGCGGCTGAACACGATCGCGCAGGACAAGACGACGGCGCTGCTGCAATCCGCGGCCCGTCGCATCGAGTCGCTGGCGTTGGCGGCGCGCATGAAAGAACAGGCCCCTGCGCCGTAAGCGCCGAGGCCTGTTTCAATCCCGCCAGGATCAGGTCGCCTCAGGGCTGCCGGGCAGCGGTCTCCGGAGCCCGCGCGGGCGAACCCATGGCCTGGAACAGCGCCGCGGTTTCGGTCAAGCGGGCGTTCGCGTATTCCAGTTCGCGCAGCCGCGCCGCCACGTAATGCTGTTGCGCCGCGTATTCCGTATAAGGCGCCAGCGCGCCCAGCCGCACGCGGCTGGCCGTGTTGCGGTAGGACTGCTCGGCTGCCCGGCGCGACGCTTCCGCCGAGGCCAGCGCCTGCCCGTCGGCATCCAGGCGCGACAAGGTATCGGCCACGTCCTGGAACGCGGTCAGCACGGTCTGCTTGTACTGCAGCACGGCCGCCTGGTAGCGCTCCTGGGCGGCGCGCCGTTCGGCCAGCAGCGCGCCGCCGTGGAAGATGGGCTGCGTCAGCGACGCGCCGATTGCCCAGATCGACCCGGCGCCCGACAGCGCGGTCGGCCAGCTGAAGCCGCCTTTGCCCATGGACGCAGACAGCGACAGGCTGGGGAACAGCTGCGCCGTGGCGACGCCCACATCGGCCGCGGCGGCCTGCACTACCGCGTCGGCCACCAGCACATCCGGGCGCGACGCCAGCAGTTCAGACGGCACCACCACCGGCACCTGCGCGGGCACCGCCAGCGTGCTGAACGCCAGATCGTCCGGGGCCTGGTCGGGGCTGCGGCCCAGCAGCACGGCCAAGGCGTGGCGCGTGGCATGCCACTGCGCCCGCAGTCCGGGCAGCGACGCTTCCAGCGTGGCGGCGTCCTGGTCGGCGTCCAGCGCATCGTTCTGCGAAGCGGATCCCAATTCGTAGCGGCGCTGCGTATCGCGGGCCACCTGGCGCAGCAGCACCACCTGCTTTTCCGTCAGCGCCACGCGCTCGGCCAGCGACGCGGACGTGATGGCGCCAGTGACGATATTGCCCGCCAGCGAGCGCCGCGCGGACTCCAGCTGGAACGCCTGTTGCTCCACTTGCGCCGCCAGCGACGCGTTGGCGAAACGCGCGGCGCCGAACAGGTCCAGATCGTAGGTAGCCTGGATCTGTCCGGTGAAGACGTTGTAGAGCGCCGTGGGCTCGGCCAGATTCGGCATGGTCAGCGCGCGGTTGCGTTTGGCGTTCCCGCCTGCGTCCACGGACGGCAGCAGCGACGAATTGACCTGCGCGCGCAGTTGCTCGCGTGCGCCGGCCAGATTGCGTTCCGCAGCGGCCAGGTTGGGGCTGTTGGCCAGACCTTCTTGCACCAGCGCATCCAGCGCGCTGGAACCGTAGCGCTTCCACCATTCGGGCACGGGACGCGCGCCCTGCTCGAAACGTTGCGCCACGCCTTGGGCGGGGGCGCCGGCAGGCGGCACGGCTTGCACGCCGTACTGCGCGGGCGACGCCACCGCGGGCGGCTTGCTGTCCGGGGCGAAGGCGCAGGCGCCCAGCGCCGCGATCAGCGGCAGCGCGAGCGGCAGCTTGGCCAGCCGGAGGGAAAGGGTCTTCATCGTCAGATTCCTCGTTACAGCGTATCGGCGGCGTTGGCGCCGGGCGGTACGCCTTCCGGTTCGTCGCGTTCGTCGTGGCGCACGCGGAACCAGGCCGCATACAGCGCGGGCAGGAAGAACAGCGTCAGCACCGTGGCGCTGGTGATGCCACCCATCAACGCCGTCGCCATAGGGCCGAAGAAGTTGCTGCGCAACAGCGGGATCAAGGCCAGCACGGCTGCCGCGGCCGTCAGCACGATGGGGCGGAAACGCCGCGCCGTGGCGCCGACGATCGCGTCCACGCGTTTGTGACCGTTCAGGATGTCCTGCTCGATCTGGTCCACGAGGATTACCGAGTTGCGCATGATGATGCCGAACATCGCGATCACGCCCAGCATGGCGACAAAGCCGAAGGGCTTGCCGAACAGCAGCAGCGCCGCGACCACGCCGATCAGGCCCAGCGGCGCCGTCAGCACCACCATCAGCACCCGCGCAAAGCTCTGCAGCTGCACCATCAGAAGCGTCAGCACGGCCACGGCCATCAGCGGCATCTGCGCGTTGATGGACGACTGGCCCTTGGCGCTTTCCTCGACCGGGCCGCCCACTTCGATGCGGTAGCCAACCGGCAGTTCGGCCCGGATGGCGTCCAGCTTCTTGTCGATGGCATGCGTGACGTCGATGCCCTGCGATCCGCTGGTCACGTCCGCTTGCACCGTGATGGTGGGCTGGCGGTCGCGTTCCCAGATGACGCCGTACTCAAGGTCGTAGCGCACTTGCCCCAGGCTGCCCAGCGGCACCGGGCCATTGGGCGTGGGCATGGCCAGCGTGGCCAGGCGGGCAGGGTCGACGCGTTCGTCACGCGGCGCGCGCAGGCTGACGGTGATCAGCTTGTCGCGTTCGCGGTATTGCGTCACGTTGTAGCCCGACAGGGTCATGGCCAGGAAGTCGGAAATGTCGCTTGAACTGATGCCCAGCTCGCGCGCTTTTTGCTGGTCGATCTCGAAGCGCACCGAGCGTTCGGAGGGTTCGTCCCAGTCGAACTGCACATTCACCGAGCGGTTGTCGGCGCGGACTTCGGCGGCGACTTTTTCGGCCACGGCCCGCACGTCGGAGATCTTGTCGCCGCTGACGCGGAACTGCACCTGATAGCCCACGGGCGGCCCGTTCTCCAGGCGCGACAGGCGGGTGCGGATGGCGGGGAATTCCTCGCGCAGCATCGGCGCCAGCCATTGCGCCAGCTTTTCGCGATCTTCCACCGAATGCGCGGTGATGACCAGCTGGGCGAAGTTGGGCGTGGCCAGTTGCTGGTCCAGCGGCAGGTAGAAGCGCGGCGCGCCGGTACCCACGAAGCTGACCGAATGGTCGATCTCGGGCCGGCCGTCCAAGGCCTTTTCCAAGCGTTCCACCTGACGCAGCGTGGCGGCGAACGACGCGCCTTCCTGCAAGCGCACGTCCACCAGCAATTCGGTGCGGTCCGAGCTTGGGAAGAACTGCTGCGGCACCAGCTTGAACCCTGCCATGGACACGACGAAGATCAGCACGGTGCCGGCCAGCACCCAATAGCGGCGGTCCACGCACCACGCCACCCAGCCACGCAGGCGCTGGTAGAAGCGGGTGTTGTAGATGTCGTGTTCGTGATCATGCGGCAGATGCGCTTCGCGCTTGCGCTCGGGCAGCAGCCGGTAACCCAGCAGCGGGATCAGCACCACCGCGGCAAACCAGGACGTGATCAGCGCAATGGCCGACACCTGGAAGATCGAACGCGTGTACTCGCCGGTGCTGGACTTGGCCAGCGCAATGGGTAAAAAGCCCGCCACGGTGACAAGCGTGCCGGTCAGCATGGGGAAGGCGGTGCTGGTGTAGGCGTAGGCCGCCGCGCGGGTGCGGCTCCAGCCTTGCTCCAGCTTCACCGCCATCATTTCCACGGCAATGATGGCGTCGTCCACCAGCAGGCCCAGCGCCAGCACCAGCGTGCCCAGCGACACCTTGTGCAAGCCGATACCGAACACGTCCATGAACAGGGCCGTGACCGCCAGCACCACTGGAATCGAGATCACCACCACCATGCCCGTGCGCAGCCCCAGCGACACCAGGCTCACGATCAGCACGATGGCGACGGCTTCGGCCACGGACCGCAGGAAGTCGTCGACGGAGTGCGAGACCGCCTGCGGCATGCTGGACACTTCGGCCAAGGTCAGGCCGGCGGGCAACTGGGCCTTCAGTTTCTCGAAGGTCGTGCCCAGCGATTTGCCCAGGCGCACCACGTCCTGCCCGGGCTGCATGGTGATGCCGATGCCCAGCACCGGGGCGCCGCCAGCACGCATCTGTTCGACGGGAGGGTCGTCGTAGCCGCGATGGATCGTGGCGATGTCGCCCAGCCGGATGGATTTTCCGTTCACCCGGATCAGCGTGTCCGCCAGCGCGCGGCTGTTCTCGAACTGGCCGGTGGGGCGCACGAAGATGCGGTCGTCGGCGGTCGTCAAGGTGCCGGCGCTGGCCACCGCGTTCTGCGTATTGATCGCCTGGGCGATCTGCTGCGGCGAGACGCCCAGCCGGGTCAGCTGTGTGTTGGAGATTTCGATGTAGACGTGCTCGGCCTGGTCGGCAAAGTAGTCCACCTTGGCCACCCCGGGCACGCGTAGCAGCACCGTGCGCAGCTTGTCCGCATAGTCATGCAGCTGGGCCGGCGAGAATCCGTCGCCCTGCAGGGTGTAGATGTTGGTGTAGACGTCGCCGAACTCGTCGTTAAAGAACGGGCCCTGCACGCCCTGGGGCAGCGTGGCCTGGATGTCGCCGACTTTCTTGCGGATCTGGTACCACTGGTCGGCCACGGTGCTGGCGGGCGCCGAGTCCTTCATGGTGTAGAAGATCAGCGATTCGCCGGGGCGAGAGTAGCTGCGCAGGAAGTCCGTGTTGGGGGTTTCCTGGAGCTTCTTGCCGATGCGGTCGGTGACCTGTTCCTGCACCTGCTGCGCGGTCGCGCCCGGCCACAGGGTCTTGATGACCATCACGCGGAACGTGAAGGGCGGATCTTCCGACTGCGCCAGCTTGGAATACGACAGCACGCCGAACAGCGTCACCAGCGTGATGATGAAGATCACCAGCGGCTGGTGGCGCAACGCCCAGGCCGACAGGTTGAACTTGCCTTCTTCGTGGCTGTGGCCAGGCTCCCGATCCGGCGCGCTCATGACGCGAAGTCCTCAGGATGCAGCGGCGGCACGGCGCGCACTTTTTCACCGGCGGATACCGTGTGCACGCCTTGCCAGACCAGGCGTTCGCCGGCCTTCACGCCGCCTGCCAGCGTGACGGTGCGGGCGTCGTAGCGCAGCACCTGCACGCGACGCAGCTCCAGCGTGTCTTCCTGCGGCTTGACGACCCAGACGGCGGGCTCCTTGCCGTCATGGAACAGCGCGGTGGCCGGCACCGTGTAGGTGGTCTGGCTGTCCGAACCCCGGTTGTCGAAGCTGATGTTGGCGGTCATGCCCAGCCGGACGTCCGGCGAGGGCGATTCCAGCGTGAGCTTGACGCGGTAGGTGCGGCTTTGCGGATCGGCGGCCGGCGCAATTTCGCGCAAGATGGCAGTAAAGGTCTTGCCGGGCAGCGGGCCCAGCGTGACGTTGGCGGGTTGGCCTACGGCAAGCCCCGCCAGCACGCTTTCGGGCACGTCGCAGATCGCGTCGATGTCGCCGGACCACGCCAATTGGTAGACGGGTGTTCCGGCCGCCACGTTCTGGCCGGTGTCGGCCTGTTCAGCGGTGATGACGCCAGCATGGTCGGCCTGCAGGGTGGTGTATTTCAGCTGGTCGGCCGACAGCGCCGCCTGCTGCGCGGCCTGGTCGCGCTGCGCCAACGCCGAGGCGTAGGCGTTGCGGGTCTGCTCAAGCTGGTTCGCGGCGATCAGGTTTTCGCGCGCCTGGGCGCGGTCGCGGTCCAGCTGCTGGCGCGCATAGTCCAGCTGATGCTGGGCGGCCGACAACTGGGCCTTCGCGGCGGCCGCGTTCTTGGTCGCGTCGGCGGGGTCCAGCTTGGCCACGATCTGGCCCGGGGTGACGCTGTCGCCCAGCCTGACCTGGCGTTCGATGATCTTGCCGCCTACGCGGAACGACAACGGCGTGCTGTAGCGCGCCTGCACCTCGCCCGGCAAGGTCCAGGCCGGCAGGCGTTCGTCGGCTTTGGCCGGCATGGCGACCACCGGCCGCGGCGCGGGAGCAGGCGCTTCCTTGCGGCCGCAGGCGGACAGGGCCACCGCCATCGCCAAGGCAGCCGGCAAGGCCAGCCGGCGCGTCCAGCGGCGGGGGGAAGAAAGGGGCAGCGCCACAGGGGTGGCAAGGTCGAGCGCGGCGGGGCGCGCGCAAGGGCCAGGACAATTCACGAAACACCTCGCGGCGCGGAAAAGGGCAAAAGAGGGGCGAGTCAGACTCGATACGGCCTGGATTCTAATGCAACTATGTATTCAGATACAACACTGTATTTGAAATGGGCGCCAGTGCTAAACTCGCGCCATGTCAAAAATCCGCCTTACCCGCGAGCAAAGCCGAGACCAGACGCGCCAGCGCCTGTTCGACGCTGCGCAATCGGTTTTCCTCAGCAAGGGTTTCGTGGCCGCCAGCGTCGAGGACATCGCCGAACTGGCGGGGTACACGCGCGGGGCCTTCTATTCCAATTTCGGCAGCAAGTCCGAACTGTTCCTGCAATTGCTCCGGCGCGATCACGAAAAAGTGATGGCCGACATGCGCGCCATCTTCGAGGACGGCGAATCGCGCCCGCAGATGGAGGCGCGCGTGCTGGAGTACTACAGCACGCACCACCGCGAAAACGACTGTTTCCTGCTCTGGATGGAAGGCAAGCTGCAAGCCGCGCGCGACCCGGAATTCCGGGTGGGCTTCACGGACTGCCTGCGGGAATTGCGGGCGGCCACGACCGAATACGTCCGCCAGTTCTCCGCCCACGTGGGCACGCCGCTGCCGCTGCCGGCAGAGCAACTCGCCATCGGCCTGCTGGCCTTATCGGACGGCATGCAGTTCAGCTATGCCTTCGATCCGCAGGGCGTCACGCTGGAAATGACCGAGGCCGTCCTGGCGGGATTCTTCCGCCGAGTGGTCTTCGGCGACCCGCCGCCCGAGGGGCAGTAGGCCCCCCAGCGCGAGCGAAGCCTACGCGGCGTGGGGTCAGACGAGCTCTGATATCTCGATCAGATTCAGGTCCGGGTCGCGCAGATACACGGATCGGATCTTGCCGGTGGCACCCGTGCGTGGCACCGGTCCTTCGATGATCGTGGCGCCGGCCTCGTTCAAGCGGGCGATCACCTCGTCCAGGGGCCGGTCGGCGATAAAGCACAGGTCCAGCGCGCCCGGCACCGGCAAGTGCGCCTTCGGCTCGAACTCGTGGCCGCGCACGTGCAGGTTGATTTTCTGGTTGCCAAAGCGCAACGCCTGGCGGCCTTCGCCGAAGGTCTCCAGGCGCATGCCCAAAATCCGGGTGTAGAAATCCACCGTGGCCTCGGGGTCGGTGCAGGTCAAGACCAGATGGTCCAGGTGATCGATCATGCGCTTGTCTCCGTTATTTCAGATTGTCAGCCGTACTCTGGGCGTGATAGTAATACCTGCGGCGTGCGGCCAGACTGAGGGGGCCGGCGCCGGTTTTTTCAACCCTCGGGCGAAAGGAGCGGCCGCTTGACTTCAGAAACCCGACCATCCTCCACCATCAATAAACCGGTCTTTTTTTCGGCCGCGCTGTTCACCCTGCTACTCGTGGGCTTTGCCATCGCGGCCCCGAAGACCGCGCAGAACCTCTTCGAAGCGATGCAGGGCTGGATCCTCGGCAATGCCAGCTGGTTCTACATCCTGGTCGTGGCCATCATCTTGCTGTCGGTCACCTTCCTGGCGGTCAGCCGTTACGGCGACATCAAGCTGGGCCCCGACCACAGTGAACCGGACTACCGCAATTTCACGTGGTTCGCGATGCTGTTCTCGGCCGGCATGGGCATCGGTCTGATGTTCTTCGGCGTGGCCGAACCCGTCATGCACTTCATGTCGCCGCCAGTCGGCGAGGGCGGCAATGCCGCCGCCGCCCGCGAGGCCATGAAGATCACCTTCTTCCATTGGGGGCTGCATGCGTGGGCGATCTACGCCGTGGTCGCGCTGACGTTGGCGTTCTTCTCTTTCCGGCATGGCCTGCCGCTGACCCTGCGTTCCGCGCTGTACCCGCTGATCGGCAATCGCATCCACGGGCCCATCGGCCACGCGGTCGACATCTTCGCCATCATCGGCACGGTGCTGGGCGTGGCGACCTCGCTGGGCCTGGGCGTGGCGCAGATGAACAGTGGGTTGAACCACCTGTTCGGCATTCCCGTGGGCGTGACCACGCAGATCGTCCTCATCATCATCACTTGCGGGCTGGCCACGCTATCCGTCGCCAGTGGCCTGGACAAGGGCATCCGCATCCTGTCCGAAGCCAACATGGTGCTGGCGGTGATCCTGCTTCTGTTCGTGCTGATCGCCGGCCCCACGGTGTTCCTGTTCCAGACCTTTGTGCAGAACACCGGCGCCTACCTGTCGGACATCGTCAACAAGACCTTCAACCTGTACGCCTACGATCCTTCCGACTGGATCGGCGGCTGGACGCTCTTCTATTGGGGCTGGTGGATCGCGTGGTCGCCGTTCGTGGGGCTGTTCATCGCGCGCATTTCGCGCGGGCGCACCATCCGCGAGTTCGTCTGCGGCGTGTTGCTGGTGCCTGCCGGCTTTACCCTGTTCTGGATGACGGTGTTCGGCGATACCGCCATCCACTTCATTCTGGTCGACGGCGTGAAAGGGTTTGCCGAGACCGTCGAGGCCGACAGTTCCCTGGCGCTGTTTGCATTCCTTGAACAGCTGCCCTGGAGCAACGTGATATCCGTGTTCGCCATCGCGATGGTGGCGGTGTTCTTCGTCACGTCGGCGGACTCGGGGGCGCTGGTGGTGGACCTGCTGGCATCCGGCGGGGCGGACCGCACGCCCGTGTGGCAACGCATCTTCTGGTCGCTGTCGATGGGGGCGGTCGCCATTGCGCTGCTGTTGGCCGACGGACTGACCGCCTTGCAGACGGCCACCATCGCAAGCGCGCTGCCGTTCTCCATCATCCTGCTGCTGTCGTTGTGGGGGCTGTTCAAGGCGCTGCGGCTGGACGCGACCAAGCGCGGCATCCGCTACCAGTCCCTGACCCTGTCGCGGCCGGCGCGCGGCGGCCAGTCCTGGGAACGGCGCCTGCGCAACATGGTCATGATGCCGCGCCGTTCCCATGTGCTGCGGTTCATCAGCGACGTGGTGCGTCCAGCGCTGGAGGATGTGGCCGACGAATTGCGCCGCCAAGGCTATGCCGTGGCCGTGCGCGAGGACGAGAGCGAAGGCGGCGTGACCCTGGAGGTGTCCCATGGCAACCACCTGGACTTCTGGTACGCGGTGCGCCCCGAGGCGTTCGTCCGCCCCAGCCTGACCCCGGAAGAGGCTGCCGACGAGGAAGAGCGCAAGTACTTCCGCGCGGAAGTCCACCTGCGGGAAGGCGGGCAGGACTACGACATCATGGGCTGGAGCCGGGACGCCGTCATTGGCGACATCCTGGACCAGTACGAACGCCACCGCCATTACCTGCATATGGTGCGAACTTAGCAGCGGCGCCGCGCGCGCCACGCCATGCCGCCGGGTTATCCCGGCGGTTTTTTTTCGTCCATAGCCTGCCGCTATCCCGGGCATTGCTTTCGCCACTTTGACGGATTCGCCGGAATCGTAGATTATCCAAGCATATTCTTGGATAAATAGAGAGTGAATCATGAAGGCGAAATCAGGGGCATGGGCGGCGGGCGTCGTCGTGCTGGCGGTGGCAGTGGGGGGCGGGCTGGTCTGGACATTCAGCGGCACGTCGCAAAAGGGCGGTTGGGCGATGCCGCCCGCCAAAGTGGCGGTGGCGCCTGCCGTTCGGGCGGACTTCCCCGTGGCGTTGACCGGCATCGGGTCGCTGGAGGCGACGCGCCAGGTTCAGGTGCCGGCTGAGGTGGACGGCCGCGTAACCCAGATCCTGTTCACGGCCGGCCAGCACGTCCAGGCAGGCCAGTTGCTGGTGCAGTTCAACGATGCACCCGAGCAAGGCGAGCTGGCCCGGCTTCAGGCCCAGGCGCGCAATGCGCGCACCTTGCTGGAACGGACGCGCCGCCTGCTGCCCCAACAGGCCGCCACGCGGGAACAGCTGGACCAGGCGCAGGCGGACTATGACCAGGCGGCCGCCGACATCAAGCGGGTGCAGGCGCTGATCGAGCAAAAACGCGTAAAGGCGCCGTTCGACGGCGTGCTCGGCGTGCGCCGCGTCAACCTGGGCCAGTTCGCCAAGGCGGGCGACCCGCTGGTCTCGCTGACCGACGCGACCACGCTGTACGCCAACATCACCTTGCCTGAACAGGCGCTGGGCGCGTTGCACACCGGCCAGTCCGTGACCGTGACGGTCGATGCCCACGCCGGGCGCGAGTTCTCCGGCCAGGTCACGACCGTCGAGCCGCAGGTCGACCCGGGTTCCCGCACTGTGCGCGTGCAGGCCACGCTGCCGAACGCCGATGGCGCGCTGGCGGCCGGCATGTTCGCCCACGGCCGCATTGGCCTGCCTGATCGCCCCGGCGTCATCACCGTGCCGGAGACCGCCGTCAGCTATAGCGCCTATGGCGATTCCGTCTATGTCCTGACCCCGCCTGCGGCGGACCAGCAGGGCGCGGCCCCCACCGTGCGGCAAGCCTATGTGAAGACGGCCGAGCGCGTGCGCGGCCGCGTGGTCGTGACGCAAGGGCTGGAAGCGGGCGACCAGGTCGTAACCTCCGGGCAGTTGCGCCTGCATAACGGCGCGGCGGTCGACATCATCGCCACCGACACCGTGGCGCTGGGCGGCGCGCAGCAAGCCATGGCGCAAGCCCGGTAACGGGGCGGGAGGCAATCATGAAATTCACCGACCTCTTCGTCCGCCGGCCCGTGCTGGCCCTGGTGGTCAGCACGCTGATCCTGCTGCTGGGCATCAAGGCGCTGAGCGGCCTGCCCGTGCGGCAGTACCCGCTGACCGAAAGCACCACCATCACCATCACCACCCAATACCCTGGCGCGTCGCCCGACCTGATGCAAGGCTTCGTCACGCAGCCCATCGCGCAGTCGGTCGCCACCGTGGAAGGCATCGACTACCTGTCTTCCTCATCGACCCAGGGCCGCAGCGTCATCACCGTCCGGATGAAGCTGAACGCCGACTCCAACAAGGCCATGACCGAGGTCATGGCCAAGGTCAACGAGGTCAAGTACCGCCTGCCGCAAGACGTGTACGACCCCGTGCTGGTCAAGTCCGCGGGCGAGGCGACCGCGGTGGCCTATGTGGGTTTTTCCAGCACCACGTTGTCGCTGGCGGCGCTGACCGATTACCTGTCGCGCGTCGTGCAGCCGCAGCTGTCGTCGATCGACGGCGTGGCAAGCGTCGAACTCTATGGCGGCCAGAAGCTCGCCATGCGGGTCTGGCTGGACCCAAACCGGATGGCCGCGCGCGGCATTTCCGCGGGCGAACTGGCACAGGCGCTGCGCGACAACAACGTGCAGGCCGCGCCGGGGCAGGCCAAGGGCCTGTATGTGGTGTCCAACATCCAGGTCAACACCGATCTGGTGAACGTGGCGGAATTCCGCGACCTGGTGGTCAAGCGCGACGGCGACGCCATCGTGAGGCTGGGCGACGTGGCAACCGTCGAATTGGGGGCGGCGTCCACCGATTCCAGCGGCCTGATGGATGGCGAACCGGCGGTGTACTTCGGCCTGAACGCCACGCCGGTCGGCAACCCGCTGGTCATCGTCAAACGGTTGAACGAGCTGCTGCCCAACATCAAGCAGAACCTGCCGCCGGGCACCAGCGTGCAGGTGCCGTTCGAGCTGGCCCGCTTCATCAGCGCGTCCATCGACGGCGTGATGCACACGCTGCTGGAAGCCGTCGCCATCGTGGTGGTGGTGATCTTCTTGTGCCTGGGCTCGCTGCGCGCCGTGCTGATCCCGGTCATCACGATTCCGCTGTCCATGTTGGGCGGAGCAGCCATCATGGCGCTGTTCGGCTTCAGCGTGAACCTGCTGACCCTGCTGGCGATGGTGCTGGCCATCGGCCTCGTGGTGGACGACGCCATCGTCGTGGTGGAAAACGTGCACCGTCATATCGAAGAAGGCAAGTCGCCCGTGCGGGCTGCGCTGATCGGTGCGCGCGAAGTGGCGGGGCCGGTGATCGCCATGACGATCACGCTGGCAGCCGTCTATGCGCCCATCGGGCTGATGGGCGGGCTGACCGGATCGCTCTTCAAGGAATTCGCCTTCACGCTGGCGGGCGCCGTGGTCGTTTCAGGCGTGATCGCACTGACGCTGTCGCCCGTGATGAGTTCGTTCCTCTTGAACAGCCACGTGTCGGAAGGCTGGATGGCGCAGCGCGCCGAGCGCTTCTTCGGGCGCCTGGGCGACGCCTACGGCCGGGTGCTGGACGTGTCGCTGCACCACCGCTGGGTGACCGGGCTGATCGCGGTGGCGGTGCTCATCAGCCTGCCGTTCCTGTACAACGCGGCGCAGCGCGAGCTGGCGCCCGTTGAAGACCAGTCCACCGTGCTGACGGCAATCAAGTCGCCGCAACAGGCCAATATCGATTACGTCGAGAAATTCGGCAAGAAATGGGACGACGTCATGAAGACGCTGCCCGAACAGAAGGGCCGCTGGCTGATCAACGGCTCGGACGGCGTGTCCAACAGTATTGGCGGCGTCGACTTCGTCGACTGGAAGGACCGCAAGCGCTCGGCCGATGAGATCCAGGCCGACATGCAATCGATGGTCAATCAGGTCGAAGGCAGCAATATCTTCGCCTTCCAGTTGCCGTCCCTGCCGGGTTCCCCCGGCGGGCTGCCCGTGCAGATGGTGCTGATGAGCGCGGCCGATTACCCGGTCGTGTACGAAGCCATGGAAAGCCTGAAGAAGGCGGCGCGCGAAAGCGGCCTGTTCATGGTGGTGGACAGCGACCTGGACTACAACAATCCGGTGGTGCAGCTGAAAGTGGACCGCGCCAAGGCCAACAGCCTGGGCGTCACCATGAAGGCCATCGGCGATACGCTGGCCGTGCTGGTGGGCGAAAACTACGTCAACCGCTTCGGCATGGACGGCAGGTCCTATGACGTGATCCCGCAGAGCCTGCGCGAACAGCGCATCTCGCCCGCGTCGTTGGCGCAGTTCCACGTCAAGAGCGCCAGCGGCGCGCAGGTGCCGCTGTCCAACCTGGTGTCGGTATCCATGGGGGTGGAACCCAACTCGCTGACGCAATTCAACCAGTTGAACGCCGCCACCTTCCAGGCCATCCCGATGCCGGGCGTCACGATGGGCGACGCGGTGCGGTTCCTGACGCAGCAGGCGCAGCAATTGCCCGCCGGCTTCAGCTACGACTGGCAGTCGGACGCGCGCCAGTTCAGCCAGGAAGGCTCGGCGCTGATGATCACGTTCATTTTCGCCATCATCGTCATCTATCTGGTGCTGGCCGCGCAATACGAAAGCCTGCGCGACCCGTTCATCATCCTGGTCAGCGTGCCTATGTCGATCTGCGGCGCCCTGATTCCGCTGGCGCTGGGCATGGCCACCGTCAACATCTATACCCAGATCGGCCTGGTGACGCTGATCGGCCTGATCAGCAAGCACGGCATCCTGATGGTGGAGTTCGCCAACGAGATGCAGGTCAGCCACGGGCTGGACC
>Ga0213827_1001030_pt1 | contig 17308 bp, 17 predicted proteins | sample MC6MC0898MG_FD_180669 | JGI IMG/M metagenome (GOLD analysis project Ga0213827, IMG submission 180669) | Enriched soil aggregate microbial communities from Iowa State University, Ames, United States - MC6-MC0898-MG | ecosystem: Environmental > Terrestrial > Soil > Unclassified | place: USA: Iowa...
CAAGGCCCGTACCTACCTGGACCACCTGTCGCCGGAATACCTGCGTTACTACTACGCCTCCAAGCTGGGCCGTGGCGTCGACGACCTGGACCTGAACCTGGAAGACTTCGTGCAGAAGGTCAACTCGGACCTGGTGGGCAAGGTCGTCAACATTGCCAGTCGCTGCGCCGGCTTCATCCACAAAGGCAATGCCGGCGTGCTGGTCGACACCAACGCCGCGCCGGAGCTGACGGAGGCTTTCCTGGCCGCTGCACCGAGCATCGCCGACGCCTATGAAGCCCGCGACTTCGCCCGTGCCATGCGCGAAATCATGGGCCTGGCCGACCGCGCCAACGCCTGGATCGCCGACAAGGCGCCGTGGTCGCTGAACAAACAGGAAGGCAAGCAGGAAGAAGTCCAGGCGATCTGCGCCACCGGCGTCAACCTGTTCCGCCAACTGGTGATCTTCCTCAAGCCGGTGCTCCCGTTGCTGGCCGCCGACGCCGAGGCGTTCCTCAACGTCGCGCCGCTGACCTGGAACGACCACGCGACCTTGCTCGCCAACCATCAGTTGAACGAGTTCAAACCGCTGATGACCCGGATCGACCCGGTCAAGGTCCAGGCCATGACCGATGCTTCGAAGGAAGACCTCGCGGCCAGCCAGACCGACACCGGCAGCGCGGCCCCACAAGGCAACGGTGAGCTGGCCAAGGACCCACTGTCGGCCGAGATCGAGTTCGACGCCTTTGCCGCCGTCGACCTGCGCGTCGCCCTGATCCTCAAGGCTGAAGCGGTGGAAGGTGCGGACAAGCTGTTGCGCCTGACCCTGGACATCGGTGATGAGCAACGCAACGTGTTCTCGGGCATCAAGAGCGCCTACCCGGACCCGGCCAAGCTTGAAGGTCGCTTGACCATGATGATCGCCAACCTCAAGCCACGTAAAATGCGCTTCGGTATCTCCGAAGGCATGGTCATGGCGGCCGGTCCTGGCGGTGAAGAGATCTACCTGTTGAGCCCGGACAGCGGCGCCAAGCCGGGTCAGCGCATCAAGTAATCCGCCTGGCCGGACCGATCCCACCGTCACGCAGCGCCGCGACGGTGGGATTTTCATATCTGCCCCGCCGGATACTGCCTAATCTTCATGTACAGGCCTTTCCCTCGACCCGGCACGCCATGACCGACCTTCTGCTTACGCTCATCAGCACCGCCCTGATCAACAACTTCGTGTTGCAGTGGCCGCTGGGCGTCGATCCCGTGCTGCAAGCCGCTCGCGACCCGCGGGCAGAACGGCGCCAGGTCCATGCCCTGGGCATCAGCACCACCTGCCTGATGCTGCTCAACGGCGTCCTGGGTTATGCCGCGTATCATTGGCTGCTTGTGCCGTTGGGCCTGACAGCCCTGTACCTGTTGCTGTTGTTGCCCTTGAGTGTGCTGCCCATCGCAATGCTGCTGCGGGGACTGACACGCGCCCTGCCGCAATTGCCATTCGCCGGGCTCTGGCCGTTGCTGCTCGGCAATGCCGGCGTGCTGGGCCTGAGCCTGATGGGCATGCGCAGCGACCAGGGCCTGGCCTGGCACCTGGCCCTGAGCCTGGGTGCCGGTCTGGGCTTCTGGTGGGTCCTTGGCCTGTTCAGCGACCTGCGCCAGCGCACTCTCAACAACGATGTGCCGATGGCCTTTCGTGGCTTGCCGATCGACCTGATCAGCGCCGGATTGATCGCCGTGGCATTTCTCGGATTCAGTGGACTGATCAAAACATGAGTCTGATACAACGCATCGACGCCCTCCTGCCCCAGACCCAATGCGGCAAGTGTGGTCACCCCGGGTGCAAGCCCTATGCCCAAGGCATTGCCAGCGGCGAGGCGATCAACAAGTGCCCGCCAGGCGGTGACGAAACCATCGCCGCACTCGCCGAACTGTTGAAGCTGCCGGTCATGCAACTGGACCTCAGCCGCGGCTCGGCGCCACCACAGATTGCCTATATCCGGGAAGCCGAATGCATCGGCTGCACCAAGTGCATCCAGGCCTGCCCGATCGACGCGATTGTCGGTGCGGCCAAGCTGATGCACACCGTGATCATCGACGAATGCACCGGCTGTGACTTGTGCGTGGCGCCCTGCCCGGTGGACTGCATTGAAATGCACCCCCTGCCCTCGGCCCAGGTCCTGCCGATCGTTGGCGGCCTGGCGTTCACGCCTGAGCAATTTCAAGCGCGCAGCGTCAAACGCGAGCATGCCCGTCAGCGCTTCGAGCAACGCAACGCCCGGCTGGAGCGCGAAGAACAGCAGCGGCTGGCCGAGCGCGCGGCACGCGCAGCCAAAGCCGCACAACCGGCCGCCACGGGTGCCAACCCGGTGCAGGACGCCATCCAGGCGCAAAAAGCCGCAGCCGCCGATGCGGCCCTGAAAAAAGCCAAGATCGATGTGGCGATGAGCCGCGCGCAACTGCACAAATCCTTGAAAGCCTTCGGCCATCCGCCGACCTGCGAGCAACAAGCTCAACTGGTGGTGCTGCAACAACAGTTCGAAGCGGCCGAACAAGCCCTTGCCCGGCTCGAAAGCAGCGCCCCGGCCAATCCCCCGCCACCGGCCGCCCCAGCCAATGACGCTGAGCTCAAGCGGGCGAAAATCCAGCTGGCGATGCGCCGCGCCGAACTGAAGAAAGCCCAGGGCAGCGCTGCGCCTGCCGAGCAACTGGCGGCCCTGAGCGCAGCGCTGGAACAGGCCGAGCAAGCCCTGCACGCCGCCGAGGACGCCAGCGACAAACCGCCACCGCAATGGCTGCGCCGGGAAAAACGCCCGATCGACAGTCAGCTGCGGCAACTCAAGACTGAACTGGCCTATGCCCGCGCCGAGGTGAGCAAACTGCAGCGACAGGCCCAGACACCGGCAGAACTCTTGAGCCAAGCGCGCGCCCGGCTCGAGGAGGCCGAGCGTCAGGTGAGCGATTATGTCGCCCCTTGAACCCGTCGACGATCGCCTGCAACAGGCAATGCAGCGCGTGCTGCTGGCCACCGTGCCGGGCATCCTGCTGTTGTTATGGTTTAGCGGCTGGGGCGTGCTGTTCAATCTGCTGCTGGCGGGTACCAGCGCGCTGGCAGTGGAAGCCGCGGTGCTGCGCCTGCGCGGTTACCCGCTCAAGCCGGCCCTGAGTGACGGCAGTGCCCTGGTCAGCGCTACCCTGCTGGCACTGGCACTGCCCGCCTACTGCCCCTGGTGGTTGACGGTGAGCGCAGCGGCCGGGGCGATGCTGTTCGGCAAACACCTGTACGGCGGCGTGGGGAAAAACCCGTTCAACCCGGCCATGCTCGGCTTTGCCCTGGTGCTGGTGTGTTTCCCGCAACAGATGACCCAGTGGCCCAGCCACGGACTGAGCCTGCAGGGCGGCCTGCAGCAGATTTTCGGCTTCGGCGCATCCGCGCAACCGGACGCCTGGGCCCAGGCCACTGCACTGGACAGCCTGCGAATCAATAAAAGCCTGACCATCGATGAACTGTTCGCCGCCAACCCGGCATTTGGCCAGTTGGGCGGCAAGGGGATTGAGTGGGTGAGCCTGGCATTTCTCGCCGGCGGCGCCTTTCTCTTGCAGCAACGGGTGTTCAGTTGGCACGCACCGGCGGGGATGCTCGGCAGCCTGTTCGTCATCAGCCTGTTGTGCTGGAACGGCTCGGGGTCCGACTCCCACAGTTCGCCGCTGTTTCACCTGTTGAGCGGCGCCACCATGCTCGGCGCATTTTTTATCGTCACCGAACCGGTGTCCGGGGCCAGGAGCCCCAAGGCGCGCCTGCTGTTCGGTGTCGGCGTGGGGCTGTTGACCTACCTTATCCGAACCTGGGGTGGGTACCCCGACGGAGTGGCGTTTGCAGTGCTGCTGATGAACCTCTGCGTGCCAGCCCTTGAGCGCCTCTGTGCGGCGCAACCGGAGCCGGCATCATGAACCGCAGCCTCAGCGTCCTGAGCCTGGCGATCATCGCCGTCCTGTGTGCTGGCACCCTTTACCTGGCGCAACAGGTCCTGGCGTCCCGGATTGGCGCCGAACAGCGGCTGATCGAGAGCCGCAACCTGCTGGACATGCTACCGACGGACAGCTACGACAATCAGCCGCTAGACCAGCCACTGGCGCTCAAGGGCGTGGTCCTGGCCAACAGCACCCTGCTGGGTGGCTACCGAGCGAATCTGGGCGGCAAGCCCGCTGCGATCATTTTGCTGAGTCGGGTCACAGGCTATGAAGGCGCCATCGACCTGCTGCTGGTAATCGATAGCCAGGGCAGGCTGCTGGGCGTCAAAACCCTCAAGCAAGGGGAAACCCCGGGGCTGGGAGCCAGGATCGCCACACACCCCAACCCTTGGCTGGCGGGTTTTATCGGCAAGTCGCGGGGGGACCCGGGTGACAGCGGCTGGGCCCTGAAAAAGGACCAGGGCCAGTTCGATCAACTGGCCGGCGCAACCATCACCTCCCGTGCGGTGATCAGTGCGACCCACGATGCCTTGCGCTACTTCGATGAACACCAGCCACAACTGATCGGCAGCGCGCCATGAACAAGACCTCGACCCTGCAGAACGCCTTGATGCTTGCGCCACTGATCGGCGCCAGCGACACGTTGCTGACGGCCTTGAGCCTGGCGCTGCTGTGCCTGTTGGTGATCGCTGTCTATGGGTTGAAAATGCGTCTGTTGCGCGCCTGGCTCAGCGCGCCTTGGCAACTGCCCGCCGCAATGCTGCTCGCCGCCACCTTGACTAGCCTGGCAGCGCTGGCGACTCAGGCCTGGGCGCTTGAGCTGCATCAGCACCTGGGCCTCTACATTGGGTTGATCGCCTTGCAATGTGTGGTACTGGAGTGCAACGGCTTTTTCACCGAGACCCGCCTGCTTGACCGATTGCGTTTGTGCGCCTTGTTCGTCAGCCTGATGATTGCCCTGGGCGTGCTACGCGAAGTGCTGGGGCATGGCTCGATCAGTTGGCATTTACCATGGCTGGCTGCCGACGGCAGCGTACGACTGGCCATCCTCGCCCCCGGCGGGTTTATCCTGTTGGGACTGTTGCTGGCAGCCAGGCAAGCCTGGCTCGGCCGCTCTGTGACACCCTGAACGCCTGCAAGGAATTGCTCTGCCCATGAATGCCGCAAAACGCCTGGAAATTTTCCGCAGGTTCCACGAAGACAATCCGGAACCGAAAACCGAGCTGGCCTATTCATCGCCCTTCGAATTGCTGATCGCGGTGATCCTCTCTGCGCAATCCACCGATGTCGGCGTGAATAAAGCCACGGCCAAGCTGTTCCCGGTGGCCAACACTCCAGCGTCGATGCATGCGCTCGGCGTCGAGGGTTTGTCCGAATACATCAAGACCATCGGGCTGTACAACAGCAAGGCGAAGAATGTCATCGAGACTTGCCGCCTGCTGGTGGAGCTGCATGGCGGTGAGGTGCCGCAAACCCGGGAAGCGCTTGAGGCGCTGCCAGGAGTCGGCAGAAAGACTGCAAATGTGGTGCTGAACACGGCGTTCCGACAATTGACCATGGCCGTCGACACCCATATTTTCCGGGTCAGTAACCGAACCGGTATTGCCCCCGGAAAGAATGTCGTCGAAGTCGAACACAAGCTGATGAAATATGTGCCCAGGCAATTTCTCCTCGACGCCCACCATTGGTTGATCTTGCATGGCCGTTATGTGTGCCTGGCACGTAAGCCTCGGTGCGGCAGCTGCAGGATCGAAGACCTGTGCGAATTCAAGGAAAAAACCTCCGACGATTGAGGCACCATTGGTTTTATTGATTGATCGATTGAAAAAATCTTTTTTACCCGCCAGGAGATTGTCGATATAAGAGGCGCCAATGGCTCTCTTAGCCTGGAGTTAACCTTATGAGTACTGGCAAAGAACAACTGGACGTAGAAGACGACTTCGCCCCTGTTGAGACCGATGATGCAGAGCCCATGGTGGAGGTCGCCAAGACCAACCTGAACAAGCGCCGCACCATCGATAATCTCCTGGAGGAGCGACGTCTGCAAAAGCAGTTGGCCGATTACGACTTTGACCTCTGACCGCTGAAAGCCTCCCACCGTGGAGGCTTTTTTCATTTAGCGATCCGCCCCCCCAAAGAACTTCGGTGGCGAAGTGCCGGGCTAGCGGTCTTGTACCCTCGCACGTCAGACCAGCCCATTGCGCTGGGCCAGTTCAATCAGATCGACCAGCGAGCGAGCGTTCAGCTTGAGCAGAAGCCGAGTCTTGTAAGTACTGACGGTTTTATTGCTGAGAAACATGCCATCGGCTATTTCCTTATTGGTCTTGCCCCGGGCCAATTGCTGCAACACCATCATCTCTCTTCCGGACAAGCGCTCCACCATGTCCGACTCACTGGTATTACCCAGCGATGAGCGGACTGAGTGCAATGCCTGGTTCGGAAAGTAACTGTACCCGGACAACACCGCCTTGATAGCGCTGAGTAGCTCGGTGAGTTCCTGCTGTTTGCAGACATAACCAAATGCCCCCGCCTGCATACAACGCATCGAGAAATGCCCGGGCGTCTGTGAAGTCAGGACCAGCACTTTCACGGAAAAGTTCATCGAATTCAAACGCGCAATGACTTCCAGACCATCCAGCTTGGGAATGCCTATATCCAGTATGACGATATCGGGCATGTGTTCACGGGCAAGTTGCAATGCATCCACGCCGTTGTCCGTTTCAGCAATAACTTCGTAGCCATGACGCTCCATTAGCATGCGTACAGCAAGTCGAATGACGGGGTGATCATCCACGATCAGCACTTTATTCATGGGCAAGTCCAATTTTCGCTGTTCGAATTTTTAGAGCCCGCACAATAGCCTAGTCGTTTCGACCTGGGGATGGTGCCCGGGCCAAGCACCCCCACCGAGAGACAGTCCCTACAAAGATCAAGGATAATTCCTACAGGAAATCACAAAAAACAATGTCGCTTAAAGTTTAAGCCCGCCACCCTCTCTTCACCAATAACGCATTTTCGTCCATGACAAGGTGAGAAAACCCAACTAACATTTAGGATGCAGCTGCGTATTTTTTTCGCCCGCCCCATTCTAAGCAGAACAACAAAAACCTAGCGAAAAGTACCCGAATAACTGTTTAATCTAGAACCCAACTCAGCTTCACTACATAAAAGCCAGGCAACACTCAAACTAGTCAACACTAAAAAAACACCAACAAACAATCATGAACACCGAAAAATCTATTAAATTTATCGTAACACATGTTCCATCATAGAGAGTATGGCACCACACCGACTGGTTGCCCCTTACACTGCCACCGGAACCCACTCAAGTACCAAGCGAGTAGCCAGCATGAAAATTTTTCAGAAAAAAATCGCCAACCCCATGACCATCATTGCGATCTTCGCAGCACTGTCCGAAACTTCCGCTGCCGTGTCATTGCCTTTCCTCGATAATGAGAACCGGGAAGTATATATATGGTTTTTAATCAGCTTTCCCTTCTACCTGCTATTTCTGTTTTTTATCACCCTCAACTTCAACTACAAATCCCTGTATGCACCTTCGGACTTCCAGAAGAGCAAGCAGTTTTTGAAGGTGATCGATGACACCACCCGAGGCGAGAAAAAATCCGCCTCTGCCACAGCCCAGACAAAGAAGGTCAACCCTGAACGCCCAGACCCGAGAAAGAGCCCTGGGGCGGTCAAAACCAAGCCTGACTACCTGCTTCCCAGCACGCAGGACCCACCACCAGGCATCACCCTCTACACCCACCTGTGCCCTCTACAGCAGTTGCCCATGCCCGCCTCGGCGCACTACATACGTATCGTCGATGCCCGGTGGATCCGCAAGAAAAAGGACACCTGTCAGTTGATGGAGAAGCTCGACCAACCCCGGCCAAGCCAACCCAGACTGACAATGCTGCTGACGTGTCAGGAGTCGGAGCCACTGATCAATGAAAAGCTGAAGAAGTCCGATGTAAAAGCACTAAACGCCCAGGACTCTGTGTGCCTGTTCTATAACGTGAGCACGCAGGCAATGACTGTTGTCCGCAAGACTGATTCCCGTCTTGATGCAGTGACAGGCAGGCCGGATGGTTTTTCATCGAAGCAGGAACAGAGGGAGGGAGGTACTGGCGGTATTGCGGATAACGGCGCTACTGCCCGGATGACAGATTAACGCTTGGCCATCGAGGCCCACAGAATAGGTTGCGCCCGTTGTGCCCCCGCCTGAAGCGGGCGCACAACGGTTGATCAGCACACCCGCATCAGAACAACTTGCGGCCCTTGTTGGCAGCAATGCGCATACGCAGGGCGTTGAGCTTGATGAAGCCCGCAGCATCCGCCTGGTTGTAAGCGCCGCCATCTTCTTCGAAGGTGGCGATGTTGGCGTCGAACAACGACTCGTCGGACTTGCGACCGGTAACGATCACGTTGCCCTTGTACAGCTTCAGGCGAACCACGCCGTTCACGTGTACCTGGGAAGCATCGATCATCTGTTGCAGCATCAGACGCTCAGGACTCCACCAGTAGCCGGTGTAGATCAGGCTGGCGTACTTGGGCATCAGCTCGTCCTTGAGGTGAGCCACTTCACGGTCCAGGGTGATCGATTCGATCGCCCGGTGGGCGCGCAGCATGATGGTGCCGCCTGGGGTTTCGTAGCAGCCACGGGACTTCATGCCCACATAACGGTTCTCGACGATGTCGAGACGACCGATACCGTGTTCGCCACCGATACGGTTGAGGGTCGCCAGCACGGTGGCCGGGGTCATTTCGACGCCGTCCAATGCAACGATGTCGCCGTTACGGTAGGTCAGTTCCAGGTATTGCGGTTTGTCTGGAGCGTTCTCCGGGGAGACGGTCCATTTCCACATGTCTTCTTCGTGCTCGGTCCAGGTATCTTCCAGCACGCCGCCTTCATAGGAGATGTGCAGCAGGTTGGCATCCATCGAGTACGGGGATTTCTTCTTGCCATGGCGCTCGATCGGGATCGCGTGCTTCTCGGCGTAGTCCATCAGCTTCTCGCGGGACAGCAGGTCCCACTCACGCCATGGCGCAATGACTTTTACCCCTGGCTTGAGGGCATAGGCACCCAGCTCGAATCGAACCTGGTCGTTGCCTTTGCCGGTGGCGCCGTGGGAAATGGCGTCAGCACCGGTTTCATTGGCGATTTCGATGAGGCGTTTGGCAATCAACGGACGTGCGATGGAAGTACCCAGCAGGTACTCGCCTTCGTAGACGGTGTTGGCACGGAACATCGGGAACACGAAATCACGCACGAACTCTTCGCGCAGATCGTCGATGTAGATTTCTTTGACGCCCATGGCTTGGGCCTTGGCGCGAGCCGGTTCGACCTCTTCGCCTTGACCCAGGTCAGCGGTGAATGTCACCACTTCACAGTTATAAGTATCCTGCAGCCACTTGAGGATCACCGAAGTGTCCAGGCCGCCGGAATACGCCAGAACGACCTTGTTTACGTCCGCCATGCCATCACTCCACGGGGTTCTACGGAAAGCCGATAAGTCTAACGCTGCGAGCGGAGAAATTACAGAGGCGCGACAGCTTATGACGACGAAGCGACAGATTATGTCGAGCGGGCGACGATTACGACGATTTCAGGAGGTCGCTGCCGCGCTGCCGGCAGAGCTGACTTGAGGGGCAGGATTGGCCGCAGGTTCGAGTCGTTCGAGTTGCACGCTGACGCGACGGTTTTTCGCCCGGTTGGCGGCACTGCTATTGGGTGCCACTGGATAACGCTCGCCGTGAAAGCGCAGGGTCACCTGTGATTCCTGGACACCGTTGGCCTTGAGGTAATCCATCACGGCCAGCGCCCTGCGCCGCGACAGGTCACGGTTGGTCAGGCGATTACCGCTGTTATCGGAATGGCCGTCAATTTGAATGTGATTGACCGTCGGATCGGCCTTCATGAAGCTCAGCATGGCCTGCAAGCGGCTTTTCGCTTGTGCATCCAGTTCGATTCCGCCCCCTGGAAAACCCACCGCCGCCTGCTTCACCTGGTCGTAGTTCATTGGCAGCAATTTGGCCACGCAACCCTGGTAATCGGCGTAGGCCTTGCTGAAGCTGATGGGCAGCAGACGCACTTCCGACACCCGGCCATCGGGCGCGGAATGCCGGATCAACGGACTGCGGCCCTCCATCAATCCACCGATCAGGCGACCGGCCTGTGACTGCGAACTGTTGAACAGCACGTCGCCACTGCCGAGCCTGACCGAGCCCAGGTTGATGTCGCCACGCCCTGGCTGCCAGGGTGCCGCCGCCGCCAGCAAGGTCGCCGAGCCACCGGTCAGCATCGGGTTATAGGCTTTCAACCGAAAGGTCGCCTGTTCGCCCGCCCGCCGCACGAACTCACCCGTACCAAAATCGGTGATCGGTTGGGCCAGGCGACATTCGAACTTGTCACCCTCGACCTTCCACTCAGTGCTCTCCAGGCGCGTCTGGAAAGTGAGTGCCATGGCAGGAAGGCTGGCGAACACACTGAGCAAGGCTAGATAACGCTGGCGCACGGGAGGCTCCACTGACTTCTGCAACAAAAAGACCGATACACATGTTTACGGCATACCTTGGTGATATCGGTTACGTCCGACAAAACTTGATAGCGAGTGCCTGCAAGAGTCTTTTCCGGTAGCATTCCCATGAGTTTGACCCGCCTGGAATCCCCAATGTCCGACCGCCTGACCCTGCTGCGTCCCGACGACTGGCATATTCATCTTCGCGATGGTGCTGCGTTGCCCAATACTGTCGCGGATGTCGCGCGCACCTTTGGTCGCGCAATCATCATGCCCAACCTGGTACCACCGGTGCGCAATGCCGCTGAAGCCGACGCCTACCGCCAGCGCATTCTCGCTGCGCGCCCGGCTGGCAGCCGCTTTGAACCGCTGATGGTGCTCTACCTGACCGACCGCACCACCGCGGACGAAATCCGCACCGCCAAGGCCAGCGGTTTCGTGCACGCCGCCAAGCTGTATCCGGCCGGCGCGACGACCAACTCGGACTCGGGTGTCACCAGCATCGACAAGATCTTCCCAGCGATCGAGGCCATGGCCGAAGTCGGGATGCCCTTGCTGATCCACGGTGAAATCACCCGCGGCGACGTCGATGTCTTCGACCGCGAGAAAATCTTCATCGACGAACACATGCGTCGGCTCGTCGAGCGTTTTCCAACGCTCAAGGTGGTGTTCGAACACATCACCACCAGCGATGCCGTGCAGTTCGTCAACGAGGCCTCGGCCAACGTCGGTGCCACCATCACCGCGCACCACTTGCTGTACAACCGCAATCACATGCTGGTTGGCGGGATTCGCCCGCACTTCTACTGCCTGCCGATCCTCAAGCGCAACACCCACCAGGTCGCGCTGCTGGATGCCGCCACCAGTGGCAGCGAGAAGTTCTTCCTCGGCACCGACTCGGCTCCCCATGCCCAGCACGCCAAGGAAGCCGCCTGTGGCTGTGCCGGCTGCTACACCGCCTATGCCGCGATCGAGTTGTACGCCGAGGCGTTTGAACAGCGTAATGCGCTGGACAAGCTCGAAGCCTTCGCCAGCCTCAACGGCCCGCGTTTCTACGGCCTGCCGGCGAACACCGATCGCATTACCCTGGTCCGCGAAGAGTGGACCGCCCCAACCAGCCTGCCGTTCGGCGAGCTGACTGTCATCCCGCTGCGCGCCGGTGAAAAACTGCGCTGGCGCCTGCTGGAGGAACACGCGTGAGTGAAGACCATTACGACGACGAACAGGAAGGTCAAGGTGGCGGCGGTTCACGTCACCCGATGGCAGCCAGGTTTCGGGGATATCTGCCAGTCGTCGTTGACGTTGAAACCGGTGGTTTCAACTGTGCCACTGACGCCCTGCTGGAAATCGCCGCGACCACCATCGCCATGGACGAAAAGGGTTTTGTGTTCCCGGACCACACCTACTTCTTCCGTGTAGAGCCGTTCGAAGGCGCCAACATCGAAGCTGCGGCGCTGGAGTTCACCGGCATCAAGCTCGATCATCCGCTGCGCATGGCCGTGAGTGAAGAGACGGCCCTGACCGATATCTTCCGCGGCGTGCGCAAGGCATTGAAAGCCAATGGCTGCAAACGGGCAATCCTGGTCGGCCACAACAGCAGTTTCGACCTGGGCTTCCTCAATGCCGCCGTGGCGCGCCTGGACATGAAGCGCAACCCGTTCCACCCGTTCTCCAGCTTCGACACCGCGACGCTGGCTGGTCTGGCCTATGGTCAAACCGTCCTGGCCAAGGCCTGCCAGGCAGCGGACATCGACTTCGACGGTCGCGAGGCCCACTCGGCTCGCTACGACACCGAGAAGACCGCTGATCTGTTCTGCGGCATCGTCAACCGCTGGAAACAAATGGGTGGCTGGGAAGACTTCAACGACTGATTGGTCGCAGGTTTTTCCTGACCCATGAAAAAACCGGCCACTTGGGCCGGTTTTTTTGTGCCTGAGGCGCGAGGCTTACAGCTTGCCAGCGTTCTCGGACAGGTAAGCGGCAACGCCTTCTGGCGAAGCAGTCATACCTTTGTCGCCTTTTTTCCAGTTGGCCGGGCAAACTTCGCCGTGCTCTTCGTGGAACTGCAGCGCGTCAATCAGACGGATCAGCTCTTCCATGTTACGGCCCAGCGGCAGGTCGTTGACGATCTGCGAGCGGACAACACCTTTGTCGTCGATCAGGAACGCGCCACGGAAAGCCACGCCGCCTTCGGATTCAACGTCGTACGCCTTGGCGATGTCGTGCTTCATGTCAGCAGCCATGATGTACTGGACCTGACCGATGCCGCCGGCATTGATCGGGGTGTTGCGCCAGGCGTTGTGGGTGAAGTGCGAGTCGATCGACACCGCGATCACTTCCACGTTGCGTGCCTTGAAGTCAGCCATGCGGTGGTCCAGAGCGATCAGCTCGGACGGGCAAACGAAGGTGAAGTCCAACGGGTAGAAGAACACCAGGCCGTATTTGCCTTTGATGGCCGAGGACAGGGTGAAGCTGTCGACGATTTCGCCATTGCCGAGTACGGCCGGTACGGTGAAGTCAGGGGCTTGTTTGCCTACGAGTACGCTCATTGGATATCTCCTGGTGTAGTGCGTGAAGAAAGGTATCGATCCAGTCTGCCGCCGGAAAACGACAGCTGCATGAATCGGCTACCGTTCGCAAAGACCGACCATCATACACTGCGTTTTTGACCTGTCGCCATGCAGCCGTTCGTCAGGCAAGCGGCGATCGATCACAACAGGCGCGGAAACCACTTTGACAATCATTCTCGTTAACATTAAGATCCATCGCAATTGAGCCATAACCAGCGATAGGTTCTCACTCTATGTATGTCTGCCTCTGCACTGGCGTCACCGACGGCAAGATCCGCGATGCAATCTACGAAGGTTGCTGCAGCTACCGTGAGGTGCGTGAAGCCACCGGCGTTGCCAGCCAATGCGGCAAATGCGCCTGCCTTGCCAAGCAGGTGGTCCGCGAAACCCTCGCCGACCTGCAGATGAGCCAGGCAGCGATTCCCTATCCCGTAGAATTTTCCGCCGCCTGAATAACGAATTTCAAACAACCGGACTTAGCGTCCGGTTTTTTTATGCCTGTAATTCAATCGCTTAGCCTCAGGATGCGGAACACAAACATTCTTATTCCGATTAATTTTCATATATTATTCAATAACTTAGGTTTGACACTAAGAAGTTGCAGGCTCAGACTCTGTCTTATATACCGCACTTAAGGACAGGACCTCCATCATGAAAGGCGACGTAACAGTCATCCAGCATCTCAACAAGATCCTTGCCAATGAGCTGGTCGCAATCAATCAGTACTTCCTGCATGCCCGCATGTATGAAGATTGGGGCCTGAACAAGCTGGGCAAGCACGAGTACAAAGAATCCATCGACGAGATGAAACACGCGGACAAGCTGATCAAGCGCATCCTGTTTCTCGAAGGCCTGCCGAACGTCCAGGACCTGGGCAAGCTGCACATCGGCGAGCACACCAAGGAAATGCTCGAATGCGACCTGCGCATCGAGCGTACCGGTCACGCCGACCTGAAAACCGCTATCGCCCACTGCGAGACCGTTGGCGACTTCGGCAGCCGTGAACTGCTCGAAGACATTCTCGAGTCCGAGGAAGAACATATCGACTGGCTGGAAACCCAACTGGGCCTGATCGATAAAGTTGGAATCGAGAACTATCTGCAATCGCAGATGGGTGAATAACTTCAGGTTGACGCCCATTAAAAAAGCCCCGCTCTCTTATCGAGAAGCGGGGCTTTTTTTTAGATCCGCGGCGGGGCTCGCTGGCGAGCTCGCGCCTACACCGGTCAGGCTTCGGTCTTGGTCGCAGCAGCCTTTTCCACAGCAGCCTTGATGGTCGCCTGCAGCGAACCGTCGGCAGCCATTTCGGTCATGATGTCGCTACCGCCAACCAATTCACCACCAACCCACAGCTGTGGGAAGGTTGGCCAGTTGGCGTACTTTGGCAGGTTGGCGCGGATTTCCGGATTCTGCAGGATGTCCACGTAAGCGAACTTCTCACCACAGCCCATGACGGCCTGCGCGGCTTTCGCGGAGAAGCCACATTGTGGGGCATTCGGCGAGCCTTTCATGTAAAGCAGAATGGTGTTGTTGGCAATCTGCTCTTTAATAGTTTCGATGATATCCATGGAGCACCTCGGCTGAACTTTCCGACTCAGTTGTCGGCACGGTGGCGCATTGTAACGGAAAGACCAGCGTGATGCTCGGTCTCCCCGACAGACATACCTAGGCCGCTGCCACCGTCACCGGCACACCATTGAGCGCTGCGTTTCCCGACAACTCATCAAGCTGACGCTCATCCGTCAGGTCGTTGGCGCTGGACCCCGGTTGCGCCGTGGCGATGCCCATCTGCACCCCAGGCCGGGCATGGCCCCAGCCGTGGGGCAGGCTGACCACGCCCTTCATCATCTCGAGACTGCCCAGCACCTCGACTTCGATCTCGCCGACCCGCGAACTGACGCGCGCCCGCTGGCCGTCGCTGAGCCCGCGCTGAGCGAGGTCGTCCGGGTGCATCAACAACTGATGGCGCGGCTTCCCCTTCACCAGGCGGTGATAGTTGTGCATCCACGAATTGTTGCTGCGTACATGGCGTCGGCCAATCATCAACAACTCATCCGCCGCCGGCGCTTGCAATGCGGCAAAGCGCTGCAGATCCGCGAGAATCGCCGCTGGCGCCGCTTGCACATGCTGGTTGGCGGTTTTCAGCCGCGACCCCAGGTTGGCCTTCAGCGCCCCCAGATCGACGCCATGGGGATGATCGAACAGGCTGGCCACCGACAGCTTGTACTCGGAGGCATCACCGTAGCGACCGGCACGCAAGGCGAAGTCGATCATCTGTGCCGGCGGCAGCGTCGGCTTGAGCTCCTTGCCGGTCCTGGCCGCAAAGGCCTTGGCCAGGCCGACGAAGATCTCCCAATCATGCAGCGCGCCCTCGGGTTTGGGCAGGATCGCCCGGTTGAAGCGGCTGACATTGCGCACCGCGAACATATTGAACGTGGTGTCGTAGTGATCGTTTTCCAAGGCCGAGGTCGAAGGCAGGATCAGGTCGGCGTAGCGCGTGGTTTCGTTGATGTACAGGTCGATGCTGAGCATGAACTCCAGCCCGTCCAGCGCCTGCTCCAGTTGCCGGCCATTGGGCGTCGACAACACCGGATTGCCAGCCACCGTGATCAGGGCGCGAATCTGCCCTTCGCCGCCCGTGAGCATTTCTTCGGCCAGGGCCGACACCGGTAACTCACCCGCGTATTCCGGCCGCCCGGAGACCCGGCTTTGCCACCGATTGAAATGCCCACCCGAGGTCGACGCCACCAGGTCAACCGCAGGTTCAGTGCACAGCGCCCCGCCGACCCGGTCCAGGTTGCCGGTAACCAGGTTGATCAACTGCACCAGCCAATGACACAACGTGCCAAAAGCCTGGGTCGAAACCCCCATGCGCCCATAACAGACCGCCGTCGGCGCGGCGGCAAAATCCCTCGCCAATTGGCGGATCTGCTCGGCCGGCACTGCACACAACGGGCTCATGGCCTCGGCATTGAAGGGCGCAATCGCCTGGCGCACCTGATCCAGCCCGTCCACCGGTAAATGACTGTCGCGATTCAGGCCTTCGCTGAACAGCGTATTGAGCACGCCAAACAACAACGCCGCATCGCCACCAGGCCGAACAAACACATGCTGGTCGGCCATCGCGGCCGTCTCGCTGCGCCGTGGGTCGACCACCACCACTTTGCCGCCACGTGCCTGGATCGCCTTCAAGCGTTTCTCCACATCCGGCACGGTCATGATGCTGCCGTTGGACGCCAGTGGATTGGCGCCCAGGATCAGCATGAAGTCGGTGTGATCGATATCTGGAATCGGCAGCAACAACCCATGGCCATACATCAAGTGACTGGTCAGGTGATGGGGCAACTGATCGACGGACGTCGCGGAGAAGCGATTGCGGCTCTTCAGCAACCCGAGGAAATAGTTGCTGTGGGTCATCAGCCCGTAGTTATGCACGCTGGGGTTGCCCTGATACACCGCCACCGCATTCTGCCCATGACGCTCCTGGATCGTCGCCAGGCGCTCGGCGACCAGGGCAAAGGCCTCGTCCCAGCCAATCGCCTGCCACTCGTTACCGACACGCTGCATGGGCTGGCGCAGGCGATCGGGATCGTTCTGGATATCCTGCAACGCCACCGCCTTGGGGCAGATATGACCGCGACTGAAGCTGTCCAGCGGGTCGCCCTTGATCGAGGTGATCTGCAGGCCCGCGCTGTCGCTGGTGGTGGTTTCGATGGTCAAGCCGCAGATGGCTTCACACAGGTGGCACGCACGGTGGTTAAGAGTCTTGGTCATGGCCAGTCTCTGTTTTATTCGGGGCAACCAGGGCGCGGTTGCGGGAGTAAAACTATGGGCCGAGTCCGACCACTGCACCAGCGACGTTCGTCTTGTGAATCGACGGCCATCAGGCCTGCCGATAGCGCCCTGCTACCTGGCGACCGGCGGGGCAAAAACCGCCCACCACGCACACAGGAACGCTGCGCTCGATTGCCAAGGCGCGCGGGGGCAGTGTACAAAGGGCTTGCTGCTGTCAGGAAACAGGCTTCAAAAGCGCTACCGCAGTCACCCCGTAGCCCCTCTGAAATCCTCTAAACACCGTAGCCCATTGGTAAGACGCGACATTTAATGTCAATATTGCGCCTTCCCCTATTTCGTCGCCCCGTGCGGCTTACGCCGCAGGTCTCGCCCGTTTTTTTAATTAAACAAGGCTTTGAGTATCTGCGGTCCGTTGCAAAAGGTAGTCAATGATGAGCGCAAGGCACTTTCTCTCCCTGATGGATTGCACGCCCGAAGAGCTGGTCA
>Ga0213827_1001032_pt1 | contig 17263 bp, 15 predicted proteins | sample MC6MC0898MG_FD_180669 | JGI IMG/M metagenome (GOLD analysis project Ga0213827, IMG submission 180669) | Enriched soil aggregate microbial communities from Iowa State University, Ames, United States - MC6-MC0898-MG | ecosystem: Environmental > Terrestrial > Soil > Unclassified | place: USA: Iowa...
AGCGTCGACTTACCGTGGTCAATGTGAGCAATGATCGAAAAGTTACGTATGTTCTTCATATAGTTAAATAATTATGCCTTACGAATTCCTGGAGGCCGCTGTTCTTAGCCTGACGTTTTTCAGTGCGAAAACGCAGCATTCTACACTACATCCTCGCTACCTGGAAATGCACTTAGAGACAGGTATAGCGTGAAGAAAGGACGTTTTCTGTTTTAGGGTGTAAAAAATGATAAAGCCCGATGGATCACCGGGCCTCAGAAGAGAGCGTTTCAACACGAAGCTGGTCTGGCGCAAGCCCAACGCTGAGAATAACAGGCTGCCACTCCTCGCGCGCGGCGAGCGTCGGAGAGAGACCTTTAGCAAGCCAGAACCCTCCTACGCCACCCAATGCGGCACCGCACATGGCGGCCACATCGGTACCAAACAGCATCTGAAACAGACCGCCCATGATAAACAGCCCGACCAGCGGAGAGAGATACACCAGCATGGCGGAACTGAGCAGACTGCCTTCCGCGATGCCCAGCTCTACCTTCTGCCCCGCCATCAGCGGCTGTTCGCTTGGCACAGAAATCGTGTGCGATGTTTGCGGTCCGAGCTTATTCAGCACGCGGCTGCCGCAGCCGGCGCGGGATGCGCAGCTATTACATGAGGCTTTTACATCGCAGCTCACCAGCGCGATGCCGTTCTGCCACGAGACAACCGTCGCCCACTCTTTGATCATTGTGCGGCCCTGAATTTAATGCTGTCGGAAATGCGCTTCGCCGTTTGCGGAGGAAGTTCTCCCACAATGGTGATCTCTGCGTTATCGCGTACCGTTGTACTCACCGTACGGCGCCCGGTACGCAGCATTTGTTCGGCGCTGTTTGCCGTTGCGCGATTGATATTTACCGAGAAGCTGAACAAGCCGTCGGAATAGAGGCGCGATTCCACCGGCGTTTCAATCGTTGGCAGCTGGCGACGGCTGCTGGACACTTCGCTAAACCCTTGCGGGATCCAGGCAGGTACCCAGTTGAACTTAACGGAATCCCCGGCAGGAACAGAAAGCAGCGGCGGCAGGCTGGCCTTCGCCAGGTTCTGCATGCTGTTACCAACCTGATTGTTCACGCTGAAGGAGATAACCCGGAACTGTTCCAGCGTTTCGCCGTCACGGTCGAGGAGGTCAACACGCATGGGGAGTTTGGTTTCGGCGTCAATCCAGACGATATAGCTGTAGCGCGTTCCGTCCCGGGCAACAACGCGAATCACCTCGCACAGTCTGTCCGCGATGCGGGTACGCCCTACCGAAATAAAATCGTAGTAAGGGGCAAGCCGTTTGAAGTCGGTGTAAATGAGTGACGGCAGAGAATCAACAATATAGTCGCCATTTAGCGTGAAAGGCTCCAGGCCTGGCTCGAAGTAGCTGATTTCGTTGCCACGCTGGACAACTTCCCGACGCGGACCATCCATCTGTAGAAGCTGGGCGAGCGGCTGGTTATCAAGACGGGCATGACGATAGCGTAACGACTCCACGCCCTGCTTATTGATGCTGATAAATGCCAACTCGTAATTGAGTGACTGGCTAGCCAGATTCATTTGCTGCAACAACGCCCCGGATGAAACATCAGCCGAGGCGTTGGCAGAGAAGAACAGGCTACCCGCCATCAGAGACATGGCGAACCAAAGTTGCTTCATTACTGCGATTGCGTTCCTAAAGTTTGGTTTCCGGGCACCTGCACAGCAGCTTGCTGTGTCTGGGCCTGCTCAAACTGAAGCTGTTCAGAGTGCAGACGACGCTGCAACTCGTAATCCTGCAACATCGCATTAATGCGACGGCGCTGCTCCTGAACCTGCTGCTGCTGACCGCCGCTGGCGGAAGCATCAGCCGGTACGCCCAGGCTTACCGGGCTGGCTTTGCCCATCATCGGCAGTGTGTTAAACACTGGCGCTTCTGGCTGCTGATTAGTTTCAGACTGAGTATTATAGTGCTGGACGCCAACGATAACTGCAAGCGATACGCATGCAGCCACACCCATTTGGGTAAGCTGGCTGGCCCACGGACGCACCTTTTGCCAGAACGGCATTTTCTGCCACTGGTGAGGCGCAGGTTGAGCTTCAGGAATCAGCGGAGTGGTCTGATGGACAGGCTCATTCTCAATCGCCGCCATGACGCGGGCTGAGATATCGAAATGGAGAACCTCGCCGGTGTCACCGCGAAGGGTGTCACGGATGAGATGGTAACTCTCCCAGGTCTCTTGCATTTCGGGTGAATGAGACAGCTCGTTGAGCAGCTCACTATCCACCGTTTCACCATCCATTAAAGCGGAAAGTTTTTCTTTCTGCATGCCTAATACCTTTTCCAGTATCCCGCTATCGTCAACGCCTGATAAGCGGTTGAACTTTATTATCAATAGCTTCTCGCGCACGGAAAATTCGTGAACGTACCGTGCCGACCGGACAATCCATGATAGCGGCTATCTCTTCATAGCTCAGACCATCCAGCTCCCGTAACGTAATTGCCATGCGTAAATCTTCCGGGAGCGACTCGATCGTGAGAAAAACGATTTGTCTCAGTTCTTCTGACAACATTAAGTTCTCAGGGTTCGAAATTTCTTTCAATGCGCCGCCACTTTCGAAGTTTTCGGCGTCGATTGCGTCCACATCACTTGAAGGTGGACGACGGCCCTGAGCGACCAGATAATTCTTTGCCGTATTGACCGCAATACGGTACAGCCAGGTATAAAAAGCACTATCTCCCCGGAAAGAATCCAGCGCGCGATAGGCCTTAATAAAAGACTCTTGCACCACATCAGGCACATCGCCTGACGGTACATAGCGGGAAACCAGGCTCGCCACCTTATGCTGGTAGCGCACCACCAGTAAGTTAAAGGCTTTCTGATCTCCCTTCTGGACCCGTTCAACCAGGACCTGGTCCGTTAACTGCTCGCTCATCCGAGGTAATGTCTCCCCAAACCTAAATTCCACGCGTTATCGAAACGCCACTCTAAAAATACCGCACTTTGAGCAAGCACCGAATTAGAGTGTCTGATCTTCAATAAGTTCCGTAACGCCTTTGTTTTTGTTCATCGCGCCGCAGACCGTTCATTTTCTCTCATTATAAGTCTGTTCACGATACGCACCACTTTCTGACAAGAAACATCTTTTTCCCGCCAGAAGAGTAACGCAACACAGGCTTTATTTCACCACAAAATCTGACGCTAACGATCTGCTTCGCAAAATAATTTCACTCATTTACCCTCCGTTTACCTCCGCTTACGCGTTTAGCCATTGCAACAGCCTCTAAAAAAAACGTGCGATAAATCGCATTCGAGTGCTATTCTGACCCAACACTGTTTAGTAAATTAAACAACAATCATGAACACAACACCTGAACTCCATTGTGATGTACTGATCATCGGCAGCGGCGCTGCCGGTCTCTCTCTGGCGCTGCGCCTGGCCGAGCATCAAAACGTTATCGTTCTGAGTAAAGGACCGATAAGTGAAGGTTCTACGTTTTATGCCCAGGGCGGCATTGCCGCCGTGTTTGATGAAACAGACAGCATTGCATCCCACGTCGACGATACGCTGATTGCCGGGGCCGGGATCGTGGATGCGCACGCCGCAGAGTTTGTCGCCAGCAACGCCCGCCACTGCGTTCAGTGGCTCATCGACCAGGGCGTCTTATTCGATACTCAGGTTCAACCCAACGGTGAAGAGAGCTACCACCTGACACGCGAAGGCGGTCATAGCCACCGCCGCATCCTGCACGCAGCGGATGCCACCGGAAAAGAAGTGGAAACCACGCTGGTCAGTAAAGCGCTGAGCCATCCTAATATTCGGGTTCTCGAGCGAAGCAACGCCGTTGACCTGATTATCTCTGACAAGATTGGCCTGCCCGGCACGCGTCGCGTGGTGGGCGCCTGGGTCTGGAACCGTAATAAAGAGAAGGTGGAAACCTGCCAGGCGAAAGCTGTGGTGCTGGCTACGGGCGGCGCCTCTAAGGTGTATCAGTACACCACGAACCCGGACATTGCCTCCGGAGACGGTATCGCGATGGCCTGGCGCGCTGGGTGCCGGGTGGCGAACCTCGAGTTTAATCAGTTTCACCCAACGGCCCTGTTCCACCCTCAGGCGCGCAACTTCCTGCTGACGGAAGCCCTGCGCGGTGAAGGCGCTTATCTGAAGCGCCCTGACGGATCCCGCTTTATGCCCGACTTTGACGCCCGGGGCGAACTGGCCCCGCGCGATATCGTTGCCCGCGCCATCGATCATGAAATGAAACGTCTTGGCGTGGACTGCATGTATCTTGATATCAGCCATAAGCCAGCTGAGTTCATTCGCCAGCATTTCCCGATGATTTACGAAAAGCTGCTCAATCTTGGCATTGATTTAACGCGCGATCCGGTGCCCATTGTGCCAGCGGCCCACTATACCTGCGGTGGTGTGATGGTTGACGATCATGGACGTACCGATGTGGACGGTCTGTATGCTATCGGTGAGGTGAGCTATACCGGACTTCACGGCGCGAACCGTATGGCCTCTAACTCGCTGCTTGAATGTCTGGTGTACGGCTGGTCAGCAGCGGAAGACATCACGAAGCGCATGCCTTATGCCCGCGAGACAGAGCACCTGCCAGCCTGGGATGAAAGCCGGGTGGATAACCCGGACGAGCTGGTCGTGATCCAGCACAACTGGCATGAGCTACGGCTATTTATGTGGGACTACGTGGGGATTGTGCGCACCACGAAACGCCTGGAACGCGCCTTGCGCCGCATCACCATGCTGCAGCAGGAAATTGATGAGTACTACGCCAATTTCCGCGTATCCAATAACCTGCTGGAGCTGCGCAATCTGGTGCAGGTGGCCGAGCTGATTGTTCGCTGCGCGATGATGCGTAAAGAGAGCCGCGGGCTGCACTATACCCTCGACTACCCGGATCAGCTTGCTGAGTCCGGCCCGTCGATACTCGCCCCGCAGGTTTACATAAACAGATAAAATGCCTGGGTCAGAGCCGTGTAATCTTCGGAATAACGCTGGTCTGGCCCACGAATCACCATCCGGTCATTAAAGCATTCACCCTCTTTTGGCGAGAGCGCCAGCAGCACGCGGTGCGGCAGGCGTCCTTCTGTATCCGAAATATCGGTACGCAGACGTAACGTCCAGCCGATCTCCTGCGCGATACCGATGAACGTATTGCCGGTACTCTCAGGCAGGACCACACAGAAAAAACCTTCTTCTGAGATGAGTTCTGCCGCACTGGTGAGCAGCGCTTTATGATCGAGGGAGCCGGTATAACGCGCCTGTTCACGCTCGGGTGTCCCGCACTCAACGCCGGGTTCGTAGTAGGGAGGGTTGCTGACGATCAGATCGTAACGCGCGGTTTGTTCAGGCGCCCAGGCGAGCACATCTGCGCATTCCACCTTCATTCGGGCTGCCCACGGAGATTCGGCCATATTGTCACTCGCCTGCTCTGCGGCCTGCGCATCCAGTTCGACGGCATCAATGGTGACATGTTCTTCCGTACGCTGCGCCAGCATCAACGCCACCAGCCCGCTGCCGGTACCGATATCAAGAATACGCTTAACACCTGCGACAGGCGCCCACGCTCCCAGTAAAATACCGTCTGTACCGACTTTCATGGCACAGCGATCGTGGGCGACAAAAAATTGTTTGAACGTAAAACCATCGCGGCGCAGCTGCGCTTTGAGTTGAGACATGTCAGGGCAACCTTCTAAGTGAAACTGGAGTAGCATAGGGGAAAGCGAAGTGGCCGAAAAGCGATATCCATACAAACAGATGAAGATTACAGCCGTAACGTCTATAATCAGCGCCCCACACAGAGGTAGAACATGACTGTAACGACTTTTTCCGAACTTGAACTCGATGAAAGCCTGCTCAATGCACTTGAGAGCAAAGGCTTTACACGCCCGACCGCCATTCAGGCAGCGGCCATTCCGCCTGCGCTTGAGGGCCGCGATGTGCTCGGTTCTGCGCCAACCGGCACGGGGAAGACAGCAGCCTATTTGCTGCCTGTGTTGCAGCATCTGCTCGATTTTCCACGTAAAAAATCTGGCCCGCCGCGTATTTTAATCCTGACGCCTACGCGCGAACTGGCAATGCAGGTTGCCGATCACGCGCGTGAACTCGCGGCAAATACTCATCTGGATATCGCTACCATCACCGGCGGCGTTGCGTATATGAACCACGCCGAAGTGTTCAGCGAAAACCAGGACATCGTCGTTGCGACGACGGGACGCCTGCTGCAGTACATTAAAGAAGAGAACTTCGACTGCCGCGCGGTTGAAACGCTGATCCTCGACGAAGCCGACCGCATGCTGGACATGGGCTTCGCACAGGATATCGAGCACATTGCCGGGGAAACGCGCTGGCGTAACCAGACGATGCTGTTCTCTGCCACCCTCGAAGGGGAAGCGATCAAAGACTTCGCAGAGCGCCTGCTGGAAGATCCGGTGGAAGTCTCGGCGACGCCGTCCACCCGTGAGCGTAAGAAGATCCACCAGTGGTACTACCGCGCGGACAACCTCGAGCACAAGGTCGAATTGCTGAAACACCTGCTGAAGCAGGAAGATGCTCTGCGCACCATCGTGTTTGTGCGTAAGCGCGAGCGCGTGCACGAGCTGGCTGAAATGCTGCGTAACGCCGGGATCAACAACTGCTATCTTGAAGGCGAGATGGCGCAGATCAAGCGTACCGAAGGCATCAAGCGCCTGACCGACGGTCGCGTTAACGTGCTGGTTGCGACTGACGTTGCCGCACGTGGGATCGACATCCCGGACGTCAGCCACGTCATTAACTTCGATATGCCGCGCAGCGGAGATACCTACCTGCACCGTATTGGCCGTACCGGCCGCGCGGGCCGCAAAGGGATTGCGATTTCACTGGTCGAAGCGCATGACTACCTGCTGCTGCAGAAGATTGGCCGCTATGTTGATGAGCCGCTGAAAGCGCGCGTTATTGACGAACTCCGCCCGACCACGCGCGCGCCGAGTGAAAAGATGACGGGTAAACCGTCCAAGAAAGCGCTCGCGAAACGTGCTGAGAGAAAAGAGAAAGAAAAAGAGAAACCGCGCGTGAAGCAGCGCCACCGCGATACCAAAAATATTGGTAAGCGCCGTAAGCCAAGCTCTGCCGCACCAGAGACGAAAACTGAAGAGTAAAAAAAGCCGGGGATTTCCCCGGCTTTTTTATTCCCCCCTGCTGAAGCCGTTACAGGCTTTCAGTAAAGGTACGGGCGATAACGTCGCGCTGCTGTTCTGGAGTCAGTGAGTTAAAGCGAACCGCATAGCCGGACACGCGGATAGTCAGCTGTGGGTATTTTTCAGGGTGCTCAACCGCGTCCATCAGCGTTTCGCGGCGCAGTACGTTTACGTTCAGGTGCTGACCACCTTCCACGCGCACTTCCGGTTTCACTTCCATTGGAATTTCACGGTATTCGATTTCGCCCAGTTTGCTCACCGGCACGATTTCATCTTCAGCAAAACCCGCTTTCGCAACGACACAGCGCGCTTCGTTTTTCTCGCTGTCCAGCAGCCAGAAAGAGTTGAGCAGATCGTCATTTGCAGCTTTAGTAATCTGGATACCTGTAATCATGTGTTGCCTCCCTAGGCTACATTAACTGATGTCGGCCTCTCGCGGCCAATTGGTAAAACCATTGTTTCTTGTGTGTATATATATCATTCACACCTCGGTGATTTATTGATTTAAATCAACAAAAACACCAACCACATAAAGAGTGTGGTTTGAATTTATTGTTTTAGATCAATTTCACAACCTTACCAATTCAACTTGCCCTGCATCTTTTCAAAATAAATTTAGCCACTTAGCGCACATTTCAGCGTGTAATTTTGCTCACCGGGGTTAAACAGGTAAGCTAGTCACAGATTGAGATTCGCAGGAGAGCGAGATGACAACACCTTTAACCTGGCATGACGTGCTGGCAGAAGAAAAGCAGCAGCCTTATTTTATCAATACGCTCAGCACCGTTGCCGCTGAGCGTCAGTCCGGACAGACGATTTACCCGCCGCAGAAAGATGTGTTCAACGCCTTTCGCTACACCGAACTGAGCGATGTGAAAGTGGTCATTCTTGGCCAGGATCCCTATCACGGCCCTGGGCAGGCGCATGGGCTGGCGTTTTCCGTCCGTCCGGGCGTGGCTATCCCCCCTTCTCTGCTCAACATGTATAAAGAGCTTGAGGGAACCGTGCCCGGTTTTACCCGGCCAAACCACGGCTACCTGGAAAGCTGGGCGCGCCAGGGCGTGCTGTTACTGAATACGGTGCTTACCGTACGGGCGGGCCAGGCGCACTCGCACGCCAGCCTTGGATGGGAAACCTTTACCGATAAAGTCATCAGCCTTATCAACGAGCATCGTGAAGGGGTGGTGTTTTTACTCTGGGGTTCTCACGCGCAGAAGAAAGGGGCGATTATCGATCGTCAGCGTCATCACGTGTTGAAAGCACCGCATCCGTCACCGCTGTCTGCTCATCGCGGTTTCTTTGGCAGTAATCATTTTGTTCTGGCGAATGAATGGCTGGAAAAACGTGGCGAAACGCCGATTGACTGGATGCCTGTATTACCGGCAGAGAGCGAGTAGGATTTGAATGTGCCGGGTCAGGCCCGGCACATTAAGAAGCTTATGCCTTGTTCTGACGCCACCACTCGGCCAGCAGTACGCCGGTCGCAACGGATACGTTCAGACTTTCCACATTGCCTGTCCCGTCGATAGAGACGCTCAGATCCGCACTGGAGAGCGCCGCGTCAGACAGACCATCACGTTCCTGACCTAATACCAGCACCATTTTGCGCGGCAGCGTCGCTTTAAACAACGGTGTACCGGAATGGCTCGAGGTAGTCACGATGGAATAGCCCGCTTTACGGAACTGCTCAAGGGCATCCAGAACGCTGTCGCCGGTGATCGGCTGTACGTGCTCGGCTCCGCCTTCCGCAGTACGGATCGCGGCGCCGGATTCCAGCAGCGCGGCATCCTGCAACAGCACGCCTTTCACGCCAAAGTGCGCGCAGCTGCGCATCATTGCGCCCAGGTTGTGCGGGTTGCCCACGTCTTCCAGCGCCAGCACGCAGTCATCGGCATCCGCCTGGCTGACCCACTGCTGCACGGTTGTGCCGTTACGTTTTTTGATCAGGAAGCAGACGCCGCCGTGGTGTTCAGTACCGGACGCTTTGGTCAGCTCGGCATCATCCACGACGTGGTAGGCTTTACGGTTCGCGGCCATCCAGCGCAGCGCTTCTTTGAAGCGCGGGGTCACGCTTTGGATAAACCAGGCGCGGACGATACACTCAGGACGGCTCTGGAACAGCGCCTGGCAGGCGTTCTCGCCATACACGCGGGTCTCTTCCGCACGCTGACGGCGCAGCACTTCCGGGTCGATAAAGCTTTTACCGCTGATACCGCCGTGATCGGCTTTTTCCGGCGTCTCATCGCCAGGGGCGCGAGAAACGGTGCGCCACGGGGAGGCGTTATCGCGTGAGAAGTCATCACGCGGACGATCGTCGCGTGGACGGTCACTGCGTGGGCGGTCGGAACGCGGACGGTCATCGCGTTTGCGATCGTCACGTTTGCGGTCATCACCGCGGGTATTTTTGTCATCGCGGGCGGGGCGACGGCCACCGTCTGCACGAGAAGACGCCGGACGCCCGCCACCTTTTCCGGTACGCGGATTTTGGGTGCGTTTATCAGAGTCATCATCACTGCGGACATACATCACTTTGACCTTGCCGCTTTTGTTTTTCATTTCGTCGTTCATGCTTTTCTCCACCAGCGCTGCGCGAAGCGCGCAGATTACCCGATGTGCCAGCGCATAGCCATAATTTCGTACAAAAGCCTGTGACTATTGTTCTCATTGAATAAAACGCATTGTTGTTTCAAACAGGCTCATTGATAATATGTAACATATTAGAAACATTATCGGCGTTCTGCCGCTGTCCCACGGCTCTATCAGAGGTTAGTTATGAATACCGTATGTGCCAACTGTCAGGCTCTTAATCGCATTCCGGACGATCGGATGGAAGATGGTGCGAAATGCGGACGTTGTGGCCATGAATTATTTGATGGCGATGTCATTAACGCGACGGGTGCTACGCTGGACAAACTCCTCAAGGACGATCTTCCTGTCGTGATCGATTTCTGGGCGCCATGGTGCGGCCCATGCCGTAGCTTCGCGCCGATCTTCGAAGATGTGGCCGAAGAGCGCAGCGGAAAAATGCGGTTCGTGAAGGTCAATACCGAAGCCGAACCCGAACTGAGCGCACGTTTTCGTATTCGCAGCATCCCGACCATTATGATTTTCAAAAATGGCGAGGTGATCGATATGCTAAACGGCGCGGTTCCAAAAGCGCCTTTTGAAAGCTGGTTAAACGAGTCGCTGTAACATTCACGGGGCACACCTTGTGCCCCGCTCCCGCCTCTGCGAAAATAGTGTTTTTCCTGCATTTCGCCCATGACTGATAACGCTGTCCTTAAATTACGCGCCGAACGCCTTGCGCGCGCCACCCGACCGTTCCTCGCCCGAGGCAACCGTATTCGCCGCTGTCAGCGCTGCCTGCTGCCGCTGAAGGTTTGTCTGTGCGAGACGCTGGCTCCGAGTACGGCGGAGAGCCGTTTTTGTCTGGTCATGTTTGATACCGAGCCGATGAAACCCAGCAATACGGGGCGTCTTATCGCCGATATTCTGCCGGATACGGCCGCGTTTCAGTGGTCCCGTACGGAGCCACCTCAGGCCCTGCTCGATTTAGTGGCAAGCAAGGACTATCAGCCGATGGTCGTTTTCCCCGCGTCATATGCAGGCGTGGATCGCCAGGTGCTTTCAGTGCCACCATCGGGGAAACCACCGCTGTTTATTATGCTGGACGGCACCTGGACCGAAGCGCGGAAAATGTTTCGCAAAAGCCCCTATCTCGACGCGCTGCCGGTGATTTCTGTCGATCTTTCCCGCGTCTCCGCCTACCGCCTGCGTGAAGCGCATGCTGACGGGCAATACTGCACCGCCGAAGTGGCCATTGCGCTTCTGGATTTAGCGGGAGACACCGTTGCTGCTGGGGCTCTTGGCAACCATTTCTCATGCTTCCGGGAGCGCTATCTGGCGGGAAAAACCGTTCATAAGGGCAGCGTCACAGCACTCGAGCCAGAAAGCGTTTAAAATCATCAGGTCGCTTGCATTCACAGGAGGCCTGCATGAGCCAGCGAGGGTTAGAAGCGCTACTTCGTCCTAAATCCATTGCCGTCATCGGCGCATCAATGAAACCGGATCGCGCTGGCTATCTGATGATGCGCAACCTGCTGGCCGGGGGTTTTAATGGCCCCGTCATGCCCGTCACGCCGGCTTATAAGGCCGTACAGGGGGTGCTTGCATGGCCTGACGTACAAAGCCTGCCTTTCGTGCCGGATCTTGCCGTACTCTGTACAAACGCGAAGCGTAACCTGGAACTGCTGGAATCACTCGGCAAGAAGGGGTGTAAAACCTGCATTATTCTCTCGTCTCCCCCTGAACAGAAAGCCGAGCTTCTGGCCTGCGCCAGCCGCTATCAAATGCGCATTCTTGGGCCAAACAGTCTGGGCCTGCTCGCCCCCTGGCAGGGGCTGAATGCCAGTTTCTCCCCGGTTCCAATCCGCAAAGGCAAACTCGCGTTTATCTCGCAGTCGGCTGCGGTATCGAACACCATCCTCGACTGGGCGCAGCAGCGTGAAATGGGATTCTCCTACTTCATTGCCCTGGGCGACAGCCTGGATATCGATGTTGATGAACTGCTGGATTTTCTGGCGCGCGACGGTAAAACAAGTGCGATCCTGCTTTATCTTGAGCACCTCAGCGACGCGCGTCGTTTTGTCTCGGCTTCTCGAAGCGCTTCGCGCAATAAGCCGATCCTGGTGATCAAAAGCGGACGAAGCCCTGCGGCACAGCGTCTGCTGCATTCGCATTCCGGCATGGATCCCGCCTGGGACGCCGCCATCCAGCGCGCGGGGTTGCTGCGGGTACAGGATACGCACGAGCTTTTTTCCGCCGTTGAGACGTTAAGCCATATGCGCCCGTTGCGCGGTGAGAAATTAATGATTGTCAGTAACGGTGCAGCCCCTGCCGCGCTCGCGCTGGATGAGCTGTGGCGGCGCTTCGGCAAGCTGGCAACGCTGAGTGAAGAGACGCTGCAGCGCCTGAAAGACGCGCTTCCGACCAGCGTGACGCCCGGTAATCCGCTTGATTTGCGCGATGACGCCAGCAGCGACCGCTATATCAAGGCGATTTCCATATTGCTGGATAGCCAGGATTTTGATGCGCTGATGATTATCCACTCCCCCAGCGCGGTCGCACCGGGCAGCGAAAGCGCGCGCGCGCTCATTGACGCCGTGCACAACCATCCACGAGGCAAATATGTCACCCTGCTCACCAACTGGTGCGGTGAATTTTCCTCTCAGGAGGCGCGGCGCTTGTTCAGCGAGGCCGGGCTGCCAACCTACCGTACGCCGGAAGGCACCATTACCGCGTTCATGCATATGGTGGAATATCGCCGCAACCAGAAACAGCTGCGTGAGACGCCGGCTTTGCCCGGGAATCTGACGGCGAACACCGTCGACGTTCACCGGCTGTTGCAGCAGGCCATTGAAGAAGGCGCGACGTCGCTTGATACGCATGAGGTCCAGCCCATTCTGGGCAGCTACGGCATGCAAACCCTGCCGACCTGGATTGCCAGCGACAGCGCTGAGGCCGTGCATATTGCCGAGCAAATTGGCTATCCGGTGGCCCTGAAGCTGCGCTCCCCGGATATCCCGCATAAGTCTGATGTTCAGGGTGTTATGTTATACCTGCGTACGGCGACTGAGGTGCAACAGGCAGCTGATGCCATTTTCGACCGGGTCAAAATGGCCTGGCCGCAGGCAAGGATCCACGGATTGCTGGTGCAAAGCATGGCCAACCGCGCTGGGGCTCAGGAATTACGGGTGGTGGTCGAACACGACCCCGTCTTTGGCCCGCTCATCATGCTGGGGGAAGGTGGCGTTGAGTGGCGCCCGGAGGAGCAGGCCGTGGTCGCTTTACCGCCGCTGAACATGAACCTGGCGCGCTATCTGATCATCCAGGCGATTAAAAGTAAAAAGATCCGTGGCCGGAGCGCGCTGCGTCCGCTTGATATTGCCGGGTTAAGCCAGTTCCTGGTGCAGGTGTCTAATCTGATTGTAGATTGTGCCGAGATCCAGCGACTGGACATTCATCCGTTGCTGGCCTCCGGCAATGAGTTTACGGCGCTGGACGTGACCCTGGATATCGCGCCATTCGAAGGAGACAGAGAGAGCCGTCTGGCAATCCGCCCGTATCCTCTGCAGCTTGAGGAGTGGGTTGAGATGAAGAATGGGGAACGCGCCTTGTTCCGCCCTATTCTGCCGGAAGATGAGCCCCAGCTGCGGGCCTTTATCTCTCAGGTCACGAAAGAGGATCTTTATTATCGCTATTTTAGCGAAATCAACGAATTTACCCACGATGATTTAGCCAATATGACCCAGATCGACTACGATCGAGAAATGGCGTTTGTTGCCGTTCGTCGCTCCGATAAGGGGGATGAGATCCTCGGCGTCACGCGTGCGATTTCTGACCCGGATAACGTCGATGCGGAGTTTGCGGTGCTGGTGCGATCCGATCTTAAAGGCCTGGGTCTGGGAAGACGGCTGCTGGAAAAACTCATCAGTTATACGCGAGATCACGGATTGTTACGCCTCAATGGCATTACTATGCCTAACAATCGCGGTATGGTGACCCTGGCGCGAAAACTTGGGTTCGACGTTGATATTCAGCTGGACGAAGGTATTGTGGCCTTGTCCCTCGGTCTGACATCAGCAGACAAACGCGAGTAAGCTACTGGAAATGTTACCCACTTTGGACGGGACTGGTGGTATCATTGTCCGCTTATGTTGTTTGCATGGTACAGACAACCCTTCAATGAACAGAGAAGAAACGCACTGTGATGTTGTCAAAATTTAAGCGTAATAAACATCAACAACACCTTGCTCAACTACCGAAGATTTCTCAGTCAGTTGATGATGTAGAGTTCTTTTACGCTCCCGCTCATTTTCGGGAGACGCTTCTGGAAAAGATTGCCAGCGCCACGCGACGCATTTGCATTGTGGCGCTGTATCTTGAACAGGATGAAGGCGGGCGCGCGATCCTGAACGCGCTCTATGAAGCCAAACGTCAGCGCCCGGAACTCGATGTTCGCGTGCTGGTCGACTGGCATCGCGCTCAGCGTGGCCGTATTGGCGCGGCTGCGTCAAACACCAATGCCGACTGGTATTGCCGCACGGCGCAGGAAAATCCTGGCGTCGATGTGCCTGTTTATGGCGTCCCGGTTAATACCCGTGAAGCGCTCGGCGTTCTTCATTTCAAAGGCTTCATCATTGATGACAGCGTGCTTTACAGCGGCGCAAGTCTGAATGATGTTTACCTTCATCAGCTCGATAAATATCGCTACGACCGCTACCATCTGATCCGTAATCCGCAGATGGCCGATATCATGTTCAACTGGGTTGATAAAAATCTGGTCCATGGCCGCGGTGTTAATCGCCTTGACGATCCCGAACGTCCTAAAAGCCCGGAAATCAAAAACGATGTTCGCGCCTTCCGCCAGGAGCTGCGTGATGCGGTCTATCATTTCCAGGGCGATGCAAACAACGAAGAGTTATCCGTTACCCCGCTGGTAGGGCTTGGCAAATCAAGCCTGCTGAACAAAACGATCTTCCATCTGATGCCGTGCGCGGAGCAGAAACTCACCATCTGTACGCCGTACTTCAACCTTCCTGCCGTGCTGGTGCGTAATATCATTCAGCTGCTGCGCGACGGTAAAAAAGTGGAAATCATCGTTGGTGATAAAACCGCAAACGACTTCTTCATTCCTGAAGATCAGCCGTTCAAAATCATCGGTGCGCTGCCTTATCTCTATGAGATTAACCTGCGCCGTTTCCTGAGCCGTTTACAGTATTACGTAAACACTGACCAGCTGGTTGTGCGTCTCTGGAAAGACGAAGACAACACTTACCATCTGAAAGGAATGTGGGTCGACGATGAGTGGATGCTACTGACCGGTAACAACCTGAACCCACGCGCGTGGCGATTGGATCTGGAAAACGCTATCCTGATTCATGACCCGCAGCATGAGTTAGCCGCAAAACGTGAGCGTGAGCTGGAGCTGATTCGCACACATACCACTGTGGTTAATCATTACCGCGAACTGCAGAGCATTGCCGATTATCCGGTGAAAGTCCGCAAGCTTATCCGCCGCTTACGTCGTATCCGTATCGACCGACTTATCAGCCGTATTCTGTAATCTCCAGGCCCTGCCATCCGCAGGGCTTTTTTATAGGGCCCGTTGATGCGTATTCCTCTGTTACTAAGCGTCTTCTTTCTGAGCGGCTGTAGCCATATGGCCAACGATAGCTGGTCCGGACAGGATAAAGCACAGCATTTCCTCGCTTCTGCGATGTTGTCCGCAGCCGGTAATGAATATGCGCAGCATCAGGGATACAGCCGGGATCGTAGCGCGGCGATAGGGTTGATGTTCTCAGTCAGTCTTGGAGCATCGAAAGAACTGTGGGATAGCCGCCCCGCAGGGAGCGGCTGGAGCTGGAAAGATTTCGCCTGGGATGTCGCCGGCGCAACGACCGGCTATGCCGTGTGGCAGATGGCGCGCTATTAAAGTCGAATGCCTTTCCCTTTGCGATGCAGCATCAGGGAAACAATAAAGGCCAGTGCGCCCATTATCGTTACGTACCAGAAGAATGTCGTTTCACTTCCCCATGATTTAAGCGATAACGCAACGTACTCCGCCGATCCGCCAAATAGCGCATTAGCAACCGCATAAGAGAGCCCTACCCCTAAAGCACGAACCTGCGCCGGGAACATTTCAGCTTTCAGTATCCCGCTGATAGAGGTATAGAAACTAACAATTACCATCGCCAGCATCACCAGCGCAAAGGCGGCATACGGCGAAGTCACATGCTGAAGGGCAGACAGAATAGGTACGGTACATAACGCCGACAGCCCGCCAAAAATCAGCATCGACGTACGTCGGCCGATTTTATCCGAGAGTGCACCGATAATGGGTTGTATGAGCATAAAGACAAATAGCGCCACGGTCATGACTACGCTGGCGACGTTAGCGTGCATGCCGGTAGTGTTCACCAGATACTTCTGCATATAGGTGGTGAACGTGTAGAAACTGAGAGAGCCGCCCGCAGTAAAGCCTAGCACCATAAGGAAAGCTTTGCGGTTACGCCATAACCCTTTGAATGTTCCTGCCTCCTTCAGCGTCCTGACTTCCTTCTGAGAGGTTTCATCTAACTGTCGGCGTAGCCAAAGTGCGACAACTGCCAGTACAGCGCCCATCGCGAAAGGAATTCGCCATCCCCAGGCGTGAAGTTGTTCGTCCGTCAGAATCTGCTGCAGGATCACCACCACAAGAATGGCCAGCAGTTGACCACCAATCAGCGTGACGTACTGGAATGAGGCGTAAAAACCTTTACGGCCTTCCAGCGCAATCTCACTCATGTAGGTCGCACTGGTGCCGTATTCACCACCCACCGATAATCCCTGGAATAAGCGGGCCAGTAAAAGTAGCGCTGGTGCCCAGGTACCAATCGATTCATATCCCGGTAAGCAGGCGATCACCAGAGAGCCAAAGCACATCATGCACACCGAGATCAGCATAGAAGCCTTACGCCCGCGACGATCCGCAATACGGCCAAACAGCCAGCCCCCGATGGGTCGCATCAAGAATCCTGCGGCAAATACCCCTGCCGTTTGAAGCAGCTGCGTCGTGGTGTTACCGGAGGGGAAGAAGATATGTGCGAAGTAGAGTGAACAGAATGAGTAGACGTAAAAGTCGAACCATTCAACCAGATTCCCTGAAGAGGCGCTGACGATTGCCCATACCCTTCTTCGGGTATCACTGTTAGCCAGCGTCCCGTTTGATGTAATGCTTTCTGTCATTGTGATTATGCTCCTGCCATAAACAGCGGCGTATTGAGCCAGGAGACTCAATTACCTCGTAAATGAAATGTTATAATTTTGTTATAAATAACATTGAGACAGAGATCACACATTCCATTAGCAGGATAAGGGATTAAGAGAAAGGCCAGAGAGGGGAGCACAAAGCAAAAAACCCCGCACCTTTCGGTACGGGGTTCTTCTAATTGATGCCTGGCAGTTCCCTACTCTCACATGGGGAGACCCCACACTACCATCGGCGCTACGGCGTTTCACTTCTGAGTTCG
>Ga0213827_1001035_pt1 | contig 17245 bp, 16 predicted proteins | sample MC6MC0898MG_FD_180669 | JGI IMG/M metagenome (GOLD analysis project Ga0213827, IMG submission 180669) | Enriched soil aggregate microbial communities from Iowa State University, Ames, United States - MC6-MC0898-MG | ecosystem: Environmental > Terrestrial > Soil > Unclassified | place: USA: Iowa...
GACATTGGCGGTCCAGACGGCGAAGGCACCTGGCGCGCACGTCAGGGCAGCTACTCGGTGGTGGATCTGTTCGCACGCTACGACGTCACCAAAAACGTCTCACTGCAGGCAAACATCAACAACCTGTTCGACAAAGAGTACGACACCAACGTCAGCAACGGCGGCATCGTGTACGGCGATCCACGTAATTTCTCCGTCTCGGCGAGCTATCGTTTCTGATAAAGATGCTGGGTGCGCAGGACTGTGTACCCAGCAATTCTCGGCGGTCGCCATTCATGGCGACCGATATTAACCCTTCATCCACTCCGCAATAATCTGCCCATACAACTGCTCGGCTTCCCCCAGCTTACTCACCAGACAATACTCATCGGTTTGATGCGCCATCGTCGGTTCGCCCGGACCTAAAATAATGCACGGCGGATCACCCAGCGCGGGCAACAGCAACGATGCATCGGTAAAGTAGGGCACCACGCGCGCTTGCAACGGCTGCTCGAAAAACGCCTGACAATGACGATAGATCGACTGAATCCACAGATTCTCTTCGGAACTCAACACCGCAGGCAGATCGACCAAAGTGGTGATGTGCACTGCTTCGCCCATTAATTCGCCTAACCGCTGGCTAATAGCGGCGTGTTGCAGGTTTGGCGCGCTGCGGATATCAACATCAAACGCCGTGCGATCCGGCACCGAGTTAATATTCAGGCCGCCCTGAATGCGGCCAACGTTCAGCGTCGGTTGCTTCATTAAAGGATGCGGCGCGCCCGGCGAGAAGTGGCGGATTTTGCCTAACGCATCGGCAGCGAGATAGATGGCGTTAATGCCTAATTCCGGCATCGCACCGTGCGCGGTTTTGCCACGCGTCTCGCAGCGCAGCCACAGCGCGCCTTTGTGACCAATTACCGGATAGTTGGCGGTGGGTTCACCAACGATCAATGCGCCAATCTCTGGCAACGTTCCGGCCGCAATCAGCGCCTGCGCGCCATCGCAGCCGGTCTCTTCACCGCCGGTAATCAGCAACACCACGCCGCGCCCGGCGCGAATCGCCGGTTGCTGCTTGATGCAGGCGTGGGCAAAAGCGGCGATGGCCGCTTTCATGTCACTCGAACCGCGCCCATAAAGCCGATCGTCCGCAATTTCCGAACCAAAAGGATCGTGCTGCCACGGCTGATTGCCGAGCGGCACGGTGTCGAGATGTCCGGTAAACGCCAGCGGTTTGCCCGCAGCGGAGCCGCGCATCTGCGCCACCAGATTGCTGCGACCTTCGCCAAACGACGATAGCTGCACCTCAAAACCCTGATCGCTGAGCCACGCGGCAAAAAACGCCATGCAGGAAGCTTCGTTGCCCGGTGGATTAATGGTGTCGAAGCCGAGCAGTTGCTGAGCAAGTGCCAGTGAAGCGGGCTGCATCAGGCGCGCTCCGTCAGCCAGTCGAAGCAGTTAATCCACAGCTGGCGATAGCCGGGCCATTGGGTAAACTCTTCCGGCAGCCAGTGCGCCGACATATCGCTGGTCCACACCAGCGAACGGCCTTGCTGATATTCCCGCACCGCTAATAAAGGATGCGCTGTGCCGGCGACGGTCGCCAGCAGCGTGCCTTCGGGCTGCATCTCCACCTCGTTGTAGCCCAGCATCCACGGCCATTCGCCGGAGATGTTATCGAACAGCGCATGTGATTGCGTCATCTCCAGCGTAGAACCTTCCGGCGTTTCAATGCGGTCATCCCAGGCGAGGCAGCGCACTGGCAACACCTTTTCGACCAGCGTATTGCGGAATCGCGCGCCGCCGTTGATGCCCTGAAAACTGAAGTAGCCGCCGATCATCATTAGGCTGCCGCCAGCGGCGACGTAATCATGAATCAATGCCAGGCGATTAGCGGTACGACGGCTTTTCAGCCAGGTATCGGGATGCAGCAGCAGCGTATTGGCACCAATATCCGAAAGAATTATCACATCCCACTTTTGCAGCCCTTCGAGCGTCAGCGGGAAATCGGTGGCGGCAGCATGCGCGGGCATATGGGTAATGGCGTAATCGCTATCCTTCAGCGCCGCGATAAAATCGCTGGCACCGCTGTGCCAGGTGGCGGTGGAGAACTGGTCAAAGCCTTTGATGTGGTTCGAGGTGCTGGTCCAGGATTCGCCCACCAGCAAGACTTGTTTCTGCATGATATTTTCCCTTTTACCCGCCAAATACGCGCTGCGGATTAGCAATCATTAAGGTTTCGAGTTGTTCGCCGCTAACGCCGTGACGTTTCAGACGCGGGACAAAATGTTTGAGGATATAGCCATAACCGTGGCCGCCAAAGCGCGTCAGCATGGTTTTCAGGAACACATCCTGCGACAGCAAAATCTGCTGAATGTAGCCGTCATCAATCAATTCGCAGATGGCACGCGCGTTCTCTTCATCGGAAGGCGATTGCGCGGATTCATCAGCGTAGTAATAGCTCATGCCGATCATGTCGTATTCGAGGAACACGCCGCGGTCGGCCAGTTCACGCTGATAGGTCTTATCGGCAAAGCTGGGATTCATATGGCACAGTACGGTGTGACGCAGATCGGCACCTTCCTGCTGCAGAATATCCAGCACTTTATGACCTAAACGCTCCCAACCCGGCAGATGCACCTGAATCGGCACGCCGGTTGCCGCACTGGCGCGTCCGGCGGCACGCAGCGATTTCTCTTCATCGGCGGTAAAGCGGCTGGAGATGCCGATCTCGCCGATCAATCCGGCGATCACCTCGGGTTTCTCCGCTGCGCCGCCAAGGTCAAAAATCAGCTTCTCGGTGAGTTGCTCAACGCTGATGCTCTTCATCCATTCCGGATGCGACGGCTCCAGATACAAGCCGGTGCCCATCACGATGTTGAGTCCGGTTAAGCGCGCGATGCGTTGCAGCCCTTTGGGATCGCGGCCAATGCCGATGTTGGTAGGATCGACGATGGTTTCGCCGCCCAGCGCGCGATACTTCATCAGCTCGTCAATCGCCATATCGACGTCAAACAGCTGGCAGTTATCGCGGCTCATCAGCGGGTTCATGTTGAGTTCACCGAGATTCTCCATTTTCACCGGCATCTCAGCGATATGACGATCGCTGCAACAGCAGGGCGGCACCCACTTGCCGGATGCATCCAACAGAATGTGTTCATGCATCAAGGTAACGCCCATCTCGGCCAGCGGCAGCGGCCCTAAAACCGTCATCACATGTCCGCTGCTCACGCCGAGCGGTAACGGATCCGCATGGCGAAAAATCGATCCTTTCATGAGCTATCCTTTTGCCGGTGCGCGAGTGGGATTGAGAATGCGGGTGTTGAGCCAGATGGCGAGCAGAATGATGGTGCCGGTTGCGATTTGCGTATAGAACGGCGAGATGTGCGACAGGATCAGCCCGTTCTGGATAATCGCAATCGACAGCGCGCCCAGCAGCGTACCGATAATGGTGCCGAAGCCGCCAAACAGGCTGGTGCTGCCGAGCACCACGGCGGCGATCACCTGCAACTCAAAGCCTTCGCCCTGGTTGGATGAGCCGCTGCCGAGACGCGCGGTGATAATCATCCCGGCCAGCGCCGCCGCCATGCCGCTGATAATGTAGACCTTCATGGTGACCGATTTAGTATTGATGCCGCTGCGACGCGCGCCTTCGGCATTCGAACCAATCGCCGTCACGTAGCGACCAAAGCGCATGTGGTTGAGCACAATATGCCCGGCGAACAGCACCACAATGCCAATCAGCGCCGGCATCGGAATGCCCAGCACCCATGCGCGGCCCATAAAGGTAAACAGACTGTCGGCCGGCACCGGAATCGAATAACCCTGAGTGACCAGCAGAGCGATCCCACGTACCACGGCCAAGGTAGCCAGGGTGACGATAAACGCCGGAATCCCCTCAAAGGCGATAAAGAAGCCGTTGATGGCGCCAACCAATCCGCCCAGCAGCAGTCCGCCAATTAACACCACCGGCCACGGCAATCCCCAGTTATTCAGCGCGATAGCCGAAAGCGCGCCGACCAGCGCCAGCGTTGAACCCACCGATAAATCAATGCCGCCGGTGGTGATCACCAGCGTCATCGCGGTGGCGACGATCAGCAGTGGGGCGCTTTGGCGAATGATGTTCAGCCAGTTGGTGCTGGAGAGAAAATTGCTGGTGATCAGCGAAAACACCACGCAGCAAAAGATGAAAAACAGCGCAATGCTTACCACGCCCGAATGGTTGTGCAACAGGCGACGCGGTAGCGAATGCTGGATCATGCGCGAACTGCTTAAATTCATGATGCTCATCCCGTTACCTCAGTGTGCAGCCGCTGAGTGAGCGGTAAATTTCTCACCCACGATCAAATTAACGATATCGCTTAAGCTGGTATCCGCCACGCGCCGGTCCGCCACGTTGGTGCCTTCGTACATCACCATGATGCGATCGCACACCAGGAACAGATCCTGCAGGCGATGGGTGATGAGGATAACGCTGACGCCGCGCGCCGAGACGCGGCGAATCAACTCCAGCACTGCTTCCACTTCTGCCACCGCTAAGGCAGCGGTCGGTTCATCCATGATCAGCACTTTCGGTTCGAAGGCGGCGGCGCGCGCAATGGCAATAGCCTGGCGTTGTCCGCCTGACAAATTGCGCACCAGCAAGCGCGTATCCGGAATCGAAATGCCCAAACCTTTCAGCATCTCGCGCGCTTCGGCGTGCATTTTTGCCTGATCGAGAAAGGGAATGCCGAGCACGCTTTTCATCGGCTCGCGTCCCATAAACAGATTGCCGGCGACATCCACCGTGTCGCATAGCGACAGATCCTGATAGACCATTTCAATATGGCAGCGGCGCGAATCGGCCGGATTGGTGAAGTGTTGCTGTTCACCGTCAATGCGAATGGTGCCGCTGGTGGGCACCACCGCGCCGGAGAGCACCTTGGTCAGCGTCGATTTACCCGCGCCGTTGTCGCCGACTAAGCCCAGCACTTCGCCCGGTGCCAGTTGCAGATTGACGCCGCGTAAGGATCGTATCGAACCGTAAGTTTTGGTGATGTTAATCATCTCTACCCGCGCTGGGGTAGCATGAGGCTGCTGCATCTGAACACTCCCAATCGGTTGCCGGGAACTTGGCCTGTTAGCGCAGCAATGCTTTAACTAACACGATTTACACTCTAGTAAACCGGTTTACCTGTCAGTTAAAACACTGGCCGCACTTCCAGAGCCATGGGTTACAACGATATTTGTTTGCCACTGGAAACGTTGCAGCTTCTGTGCCAGGTTAGAATTTAGTCAGTTTGGCCTGCATCAAACGCGAGAAGATTCAGCAGGTTAAAATTTTATTGTTCAGTAAACCGGTTTACCTCGAAGTACTGAACTTCACTTGATTGATCAACTTTTGCGCCAAAGCTGTGCAATTTTGCGCCACGGTGGATCAGGGTAGGCGGATTTGAATCGAATCGCGTCCCACCCATTCAACGGGTAAGCGTGTTTCCAGCGGGATATTCACGTCGTTATTCAGCAGGCGCAGCATGATGTCCACGGCGGTATAACCCAGTTCGCGCGCGGGTTGGCGGATGGTGGAGATGCGCGGCTGCGTCAGGTCGGTGTAGTTAGCATCATCAAAGCCGACCAGCGAAAGGGCATCCGGTGCCTGCAAGCCGCTGGCGCGTAAACCGTCCAGCAATCCCAGCACCAGATAATCGCTGGCCGCAAACACTGCGGAAGGGCGCGGCGACTGGCTGAACAGCCGCTGCAAAGCCTGCTGACCGAACTCGCGCTCGTAGTTGCCGTACATCACCCATTCTGCAGGCACCGATAAACCGGCCTGCTTCATGGCGGTGCAGAAGCCGAGATAACGTTCGCGCACGCTCATCAACTGTTCCGGGCCACCGATAAAGGCGATGTGGCGATGTCCGGCGGCGATCAGCTGTTCGGTGGCGATGCGTCCGCCCTGCACGTTGTCGGCAAACACTTTCGGCACGCTGCTGCCGGGAATATCTTCATCAAGCAACACAATATGCTGATGGCGCTGAATCTCTTTACGCAACAAACCGTTATCCGGTCGGTTGGTGGTGAACAGCAGGCCATCCACCTGGCGCGTATCCAGCCAGCGAATGAACTGCGCTTCTTTGTCGGGATTGTTGCGGGTGATGCACAGCACCAAACTGTAACCGCGCGCCGACGCCGCCTCTTCTGCGGCATCAGCCAGTTCGGCAAAGAAGGAGTTGGTGATATCGGGCAGCACCAAACCCAGGGTTTCGCTGCCGCCTTTGCTCAGGCGTCGCGCCAGGCTGTTGCCACGATAATCGAGCTGGCGAATCGCCGCTTCGATGCGGTCAATTGTCTCCTGCGGCAACACGATACTGTGATTCATATAGCGAGAGACCGTGGCTTTAGAGAGCCCGGCTAATTGTGCCACGTCGGATAACAACACGCGTTTTGAATTCATGTTCCTCGCCATTATTACATCGGGATCATCGTGTGGTGGTTACAAGGTCGCCATGAATGGCGACCTTACGCGTTAATCATTACACATCGCCAACCAAATAAACACTTGACAAAAATTTTTACTCAGCGAATTGTATGCACAGTTTACCGCATTACCGGGAATCACTTCCCAAGCCGACTTAAGTTATTTCACCGGGTATTCCTAGCGGATGGGTTACCGAAACAAACTTAAGCAGGTCGCTATAAAAACACTGCACTTATGCAGTGTGTATATCACGTCATCGATATTTGCCCGCCAAAAATAATCTCAGTGTCTTAACGCTGGGAAACGCTGATTATTATTTATTCCCGACGAGGAACACCATGATGTTATCTTTCACCGGAAAACTGCGTTCATTGGTTTTGGCTTCCACCTTAATTACTGCGGGTTCATTTTCCTCGCTGGCGCAGGCTGCGCCGACGTATGCGTTGGTGCAAATTAATCAGCAGGCGCTGTTCTTTAATCTGATGAATCAGGGCGCACAGGAAGCCGCAAAAGCCAGCGGAAAAGATCTGGTTATCTTTAACGCCACCGATAATCCAGTGGCGCAGAACGATGCAATTGAAAACTATATTCAGCAAGGTGTGAAAGGTATTTTGGTTGATGCCATTGACGTCAACGGCATTATGCCCGCCATTAAAGAAGCCGCAGCGGCTAACATTCCGGTCATCGCCATTGATGCTGTATTACCGGCCGGTCCACAATCAGCGCAGGTTGGCGTAGATAATCTCGAAGGCGGCAAAATCCTCGGTAAATATTTCGTCGATTACGTAGCGAAAGAGATGGGCGGCAAAGCGCGTCTCGGCATTGTTGGTGCATTGAACTCGGCTATTCAGAACCAGCGTCAGAAAGGCTTCGAAGAGACTATCAAAACCAACAGCAAAATCACCGTTGCCGATGTGGTAGATGGCCAGAATATTCAGGACAACGCCATGACGGCCGCAGAAAATCTGATCACTGGCAATCCTGATTTAACCGCAATTTACGCCACCGGCGAACCGGCATTGCTGGGTGCGATTGCGGCGGTGGAAAACCAGGGCCGTCAGAAAGATATCAAAGTATTTGGCTGGGATCTGACGGCCAAAGCCATCAGCGGGATCGATGGCGGCTACGTCACCGCCGTATTGCAGCAGGATCCGAAAAAGATGGGTGAAGAGGCGCTGAAAGCACTCAACGCGCTCTCCGAAGGCAAAACGGTGAACAAAACTATTCTGGTGCCGGCCACCGTGGTCACCAAAGCGAACGTCGACAGTTACCGTTCGCTGTTTAAGTAACCGATCACTCGCTGCGCGTAGCCAGCAGCGCAGCGAGTTCCTGTTGTGTGGGGAAAGCGTTAACGGTGCCGGTACGACTCACGGTAATAGCGGCGGCCTGGCTGGCATGCTGCAGGGCAAGCGCATCGGGCTCCACTTCGCGTAACAGCGAGGAGGCGAGCAGCACGGCGAGGAAGGTATCGCCCGCGCCAGTGCTGTCCACCGCGTTTACCGCCGCTGCCGGACAGAAGTGGCGCTCGGTTTCGGTGATCAACCACGCGCCTTGTGCGCCTTGGGTGATCACTAAGGTGCTGACGCCAGCCGGTTGCAGCCGCTCAGCTTCCAGCTGGTTAACCACCGCGATATCCACTAGCGGCCAAAGTTGGGCGAAATCAGCATTGACCGGCGAAGGATTAAAGACCGTTTTCATGCCGTTGGCTTTTGCCCAGATAAAAAGAACACGGGTTTTCTCAACCGAGAAGTTGCCCTGTTGCAGCATTATATCGCCTTTCTTTGCATCGGCTAAATAAGGCAGCATCTGTTCGACGGTTAATGCATCTGCCGCAGCGGTGGTAGTAATAATGGCGTTATCGCCATCGCTGCTGTTAAGAATAATTGAGGAGTCGCTGTGTGGTGAAGAATATTGAGTGGGAAATAGCTTAACCGGCTCATGCGCTATTTTCTCACGCAGCCATTGTCCGTTACTGTCGTGACCGATTGCGGCAATTAATCGTGTATCGAGACCACAGCGTGCAATAACAATCGCCTGATTCGCGCCTTTACCGCCAATATCCTGCGAGGTTTTTACGCCGTGGATCGATGCGCCTTTTTGCGGCAGATCGCCAATCGACCAGGTTTCATCAACAACAATATTCCCTGCAACATAAATTTGCATAATGGTTCTCGTTAATAAGGTGGAGAAGATGGTTTCTATATCAGCAGGAAAAACCAGCGCAATACAAGATATTTTTTCCAGAAAGAAAGCAGTGATTGGCGTAGTGCATTGTGATGCTTTTCCGGGTGCACCTAAATATCGCGGTAAACCGCTCTCGGCTATTATTGAGCGCGCACTGCGTGATGCCGATAATTATATTTCCGGTGGCATGCATGGGTTAATTATCGAAAACCACGGCGATATTCCGTTTGCCAAACCAGACGATATTGGGCCGGAAACTGCCGCTTTTATGGCGGTGATCACCGAAAAGATCCGCGAGCGTTTTGGCGTGCCGTTGGGCATTAACGTATTGGCGAACGCCGCGATTCCCGCCTTTGCCACCGCTTTAGCCGGCGGCGCGGATTTTGTGCGCGTCAATCAGTGGGCCAACGCCTATATCGCCAACGAAGGCTTTATTGAAGGTGCGGCGGCGAAAGCGCTGCGCTACCGCAGTCAGCTGCGCGCCGAACACATTCGCGTGTTTGCCGACAGCCACGTCAAACACGGCAGCCACGCGATTGTGGCTGATCGCTCGATTCAGGAGCTGACGCGCGACGTCGATTTCTTTGAAGCCGATGCGGTGATCGCTACCGGGCAACGCACCGGCGACAGCGCCACGCTGGATGAGATCGACGAAATCCGCGCCGCCACCGAGCTGCCGCTGCTGGTCGGTTCCGGCGTCACGCCTGCCAACGTCTGCCAGATTCTTGGTCGTACTCAAGGCGTGATCGTCGCCAGCACCCTGAAATTTGATGGCGTGTGGTGGAATGAGGTCGAGCTGGAACGCGTGAAGCACTTTATGTCCGTGGCGCAAGCGGCGCTGGAGGAGGCGTAATGAACAGCTTCACTGACCAGCTTTTACAGCAGCACCACACGCTGTGGCAGGCGATGCAGCAGCATCCGTTTGTGCTGGATATCGAGCGCAATCAGCTGCCCGACGCGGTATTCAATCGCTATCTGGTATTCGAAGGCAACTTTGTCGCCACCGCCATCAACATCTTCGCGCTGGCGGTAAGCAAAGCGCCGGATATCCGTCAGCAGCGCTGGTTAATCGGCGTGCTGAATGCGCTGGTGGACACGCAAATCGCCTGGTTTGAAGCGGTGCTGGCGCGCCGCAATATTAACCCACTGGATTATCCCGACGATCTGCCCGGCGTCACCGCCTTCCGCGATGGCATGTTTAACGTGGCAAAGCAGGGCAGTTTCATCGAGATCCTCACGCTGATGTTTGGTGCCGAGTGGATGTATTACCACTGGTGCGCGCGCGTTAGTGCCCAGCCGCTGCTGGATGACGACATTCGCCATTGGGTCGATATGCATGCCGAAGAGGAGTTTCACCAGCAGGCGCGGTGGCTGAAAGCTGAGCTGGATCGCGCCGCGTTGGCATTGACGCAAGAGGAGAAGCAGCGCTTATCCAATCTCTACGCGCAGGTGCTGCAGTGGGAAATCGATTTCCACAGCGCCGCCTATCTCAGCAGCGGGGAGGCGAGATGAGCAGCTGTTTTATTGAAGCGCGCAACATTTGCAAACGTTTTGGCGCCTTAACCGCCCTCAATCAGGTCAATCTCAGCATCCATCGCGGTGAAGTACTGGCGCTGTTGGGGGATAACGGCGCGGGCAAATCCACCTTTACCAAAGTGTTGTCGGGCGCCTACAGCGCCAGCGACGGCGAATTGTGGATCGATAGCAAAGCGGTGAAATTCACCTCGCCGCGCCAGGCATCTGAACACGGCATCGCCACCATTTATCAGGAGCTGGCGCTGGCGGAGAACCTCAGCATCGCGGAAAACGTATTTCTTGGCCGTGAGCTCAAGCGGCGCGTGCTGGGCATTCCGTTTTTGCGTCGCCGGGAAATGCGCGAGCAGGTTGATCAGCTGTTAAAGGATCTCGACGCGCATATCTCCGATGCCGAAGCCTCGGTTGGCAGCCTCTCGGGCGGACAGCGCCAGGCGGTGGCGATCTGTCGTGCGCTCAACCTCAACGCGCAGCTGGTGATCATGGATGAACCGACCGCCGCGCTGGCGGTGGCTGAAACGCAGAAGGTGTTACAGCTCACCCGCAAACTCGCCGCACGCGGCTGCGCGGTGGTGCTGATCAGCCACAACATCAGCGACGTGTTCGCGGTGGCCGATCGCATGGTGGTGTTCCGCCGGGGGCGAAAAATTGCTGAGCGCCGTCACGCCGAAACCTCGCCCGATGAAATCGTTTCATTAATTACCGGTGCGCATCCCGATGCGCGCGCCTTTGAGAATCAGTAATTGTTGTGCCATTAACCCAGGGGAAATAAAGATGCGTCGAATTACCACTGCAGTCTGTTCTCTCTCATTACTGTTTTCAGGTTATGCCCTCGCCGCCGAGAAAGTGGCCTTTGTGCCGCAGATCATCGGTATTCCCTATTTTCAGGCGATGGAAGCGGGCGGTAAACGTGCGGCCAGCGATCTGGGCGTCGAGTTCGTTTACAGCGGTCCGGTGGATACCAATCCCATGGATCAATTGCAGATTGTGCAGAACCTGATCGCGCAGAAAGTGAATGCGATTGGCATCAGCGTGCTCGATGCCTCAAGCATCACGCCTGTGCTGGCGCAGGCGAAAGCCAACAATGTGCATCTGTTTACCAGCGACAGCGACGCGCCCGACAGCGGACGCCCGGTTTATGTGGCGCAGGCCACCGATCAGGGTTTGGGTGACACCATCATTGATGAGATGGTCAAGCGCGTCGGCGATCACGGCAAAATCGGCATCGTCTCCGGCGAAGCCACCGCCTCCAACCTCAACAGCTGGATTGGCTTTATGCAGCAGCGGGTGAAGAGCAAATATCCCCATATCACCTTGCTGAAACCGCAATATGCCGGCGGTTCCGCCAGCCGCGCGGCGCAGATCGCCACCGATTTGATGTCGGCGAATCCGGATATCAAAGGCCTGATCGCTATGGCCTCCACCACTTGTCCTGGCGTGGCGCAGGCGATTGAGACCGCAGGCAAAAATGGCAAAGTGATCGGCAGCGGTTTCTGCAGCCCGAACACCGCGCGCGCCTACCTGAAAAGCGGCGCCTTTGGTTACACCGTGTTGTGGGATCCGGAGAAGCTCGGTTATCTCACCGTTTGGGCAGGCAAACAGCTGATTGATGGCAAAGCCTTCAGCGCGGAAAACCGCGTGCCGGGCTTCGCCGAAGCGGTGAAGTTTGACAGCAAAACCGGCGTGCTGCTGCTCGGTTCGCCAGCGGTATTCACCAAAGAGAATGTCGATCAGTTCAAATTCTAACGGGGCTTCGCATGCACATGACTTCACGGGAGATCGCCTTGCTGGCGATTACCCTGTTAGCCATCGCCGGTTTTTCCTGGTTTTCACCCTGGTTCGCCACCGTCGATAACCTGCTCACTATTCTGCGCAACAGCAGTGAACTGTTGTTGATTGCGCTGGGAATGACGCTGGTGATCGCCATGGGCGGCGTGGATGTCTCGGTGGGCGTGGTGATGGGCGTTGCCGCATGGGGCGTCGGCCAGCTGTCGCTGCTGCAATCGCCGTGGCTGGCAGCAATGGCCGGTCCGCTGCTCGGTTTGCTGCTGGGTTTGATGACCGCGCTGGTGGTGGTGATAGGCCGCATTCCGGCGATTGTTGGCACGCTTGGTCTGTTCGGCGTGTGGCGCACCGGGCTGTTTGCGCTGCTGGGCGGACAGTGGTTATCCGGGTTGCCCGGCAGCTTAACCAGCGGCCTGATGCATCCGCTGCTGGGTTTACCGGTGATGGCGTGGGTCATCGTGCTGGTTTGGGCCAGCGTCTGGCTGGTGTTACGTCACACGCCGTACGGTTTGTGGCTGCTGGCGGCGGGCAACTCAGAGGAGAGAGCGCGGCTGGCGGGCATTCCGGTCACTCAGGTGCGCATCGCGACCTTTATGATCAGCGGCCTGTTGTGCGGCATCGCCGCAACCTGCTACATCGCCACCTATCGCAACGTCGAAATGACGGTTGGCGGCAGTCTGGCGCTGGAAGCCATCGCGGCGGTGGTGCTGGGCGGGACGCGCATTACCGGCGGTGCCTGCAGTTTGTTGGGCACGCTGCTCGGCGTGTTGCTGCTGCGCATTCTGCAAAACGGCTTATTGCTGGTGGGCATTCCGTCGCTGTGGCAAACCGTGGTCACCGGCGCGGTGCTGCTCATCGTTCTGAGCAGTGAAGCGGCAAGCGGTCGCGTTTTTGCCTTCAGGAGGATCGCATGAGGTTGTGGCGCAAATCACCCGACCTGACGCTGCTCAGCGCGCTGTGGCTGCTGCTGGCCATCGGCATTGTGCTGGTGCTGCCGCAGATGCTGGCTGGCTGGTCAATCACCTCGATTTTGCAGTTCGCGACCTTGCTGTCGCTGGTGGCGCTCGGCCAATCGTTGGTGGTGATGAGCGGTGGCGGCGGTATCGATCTCTCGGTGGGCGGCAACGTTTCGCTCTCGGCGGTGATCGGCATGCTGGCGCTCAATCAGGGCATCAATCCGCTTTGGCTGCCGCCGATCTGCCTGATCACCGGCACGCTGGCAGGCGTGATTAACGGCTGGCTGATCGCGCGGCTGCGTCTCTGGCCGTTGATTGTCACGCTCGGCAGCTTCTACTTGTTTTCCGGTCTGGCGCTGGCGCTAACCGGCGGCGCCGCCGTCGCCGGCGTGCCTGCGCAACTGACGCAATGGGGACGCGGCGCGCAGTTCTTTATTCCTTTGCCGTTTCTCACCTGCGTGATTCCGGCATTCCTCATCGCCTGGCTGATTCTCAGCAAAAGTGCGTGGGGCAAATGGATCTACGCCTGTGGTTTCAACGAACACGCCACGCGGCTGGTCGGCATTCCGGTCGATCGCCTGCGCTTTCTCGCGTACTGCCTGAGCGGCTTGCTGGCGGGCTGCGCGGGATTCGTTTCGCTCAGTTGGCTGGGCAGCGCGCGCCCGGAAATCGGCGTCAATCTGGAGCTCGAATCCCTTACCGCGGCTCTGCTCGGCGGCGTGGCGATCTTTGGTGGACGCGGCAGCGTAATCGGCGTGTTAGCCGCCGCGCTGATGCTGGTCACCCTCAAAACCTGCATGTTGCAGCTGGGATTGAACAGCGTCTGGCAACTCGGCGTGGTGGGTATTCTGTTGATTATCGTATTGATGGCACAACGACTTTTTATCTATCGGAGATAACTAATGAATCTGACTGAACAAATCAGCGCGCACGTTGAGGCGAGCGCCGAACGGATCGCCAACACGCTGTGCGATCTGCTGGCGTTTCCCTCCATCGTCAAAGTTGATCCGCGCGAAGCTGGGCCGGGCGAGCGCGACTGCCAGCGCTATCTGCAGCAGCGTCTGGAATCGCTGGGCATGGAAACCGATCTGTGGGATCCGGATGGCCCGGCGCTCTACGCCAAGTATCAGGGCCGACCGGGCGCCAATAAAGGCCGCACCTTTGAAGGTCGCCCCAATCTCGGCGGCACGTTAACTGGCGCGGGCGGCGGCAAATCGCTGATGCTGACTGGTCATATCGACGTGGTGCCGCCGGGGCCGCCGGAACATTGGCTCACCGATCCCTTTGTGCCGGAGATCAAAAACGCAGCGGTGTACGGTCGCGGCGCGGTGGATATGAAAGGCGGCGTGGCCTGCATGTTGATGGCGGTCGAGCTGTTGCAGGATCTCAATATTCGTCTGGCGGGCGACGTGGTGTTTACCACGGTGGTGGATGAAGAGATCGGCGGCATGGGATCGCTGGCGATGGTCGATCGCGGATTCAGAGCCGATGCGGGCATCATGACGGAACCGACCGCCAACCGCATCTCGCCAATCTGCCACGGCATTTTGTGGGGTCGCATTATTCTCGACGGCATCGGCGGCCACGCGGAGCTGACGCCCAACAGCTGGGACAGCAGCGGCCCGGTGGATGCGGTGACGCTGTGCCGCCAGATGCTCGATGGCCTGGATGTGCTGAATCGCCGCTGGCAAACGCAGCCGAGCAAAAACCATCCGCTGATGGAATTACCAAACCAGATTATCGTTACGCAGCTGAAAGTGGGTGAACATCCGGCCTCGATTGCGGGCCGCGCCGAGATTGTGATTGATGTGCAATATCTGCCGGGCGAGAAGGATGAGATGGGGCTGGGCGGACACGTCAAAAAAGAGATTGAGGCGCACGTTGCTAAAGTCTGTGCGTTAGATCCTTATCTGGCGCAACATCCGGCCAAAGTGGAATGGATTCTGGATGCCGATTGCGCCGAAATCGAAGCGGATCACCCGTTTGTCACCACCTTCCAGCAGGGCGTAAGTGATGCGGCACTCAATCCGCAACTGGCCGGATTCGGCGCGCACAGCGACATTGGTTTGCCGAGCACATTAGGACAGACGCCAACGGTGAACTTTGGACCGGGCGATCCGGCGATGTCGCATCAACCCAACGAGCATGTGCCAATCGCCGATCTGGTAGCCTGCACCAAAGCCATAGCATTGACGTTAGTGCGCTGGTGCGGCGTCGCATCTTAACCCGCAATGGCGCAATAAATTGCGCCGCTACGGACCCTTGCGCACCTCCGTAGCGGCGCGATTTATCGCGCGCCATTGGCCTTCTACGCCGCCGCGGCCGCTAACGTCTTCACCCGCTCACGGATGCGCGGCAACAAATGTTGTCCGTAATCGGTGGCATCGCGCAGCTGATCAAATCCACGGAACAGGAAAGTGGTGATGCCGAGCTTGTAATACTCCAGCGCGGCATCGGCCACGGTATCCGCTGAACCCACCAGCGCGGTGGAATTGCCCGCCGCGCCGGACAGCGCCGCAATCTCCGTCCACAGGCAGCTATCGTATACTTTGCGCGCGGTGGCGAGCTGATACAGTCGCTGCGATCCGGTATTGCTATCAGGCTGAATCGCCTTGCCGCCAATGTTGGACTGCGCATCCCGCAGCAGTCGATTGGCGCGCGCCCAGGCTTGTTCATCGCTATCGCCGAGAATCGGGCGCAGCGACAGGCTGAAACGAATATGTTTATCGCGGCCATATTTCTTCGCTGCCGCGCGCACTTGCTCAATTCTCGCTTTCACCTGCTCCAGCGGTTCGCCCCACATCATATACACGTCGGCGTGACGCGCGGCGATATCGATGGCGGCTTCTGAAGCACCGGAGAAATAGACCGGCACGCGCGGCTGCTGCCAGGGTTTAACCTCGGTGAGATTATCTTCCACCTGGTAAAACTTGCCGTCATAGCGGAACGGCGTACGTGATTCCCACGTCAGTTTCATGATGTCGAGATATTCGCCGGTGCGCGCGTAACGCTCATCTTTGCTAAGGAAATCGCCGTCGCGTTGCAAATCGCCGCTGTCGCCGCCGGTGATCACATTGATGGCCGCGCGTCCCTGGCTGAGCTGATCGAGCGTGGCAAACTGGCGGGCGGCAAAAGTCGGTGCCTGAAAGCCGGGTCGATGCGCCACCAGCAAGCCCAATTTTTCGGTAAAAGCCGCCACATAACTGGCGATGATCATCGAATCCGGCGCGCGGGTATTCACCGCCAGCAGCACCTTGTCAAAACCGGCGTACTCCTGCGCGTGGGAAAAGGCTTTGATAAACGGCACATCGACAGTCGGCCCATGCGCCGCCAGCGATTCGCTGCTCTCCTGCGCCCCAACCAGACCAATAAATTCCAGCGTCATGATGTACTCCTCTCAGCAGAAAGGGCGGATTTGCCCACGGAAGTGAAAATGGCGTCGTCCTGCGGCGTATGTATGCGGCCGCAAAGCACGTTACGCAGGTGACGTTGTAACGGATGGTGGCGCGTCAGCGCGTGGTTGCCAATGCTTTCCACCATCAGCTGCACGCTGCGAATGGCGTTTTCGGTCACCACCTGTTTAATTTGCGCGGCATGTCCGCTGGCGACGTGGCCGTGGGCGGCGCTGCTCAGCAGGGTTTGACTGGTAAACAGCAGCGTATCGATGCGGCCAACCAGCTCCTGGAAGCGCGGCAATGATGCCAGCGGTGCGCCAAGATTGGCCGGCACGCGCTGCTGCAAAAAGGCGATAAACCAGTCGCGTGCGCTATGCGCAATGGCGTCGTACAACGAACCGAGCAGCACCGCCATCCACAGCGATTCCTCTTCGTTGAGGCCGGATCGCGGCGTGCTCCACGGCGCAACGTTGACCGCGTGATCGAGCGGGATCAGCACCTCGTCCAGCACCACGCGATGGCTACAGGTGCCGCGCATGCCGAGGTGATCCCACTCATCAATAATGTGGATGCCGGGCGCGTTGGCCGGCACCAGATAACTGCCGACCAGCGGATCGGCATCGTCGCTGCTGGCCCACACCAGAAACCAGCTCAGCCCATAGCTGCCGGTGGAGTAAATCTTCTCGCCGCTGATGCGCCAGCCTTCAGCGGTGCGGCGTGCGCGGGTGGCGGGCAATCCGCCGCGCGCGGGCGTGCCTAATTCGGGTTCGACGCGCAGCGCGTTAATCAGCGCACCGTCGCGAATCACGCTCTCCGCCACCTTGCGGCGCACCGCTTCTGACCAGTTTGAACTGTCGTCGAGGCGACGCGTATTGAGATACTGCATGATGAGGATCAGCGCCGCAGAAGGTTCGCCGCGCGCCACGGCCTGGATAATCGCCTGGCTTGCCAGCAGA
>Ga0213827_1001036_pt1 | contig 17236 bp, 14 predicted proteins | sample MC6MC0898MG_FD_180669 | JGI IMG/M metagenome (GOLD analysis project Ga0213827, IMG submission 180669) | Enriched soil aggregate microbial communities from Iowa State University, Ames, United States - MC6-MC0898-MG | ecosystem: Environmental > Terrestrial > Soil > Unclassified | place: USA: Iowa...
CGCTGTGCACGCGCACGCCGTGTTCGTGGCGCTCGACGCCGAACACCCGGCAGTCCAGCCGCTCACGCACCTGCCAGCGCCGGCGCATGGCCTCCACGTAGCGTGCCGAGCCCCCCTGCACCACCCGCCACGGCGCGCGGCCGCTCACCTGCAGCATCTGGTGGTTGGCCATGAACTGCACCAGGTAGCGCGCCGGGAACGCGGTCAGGCTGGCGGTAGGGGAGGACCACAGCGCCGAGGCCATCGGCAACAGGTGCTCATCGATGAAGGTGCGGCCATACTTGCCGGCGGCAAGGTAGTCGCCCAGTGAAGGGCCTTCATCGTCGCCGTGCAGCAGCGCCGGGGCCTCGCGGTAAAAGCGGCGCAGGTCGGCCAGCATGCCCCAGAAGCGCGGCGAGACCAGGTTGCGACGCTGGCAGAACAGGCCATCGAGCGAGGTTGCGTTGTACTCGCGCCCGCTGCGCTCGCTGTGCACCGAGAAACTCATGGTGGTCGGCTGCGAGGCGACGTTGAGTTCGTCGAACAGCGCGGTGAGCAGCGGGTAGTGCAGCGGGTTGAACACGATGAAGCCGGTGTCCACCGCGTGGCTGGCGCCATCCACCTGCACCTGGTGGGTGTGGGTGTGGCCGCCGAGGTAGTCATTGGCCTCGAACAGGGTCACTTCGTGCTGCTGGCCCAGCCACCAGGCGCTGGCCAGGCCGGCGATGCCCGATCCGATCACGGCGATACGCATGTCAGTGCTCCGCCTTGGCCAGCACCCAGGCCGGCACCGGTTTGAGGTCGCTCACCAGGCGCAGCGCCGCCATCAGGCGCAGGCCGTACCAGGTGAGGTCCACTTCCCACCAGTAGAAGCCCTGGCGCGCGGTGCCCGGGAAAAAGTGGTGGTTGTTGTGCCAGCCTTCGCCGAAGGTGAGCAGCGCCAGCCACAGGTTGTTGCGGCTGTCATCGCCGGTGGCGAAGCGCTGGCGGCCGAAGCGGTGCGCCAGCGAATTGATGGTGACCGTGGCGTGGAACACCACCACGGTGGAGATGAAGAAGCCCCACACCAGCATCTGCCCGCCGCTGGTGCCCCAGGACGGAGCGATGCGTTCGAGCAGTGCGCCCAGGCCGAACAGCGCGGCGGCCAGCGCGATCGGCACCAGCGTGTCGAAGCGGTCCAGCCAGCGCAGCTCGGGGTACCTGGCCAGGTCCGGGATGCGGTCCCAGTCGGTGCGGAAGCCCTCGGTGGTGAGGAACCAGCCCATGTGGCTCCACCAGAAACCATGCACGCCGGGCGAATGCGGATCGGCGGCGGTATCGGTGTGGCGATGGTGGTTGCGATGGTGCGCGGCCCACCACAACGGCCCGCGCTGCACGCTGGACGCGCCGATCAGCGCGAAGACGAACTGCACCGCGCGCGAGGTCCGGAAGGTGCGGTGCGAGAAGTAGCGGTGGTAGAAGGCGGTGATCGCAAACATGCGCACTGCGTACAGCGCCAGCGCCACGCCCACCGCGACCCACGACACCCCCACCCAGATCACGGCGAAGCAGGCCAGGTGCATCGCGGCGAAGGGGATGGCGCGCAGCCAGTCCACGCGCGTGGCCGCATCGGCAGCCACCGGCGTGTCGGCACTGGTATCGAACCAGCGCCGCACGGTGGCCCAAGGGCCACGACGGGGCTTGCGTGCTGCAGCAGTGGCGGGTCCGGCCGACATTTCGCGCATCTCCTGGCGTTCTTGTCAGGAGATACGGGAATCAGGGCCATCCGGATGCACGAATCCGGAAATAAAACGTGCTTTACAGCGTCGCGATGTCGCCCTTGGCAACAATCGGCCCGGTCGGGACACCCTGCGGTGCGCCGCCGGCCGGTTCCAGCGTGACCGCGAGCACAGACCCGTTCACCAGCGCATCACGCAGTGCGTCGGGCACCGTCACGGTGTGGGCGCGGTTGATCGACACCAGGCCCAGCGAACGCGGCGTGCCACCAGCCGGAATCAGCCACAGCTCGGGCGCGCGTCCAGCCGCGTCGGCCGCCGTCGGCACCGGCACCATCAGTACCTTGCCCTGCGCCTTGTCCACCGACGCGAGCCAGCCGGGGCTGCCATCGTCGTGCAGCAACGGGGTGACCGGTCGGGTCGCCTGCTCCGGTTCGGCCGGCGTCGGCGGCGCGGTCGGTGTGACCGCCACCGGCGTGGTCACCGGCGCCGGCGCCACCGGCTCCAGCTCGCGGCGGCTGAACACCGCCACCAGCGCCACCACCGCAGCCAGCGCGGTCATGCCCTGCCAGAAGCCGGTGCGCTGCCACGCGCGCGGTGCGTGGGTCGATACCGACGACCAGCCCAGCGAGGTGCGGATACGCGGCCACAGATGCGCCGGGACGGCTTCGCTGCCCATCGCGTCCAGCATCGGGGCCAGGCGGTGTTCCCACTGCGTCACCAGCCGGGCAAAACCGGGATCGCTGGCGATGCGACGCTCAACGTCCGCCCGCTGGCCCGCATCGAGCACGCCCAGCACGTACTCGCCGGCCAGGATGTCGGCACTGGGCGGCTGGCCGTCGTCAGGCAGATCGTGGCGGTCGCGGAGGTTCATTGCTCCAGGCACACCCGCAGTTGGCCCAGGCCGCGGCGGATCCAGCTCTTCACCGAACCCAGCGGCGAGCCGATCCGGCGCGCCAGTTCCTCATAGCTGGCGCCCTCCAGGAACGCCAGCTGGATCAGCGAGCGCCGGCGGGGCTCCAGCGTGTCCAGGCAGCCGTCCAGGCGCTGTCGATCGGAGGCCTGTTCGGCCACCTGCGCCGGTTGCGGGGCGAAATCGGGAATTTCGTCGGCCACCGACAGGTCGTCCAGCGGACGCGGTGGCGCCGCGCGCAGACGATCGATCGCGCGGTTGCGCGCCATCATCGACAACCAGGTCATGGCCCCCGCCTTGGCACGATCGAACTGCGCAGCCTTGTGCCAGACGCGGGTAAAGACGTCCTGCAGCACCTCTTCGGCATCGCTGCGGTCGCGCAGTACGTGCAGGCAGATCGCGAACAGGCGCCCCGACGCCAGCTGGTAGACCGACTCGAACGCCTGGCGATCGCCAGCGGCGACCCGGCCGAGCAGCTCGTCGAGGCGCCGCGCGGCGCCGGATTCGGCAGTGTCCAGCTCAGGCATCGCAGGCTCAATGTCGGCGGGGGGACTGCCCGCATCGTCGTCGCTGCGCGGGGCCTGCGCAAGGGGGCCCTCAGCCGGTGCATGCCGCCACCAGCGGCTGTTGCCGCGCCGCAGCCAGTTCGGCGGCGCTCGCCGCGACCGGCGCATCGGGGAATTCAACCCGCACCTGCGGGTAGCGGCCGCGTTCATCACGCACATTGCCGGTGCCGCTGAACTGCAGCAGGCGCGGGTTGTTGCGTGCGTAGACCAGGTTCACCGCCGGCACCGCGAAACCGAACCATGCATCCAGGCGCATCTGCAGCTGCTCGGCTGGTTGGCCCTGCCACGTCACCGCGCTGCCGCGCTGCAGCTTCAGCGGCACCAGCCGCTGGCGGCTGGGCAGCAGGAACTGGAACGCCACCGGGCGCCCGGCCTGCAGGGCGTCCCAGTGGCCAAGCACGGCTGCGTCGAACCCGGCATCGACCACCGCGTCCGGCGGAATCGCGATGGTGCGGCTGACCCGGTCGGCGCGGGCGTCTTCACGCACATACACGGTGCGCGTGGCGGCGTTGCCCTGCAGGCCTTCCTGGTAGCCGCTGCGCGCGTCCTCGAAGGCGAAATCCGGCGTCTGCGCGCTGCCCCGCGGGGTCATCCACTTGCGCGCGAAGGGCCGGCCATCGGCGCAGCGGTACAGCACCAGCCGCGCGCGCGCCGTGGGCGGGCCCTGCAACCAATGCGTCTCGCGGTACAGCAGACGGCCATCGGCCGGCGCGAAGGCCCGGCCGTCCTGGCGCTGCACCTGCTGGGCGGCAGCGGGCAGGACCGGGCACAGCAGCAGCAACAGCAACGGGGGCAGAGGGGGGCGGCGCATGTGTGGCTCCACGTGGGGGTCGTGGGCAGATACGCAGCCAGCGGCGCGGCGGATGCAGTGGCTCGTCCCACGTAAACTTGGCGGCCCCGGTTTCCAAGACGCCCCCATGCCGTCGCTCCACCCTGCACACCACCGGCCCGGCGCGCTGGCATGACCAGCGCCCTGGAAATCACCGCCAACCTCACCGTGGCGGCCTCGATCCTGCTCGCTGGGCGCAACAGCGTGCATACCTGGTGGACCGGCATCATCGGCTGCACCCTGTTCGCGCTGGTCTTCCACGACGCCCGGCTGTACGCCGACGTGGTGCTGCAGGGCGTGTTCGTGTTGACCAGCGTGATCGGCTGGTGGCAATGGCTGCGCGGCGACCACGGGCACGCGCTGCCGATCACCCGCGTGCAGGTGCGCACGCTGGGCTGGATGCTGCCGGCCGCAGTGCTGGCCAGCGTCGGCTACGGCCTGCTGCTTCACACCTGGACCGATGCCTACGCGCCGTTCCTGGATTCGGCCGTCCTGGTGCTGAGCGTGGTGGCGCAGCTGTTGATGATGCGCCGCAAGCTGGACGCGTGGTGGTTCTGGCTGCTGGTCAACAGCATCGCCATCCCGCTGTATGCCAGCCGCGGCCTGCACCTGACGGCCGTGCTGTACGTGGTGTTCTGGATCAACGCGCTGGTCTCGCTGCGGCATTGGCGGCGGCTGATGCGCGCCGCGGCTGCCGGCGCGGTGGCGGCGGAGCCCACGCATGGCTGAGCGCTTCGCCACCGGCCTGGTGGTGGGCAAGTTCAGCCCGCTGCACCGGGGCCACCAGGCGTTGATCGACCACGCGCTGGCACAGTGCGAGACGGTGTTGCTGCTGAGCTGGAGCCAGCCCGAGCTGCCCGGCTGCGATGCATCGCGACGCGACGCGTGGCTGCAAGCGCTGTACCCGCAGGTTACGCGGCTGGTACTGGACCCTGCGCGCCTGGCCGCGCTCTGTGCGCAGCGCGGCGTGCCGGTGCGGCCGCTGCCGGACAACGGCGATGACGACACGGTGCAGCGCACGTTCGTGGCCTGGGTATGCACCGCGCTGTGGGAGCGTCGGGTGGATGCGGTCTTCACCAGCGAAGACTACGGCGAGGGTTTCGCCGCTGCCCTGCAGCAGCATTTCAGTGCACAGGCCGGTGTGCAGTGGCCGGTCGCGCACGTGTGCCTGGACCCCACGCGCAGCAGGATACCGGTATCGGGCACCGCGCTCCGGCGCGATCCACATGCACTGCGCGCCTTCCTGCACCCCCGCGTGTACGCCGATTTCGTCGGGCGCATCGGCCTGCTCGGCGGCGAATCCAGCGGCAAGACCACGTTGGCGGCCGCGCTGGCCACCCGGTTGCAGACGACCTGGGCCGCTGAGTTCGGCCGCGAACATTGGGAGGCGCGCGGCGGCGCGCTGACCTATGACGACCTGCTCTACATTGCACGCGTGCAGGTGGCGCGCGAGGAAACGCTGTCGACCACGGCCAACCGCTGGCTGGTGTGCGACACCACGCCGCTGACCACGCAGCTGTACTGCGAGGTGATGTTCGGCCGCGTCGAGCCGGCGCTGCACGCGTTGGCGCAACGTCGCTACGCCCATCTGTTCCTGTGCGCACCGGATTTTGCGTTCGTGCAGGATGGCACCCGCCGCGACGCAGCCTTCCGCCATGCGCAGCACGACGCCTACGTGCAGGCGCTATCGGCGCAGGGCGTAGCGTTCCATGTCCTGACCGGCCCCGTGCAGCAGCGCATCGCGCAGGTGCTGCAGATCCTCGGCTGAACACCCGGCCCGCATGACACCGCCGACGTTGACGCCGTTTGGCAGAGGAGTAGCATTGGCATCAGCCAAGGGACAGACCCGCGGCATACACAACGACATGGGGGATTCTCATGGAATACGACTATCTGGTTTTCATCGGGCGTTTCGAGCCCTTCCATAACGGCCATGCCGCCGTTGCCCGCCTCGCACTGAGCCGGGCCAAGAAGCTGGTCTTTCTGGTCGGCTCTGCCGACACCCCCCGCAGCCTCCGTAATCCCTGGACCGTGGCCGAACGTGCCGTGATGATTCAGGCCGCGCTGGAAGGTGCCGGCGAGCGTCTGCTGATCCGTCCGCTCAAGGACCATCTGTACAACGAAGCCCAGTGGATCGCCGGTGTGCAACGCACGGTGGCCGACGCCGTCCGCGCCGATGGTCACGCTGGCGATGCCAGGATCGGCCTGGTCGGGATGGACAAGGATGATTCCAGCTATTACCTGCGCGAGTTCCCGCAGTGGCCGCTGGTCGATGTACAGCACACCGAAACCTTGTCGGCCACCGAGCTGCGCCGTTACCTGTTCGAGGCCGGCAGCGTGGATTTCCATGGCGCGCTGCTGATGCTGCGCGGCAACGTGCCCGCACCGGTGTACTCCATGCTCGAAGCGTTCCGCAAGAGCGGGCCGGCCTATGCCCAGCTGGTGGCCGAGTACCAGTTCATCGAGCAGTACAAAGCGGCCTGGAAGGACGCGCCATACGCGCCCACCTTCGTCACCACCGATGCCGTGGTGGTGCATTCGGGCCACGTGCTGCTGGTGCGTCGCCGTGCCGAGCCCGGCAAGGGGCTGTGGGCGCTGCCGGGCGGGTTTGTCGGCCAGCAGCAGGGCCTGCTGGACAGCTGCCTGCGCGAACTGCGCGAGGAGACCCGGCTGAAGATACCGGCGCCGGTACTCAAGGGGTCGCTCAAGGGCCAGCATGTGTTCGACCACCCCGAACGCAGCCAGCGCGGCCGCACCATCACTCACGCCTTCCATTTCGATTTCCCGGCTGGCGAACTGCCGGCGGTACGCGGCGGCGACGATGCCGACAAGGCGCGCTGGATCCCGGTCAGCGAGGCGCTGGACATGGGGCCCAAGCTGTTCGAAGACCATCTCCACATCCTGGAGTTTTTCCTGGGCCGGGGCTGATCCCTGCCTGTTCCGCCGGCGGATAGACCGCCGGCGTCACCCGACGCGAAGGAGCTTCCCGTCATGCAGTACCTCGATAATCTTCTCCTCAATACCGACAGCTACAAGGCCAGCCACTGGCTGCAGTATCCACCGGGTACCGATGCCACGTTCTTCTACGTGGAATCGCGCGGCGGCCTCTACGACCGCACGCTGTTCTTCGGCCTGCAGGCCATGCTGAAGGATTACCTGGCCAAGCCGATCACTCATGCCGACATCGATGCGGCGCGCGATCTCTTCGCCGCCCATGGCGAGCCCTTCAACGAGGCCGGCTGGCGGTACATCGTCGATGCGCATGGCGGCCTGCTGCCGGTGCGCATCCGCGCGGTGCCCGAAGGCACCGTGGTGCCCGTGCACAACGCGCTGATGACGATCGAATCGACCGACCCGCAGGCATTCTGGGTACCGTCGTACCTCGAAACGCTGCTGCTGCGGATCTGGTACCCGGTGACGGTAGCGACCACCAGCTGGCACGCCAAGCAGACCATCCGCCGCTTCCTGGAGCGCACCAGCGACGACCCGGAAGGCCAGTTGCCGTTCAAGCTGCATGACTTCGGCAGCCGTGGCGTGTCGAGCCTGGAGTCGGCCGCCATCGGCGGCGCCGCGCACCTGGTCAATTTCCTTGGTACCGATACCGTCTCGGCGCTGCTGTTCGCCCGCGCCTTCTACCATGAGCCGGTGGCCGGCCATTCGATCCCGGCCGCCGAGCACAGCACGATCACCAGCTGGGGCCGCGACAACGAGGTGGAGGCCTACCGCAACATGCTGGCGCGCTTTGCCACGCCCGGTGCAGTGGTCGCGGTGGTGTCGGACAGCTATGACATCTACCACGCGATCACCCAGCACTGGGGCACCACGCTGCGCCAGCAGGTGATCGACTCGGGCGCCACCGTGGTGATCCGCCCGGACTCGGGCGACCCGGTGACGGTGGTGCTGCAGTGCCTGCAACTGCTGGACGACGCCTTCGGCCACTTGGTCAACGGCAGGGGCTACAAGGTGCTCAACCACGTGCGCGTGATCCAGGGCGACGGCGTCAACCCGACCAGCATCGGCGACATCCTGGCCTGCATCACCGCGGCCGGCTACGCCGCCGACAACGTCGCCTTCGGCATGGGCGGCGCGCTGCTGCAGCGGCTGGACCGCGACACCCAGAAGTTCGCGCTGAAATGTTCGGCCGCCCGGGTGGACGGAAACTGGATCGACGTCTACAAGGACCCGGTTACCGACAGTGGCAAGCAGAGCAAGCGCGGTCGCATGCGCCTGCTGCGGCATCGCGAGTACGGCCAGTTCCGCACGGTGCCGATCCCGGCCGAGGCCGAGTCGCTGGCCGCGGTCGCGCTGCCGCTGGGCTACGAGGACGCCATGCTGACCGTCTGGGAGAACGGGCGGCTGCTGCAGGACGACACCTTTGCCGACATCCGCAGCCGGGCGGACGCGGCGCGCTTGTAAGCGGCGTCATTCATCGGCCGTAACCCCCCTTGACCACCGCCCGCCTTCGGCCTACCTTGTGCGGGCCGAAGGTATCCATCTCTTCATGCAGATGAAGGGATGGGTTTAAACGGGAATCCGGTGAAGGCGCCTCGCGCGCCCATTCCGGAGCTGCCCCGCAGCGGTGAATGGAAACGAATCCTGCCAACAGCACTGGGCCTCACCGCCTGGGAAGCGGCAGGTACTAGGTGGGCGCCCGCGCCCGTGTCCATCAGCCCGAATACCGGCCCCGGCCGGGGGACACGACCGTCCCCCGATTCGACCTGGAACGTCCGCGGGGAGGTTGCCGGGGCCTGCCGCCATGCCGCCCGCGTGGCGCTGCCCCCGTGCGTCCGCTCCACGACATCCGGTTCGCCCGCGGGGGCGAAGGTCGCTGGCGGGACGGACACGGCAGCCATGGCGTGGCCGGCACGCGGTTCCTTCGTTCCTCAATGCCGCTACTGCAATGAGGACACGTTCCATGACCACTGTTACCAACCTGGGGTTTCCCCGCATCGGCGCCAAGCGCGAACTCAAGCGCGCGCTGGAAGCGTTCTGGGCCGGCGAAAGCAGCGCCGCGTCGCTGCAGGACACCGCCCGTGGCCTGCGTGCACGCCACTGGACCCTGCAGCGCGAGGCCGGCGTCGATGTGCCGCCGAGCAACGACTTCAGCTTCTACGACCAGGTGCTCGACACCGCCTTCCTGGTCGACGCGATCCCGGCCCGCTACCGCGCCCTGGCCGATGCCGACCCGTTGGCGGGCTACTTCGCGCTGGCCCGCGGCGTGCAGCGCGACGGCTACGACCTGCACGCGCTGGAAATGACCAAGTGGTTCGATACCAACTACCACTACCTGGTGCCCGAACTGCAGGCCGGCCAGGGCTTCGCCCTGCGCGGCGACAAGCCGCTGGCCGAGTACCGTGAAGCCAAGGCGCTGGGCATCGAGACGCGACCGGTGCTGCTGGGCCCGGTGAGCTTCCTGCTGTTGTCCAAGACCGTGGACGGCAGCCCGGCGCTGGACCTGCTGGACGCGCTGCTGCCGGTATATGCCGAATTGCTGGCCGGGCTGAAGGCCGCCGGTGCGCAGTGGGTGCAGCTGGACGAGCCGGTGCTGGTGCAGGACCTGGACGACAGCGCGCGCGCCGCGTTCGAACACGCCTATGCGGTGCTGTCCGGCGTGCCACGCCCCAAGGTACTGCTGGCCACCTACTTCGGCGCGCTGGAGGACAACCTCGGCCTGGCCGCCGCCTTGCCGGTGGACGGCCTGCACGTGGACCTGGTGCGCGCACCGGAGCAGTTGGACGCCGTGCTCAGCGTGCTGCCGCCCGACCGCGTGCTGTCGGCCGGCCTGGTCAACGGCCGCAACATCTGGCGCACCCACCTCGACAACGCGCTGGTACTGGCCCGTTACGCGCACGGCCACCTCGGCGACCGGCTGTGGCTGGCACCGTCGTGTTCGCTGCTGCACAGCCCGGTGGACCTGACGCTGGAAACCAGGCTGGATGACGAGCTGCGCGGCTGGCTGGCGTTCTCGACCCAGAAGCTGCAGGAACTGCGCCTGCTGGCCGATGCGCTGGACGCCCGACCGCACGCCGAGGCCGGGCTGGCCGCGTCGCGCGCACGCATCGAATCGCGCCGGCAGTCGCCGCGCGTGCACAAGCCCGCCGTGGCCGCGCGCCTGGCCGGCCTGACCGCTGCCGATGCGCAGCGCCACAGCCCCTACCCGCAGCGGCACCTGGCCCAGGCCGGCGCACTGAAGCTGCCACGCTTCCCGACCACCACGATCGGCTCGTTCCCGCAGACCCTGGACGTGCGCGAGGCACGCGCCCGCAACAAGTCCGGCAAGCTCTCCGACGCCGACTACGATGCGTTCCTGGCCACCCAGACCGAGCACTGCGTGCGCGTGCAGGAGCAGATCGGGCTGGACGTGCTGGTGCACGGCGAGTTCGAGCGCAACGACATGGTCGAATACTTCGGCGAACAACTCGATGGCTTTGCCTTCACCAAGAATGGCTGGGTGCAGAGCTACGGCTCGCGCTGCGTGAAGCCGCCGGTGATCTTCGGCGATGTGACCCGCCCACGGCCGATGACGGTGCGCTGGTCGCAGTACGCGCAGTCGCTGACCGACCGCCCGATGAAAGGCATGCTGACCGGCCCGGTCACGGTGCTGCAGTGGTCGTTCGTGCGCGATGACCAGTCGCGCGCGGACACCTGCAGGCAGATCGCGCTTGCGCTGCGTGACGAGGTGCTGGACCTGGAGGCGGCCGGCATCGGCGTGATCCAGATCGACGAGCCGGCGATCCGCGAAGGCCTGCCGCTGCGCCGCGCACAGTGGCGCGAGTACCTGGACTGGGCGGTGGAAGCGTTCCGGATCAGTGCCAGCGGCGTGCGCGATGCCACCCAGATCCACACCCACATGTGCTATTCCGAGTTCAACGACATCATCCACTCGGTGGCGGCAATGGATGCGGACGTGATCTCCATCGAGACCTCGCGCTCGCGGATGGAGCTGCTGGATGCGTTCGTGCGCTTCCAGTACCCCAACGAGATCGGCCCGGGCGTGTACGACATCCACTCCCCGCGCGTGCCGGACAAGGAAGAGATGCTGGCGCTGCTGCGCAAGGCCGCCGAGGTCCTGCGGCCAGAGCAGATCTGGGTCAACCCCGACTGCGGCCTGAAGACCCGCGGCTGGAAGGAAACCCGGGCCGCGCTGGAAGCGCTGGTGGCCGCCGCCCGCGAACTGCGCGCGGAAAACGCCGACGCCAACGCCGCCTGATCCACCGTCTGTAGATGACCCCAAGGACCGCACCGCCGCCGTTGCCGGCGGTGCGGTCGACGAGAGCCGCATGACCACGCCCACCGTTACCCCGCTCGACCGCCCCACCCTGGCCCTGCCCGACGGCCACACCCGGCTGCTGCTGCATTCGTGCTGCGCGCCGTGCTCGGGCGAAGTGATGGAGGCGATCACCGCCTCCGGCATCGACTACACCATCTTCTTCTACAACCCCAACATCCATCCGGCGCGCGAGTATGAGCTGCGCAAGCAGGAGAACATCCGCTTCGCCGAGAAGCACGGCGTGCCGTTCGTGGACGCCGACTACGACACAGACAACTGGTTCGCCCGCGCCCGCGGCATGGAAGCCGAGCCCGAGCGTGGCATCCGCTGCACGATGTGCTTCGACATGCGTTTCGTGCGCACCGCGCTGTATGCACACGAACATGGCTTTCCGGTGATCAGCAGTTCGCTGGGCATCTCGCGCTGGAAAGACATGAACCAGATCAACGACTGCGGCCATCGCGCCGCCGCGCAGTACCCGGGCATCCAGTACTGGGACTACAACTGGCGCAAGGGCGGTGGTGCCGCGCGCATGGTGGAGATCAGCAAGCGCGAGCAGTTCTACCAGCAGGAGTACTGCGGTTGCGTGTATTCGCTGCGCGATGCCAACCGGCACCGCCGCGAGACCGGCCGCGAGCGCATCAAGATCGGCCTGCTGTATTACGGACAGGACAACGGCACCCCCACGGGCGATTGACGTTCGCACGCGGGGCCGCCACGCTGGTTGCCCCGCTTCCGTTGTGCTGGACCTGCCATGACCGCCGCCCTACCCGCCGATGTCGCCCTGCTGGTGATCGACCTGCAGCCGGACTTCATGCCCGGTGGCGCGCTGGCCTGCGAGCAGGGCGATGCGCTGGTGGCGCCGATCGCCGCCCTGCTGGCCCAGCGCCGCTACCGCACGGTCGTGGCGACCCAGGACTGGCACCCGGCCGACCACGCCTCGTTTGCCAGCCAGCATCCGGGGCATATGCCGTTCGAGGCCATCCTGCTGCATGCGCAGCCGCAGACCCTGTGGCCGGACCACTGCGTGCAGGGCAGCCCGGGCGCGGCGCTGCACGCGGGCGTGGACTGGACCGTGGCCGACCTGATCCTGCGCAAGGGCACCCGCCAGCAGGTGGACTCCTACAGCGCGTTCCGCGAGAACCATGGCCCGGCCGGCACCCGCCCGGCCACCGGCCTGGCCGGCTGGCTGCACGAACGCGGCATCCGCGAGGTGCATGTGTGCGGCCTGGCGCGCGACTACTGCGTGTTGTGGAGCGCACAGGACGCCGTGAAAGCCGGGTTCCGGGTCAAGTTCCTGTGGGACCTGACCCGGCCGGTGACCGAGGCCAACGACGGCATGGTGCGCGAGGCATTGGCGAAGGCGAAGATCGCGGTCGTTTGACCGGCAGCCTCCGGGTGCGGGGCGGAACGGCGTACCGATCTGCGGGCGGAACGGCGTTGCGACCGACGGTGGGAACGGCGTACCGATCGGCGGTCGGAAGAGCGTGCCGATCAGCGGTCGGAAGAGCGTACCGACCAACGGTCGGTACCTACGGGATCAAGGTGCAGGCAGCATCAGGCAACCGGCGCCGCATCCCGTTTCAGCGAAATACCACCGTGCGATGGCCGTTGCGCAGGATGCGGTGCTCCACATGCCGACGTACCGCGCGCGCCAGCACCTGCGATTCGGTGTCGCTACCCAGCCGCACCAGGTCGCGCGGGGTCATGGCGTGGTCCACGCGCGCCACGTCCTGCTCGATGATCGGGCCTTCGTCCAGGTCTTCGGTGACGTAATGCGCGGTGGCGCCGATGATCTTGACCCCGCGCGCGTGCGCCTGGTGGTACGGCTGCGCACCCTTGAAGCTGGGCAGGAAGCTGTGGTGGATGTTGATCGCCTTGCCCGCCAATGCCTTGCACAGGCGCGGCGACAGGATCTGCATGTAGCGCGCCAGCACCACCAGATCGATGCGCTCGCGCTCGACCAGGTCGATGATCTGCTGCTCCTGCGTGTCACGGTTGTCGGCGTTGACCGGCAGGTGATGGAACGGCACGCTGTAGGAACCTGCCAGCGCCGCGAAGTCGTCATGGTTGGAGGCCACTGCGGCGATCTCGACCTGCAGCTGGCGGCTGTGCGCGCGGAACAGCAGGTCGTTCAGGCAATGCCCCTGCTTGCTCACCAGGACCAGCAGCCGCGCACGGCGGCGCGCGTCGTGCAATTGCCAGTCCATCTGGAACTCCGCCGCCAGCGTCCCCATCCGCGCTTCGATATCCGCCAGCGCCTGGCTGGCGGCGCGATCGAAGTGCACGCGCAGGAAGAAGCGGCCGCTCTCCTCATCGCCAAACTGCTGGGCATCGAGGATGTTGCAGCCGAGCTCGAACAGCAGGCCGGAGACGCGATAGACGATCCCGGTACGGTCCGGGCATGAGAGTGTGAGGATGGAATCGGGGCGCATCGTTCGAGTGTAAGCGAGCACCGCCGCGGCGCGGACGATGCTCTCAGATGCAACCAAGCTCACGCGGACTCAGCGTGTTTGCGCGTCCAGTGCCGCACGGATGACGCGCAGGTCGGCGCCCTCTGGCGGCCAGCCGGCCACGGTCGCGACCACCTCGCCATCGCGGAGCAGGTGGAACACCGGTGACTGGCCAGTGTCCAGCGCGTGCCACGACGGATCGCTCACCATCGGCTGCATGGGCAGGTCCGGATGCGCGCGGTTCCAGTCCAGCATTTCCTGGCCGGGCCAGGCCTGGCTGATCGGCACCACCAGTTGTAGGCGCGCGCGTAGCCAGGCGTAGTCAGGCTGCGAGGTGATCGCCTGCAGCGCGCGCCGCGAGAAGCCGCAGTGCGGGTGCACCATCGCCACCACCTGCAGGCCATCCTCGGCCAGCACCGTGCGCTGGACCTGGCCGATGTCCTCCAGCCGCAGCAATGGCCGGCCCGCCAGCGTCTTGCCGCCAATCGTCGGCAAGGCGGTGGGCGGCGTCTGCAGGCGGCTGTTCAGCGCATTGGCCTCGTCGAACCGCTGCAGCGCGATCAGCGAACCGCGCATGCTGCGGTGGTGGTCATCCACGGCGAGATCGCGCGCGACCAGCGCCTCGTACAGGCACTGCAGGCGCAGCAAGGTGGCCGGTTCACGCGCGTAGAAGGCGATCAGGGCGGTGGACTGGAACAGGTCCTGCAACCGCGCATCCGGCAATGCCACGCAATCACCGGACTGCATCGCCACCGGTGCGGCCTGCGCATACGCCCTGCGCATTGCCGCCAGGCGCTCGGCCGCGGGCTGTGCCGGGGCGGCATCCAGTGCCACCAGCCGGGCATGCAGGCTGCCCGGAACCGGCTCGGTGCGGGCGACGGCCGCCGACGGCAGCAGCCCGCAGCACAGCAGCACCGCGAGGAACAGGACGACGGCCGTGCCGGGCTGTCGATCGCGCTTCATCACGGCCTCCCTGCTGTCAGCTGGATACGAGGCATCCAGCATGCCAGCGTTCCTGCCGTGCGGCAGAGACCGGAGTCGCGCTATCAATGGCGCGAATGCATCCGTGCCTACACCGCCGCCGGGTCCACCTTCTCCACATCGATCCCGTACGTCTCGATCGCCACCTGCAACTGGCCGCGCTCGATCCGCCCGTCATCGGCCAGTGCCTTCAACGCGGCCAGCACGATGAAGTGCCGGTCCACCTCGAAGAACGTACGCAGCGACTCACGCGTATCCGAGCGGCCAAACCCATCCGTACCCAGCGCGGTGAAGCGGCGGCCGTCGACGAACGGGCGGATCTGGTCGGCGACGATCTTCATGTAGTCGGTGGCCACCACCAGCGGGCCGGCGTGCGCGGCCAGGCACTGCTGCACGTAGGGCACGCGCGGCTGCTGCAGCGGGTGCAGCAGGTTCCAGCGTTCGATGGCCAGGCCATCGCGGCGCAGCTCGGTCAGGCTGGTGGCGCTCCACACATCGCTGGCGATGCCGAAGTCCTGCTGCAGCAGCGTGGCGGCGGCTTCCACCTCGCGCAGGATCGCGCCGCTGCCCATCAGCTGCACGCGCAGTGCCGGGTCGCTGTCGGCGGCGGCCGGGTGCAGCAGGTACATGCCCTTGAGGATGCCTTCCTCGGCACCGTCGGGCATCGCCGGGTGCGGGTAGTTCTCGTTGAGCACGGTGATGTAGTAGTAGATGTCTTCCTGGTCCACGTACATGCGGCGCAGCCCGTCCTGGATGATCACCGCCAGCTCGAAGTTGTAGGTGGGGTCAAACGATACGCAGCTGGGGATCACCGAGGACAGCACGTGGCTGTGGCCGTCGTCGTGCTGCAGGCCCTCGCCCATCAGCGTGGTGCGCCCGGAGGTGGCGCCCAGCAGGAAGCCCCGCGTGCGCGCATCGGCGGCGGCCCAGGCCAGGTCGCCCACGCGCTGCAGGCCGAACATCGAGTAGAAAATGTAGAACGGAATCGTGGCCAGGCCGTGGTTGCTGTAGGCGGTGCCGGCGGCGATCCACGAGCAGATCGCGCCGGATTCGTTGATGCCTTCCTGCAGGATCTGGCCGTCCTTGGCTTCCTTGTAATAGCTCAGCTGGCCGGCGTCCTGCGGCGTGTAGAGCTGGCCGAGGTAGGAGTGGATGCCGATCTGGCGGAACAGGCCTTCCATGCCGAAGGTGCGCGATTCATCGGGCACGATCGGGATGACCAGCTTGCCCAGCGCCGGGTCCTTGAGCAGCGTGCCGAGGATGCGCACGAAGCCCATGGTGGTGGACTGGCCACGCTCACCGCTGCCCTGCAGCTGGGTGGCGAAGGCCGACAGCGGCGGCACCGGCAGCGGATCGACGTGGGTCAGGCGCGCGGGCAGCTGGCCGCCCTGGGCCTGGCGGCGCTGGGCGAAGTAGCGTTCCTCCACGCTGCCCGGCACGGGGCGCAGGTAGGGCATGTCCTCGAGCTGGTCGTCGCTGACCGGCAGATCGAAGCGGTCGCGGAAGGCGCGCACCGCGTCCAGGCTCATCTTCTTGAGCTGGTGGTTGATGTTCTGCCCTTCCCCGGCCTCGCCCATGCCGAAGCCCTTGACGGTCTTGGCCAGGATCACGCTCGGGCGGCCGTTGCCAGCCACGGCCTGGGCGTAGGCGGCATACACCTTCTGCGGATCGTGACCGCCACGGGCCAACGCCCAGATGTCGTCGTCGCTCATGTCCGCGACCAGGTCCAGCAGCGGCGGATACTTGCCGAAGAAATGCTCGCGCACGTAGGCGCCACTCTGCGACTTGAAGGTCTGGTAGTCGCCGTCCACGCATTCCATCATGCGCTGGCGCAGCAGGCCGCTGTGGTCCTTGGCCAGCAGCGCGTCCCAGCCGCCGCCCCAGATCACCTTGATGACGTTCCAGCCAGCGGCGCGGAAGGTGCCTTCCAGTTCCTGGATGACCTTGGCATTGCCGCGCACCGGGCCGTCCAGCCGCTGCAGGTTGCAGTTGACCACGAAGACCAGGTTGTCCAGGCGCTCGCGGCCGGCCACCGAGATGGCCGCCAGCGATTCGGGCTGGTCCATTTCGCCATCGCCGAGGAACGCCCAGACCTTGCGACCCTGGTGCTCCTTCAGGCCGCGGTATTCCAGGTAGCGCATGTAGCGCGCCTGGTAGGCCGCGGTGAGCGGGCCCAGGCCCATCGACACGGTGGGGAACTGCCAGAAGTCCGGCATCAGCCGCGGGTGCGGGTAGGAAGACAATCCATCGCGGTCGGACTCGCGGCGGAAGTTGTCCATGCGCTCGGGGGTGATGCGGCCTTCGACGAACGCGCGGCCATAGATACCCGGGGCGGAGTGGCCCTGGATGTAGATCATGTCGCCGTCGAAGGTATCGGTGCGGCCACGGAAGAAGTGATCGAAGCCGACGTCGTACAGCACCGCGGCCGACTGGTAGGTGGCGATGTGGCCGCCCACGTTGGAGTGCTTGCCGGCGCGCAGCACCATCACCATCGCGTTCCAGCGGATCATCGCGTTGAGCCGGCGCTCGA
>Ga0213827_1001038_pt1 | contig 17194 bp, 19 predicted proteins | sample MC6MC0898MG_FD_180669 | JGI IMG/M metagenome (GOLD analysis project Ga0213827, IMG submission 180669) | Enriched soil aggregate microbial communities from Iowa State University, Ames, United States - MC6-MC0898-MG | ecosystem: Environmental > Terrestrial > Soil > Unclassified | place: USA: Iowa...
CTGAAGACAGGTGAGGCGGCCGCAGTGCCAGCCGAAAAGCCTCGTCGAGCCACCAAGGCTAACAACTATGGCCTATCAGGCCATGGCACGTTGCAACAAATGTGGGAGCGGGCTTGCCCCGCGAAGCGCCGCGCGGGCGGCGCTCGATCTCAAGGGCGCTGAAGATTCCGAGGCAAGCGCTTCGCGATGCGCCGCGCGGGCGGCGCTCGATCTTGAGAACGCCGACACCCTATCGACAAGCACCTCGAAGCGACTCGAACTGCATCAAGACACAACAATAAAAGGCCAAACGCCATGGACCACCAACCCACCCCCCGCATCCTCATCGTCGAAGACGACCAGCGCCTCGCCGAACTCACAGCCGAATACCTGCAGGCCAACGGCTTCGAGGTGGCGGTGGAAGGCGATGGCGCCCGCGCTGCGCGGCGCATCGTCGACAGCCAGCCGGACCTTGTGGTCCTCGACCTGATGCTGCCCGGCGAGGATGGCCTGAGCATCTGCCGCCGCGTGCGGGGCCAATACCCCGGGCCGATCCTCATGCTCACCGCCCGCAGCGACGAACTCGACCAGGTGCAGGGCCTGGACCTGGGCGCCGACGATTACGTGTGCAAACCGGTGCGCCCACGCCTGTTGCTGGCGCGCATCCAGGCCCTGCTGCGGCGCAGCGAACCGGCAGATCACAAGCGCCAGGACCTGGCGTTCGGTGCGCTGCGCATCGACAACCGCCTGCGCGAAGCCAGGCTCGGTGAACAGCTGATCGAGCTGACCGGCGCCGAGTTCGACCTGCTCTGGCTGCTGGCCAGCAATGCCGGGCGGGTGCTGTCGCGCGAGCAGATCTTCACCGCCTTGCGTGGGGTTGGCTATGACGGCCAGGATCGCTCCATCGATGTGCGTATCTCCAAGATCCGCCCCAAGATCGGTGACGACCCGATCCACCCACGGCTGATCAAGACCCTGCGCAGCAAAGGCTACCTGTTCGTGGGCGATGCACCATGAACAACTCGATCTTCCTGCGCATCTACGGCGGCATGCTCGCGGTGCTGGTACTGGTGGCCCTGCTCGGCGTGCTCAGCCTGCACCTGGTCAACGAGGTGCGCGCCGCCCAGCACCGCGAGCGCCTGGCGCAGGGCACGTTCAGCCTGATGGCCGACAACCTCGCCCAGCAGAACGAAACCGAACGCAAGCGCTCGTTGCTGATGTGGGAGCGCTTGCTCGGCGTACCGCTGGACTTGCAGCCCATGTCGGCGCGCACTCTCGACGGCGGCCAGCGCGCGCGTCTGTACCGGGGGCTTGTGGTGGTGGAAAAGACCGGGCCGCACGCCGCGCAGGTGCTGCGCAAGGTCGGCCAGGAGGATGTGCTGCTGGTCGCCGAGGTCAAGCAGGTCAGCGAACAGCTGGCGCGTGCCACCCTCTATTTGCTTACCGATGAACTGGTGCGCTACCCGGTAACCGAGCAGCAGCAACGCCTTGAACAGTTGAAACAGAGCAAGGGTTTTGGTTTCGGCGTCGCCTTGCAGCGCCTAGAGCGGGTTGGCCTGGACGATGACCAGCGGCGCCGGGTAGAAGAGGGCGACACGGTCATGGCACTGGGCAAGGATGGCGATTCGATCCGCGTGTTCGCCGGCGTGCCGGGTTCACCCTGGGTACTGGAGATCGGCCCACTGTACCAGCTCAACCCGTATCCACCGCAATTGCTGGTGCTGATCGCTTTCCTTGGCCTGTGCCTGATCGGCCTGGTGGTGTACCTGCTGGTGCGCCAGTTGGAACGCCGCGTGTCGGGGCTGGAAATCGCCGCCACGCGCATCGCCCAGGGCAGCCTGGAAACCCGTGTGCCAGCGGGTGATGCCGATTCGGTGGGGCGGCTGGCAGCAGCGTTCAACGGCATGGCCGAACACCTGCAGCGCTCGCTGAACATGCAGCGCGAACTGGTGCGGGCGGTGTCCCATGAGCTGCGCACGCCGGTGGCGCGTTTGCGGTTTGGCCTGGAGATGATCGAAAGTGCGCCCACCGAGCAGGCTCGTGCGAAGCACCTGGCTGGCATGGACGGCGATATCCAGGACCTGGACAAGCTGGTGGACGAGATGCTGACCTATGCCCGCCTGGAGCAGGGCGCGCCTGCGCTGAAGTTCCAGCGCATCGACCTGGACGCCTTGCTGGGCCGGGTGATCGAGGAGCTGGCGCCGCTGAACGCAGACGTCAGGCTGGTGCGCGGTGACTGCCACCTGCAGGACGGTGAAAGCGCCTGGGTCGAGGCCGAGCCGCGCTACCTGCACCGTGCCTTGCAGAACCTGGTCGGCAATGCACTGCGCCATGCCGGTTCCGAGGTGCGCCTGAGCTACCAGTTGGGCCAGCAGCGCTGCCGCATCGATGTCGAAGATGACGGGCCGGGCATCCCAGAGGGTTACTGGGACCGCATCTTCACCCCCTTCACCCGGTTGGACGACAGCCGCACGCGGGCTTCGGGCGGGCATGGCCTGGGGTTGTCGATCGTGCGGCGGATCATCTACTGGCACGCTGGCCGGGCCACGGTGGGCCGTAGCGATGCCCTGGGCGGTGCCTGCTTCAGCCTGAACTGGCCACGCGAGCAGGCGCCACTGTAAGCGCTATACGCTGACCAGGCTGAGCAGGTGGCCGTCCTGCACGCAGAACTGGCCCTCCAGCTCGACGCCGTGGTGCCATTCGGCCGACAGGTCGGTAAGTAGCCTCAGGCGTGCCAGGCCATCGGCGGACCACTGCAGCACTTCGGCGTGCTCGAAGTAGAAGCGCTGGCGGGTCAGGGGGTAGAGGGCCTTGAACAGGCTTTCCTTGAGCGAGAACGTCAGGGTCACCGTCAAGCCCAGTTGGCTGCGGTCCAGGCGTGTCAACTCGGCGGGGGTGAGGATTTCGCCCATCAGGCGCTCAGCGCGTTCGTCGTCGAGCAGCGTTTCCTGGTCCAGGCCCAGGCCGCGCGCGCTGCCATCGGCGGCGACCACGGCGGCGGCCCAGCCTTTGCCGTGGGTGATCGAGCCGTGGATGCCGGCGGGCCAGATCGGCGAGCGGTCCTCATGGGTACCCGGCACGTAGTCACGGCCATCCAGGCGCTGCAAGGCGGCGCGTGCGCAGACGCGCCCGGCCAGGTACTCGGCCTGGCGCTTGGCCACCGAGCGTTGCAGGCTGGCGCTGGGGACGATGCCGGCACGCTGGAAGTCGTCGGCGGCCAGGTGGCTGGGGTCAAAGGCGCAGCTGACCAGCACCGCACCGGGCAGCGGGCGGGGCAGGGGCCAGTGGTGCTGGAGTGGGGCACAGCAGGAAGGCAGTCTGTTCATGCCCGGTATTGTGCCAGCCGTTGTGGCTGTGTGGGAGATGGGGCTGCTGCGCAGCTCATCGCCGGCAAGCCGGCGCCTACAGATACGGCGCAGCAATCAGAAGGCTTTGACAATAAATGTAGGAGCCGGCTTGCCGGCGATGGGCCGCAAAGCGGCCCTGGTGATCTTTACTTGAACACCTGCGTGAAGAACGCCTGCATATCCGCCCACGAACTTTGGTCTGCGGCCTTGTTGTAACCAATGTCCGGCCCGCCATGCTCGCCATGGCTCAAGCGGTCGGCATCCGGGGTGGTGAAGCCATGCTTGGCCTCGGGAATGCTGACAAACTCGTACTTCACCTTGGCCGCATCCATCTCCGCCTTGAACGCCGCCACCTGCTCCTCAGTGACCATGCTGTCGGCTGCGCCGTGCTCGACCAGGATGTCGGCCCGGACCACGCCAGGCTTGGCCGGCGTCTGGGTGGCCAGGGCGCCATGGAAGCTCACCACACCGTCCAGTTTTTCGCCGCGCCGTGCTGCGTCGAGCACCACCTTGCCGCCGAAGCAGTAACCGACGGCGCCCAGCTGGTGCTTGTTGACGTTCGGCTGCTTTTTCAGCAGTTCAAGGCCTGCGTCGAAGCGCGCGGCCGCCGCGGCCGGGTCCTTCATCGCTTCGGCCATGAAGGCCTGGGCATCCTGAGGATGCTCGGTGTGCTTGCCATCGCCGTACATGTCGATGGCCAGGGCCTTGTAACCCAGCGCCGCGAGGTCACGCGCACGGCGCTTGGCATAGTCGTTCAGGCCCCACCATTCATGCACCACGACGATGCCCGGGCGTTTGTCGTCCAGCGCATCGTCATAGGCGTAGTAGCCGACAAAGCGCTTGCCTTCCTCGTCCTGGTAGGGGATCTCACGGGTCACTACTGCCGCCTGGGCAAGAGCGGCGCTGCACATCAGGGTCAAAGCCAGCAGGGCACGCATGTTCACTACTCCTTGTTTTGCAAACGGTTCGTTCAGCCGAGGTTCAGCCAGGGTTCAGCCGCGGTTCAGGGCGTCCTGCTTACTCTAGCTTCCAGACCGAAACAGCGCATTCAACTGGAGTAACACACCATGAAAACCTTCAACACCCTGCTTGCCGCCATGGCTGTCTGCGCCGCTGGCCTGACTACCGCCCAGGCCGCCGACGACAACTTCGCCAGCCTCACGTACGGCCAGACCAGCGACAAGGTCCGCAAGTCCGGCCTGCTGCAGCGCAATACCGATAACCTGAATGCCGACGGCATCATCGGCAAGGACGATACCTGGGGCGTGCGCCTGGGCAAAATCAATGAACAGGGTCGCTACTACATGACCTACGACAACGTTTCGGGTGACCACAGCGGCCTCAAGCTGCGCCAGGAAAACCTGTTGGGCAGCTACGATGTGTTCCTGCCCGTGGGCGATACCACCAAGCTGTTCGGTGGCGGCAGCCTGGGCATGACCAAGCTGACCCAGGATTCCCCCGGCGCCAGCCGTGATACCGATTACGGCTACGCTGTCGGCCTGCAGGCCGGTGTGATCCAGGAGATTACCGACAAAGCCTCGGTCGAGCTGGGCTACCGTTATCTGCGCACCAATGCGGCAACCGAAGTGGGTGAGAGCGGTGGGCCGAAAGACGGTACCCTGCGCCTGACCAGCAGCGCGCAGACCTACCTGTCGGCGAACTACAAGTTCTGAGGGGCGCGGTATTCTGTGTGGGCCTTATCGCGGGCAAGCGCGTTTCTGTAGCTGCGGGCTTGCCCGCGATAAGGCCCACACTGACCCTTGAAAAGGAGAACCCGATGAAACTGCTGGTGGTCGAGGACGAAGCCCTGTTAAGGCACCACCTCTACACACGCCTGGGCGAAAGCGGCCATGTGGTCGAAGCCGTGGGCGATGCCGAAGAAGCGTTGTATCAAGCCGAGCAATTCCACTTCGACCTGGCCGTGATCGACCTGGGCCTACCCGGCATGAGCGGCCTGGAGCTGATCGGCCGCCTGCGCAGCCAAGGCAAGACCTTCCCCATTCTCATCCTCACCGCCCGCGGCAACTGGCAGGACAAGGTCGAAGGCCTGGCCGCCGGTGCTGACGATTACCTGGTCAAGCCCTTCCAGTTCGAAGAACTCGAAGCGCGCCTCAATGCCCTGCTGCGCCGTTCCAGCGGTTTTACCCAGTCGACCATCGCCGCAGGCCCCCTGGCCCTGGACCTCAACCGCAAACAGGCAACCCTCGACCAGCAGCCGCTGGCGCTCACCGCGTACGAGTACCGCATCCTCGAATACCTTATGCGTCATCACCAGCAGGTGGTGGCCAAGGAACGCCTGATGGAGCAGCTGTACCCCGGCGACGAGGAGCGTGACCCCAATGTCATCGAGGTGTTGGTCGGCCGCCTGCGGCGCAAGCTCGAGGGCGAGCAAGGCTTCAAGCCGATCGACACGGTGCGCGGCCTGGGCTACCTGTTCACCGAGCGCTGCCGATGATCCGTTCGCTGCGGGTGCGCCTGATGCTCGCGGCGGCGGTGCTGGCGGTGCTGTTCATGCTGGCGCTGTTGCCCGCTTTGCAGAAGGCCTTCAGCCTGGCCCTGCAGGAGGCGATAGAACAACGCCTGGCTTCGGACGTGACCACGCTGATTTCCGCCGCACGCATCGAGCATGGCCAGCTGAAGATGCCTGAGCTGCTGCCGGACGAGCGTTACAACCTGCCGTACACCGGCCTGCTCGGCTATATATTCGACCGCGACGGCAAGCTGGTCTGGCGCTCACGCGCCACCGCCGACCAGCACATCAATTACCAGCCGCGCTATGACGGGCGCGGCAACGAATTCGCGCGCATGCATCAGGATGACGGCGAAGAATTCTTCGTCTACGACGTCGAGATCAAGCTGCTCGGTGGCCAGAGCGCCGCTTACAGCATCGTCGCCTTGCTGCCGGTGCTCGAGTACAAGCAGACCCTCAGTGGCTTGCGCGAAAAACTCTACCTCGGCTTTGGCGCTGCCTTGCTGGCGTTGCTCATATTGCTTTGGGCCGGCTTGACCTGGGGGCTGCGCTCGTTGCGGCGGTTGAGCCGCGAGCTGGACGAAGTGGAAGCCGGCGCGCGCGACGGGCTCAGCACCGAACACCCGCGTGAACTGCTGCGCCTGACCGGTTCGCTCAACCGCTTGCTGCGCAGCGAGCGGGAACAGCGCCAGCGCTACCGCGATTCACTGGGCGACCTGGCGCATAGCCTCAAAACCCCGCTGACGGTGCTGCAGGGCGTGGGGGAGAGCATGCAGCAGCGCGATAGCGAGCGCGAGCAGGCGTGGGTGCTGCAGAGCCAGATCGAGCGCATGAGCCAGCAAATCGACTACCAGCTGCAACGCGCCAGCCTGCGCAAGAGCGGCCTGGTGCGCCACAGTGTGCAGCTGCGCCCGGTGCTGGAGAGCCTGTGCAGCACCCTGGCCAAGGTCTACCGCGACAAGCGCGTCGAAGTGCAGCTGGAGGTGCCCGCCCAGGCGCAAGTGCCGATGGAGCAGGGCGCCCTGCTGGAATTGCTCGGCAACCTGCTGGAAAACGCCTACCGGCTGAGCCTTGGCCACATTCGAGTCAGCCTGACAGAATCCCTCGGGCAACTGACGGTATGCGTCGAAGACGACGGCCCTGGCGTGCCGCCTGACCAGCGCCAGCGGATTCTGGAGCGCGGCGAGCGGCTGGACCGTCAGCACCCGGGCCAGGGTATCGGCCTGGCGGTGGTCAAAGACATCATCGACAGCTACGACGCCGAGCTGAGCCTGGATGATTCGCCATTGGGCGGGGCGGCTTTCCGCATCACTTTCCATCTCGACTGATGCATAGGTTTGGGCGGATTCCCGCCATGCCCCCTGTACAAATCCCGCCACCGGGCGGAAATCCGCCATCTTTCTTCAGCTGATTCGCCCTGTCGTTGGGCATTTACCCCTTGCAAATATGGCCTCTGCACCCTTCGTGGGCATTTTGGCATTGCCCTTGCTATCTGAGTTGGCAGAGGCCTGCCCAGGCAGCTCGAACACAACGACAAATCCCTCCGGGTGCAGGAGGGTTAGCGATTCAGGTGCCCCGACACCCTGGGAAGGGTGAAGCCGGCACACTTGAGGAAAATTAGCCATGACGACACGTCAGCCGCTGTACAAATCCCTGTATGTCCAGGTGATCGTTGCCATCACCATCGGCATTCTGCTCGGCCACTTCTATCCAGAAACCGGTGTTGCCCTCAAACCCTTGGGTGACGGCTTCGTCAAACTGATCAAGATGGTCATCGCGCCCATCATCTTCTGCACCGTGGTCAGCGGCATCGCTGGCATGCAGAGCATGAAGTCGGTCGGCAAGACCGGCGGCTACGCGCTCCTGTACTTCGAAATCGTCTCCACCATCGCCCTGATCATCGGCCTCGTGGTCGTCAACGTGGTCAAGCCGGGCGCTGGCATGCACATCGACGTCACCACGCTGAACGCCAGCAGTGTGGCCGCCTACGCCGCCGCCGGCGCGCAGCAGACCACCGTCGGCTTCCTGCTCAACATCATCCCCAACACCGTGGTAGGTGCGTTCGCCAACGGCGACATCCTGCAAGTGCTGATGTTCTCGGTGATCTTCGGCTTCGCCTTGCACCGCCTGGGCAGCTACGGCAAGCCACTGCTGGATCTGATCGACCGCTTCGCCCATGTCATGTTCAACATCATCAACATGATCATGAAGCTGGCCCCGATCGGTGCCTTCGGCGCCATGGCCTTCACCATCGGCCAGTACGGTGTTGGCTCGCTGGTGCAGCTGGGCTACCTGATGGCCTGCTTCTACGTCACCTGCCTGCTGTTCGTGCTGGTGGTACTGGGCGGCATCTGCCGCGCCCACGGCTTCAGCGTCCTCAAGCTGATCCGCTACATCCGTGAAGAGCTGCTGATCGTGCTGGGTACCTCGTCCTCGGAGTCGGCCCTGCCACGCATGCTGGCCAAGATGGAGCGCCTGGGTGCCAAGAAGTCGGTGGTGGGCCTGGTGATCCCGACCGGTTACTCGTTCAACCTGGACGGCACCTCGATCTACCTGACCATGGCTGCGGTGTTCATCGCCCAGGCCACCGACACCACCATGGACATCACCCACCAGATCACCCTGCTGCTGGTGCTGCTGGTCGCGTCCAAAGGTGCTGCCGGTGTTACCGGTTCGGGCTTCATCGTGCTCGCCGCGACCCTGTCGGCGGTCGGCCACCTGCCGGTTGCCGGCCTGGCGCTGATCCTCGGTATCGACCGCTTCATGTCCGAAGCCCGCGCCTTGACCAACCTGATCGGCAACGCCGTGGCTACCGTGGTAGTGGCCAAGTGGGTGAAGGAGATGGACGACGACAAGCTGGCATCGGAGCTGGCTTCGGGTGGCGCGCCACTCGAACTGACCACCCCAACCGATGACCTGGGTGTTGCTGAAGTCCCGGTTCGTTGAGTGTGATGCAGTCATGAGAAAGGCGACCCTCGGGTCGCCTTTTTTGTGTCAGTACCGGCCTGTTCGCGGGGCAAGCCCGTTCCCACACAATTCGCTGCAGCGCCCGACTTGTGGGAGCGGGCTTGCCCCGCGAAGAGGCCGGATCATTCAACCCGAGTCTCACCGCTGTACACCAGAATCTCCCGACACCGCCGACATAAGTACCGCCGCCCCTGGTGCACCAGCTTGTGCCGCTGTGCAGTGAACGGAAAGTCACTCTGCGGGCAAGGGCAGCGATAGATATAGCGGGTCGCCACACGCCGGCGCACCTCATAGTTGTGGCAACGATTGGGCGGCAGTTCATACACCCCGCGCATGATCAGCTGCCATTCCTCGCCATGCGCCTGGATACGGTCGCCAAACAGTTGGTGGGCCACCAGGTGTGCCACTTCATGCGCCACCGTCTGGCGCAGGAAGTCGTCCTGGTTTTCGCGGTACAGCTGCAGGTTGAAGCGCAGCAGGTTCTCGTGCAGGTGGGCGACGCCCGCCTTCTGGCCGCGCAGCTTGAAGCTGACTTCCGGGCGCGGGAAGGGGCGTTTGAAAAAGGTTTCAGCTTGCTGGTAACAGGTTTCGACGCGTTGTTTGAGCAGCTCGGGCATGGCGGGGTAATTCTCCTGACCGGGCATTATGCCGCAAGCATTCGCGGCCTGCCGAGACCGCCGGTCTGCACACAGCCAGAAGCCGCCTTGCGGCGGCCTCTGGTTTGATGCCCCAGTGTTGGATTTCTATGTGTTCACACGTTAGTTGGTGTAGACGGGCCCCACGCCCAGTCCCCAGATGATCACGGTGGCAGCCATGATCGCTACCAGCACGACCAGGCCCACTGCCAGCACCGAGCTGGAGAACAGGAAACCTTCATCGGACGGTATGTTCATGAACGTCGGCAGGCCGACATACAGCAGGTACACGGTGTAGCAAATGGCCGCGGTGCCCACCAGCATGCCCAGCCACAGGTGCGGGTAGAGCGCTGCCAGGCCGCCGAGGAACAGCGGGGTTGCGGTGTACGTGGCAAAGGCGATGCATTGCGCCATGGACGGGTTGGCGTCGTAGGTGCGGGCCATCCAGTGAATGAACGCGCCCATCACCGCCACCCCGGCGAGCATCGCCAGGTAGGACATGATGCTCATCCATATGGCGCTTTCCATGGTCAGCATGACCGCCGGGCGGCCACCAATCACCCAGCCCACCTGGGTGGTGCCGATGAATGCCGAAATGGCGGGGATCGCCGCCAGGATCAGCGTGTGTGTCAGGTACATGTGGCTGATGCTTTCTTCTTCTCCACGAATTTCCCGCCATTCCTGGTCGGGATGGGTAAACAGCCCCACAACGTGATGAATCATGCCGGTCACTCCTCTCAGTGTTGCCAATCGCCCCCCACATGGAGCGCAAGCGGCCCGAGGCCAGGACACCGAAGCAAAGCGGTAATGTGGCCTTATGTCGCAGTATAGGAAGCGGTTACCGGCACAAACCGCGCTTTTTAGAGCAAATCGCGCTGTCACGCCGGCTGCTGATTCCCTTGAAGTCTTTATCGGAATCCCTACAGCCGCGCGTGGTTTGTGCGTAAAATAGCCGGCTTTTGTCACACCTCGCGGATCCAAGCGCTATGGGCACCCTCTCGGTCAACCAGAACAAACTGCAAAAACGCCTGCGTCGTCTCGCCGGCGAAGCCATCACCGACTTCAACATGATCGAGGATGGCGACAAGGTCATGGTCTGCCTGTCTGGCGGCAAGGACAGCTACACCATGCTCGACGTTCTGTTGCACCTGCAGAAGGTGGCACCGATCAAGTTCGAGATCGTCGCGGTGAACATGGACCAGAAGCAGCCCGGCTTCCCCGAGCATGTGCTGCCGGCCTACCTCAAGGAGCTGGGCGTCGAGTACCACATCGTCGAGAAGGACACCTACTCGGTGGTCAAGGAGCTGGTACCCGAGGGCAAGACCACCTGCTCGCTGTGCTCGCGCCTGCGCCGCGGCACCCTGTACACCTTTGCCGACGAAATCGGTGCGACCAAGATGGCCCTGGGGCACCACCGCGACGACATCGTCGAGACGTTCTTCCTGAACATGTTCTTCAACGGCTCGCTCAAAGGCATGCCGCCCAAGCTGCGCGCCGATGACGGCCGTAACGTGGTGATCCGCCCGCTGGCTTACTGCAGCGAGAAGGACATCCAGGCCTACTCGGACATGAAAGAATTCCCGATCATCCCGTGCAACCTGTGCGGCTCGCAGGAAAACCTGCAGCGCCAGGTGGTCAAGGACATGCTGGTGGAGTGGGAGCGCAAGCACCCGGGCCGTACCGAGAGCATCTTCCGTGCCTTGCAGAACGTTGCGCCGTCGCAGCTGGCCGACCGCAACCTGTTCGACTTCACCAGCCTGAAAATCGACGAAAGCGCCACGCCGCGCTTCCTCGACGTGCTGAACATCTGAGCCCATGCGCGATTACCAGTGGTTGCATGAGTACTGCCTGAACCGCTTCGGCTCGGCCCAGGCCCTCGAAGCCTTTTTGCCGCAGCCGCGCACGCCCGCGCAGTTGCGCGACATCAGCGACGACCGCTACCTGTCGACCTTGGCCCTGCGCGTGTTCCGCGCCGGGCTCAAGCACAGCCTGGTGGACGCCAAGTGGCCGGCGTTCGAGCAGGTGTTCTTTGGGTTCGACCCGGAGAAGGTCGTACTGATGGGCGCCGAGCACCTCGAGCGGATGATGCAGGACGTGCGCATCATCCGTCACCTGGGCAAGCTCAAGAGCGTACCGCGCAATGCGCAGATGATCCTCGATATCACCAAGGAGAAGGGCAGTTTTGGCGCGTTCATCGCCGATTGGCCGGTGACCGATATCGTCGGCTTGTGGAAATACCTGGCCAAGCACGGCAACCAGCTGGGCGGGTTATCTGCACCGCGCTTCCTGCGCATGGTCGGCAAGGATACGTTCATCCCCACCGACGACATGGCCGCCGCGCTGATTGCCCAGAAGGTGATCGACAAGCAGCCGACCAGCCAGCGCGACCTGGCATTGGTGCAGCAGGCGTTCAACCAGTGGCATGCCGAGAGCGGGCGGCCGCTGTGCCAGCTCTCTGTGATGCTGGCGCATACCGTCAACCATTGAAGTTGCCGGGCCAATGCGGCCTCTGTGGGAGCCGGCTTGCCGGCGATTGGGCTGCACAGCAGCCCCCCGACATCAACGCCCTTCGCCCGCCATGCGCCGCTCATGCTGGAACTTCCAGCGCACATACAGCAGCGCACTGACGAACAACCCCAGGCTCACCAGCACCTCAACCCAGCCAAACACCGCGCGCGCCGGGTCGAACGCCGCCAGCACGCCCTTTATGAAGTAGATGTTCACCACAAAGCAGGTCCAGGCATGCGCCCGGGCGCTGCCCAGCAGCATGCCCGGCAGCAACAGCAGCAGGGGTATCAACTCGATCGCCAGGATAACCTCGACCCTCGCCCCGTGCAGGTTGGCGAACCACAGGTTGTTCACCACCAGCAGCGCGATCAGGCCAAAGAACAACGCCAGGCTCAACGCCCGCGTCAGGCGCAGGCGCGGTGCCAGCCATTCGACTGCGGGCAACACCTTGGGCTTTTTAGCCACGCGCGCCCTCCAGGGCCTTGGCGGTGCTCGCCAGGCGTTGGCCAAGGGCGCGGCACAGGGCGATTTCATGCGGGTCCAGCTCACGCTTGCCGTCGGCACCGGCATGGTGGCTGGCGCCGTAAGGCGTGCCGCCGCCGCGGGTTTCGAGCAGTGCCGATTCACTGTACGGCAGGCCCATCACCAGCATGCCGTGGTGCATCAGCGGCAGCATCATCGACAGCAGGGTGGTCTCCTGGCCGCCGTGCAGGCTGGCGGTGGAGGTGAATACCCCAGCCGGCTTGCCGACCAGTTCACCGCCCAGCCACAGGCTGCTGGTGCCATCGAGGAAGTACTTGAGCGGCGCGGCCATGTTGCCGAAACGGGTTGGGCTGCCCAACACCAGGCCGGCGCAGTGGCGCAAGTCGTCGAGGGTGGCATACAGCGCGCCGCTGGCCGGGATGTCCGGGGCCACGGCTTCGCACTCGGTGGAAATCGCCGGCACCGTGCGCAGGCGTGCTTCCATGCCGGCCAGTTCGATGCCGCGGGCGATGTGCCGGGCCATTTCGCTGGTCGAGCCGTGACGGCTGTAATACAGCACCAGGATATAGGGCGCACTCACGGCAGGATCTCCAGCACCTTCTCCGGTGGCCGGCCGATCACTGCCTTGTCACCGGCAACCAGGATCGGCCGCTCGATCAGTTTGGGGTGGTGGGCCATGGCGTCGATCAGTTGTGCGTCGGTCAGTGCCGGGTTGGCCAGCTCGAGTGCCTTGTATTCGTCTTCGCCAGTGCGCAGAAGTTGGCGTGGGGCGATACCCAGCTTGCCGAGCAGCGCTTTGAGGGTGGGCGCATCTGGCGGGGTTTCGAGGTAGCGCACGATGGTCGGCGCCAGGCCGCGTGCTTCGAGCAGTTCCAGCGCGCCGCGGGATTTCGAGCAGCGCGGGTTATGATAGAGCGTCAGGTCAGTCATGTCGGGTCGCATCCAGCTGGGTGTGGCGGCTATTCTAACCGTAGCGACTGACCCATTTGCTTGAAAACTTGATAAGGATTGACCCATGGCAAGGCGTTTGGCAGCAGTACTGGCCATCACCGCGAGCCTGTTGCTCGGTGGTTGCGGTGCCGACTACGGCGTGGACCAACACGGCAAGACGGTAAAGGCCGAGCAGCTCGACGGGCACTGGTTGGTGCTCAACTACTGGGCGGAATGGTGCGGCCCGTGCCGTACCGAGGTACCGGAACTGAACACGGCGGCCAAGCAGTGGGCGGCCGACGGTATCAAGGTGGTGGGGGTGAACTTCGATGGTTTGCAGGGGCAGGAGCTGAAACAGGCTGCAGACACCCTGGGCATCGGCTTTACCGTGCTGGCCCAGGACCCGGCGGAGCGTTACGACCTGCCGCGCAGCGAGGCGTTGCCGGTGACCTACATCATCGATGACAAGGGCAAGGTGCGTGAGCAGCTGCTGGGCGAGCAGACCTTGGAAGGCTTGCAGGCCAAGATCAAGGCCCTCAAAGGCGCCTGATTCGAAAAGCTTCGCGGAGCAAGCCCGCTCCCACAGGTCTCGAATTCAGCACCATTGCTGTGGGAGCGGGCTTGCCCTGCGAAGGGCTGCAAAGCAGCCCCAACGACTTCAACCCTCTTCAGGCCAGAAGCGCAGCGGCTTGCCTTCGGCCGGCCAGAAGCGCATCTGCTCGATAGGCGAGACATCCCAACGCTGCACGGTCTCCAGCGCCTGCAGGAAGCGCTTTTCCTGCTCCATCAATGCTGGCGCGCACAGTTTGCGGGTCTTGCCGACCTTGCCGAAGCTCAAGTGCTCGCCATCAAGCGTATAGGGCGCAAACCAATGGTTGCAGCCCGCGTTGCCATAGGCGCGGCCATCGCTGGCCAAGGTCAGGGTCAGGTGGCTGTAGTCGATCAGCGGGCGTTCGCCGATCCATTCCAGCACATAGCTGCGCTCTTGCTGCAGCTTTGACGGTTCGGCGGCGCAGCCCAGCAGGCCGGTGGCAATCAGCGCGCCGGTCAGCAGGTTTTTCACGCGGCACGCTCCTGGCATTTCGGGCACAGGTGCTTGTCGCCATGGCTGGCCCAGCCCAGCTCGGCGATGCGTGCAGTGGCGGCCGGCTGGCGGGCTTTCTTGCCCAGCTTGGCGTCCACCGCGAACTCGAAGTCCAACACCGCGTCGCAGCTGTCGCATTCGGCCTGCCAGTTGAGGATTTCCAGCTCGTTGAACGCCGGGCCGCTGGCCACGGCCACCCACTGGCCGCGTGGGTTGATCAGGTGGCGCACGCTTTCAACGGTCAGGCGCATGGCCAGGTCCTTGCTGCCCTTGAGAGTTACCAGCAAGGCGTCGCCTTTGTGCATCGAACCACCGTTGCCGGTCACCTGATAGCGGCCCGGCACCAGGGCGCGGCACTCGATCAGGGTGTGTTGCGGGTTGAAAAGGGTGTAGCGGAAATCGTGCTCGACCATGGGTCCTCCAGAAATGCCGCGTATCCTAGCATCAACCTGTGACCAGATTCTGCGGATTCCCCGCCGCCCAGCGGATGATGTTGTCCAGCGTGGTGGCGGCAATGGCGTCGAGTGCTTCGCGGGTCAGGAACGCCTGGTGCGCAGTGACGATCACGTTGGGGAAGGTCAGCAGCCGCGCCAGTACGTCGTCTTGCAGCGGCAGGTCGGAGCGGTCCTCGAAGAACAGCTGGGCTTCTTCTTCATAGACGTCCAGGCCCAGGTAGCCGAGCTGGCCGCTTTTCAGCGCGTCGACCAGTGCCGGGGTATCGACCAGCGCACCGCGGCCGGTGTTGATCAGCATGGCGCCGGGCTGCATCTGGGCCAGGCTTTGCGCATTGATCAGGTGCCTGGTGTGCTCGGTCAGCGGGCAGTGCAGGCTGATGATGCGCGCCTCGCGCAGCAGTTCCGGCAGCGCCAGGTAGCGTGCCCCCAGGGCCAGCAATTCCGGGTTGGGGTAGGGGTCGAAGGCCAGCAGTTGGCAGCCGAAGCCCGCCATGATCCGGGCAAAGGCCGCGCCGATCTGGCCGGTGCCAACCACACCGACGGTCTTGCCGTGCAGGTCGAAGCCGGTCAGGCCATGCAGGGTGAAGTCGCCCTCGCGGGTGCGGTTGTAGGCCCGGTGCAGGCGCCGGTTAAGCGCAAGTATCAGCGCCACCGCGTGTTCGGCCACGGCATGCGGCGAATAGGCGGGTACGCGCACCACCGCCAGGCCCAGGCGTGCGGCGGCGGCCAGGTCGACATGGTTGTAACCGGCCGAGCGCAGGGCGATCAGGCGTGTGCCGCCGGCGGCCAGGCGCTGTAGCACCGGGGCGTCGAGTTCATCGTTGATGAAGGCGCAGACCACCTCGAAGCCCTGGGCCAGGGCGGCGGTGTCGAGGGTCAGGCGGGCGGACTGGAAATGCAGGTCCAGGGCGTTGGCTTGAGCGGCCTCGGTGAAGCTTTCCTGGTCGTAGTGCTGGCTGCTGAACAACAGGGCGCGCATGGTCGGGCTTCCTTTGCGGTGGTTGGGGGATTGTAGCCACCTGGCCGGTCAGGGATGTTGATCTGCACCGGCCTCATCGCCGGCAAGCCGGCTCCCACAGGTACCCCGCAGTCATCAAGCTCGGTGAGCACCCTGTGGGAGCCGGCTTGCCGGCGATGAGGCCATGGAGGTCAGGCGCTCTGCCGCGCCTGCTCTGCCAGTCGGTTGATCGCGCCATCCAGCTCATCCAGTGCCTGCTGCGCCTGCGGGTGTTCCTGCTTGAGCAGGGTTTCGCTGCGCTGGCAGGCGGCGCGCAACTGCGGCACGCCGCAGTAGCGCGAGGCGCCGTTCAGTCGATGCACCTGTTCGATCAGCCTGTGGCGGTCCTGGGCCTCCCGCGCCGCACGAATGGCATCCCGGTCCGACGCCAGCGACGCCAGCAACATGCTCAGCATGTCCGCCGCCAGGTCCGGCTTGCCTGCGGCCAGGCGCAAGCCTTCCTCAGGGTCGAGCACGGGTAGATCCTTGCCCTCCGCCTGCTGTTCCTCCAGCCGTTCCAGCGGCCCTGCACCCAGGCTCAGGCCGGTCCATTTCATCACCACCTGGGCCAATTGGCGTTCGCTGATCGGTTTGGTCAGGTAGTCATCCATGCCGCTGTGCAGCAGGGCGCGTTTCTCATTGGCCATGGCGTGGGCGGTGAGTGCGACGATCGGCAGCGGGCTGCCGCTCTGGGTGTTTTCCCACAGGCGGATCTGCTCGGTGCAGGCGCGGCCGTCCATGCCTGGCATCTGAACGTCCATCAGCACCAGGTCGAAAGGTTCACCTTGCACCGCCTGCACCGCGGCATAGCCGTTGTCGACCGCAAGCACTTCGGCGCCCAGGTCTTCCAGCAGGGTCTGTACCAGCAGCAGGTTGGCGGCGTTGTCGTCGACGCAGAGGATCTTCGGCTGGCGCTGGCCGCTCAGGCCTGGCGCCGTCTCGACGAGCGGCCTGCGTGGCTGCACCAACTCCAGCAACAGGCGGCGCAGCTTGCGTGTGCAGGTGGGTTTGGACAACAGCTGGCCGTGGCCATTGGGCAGGAACGGGTGGTAGAGCGCCTGTTCGGTGGTCGGGCACAGCACCACGCACTGGCAGTGGGAGCGCTCCAGTTGCTGGTGGTACTGCCCCAGTTGCTCAGGCGAGAGGTTGCCCAGGTTGGCACCGAGCACGGCGAAATCGAACGGCATGCCCGCCTGGAAGCCTGCCTGCACGCCTTGCAGCAGTTGCTCGAAGGAGGCGAACAGGCTGACGCTCAGGCCGCAGTCCTCAAGTTGGTGTTCAAGGGCCTGGCGGGCCAGCTCATGGCCGTCGACGATGGCCGCGCGGCGGCCCAGCAGCG
>Ga0213827_1001048_pt1 | contig 17086 bp, 18 predicted proteins | sample MC6MC0898MG_FD_180669 | JGI IMG/M metagenome (GOLD analysis project Ga0213827, IMG submission 180669) | Enriched soil aggregate microbial communities from Iowa State University, Ames, United States - MC6-MC0898-MG | ecosystem: Environmental > Terrestrial > Soil > Unclassified | place: USA: Iowa...
CCACTTCCAGCTCGCCCATTTCCACGGCCGAGGCCAGCACGCGCATGCCTTGGTCGCTCGGGTCCTGGCCACGGCTGGAGTGCAGGATCAGTTTCAGTTCTTCACGGCTGTAGTGGTGCTCGTGATGCGGACCGGGTTCACCCTGGCCGGCAATGCGCAGGATCGCATTGGCGCTGGCGTTGAGCAGGTAGATGGCCGGGTACATGGCCCAGTAGAACAGATACAGCGGCACCGCCGTCCACAGCGACAGCAGCTCTGGCTTGCGGATCGCCCAGGATTTCGGGGCCAGCTCACCGACCACGATGTGCAGGTAGGAAATGATGAAGAAGGCGGTAAAGAACGACACGCCCTTGATCACTTCCGGCGAGTCGACGCCCACGGCGCCCAGCAGCGGCTCGAGGATGTGCGCAAACGCTGGTTCACCGACCCAGCCCAGGCCGAGGGAGGCGAGGGTGATACCCAGTTGGCAGGCCGACAGGTAGGCGTCGAGCTGACTGTGCACGGTGCGCAGGATGTGGCCGCGCCAGCCGTTCTTGTCGGCAATCGCCTCGACCCGGGTCGAGCGCAGTTTGACCATGGCAAATTCCGCCGCAACGAAGAAGCCGTTGAGCAAAACCAGGATCAGTGCAAAAAGAATCATGCCGAAATCGGCGAAGAGTGTAGCGAGGGACAAGCCAGGGGAAGGGTCCATGATGGAGTTTTGCGGGTTCCGTATATTCGAATAAAGGGGGTGCAGACGAGCCTGAAAGGCAGGCCCAAGTCAGCCAATGTAGCGGCTGACAGGGCAATTGCCTAGGGGGAAGTCGCGCGGGGGGCTAGTCGGTCAGGCTGCCGGTGCGTGATTTGCTCACCTGTACCGGGACAAAATGGCAGGTGAAGGTGCTGCCATGGCCTGGCACGCTGCTGATTTCCATCCGGGCGCGGTGGCGCAGCAGCACGTGCTTGACGATCGCCAGGCCCAGGCCGGTGCCGCCAGTGTTGGAGTTGCGGCTCGAATCGACGCGGTAGAAACGTTCGGTCAGGCGCGGCAAGTGCTTATTGTCGATGCCGATCCCCGAGTCCTGCACGCTCAGGTGCGCGCCTTGCTCATCGCCCCACCAGCGGATGCGGATATGACCTTCGGCCGGGGTGTATTTCACCGCATTGAACACCAGGTTGGAGAACGCACTGCGCAACTCGGCCTCGCTGCCCTTGAGCTGAATCGACGGGTCGGCTTCCAGGGTGATTTGCTGGTTGCGTTGCCCGGACAGCGCCAGGGCGTCGCTCTTGATCGACTGCAACAGGCTGTCGATCGCCACGGGCTGGTTGTCCGAGGGGTAGTCGGTGGCCTCCAGCTTGGCCAGCAGCAGCAAGTCATTGAGCAAGGTTTGCATGCGACCGCCCTGCTGCTGCATCTGTTGCAGGGCGCGGGTCCAGCGCGGGTTCACGTCTTCGACGTTGTCCAGCAGGGTTTCCAGGTAGCCACTGATTACCGTCAGGGGCGTGCGCAGTTCGTGAGAGACGTTGGCGATGAAATCCTTGCGCATCTGTTCCAGCTGATGGATGCGGGTCACGTCGCGTACCAGCATCAGGTGTTCGTTGTTGCCATAGCGGGTGATGTACAGCTGGATGCGCATCCGGTCGTTGGTCGGCGAGGGGATTTCCAGCGGCTCGGCATAGCTGTCTTGCTCGAAGTATTCCTTGAAGCGCGGGTGGCGCACCAGGTTGGTCACCGGTTGGCCGCTGTCCTGGGGCGTCTTGAGCCCCAGCAGGGTTTCGGCGGCGCGGTTCCACCATTCCAGGTTGCCATCGCTGTCGAGCATCACCACCGCGTCCTTGAGTGCCGCCGTGGACTCCTGGACCCGGTCGATCACCGCTTGCAGGCGCCCGCGTACCCGTTGATCGCGGCGTTGCAGGTGGTAGATGCTGTCGAACACTTCGCCCCACAGGCCGTAGCCATCGGGCGGCGCTTCATCGGGTTTGTGCAGGCGCAGCCACTCGTGCAGGCGCAGCAATTGCTTGAGGGTCCAGCCCAGGTAAAGACCCAGGCCCAGGGCCAGGCTCCAGCCGTAATAGCCGGTGATCAGGCCGATCACCAGGCAGCCGGTGACCAGCAGCAGCATGTGGCGGATCAGGGTGCCATGCCAGTTTTGGTTCACTTGAACATGCGTCCTTGTCAGCGTTTGGAGCGGGTCGGGGGGTAATCAGGCTTTGGTCGAAAAACGATAGCCGGTACCGCGCACGGTTTGTACCAGACTTTCGTAAGCATCACCCAGGGCTTTGCGCAGGCGACGAATGTGCACGTCCACGGTGCGCTCCTCGACATACACATTGCCGCCCCAGACCTGGTCCAGCAACTGGCCACGGGTGTAGGCGCGTTCCTGGTGGGTCATGAAAAACTGCAGCAGGCGGTATTCGGTGGGGCCCATCTCGGCCGGTTTGCCGTCGATGGTGACCCGGTGGCTGATCGGGTCCAGCAGCAGGCCGCCCACTTCAATGGGGGCTTCACCTTCGGTAGGGCCGGTACGGCGCAGCACGGCCTTGAGACGAGCGACCAGCTCGCGGGGGGAAAACGGCTTGGTGATGTAGTCATCCGCGCCCACTTCCAGGCCCTGGATCTTGTTGTCTTCCTCACCCTTGGCCGTGAGCATGATGATCGGGATGTCACCGGTCAGCTCATCTCGCTTGAGGCGGCGGGCCAGTTCGATCCCCGAGGTGCCGGGCAGCATCCAGTCGAGCAGGATCAGGTCCGGCTTGCGGTCGACGATAATGGCGTGCGCCTGCTGGGCGTTCTCCGCCTCCAGGCAGTCATAGCCGGCCATTTCCAACGCCACGGCGATCATTTCGCGAATGGGCGCTTCGTCGTCGACGATCAGAATGCTCCTGCCAACCATGGGTTTAATCCTCTTGTCATTTAACTGTCTTGCGCCGCATTAGATAACGGAATTATTGCAGTCGTGTTACAGCATTTCAGTGCCGCTACGAGGTGCGTGATCCTGGGCTAAGCTCTAAGTCCGAATCCTGACTACCACAAAAGAAGGTTTCCATGACTGACTATGCTCACTCCTTCAAGGCCTTGGTACTGGCTGCTGCCCTGGCCTTGCCGGCAATGGCCCTGGCCACCGAGCCGGCAACGATGAAAGGCGGCATGATGGTCGACTCCCAGGGCATGACGTTGTACACGTTCGACAAGGACAGTGGTGGAAAGTCGATGTGTAACGACGATTGCGCAAAAAACTGGCCACCGCTGACGGCGCCGGCGGATGCCAAGGCCGACGGCAAATGGACGGCGATCAAGCGTGACGATGGCAAGATGCAATGGGCGTATGACGGCAAGCCGCTGTACACCTTCGTCAAGGACGAAAAGCCTGGCGAAATGAAAGGCGACAAGATGAAAGGCGTATGGCACGCGGTTCACCAGTCGCAGAAGTAACCCGTTGTTGTAGCAGCTGCCGAAGGCTGCGTTCGGCTGCGAAGCAGTCGTAAAACCTGTTGGCGCGGTGTATCAGGCAAACCGCATATGCAGGACTTACGACTGCTTCGCAGCCGAACGCAGGCTACGCCAGCTGCTACAAATCCCACAATCGCCGTCAGCGCAACGCGTAATCCAGTACGATCCCGACAAAAATCGCCAGACCCGCCCAGTGGTTGTGCAGGAATGCCCTGAAGCACTTCATCCGGTCCCGGTCGCGGGTGTACCAGAACTCCCAGGCGAAACATCCGGCAGCCGCCAGCAAGCCGAGGTGGAACCAGCCGCCCAGGGCGAACTTCGAGCCGGCCAGCCACAGGCAGCCCAGCGCCAGCCCCTGCAGCGTGAGAATGATTGCCCGGTCGGCATCGCCAAACAGGATCGCCGTGGATTTCACGCCGATCTTCAGATCGTCGTCGCGGTCGGTCATGGCGTAATAGGTGTCGTAGCCAACCGTCCACAGCAGGTTGGCGATCCACAGCAGCCAGGCGATGGCCGGCAGCTCGCCGGTCTCGGCGGTGAACGCCATCGGCATGCCCCAGGAGAACGCGGCGCCCAGCACCACTTGGGGGTAATAGGTGTAGCGCTTCATGAAGGGGTAGCTGGCCGCCAGTGCCAGGCCACCGAATGACAACCAGATTGTCGCCGCATTGGTGCACAGCACCAGCAGGAAGCTCAGGCCCATCAGCAACGCAAAGAACACCAGCGCCTCCCGGGAGCTGATTCTGCCGGCAGCCAGCGGGCGCTGGGCGGTACGCTTTACATGGCCGTCGACCTTGCGGTCGGCCCAGTCGTTGATCACGCAGCCGCCGGCGCGGGTCAGTACCACGCCGAGGACAAAAATCACGATGTTGGCCAGGGACGGCGAGCCTTCACCGGCGATCCACAGTGCCCACAGGGTCGGCCACAGCAGCAGGTAGATGCCGATGGGTTTGTCCATGCGCGTCAACTGGACGAAGTCCCAGGCGCGCGGGTTCAAGCGATTCAGCGATTTGAGCAGGTTCTGGTACATCAGCCATTCTCCGCAGGCGCGCCAACCGCCCGCCACAGGGCCGGCAAGAAGATTTCTGCGACCAGCACGCTCAAACCGCCGCGGTCGAAACGCGAACGGCGGCCCCACAAGGCCGGGGCCTGAACCTCAGGGGGCAGCCATTCAACGGGGTAGTGGCAGACCTCGATGGCGCGGCGCTGAAACGCCTGGTCGCAGAACAGCAACTCCCCCAGGGAGCGGCTGCCCAGTTCATCCATGTTCAACCCGCCATCGCGCAACGCACTGCGCGCCGCCACGCTGCGGGCAAACACCCAGGCCTGGCCGTGACCGCGCAAATACACCTCACGTACCCAGCCCTCGCTGCCCTCGGGCAGGTCGAGGGCTGCGCACTCATCGACGCGCAACGGCTGCCAGCCTTCGGACAGCGGCGTGACGCTGAAGCCGTCATTCGACAAGCGCGTCAGGCGGCGGGTGAGCGAGCCTTGATCGAACAGCCAGTCGAGGGTTTGCGCATCGGGAAGGGGTGTCAGCTGGCTTTGCGGCAGCCAGGGCGGAGTCGGGGCGAGGGCGTTTGAGTGCGGCACAGTGAGTCATTATTGGCAGCAAATGAGGCGGCGAGCTTAACATGTTGGTCGGCGACATTGAGTGATCGGACCAGCCTGCGGCGTTGAACACGCTTGCATCTGTCGAGTGCGATCAGTACAAAACGCCCTGAGCCGGACGGCGGACCCTTGGCGGGCGACCGTTCGCGCCAGATATAGCCTGTGAATTCGAGGAAACAAGCAATGAAGAAGTGGCAATGCGTGGTCTGTGGGCTGATCTACAACGAAGCCGACGGCTGGCCGGATGACGGCATCGCCCCAGGTACCCTGTGGCAGGACGTGCCGGAAGACTGGTTATGCCCGGACTGCGGCGTGGGCAAGATGGATTTCGAAATGATTGAAATCAACTAACCGATTCGAGGAGTAAGGAATGAACGCACCTGTCGTGATCGTCGGCACTGGGCTGGCTGGCTACAACCTGGCCCGGGAGTTTCGCAAACTCGATGGCGAAACTCCGCTGTTGCTGATTACCGCAGATGACGGGCGCTCTTACTCCAAACCGATGCTCTCCACCGGTTTCGGCAAGAACAAGGACGCCGACGGCCTGAGCATGGCTGAGCCTGGCGCCATGGCCGAGCAGCTCAAGGCCGAGGTGCGCACCCATACGCGCATCAGCGGCATCGACCCGGGTCACAAGCGCCTGTGGATCGGCGAAGAGGCGGTCGCCTATCGCGACCTGATCCTGGCCTGGGGCGCAGAAACCGTGCGTGTGCCGGTGCAGGGCGATGCGCCCGAGGCGATCTTCCCGATCAATGACCTGGAAGATTACGCGCGTTTTCGCGCCGCCGCCGCCGGCAAGCGCCGGGTGCTGTTGCTGGGGGCCGGGCTGATTGGCTGTGAGTTTGCCAATGACCTGATCCTGGGTGGTTATGAGGTGCAACTGGTGGCGCCGTGCGAGCAGGTCATGCCGACGCTGCTGCACCCGGCCGCTGCGGCTGCGGTACAGGCCGGGTTGGAAAGCCTGGGGGCGAAATTCCACCTGGGGCCGGTGCTCAACCGTTTGCAGCGCACCGCTGACGGCCTGGAGGGGCATTTGTCCGACGGGCAGGTGCTCCCTTGTGACGTGGTGGTCTCGGCCATTGGCCTGCGTCCGCGAATCGATCTGGCGGCGGCCGCCGGCCTGCAGACCAATCGTGGGGTGATGGTGGACCGTCACCTGAAAACCTCCCATGCCAATATCTATGCCCTGGGCGACTGCGCCGAGGTCGATGGGCTGAATCTGCTGTACGTGATGCCCCTCATGAGTTGTGCGCGGGCGCTGGCACAAACCCTGGCCGGCAACCCGACTGCGGTGAGCTACGGAGCGATGCCGATCACCGTGAAAACCCCGGTATGCCCGCTGGTGGTTTCCCCGCCGCCACGGGGTTCTGAGGGCGTCTGGACGGTGGAGGGGCAGGGCGCCGACATCAAGGCGCTGTGCCGCGACAGCAGCGGCAAGCTACTGGGCTACGCCCTCACGGGGGCGGCGGTGATGGACAAATTGGCTCTAAACAAGGAGCTTCCGGCGCTTCTGGCATAAATACAGGTCGTTCTGTCGGAATCACCCCGCTTTAACCCCTACAAAGGTCGCGCCGAGACTGGCGTAGCCCTTATCCGCGTGCCATCCTCACACCCGTCTGCCGCAGAGTAGAGCCTGCGGCGCCTTGGGCGCTGTTCCGGAAGAACAGCACGGACATAACAACAAAAAACCGTCAAAGAGGCTTCACTATGCGTAAACCAGAACTCGCCGCCGCAATCGCCGAAAAAGCTGATCTCACCAAAGAACAGGCCAACCGCGTTCTCAACGCCGTTCTTGAAGAGATCACCGGCGCACTGCACCGCAAAGACAGCGTCACCCTGGTAGGGTTCGGCACTTTCCTGCAGCGCCACCGTGGTGCCCGCACCGGCAAAAACCCGCAGACCGGTGAGCCCGTGAAAATCAAGGCCAGCAACACCGTTGCGTTCAAGCCGGGCAAATCGCTGAAAGACAGCGTTAATCCGTAACCCCCGACCACCCTCCCGTGTAACGGGTGAGCTGGATCGAAAAATGGGCACGCCAACCAGGTTGGGTGCCCATTTTTTGTGGGCGTGATAACGGTGACTTGGTAGTCATCTTACGTAAAAAACAGCTCATCTCCCGCTAACGATAGGTAACAGTGGCGTTCCAGTTTGAACTCGTTACACTGCCCCGGCGTTCACTTTTTTCTTCTGGGGCTTGAGCATGAAATTTCGTTTTCTCCTGTGGATGCTGGGCTTGCTGATGCGCAAGGCCAGCCGGACCAACCCGGCTTTTCAACAGCAGTTGGCCGACAAGGACCTGGTGTTCCAGTTGCAGACGCAGGACGGCAAGGTGGCGCGGCATTTCGTGGTCAAGGACCAGCGCATCACCAGCAAGTCCGGGCTGTATGCCGAGCCGGCCTTCGCCATTGCTTTCAAGGACGCGGCCTACGGCTTCGCCACGATGCAGGCGAAGAACAAGCAACTGGCGTTCATGACCGGGATCCAGGACAAGTCCATCCAGATCAAGGGCAACCCGGCGCTGGTGATGTGGTTCCAGGGGCTGACCAAGTATCTGAAGCCGCGCAAGGCCAAGCCCAAGGCTTGAGGTCGGACCTGGCGCGGCTGGCTGGCGATGAGCTCGTCATCGCCAGCCAGCTCGGCGCCTACAGGAAGCAACGCCGGGCAGCGTAGTGCCTAGTTGTGGGAGAACTGCGACGCCAGCTCGCGCAACAGCACTTCGGCATCCAGCACTTTGCTGACCGCTTCTTCGGCTTTGTCGCGGGTCAGGCCCAGGCGCTCAAGCAGGGCGTCGGGGATGCTGGTGTCCGGGCCGGAGCCTACGCCACGGCTGCGCAGTAGGCGCACGGCCAGGCACACCAGGTTGGCATACTCGGCGAATTCGCCGTCGTAGGTCGGGTCGTGCTGGAAGCGCAGGGCGGTGGCCAGTTCGTCGGGCATGTCCCAGTGGCGCATCAGCCAGGCGCCGATCTGTTCCCGGCTGATCCCCAGCAAATGCTGCTCGATGTAGGTGTGGCACAGGTGCGGGTTGACCTCCAGGTGGCGGCAGATCAGCGAGAAGTGCGGCGGGAAGACATGCGCCAGCAGCAGGTAGCCAAAGTTGTGCAGCAGGCCCGCCAGGTAGGTCAGGCCGGCTTCCGGGCGCTGGGCCCGCGGCATGGCCCGGGTCAGGCCTTCGATGACGGCGGCGGTGTAGATCGACTGTTGCCAGTACGGCGTGGCCTGTTGTGGGTGATCCTTGGGCAGGCTCAGGGTTTTACCCAGGGCCAGGCCCAGCGCCAGGTTGATCACCAGGTCAAAACCCAGCACGCGGACAATCGCGTCTTCCACCGAGCGGATCTTGCCCGGCGATGCGTAGTACGGCGATGCCGCCCAACTCACCACCTGGGCGGCGAGCGCCGGGTCGGTCTCGACGACGCCGGTAATGTCGTCGATGGTGGCATTGGGATCGACCCGCAGCTTGATGATTTTCTGCGCGGAACCGGCCAGGGGTGGAATCTCGATGGTGGCTTCCAGGCGTTGCTGGATGCGGCGCGCGGTGAAGGCCTGGACGGCCTGGGTGATTTCCTCGCGGTCATCCCCCGGGCGGTCGAGGTTCGGGCGGATGCGGCTCAGCAGCTCGCCAAAGTTTGCGGCGCTGGCCTGGGTGAGCATGCCCTTGAAGTCTTCGCCGCGGATTTCCAGGAGCATGCCCGGCTCGCCGGAATGGATCAGCAGCAGCGGCTGGTCGAGCAGGCTTTGCTCGTACAGGCATGGCGAGCTGGTGAGGGCTGGCAGGCCGGGCAGCAGGCTCAGGTTGTGTTTGCCGAGCATGCGCTCCAGGCGCTCCTGCGGCACTGCGGTGAGGCGCCGACCGGTGAGTTCGGCCAGGCGATTGAGGTCCAGCAACTGGCTCTGCGGGAACAGCACCATGAGCGCACCGATGGCGTCGTCGAGCAGCACTGCCTGGACCTTGCGCTCGGCATTCAGGCCCGGGTGTTCAAGCACTTCGGTATAGCCAATGCCCAGCTTGCCGAGCAACAGCCGGATAACCGACGGCGTGTGCGGGGTTTCGCCAGCGAGAGCAACTTCAGTCATGGTCTGGATCCGATCCCTACAATTTCGAGAGTATAACCAGCTTGCGGGTGCCCTTGCTGACCAAGCCAGTCGACACGTTACACCTGGCCGTATTGTTGACCATGGCGCAGCCAGCGATCCAGCAACGGGCTGACATGGTGCGGCCAGCGCTCCAGCAGCGCCTGGGCCGCGTCGCGCACCGCCGGTAACAGGTCGGCGTCGCGCATCAGGTCGGCGACCTTGAATTGCAGCAGGCCGGTCTGGCGGGTGCCAAGCATTTCGCCGGGGCCGCGCAGTTCGAGGTCCTTTTCGGCGATCACAAATCCGTCGTTGGTTTCGCGCATGATGCCCAGGCGTTGCCGGCCGATCTGCGACAGCGGTGGATGGTAGAGCAGCACGCAGTGGCTGGCGGCGCTGCCCCGGCCCACCCGGCCACGCAGTTGGTGTAATTGCGCCAGGCCCAGGCGCTCCGGGTTTTCGATGATCATCAAGCTGGCATTGGGCACGTCGACCCCGACTTCGATCACCGTGGTGGCCACCAGCAGTTGCAGGGCGCCAGCCTTGAACTCGGCCATCACCGCGGCTTTTTCCGCAGGCTTCATGCGGCCGTGGATCAACCCGACTTTCAATTCGCCGAGGGCGGCGGTGAGGTCGGCAAAAGTGGTTTCGGCCGCTTGGCAGGTGAGTTCTTCCGATTCCTCGATCAGGGTACACACCCAATAGGCCTGGCGCCCTTCGGCACAAGCCCCGCGCACCCGCTCGATGACTTCGACGCGGCGCGTGTCGGTGACCAGCACGGTATTGACTGGGGTGCGCCCGGGCGGCAATTCATCGAGGATCGAGGTGTCGAGGTCGGCGTAGGCGCTCATGGCCAGGGTGCGTGGAATCGGCGTGGCGGTCATGATCAACTGGTGTGGACACATCCGCCCACCCACGCCTTTCTGGCGCAGCGCCAGGCGTTGCTGGACGCCGAAGCGGTGTTGTTCGTCGATGATCACCAGCGCCAGGTTCTTGAACTGCACTTCGTCCTGGAACAGCGCGTGGGTGCCGACCACCATGGGCGTGCCGCTGGCGATCTGCTCCAGGGCGGCGACGCGGTTCTTGCCCTTGAGCTTGCCGGCCAGCCAGGCGACTTCCAGGCCCAGGGGCTCGAGCCAGCGCTTGAAGGTGATGAAGTGTTGTTCGGCGAGAATCTCGGTGGGCGCCATCAGTGCCACCTGGTAGCCGGCTTCCAGCGCTTGCAGGGCAGCGAGGGCGGCGACCACGGTCTTGCCGGCGCCGACATCGCCCTGGATCAACCGCAGCATGGGCTCGTGCTGGCTCATGTCGTAGGCGATTTCATTGCCCACCCGTTGCTGCGCGCCGGTCGGCGGGAAGCCCAGGTTGGCCAGGTACTGGGCCGGCAATCGGCTGGCCTTGGGCATGGCCGGCGCACGTAGCGAACGCATGCTTTCGCGCAGGCGCTGTTGCGACAACTGATGGGTCAGCAACTCTTCGAATGCCAGGCGATGTTGCGCCCAGTGGTGGCCCAGGGCGAGCTCGTCGACATCGGCATCGGCGGGGGGGTGATGCAGGTAGCGGATGGCGTCGTCCAGCGGCGCCAGTTGGTAGTCGCGCGCCAGCTCGCTGGGCAACCAGTCCGGCAGGCTGCTGGGGCCGAGCAGGGTCAGGGTTTGCTGGCACAGTTGGCGCAAGCGCTGCTGGGTCAGGCCTTCGGTGAGCGGGTACACCGGGGTCAGGGTTTCATCTACCGGCGGCGGTTCGTCGCCGGTGATGGCGCGGTACTCCGGGTGGTAGATCTCCAGGCCCGATGCACCGGGCCGCGCTTCACCGTAGCAGCGCACGCGGGTACCGCGTTTCAGGCCTTCCTTTTGCGCGTTGCTGAAATGGTAGAAACGCAGGCTCAAGCCGCCGGTGCCGTCCTGCAGGCGCACTACCAGGCTGCGGCGCCGGCCCATGACCACGTCGGCGCCGCTGACGGTGCCTTCGATGACCGCGTCCTGCCCCGGCCGCAAATGCCCGATGGGCACCACCCGGGTACGGTCCTGATAGCGCAGTGGCAGGTGGAACAGCACGTCCTGGAGGTTTTCCAGGCCGACCTTGGCGAGTTTTTCGGCCATGGCTTCGCCGACACCCTTGAGTGCCGTGACCGGCACTTGCGACAGCTCCGTCATGGCGAATGCTTAACCGGCAGCCGTGGCCGGCTTGGCCACCGAGCAGAGGCGTATCGAGTCGGCGAGGATTTCGATCGCTTTGGGCCGTGGGAAGCTGGCGCGCCAGGCGATGGCCACGGTGCGGAACGGCACCGGTGGGGTCAGCGGGCGCACTTCGATCACGCCGGGGGCGTAGTGGTGGCTGTCGACGGCCGAGAGCGGCAGGATCGAGATGCCCAGGCCCGAGGCCACCATGTGGCGGATGGTTTCCAGCGAGCTGGACTCGACCGTGGTGTGCTTGGCGCCGTCGTTGCCTTTGGTCAGGGTCGGGCAGGCTTCGAGGACCTGGTCGCGGAAGCAATGACCTTCACCGAGCAGCAACAGGCTCTTGTCGTTGAGCAGGCTGGCGTCGATGGTGTCCTTCTGGGTCCAGGGGTGCTGGGCCGGCATCAGGACGTAGAATGGCTCGTCGTAGAGCTGCAGGGTCAGCACGTCGGCTTCGTTGAACGGCAGGGCGATGATGATCGCGTCCAACTCGCCATTGCGCAGCTTGTCGCGCAACACGTGGGTGAAGTTCTCTTCGATGTACAACGGCATCTGCGGGGCGACCCGGTGCAGTTGTGGAATCAGGTGCGGGAACAGGTACGGGCCGACGGTGTAGATCGCCCCGACCTTGAGCGGCGCGGTCAGCTGGTTCTTGCCAGCCTGGGCCAGTTCACGGATGCCTTGGGCCTGCTCCAGGACCTTCTGCGCCTGGGCGACGATGCCTTCACCGACTGGGGTCAGGCGCACCGCGCTTTTGCTGCGCTCGAAAATCAGCACACCGAGTTCGTCTTCAAGCTTTTTCACGCCCACCGACAGGGTCGGTTGACTGACGTGGCAGCGTTCAGCCGCGTGGCCGAAATGCTGTTCTTGGGCGAGGGTAACGATGTAGCGTAATTCTGTGAGGGTCATAGCGGGCGTCCATGAAGTTGCGGGCCAAGCATACCGGCTGCAATCGATAGACGCACGTTATCAGACTGAGTGTGTCGAGTGACACTGGGCAATGCATCTTTGCCGTTGTCGGATATGCAGAAGGCACCTTTCGGTGCCTTCCATGTAGCGCAGTGTGTGGCTTAACGGCGCTTCTTCTCCAGCGAGTACACAAACGGTGCGACGATTTCGATCGAGCCGTTGTTGAGCATATCGGTCGGTGGCTTGGGCAGGGGCTGGGCGCGGCGGATCATTTCCAGGGTGGCCCGGTCCAGGTCGGCGTTGCCGGAGCGTCCTACCAGCTCATAGGACAACACCTTGCCGTCGGCATCGACCACAAACCGCAAGCGGTTCAGGCCTTCCTTGCCGCGTGCCTGGGCGCCCGGCGGGTACTTCTTGTACTTCTGCAGGTGCGCCAGCAGCGTGCCCTGCCAACTGGCCTTGGCGGCATTTTGTGCTGCCGACGGGCCGGGGGCGGGCTGTGCCGATTGGGTGGGCGGTACGTTGCTTGGCTCGGCCTCGGACGGTGGCGAGTCCGAAGGTTTTTCCTTCACCGGCTCAGGCTTTTTCTCTACCGGTTTGGGCGGCTGAGGCTTGGGCTTGGGTTTTGGCTTGGGCACCGAGATCGTCGGTTTTGGCGCCTCGGCCAGTTTCGGCAGCGGCAGTTCTTCTGCCGGTGTCGGCGGTTGGGGTGGCGTTACAACCTTGGGCGGTGCCGGTTGTGGTGGTGCCGGGACCGGCGCCAGTTCGACCAGCATCGCCATCGGCGGCAGCGTGACGGGGGGCGAGGACGTCCAGTTGAGCGCGAGGATTACCGCGACCGCGTGGACGCCGAGCACCACCGCCAGGCTAGCGCTGTAACGCGTCAGCTTTTGGCGCGTCATGATCATTTTTTGGCTGCCGTCTCAAGTCCGACCAGGCCGACCTTCAGGTAACCGGCTGCCCGCAGGGTATCCATTACGTGCATCAGGTCGCCATAGTCCACGCCTTTGTCGGCCTGGAAGAAGATGGTGGTGTCTTTCTTGCCCTGGGTGCGAGCATCGAGGGTCGCGCCGAGGGTCTCGGCCTTGACTTCGTCTTCGCCCAGGTACAGCCGTTGGTCGGCCTTGACGCTGAGGAACACCGGTTTCTCCGGTCGCGGCGCCGGCTTGGCGCTGGAGGCGGGCAGGTCAACCTTGATGTCCACGGTGGCCAGCGGGGCCGCCACCATGAAGATGATCAACAGCACCAGCATCACGTCGATGAACGGCGTAACGTTGATTTCGTGGTTCTCGGCGAGGTCGTCGCTCGCCCCTTCCTTCAAATGCAAGCCCATGGCTGATTACCCTACTTTGACCATATGCGGCTGCGAGGTGCGCTCGCTTGGCAGGTGATCGAGGTCGCGGCTGACCAGCAGCAGGACTTCCGCGGAGGCGTCGGAGACCTGAGCCTTGTAGCCGGCGATGGAGCGGGCGAAAACGTTGTAGATGACCACGGCAGGAATGGCTGCCACCAGGCCCAGCGCGGTTGCCAACAGGGCTTCGGCGATGCCGGGAGCGACCACGGCGAGGTTGGTGGTCTGGGTCTTGGCGATGCCAATGAAGCTGTTCATGATGCCCCACACGGTGCCGAACAGGCCGACGAAGGGAGCGGTGGAACCGATGGTGGCTAGCACGCCGGTGCCATTGCTCATGTTGCGACCGCAGGCCGCGACCAGGCGCTCCAGGCGGAAACTGACACGTTCCTTGATGCCTTCCTTTTCACGGCTGTTGGCCGACAGGCGCATCTCTTCCAGGGCGTCATGCACCAGCAGATTGGCCAGGGTCCCGGCCTTGGTGGCGGTAGCGCTGGCTTCCTTGAGGGTGGCGGCCTTTTTCAGGTGAGTGATTTCACTGCGCAGGCGACGCTTGGCAGCCATCAGCTCGAAGCCCTTGGCAATCCAGATGGTCCAGGTGATGATCGAGGCGATGGCCAGGCCGATCATCACGATTTTCACGATGATGTCGGCGTTCTGGTACATGCCCCACGGCGATAGGTCATGGGCCATACCCAGGGTGTTGTCGGCTTCCAGGACTTCAGGCTCGTCAGCGGCAGGTGCGTCGGTAGCCAGTGCCGGGTCGGTAGCGACCGGCGTCACGGCTGGCGCTGCGTCAGCGGTCGGTGCAGGTGCAGGTGCTACTGCTGCGGCTGGCGCGGCGGTGGAAGTTGGCTCATCGGCGAACGCTGCGGTGGGGGCCAGCAGGAGACTGAACACCAGTGCGGCTACGGCGCTCAAGGCGCGCAGCGGGCGGGCGGGTGTGGTTGGCGAAGCGGAGAGTGGATTGCGTGTCATGCTGGCCGGACCTGAGAGAAAAAGAGGGTTAATGTCCTTCCAGGCCTCGAGGGGCCGAGAACAAAGTGGCGGGCATTATTGCAATTAATTCTTGTTAACAGAAGTAATAGCGTCTCTTTTTTTCTTCTATTACTAGCCGCTCGTCCATTGTCGAGGCTAGTCTGTGCCTTTATCAGGGGAGTGAATTGATGTCCGCGCCTAGTGTGTTGATCGCCGGTTGTGGTGATGTCGGCGGCCGTCTGGCCGAGCAAATGCTGGCAAAAGGCTGGCAGGTCTATGGGTTGCGCCGCACCATTGCCAACCTGCCGGCCGGGGTGATCGGGGTCGCCGGTGATCTGTTCAACGAAGATTGCCCGCAGACCTGGCCCGTCGGCGCTGTGGACTACCTGGTGTATTGCGCGGCAGCCACCGATCACGATGAGGCGGGCTATCGTGCGGCCTATGTGCAGGGCCTGCGGAATGTGTTGGGCTGGCTGGACGACTACGGTCAGGTGCCCGAGCGCTTGCTGTTTGTCTCCAGCAGCAGTGTCTACGAGCAGCAGGACGGTGGATGGGTCGATGAAACGTCCGAGGCCCAGGCCTCGGCCTACTCCGGGCGGGTGATGCTGGAGGCCGAGCAGATAGCGCTGGGCAGCGGTATCCCAGCCAGCGTGGTGCGCTTGACCGGCATCTACGGCCCGGGGCGCGAGTGGTTGTTGACCCAGGTGCGTCGTGGCTACCGCGTGGCCATTGACCCGCCGTTGTACGGCAACCGGATCCACGCCGACGACGCGGCCGGGTTGCTGGCGTTCTTGCTCCATGCCAGCCACCAGGGTGTGGCGCTGGACGATTGCTACATCGGCGTCGACGATGCGCCGGCCCCGCTGGCCGAGGTGGTGATGTGGCTACGCGAATACCTGGGGGTGACGGAATGGGCCGAGGACGCGAGTGTGCGGCGTACCGGGAGCAAACGTTGCAGCAATGCGCGGGCGAAGGCGTTGGGCTGGGCGCCGCAGTACCCAAGTTATCGTGAAGGTTACGGGGCGATTCTGGCAGGCAAGGACTGATAGGGGAGCGAGCTGGGTGGGAATCCGGCTGCTCGCTCCTACAGTGACCTAGCGGACTACTTTTTTTCCAGGGTCCACTGGCGGGCGCCAGGGGAGAACGAGGGCTTTTCATCGGCTTGTGCGCCGTTGACCGCCTGGAAAATCTCCATGTCATCGCCCTTGCGGGTAAAGATCCACGGGTTGCCCTGTTCGTTGAGTTGCAGCCAGATGGTGTCATTGCCACCGCTCATCGACGCGCAATCGCCGGCCAGGCACAAGGCGTAGCGATCGGCACCCGGCAAGCCCTGCACTGAGCCGTCGGCCTGGAACTGCACAGTACTGCCTTCGCCAGGGCCGTTGACGATTTTCCAGCCACCGCCCAGGTAGGCCGAATAAAGCGCACGTTCAAAGCTGGCACCCAGCGGGGCGCCTGCGGGAACGGCTTCCTTGGGCAGGTCAAACGTCTGCTCCGGCTCATTGTCGTTGGCCGCTTGTTGCAGTCGTTTGCCGTCGCGTTTCAATTCGCTGCCGGAGCTGCCGTACACCTCGATCTTCCAGGTGCCGGATTGCTCGCCGAGGATCTTGCCTTCGATGTTTTCAAAGCCATTGGTGTAGCGCGCCTGGCTGGCCTTGGTGTTGAGGTCCCATTCCAGGTTCGGGCCATTGGCTTGCAGGGCTTCACGCAGCGGAACGCCCTTGGCTGCGGCATCGATCGCCGCCTGGTTGATCCAGGTGCCGCTGATGTCGCGGTCGGCAGGGTCACTGGCACAGCCGCCGAGCAGCATCGCAAGCAACGAGAGAGCTAGCGCTTTGCGCATGAGGAAATCCTTTGGGAGCGGGGTCGGCGTTACCCGTCAGGTAACGCCGCGCGTGTTACTCGATTACCAGAATGGCGTCCATTTCAACCTGGGAGCCCTTTGGCAGGGCAGCCACGCCGATGGCGGCGCGGGCAGGGTAAGGCTGGTCGAAGTACTTGCCCATGATCTCGTTGACCTTGGCGAAGTGGCTCAGGTCGGTGAGGAAGATGTTCAGCTTGACGATGTCCTTGAACGAACCGCCGGCAGCTTCTGCGACGGCCTTGAGGTTCTCGAACACCTGGACGGTCTGGGCTTCGAAGCCTTCGACCAGTTCCATGGTTTTTGGATCGAGCGGGATCTGACCGGACATGTAGACGGTGTTGCCAGCCTTGATCGCCTGGGAATAAGTGCCAATAGCGGCGGGTGCCTTGTCGCTGGTGATAACGGTCTTGGTCATTGATGACTCCTTGTAATGGCTTGGCTACGTTAGCGAGCTATGCACGCATGCGGGTGATGCGGATCACCCCGGTCAGGGCGCGCAGTTTCTTGATCACGCGGGCCAGGTGCACGCGGTCGTGCACGCTGACCACCAGTTGAACCACGCTGATGCGACCATCGCGTTCGTCCATGCTGATTTTCTCGATGTTGCCGTCGGCGGCATTGACGCTGCTGGCCAACAGGGCGATCAGGCCGCGCTGGTGTTCCAGTTCGACGCGCAGCTCGACGTTGAATTC
>Ga0213827_1001049_pt1 | contig 17076 bp, 12 predicted proteins | sample MC6MC0898MG_FD_180669 | JGI IMG/M metagenome (GOLD analysis project Ga0213827, IMG submission 180669) | Enriched soil aggregate microbial communities from Iowa State University, Ames, United States - MC6-MC0898-MG | ecosystem: Environmental > Terrestrial > Soil > Unclassified | place: USA: Iowa...
CACACCCGCTCACCACGGGCGATCTGCCAGGACACCTTGTCCAACAACGGCATAGCGCCGAAAGCAAGGGACACATCGCTGAATTTGAGCAGGGTCATGAGCTTCTCCAAAAACTGGGCGCGCATTCTACCTGACTTGAGGCGTCAGAAGGCCGGCATTTTCACTGTAGGGGCGCTCTGCACATTAATTGTTGTGAACTTGTGCCGACCGGCCGGCAAAGCTTTCACCCGTTGCTGGCAAAAGGCTAAGCTACAGATAATCAGTGCTGGCACCTGCTGGCACTTGTCATGATTTCTCTGCCCGGATGTCTCATGCGCAGTCGCCTCCTCAGCTTTTTATCCTGTCTGCTTCTTTCCGCCACTGCCGTTCAATCCGCCCAGGCAGTGGACCTGTCCACCCAACGCTTGTATTACGATGAAGCCAAGCGCGCCCTGGCCAAGGGCGATACCGGTCCGTATTTTCGCTACAGCCAGGCCCTCGCCGACTACCCGCTGGAGCCGTACCTGGCATATGACGAGCTGACCGCCCGCCTGAAAAGCGCGAGCAACGCCGAAATCGAGAAATTCCTTGCCGAACACGGCGACCTGCCCCAGGCCAACTGGATGAAGTTGCGCTGGTTGCGCTGGCTGGCCGATCGCGGGGACTGGGCGACCTTCCAGAAATACTACGACCCCAAGCTCAATTTCACCGAGCTCGATTGTCTCAACGCGCAGTATCAGATCAGCCACAACCTCAAGGCTGAAGGCTACGCCAACACCGAAAAACTCTGGCTGACCGGCAAATCCCAGCCGGCCGCGTGCGACGCCCTGTTCGGCATGTGGGCGGCCCAAGGCCAACTTACCGAACAGAAACGCTGGGAGCGCGCCAAGCTGGCCGCCCAGGCTCGCAACTACGCGCTGGCCAACAGCCTGGTCAGCAGCATGACCAGCCTGGCACCCCGTGGCCGCCTGCTGGTGGACGTTGCGCAAAAACCCGAACTGTTGAACCTGCCTTCGCGCTTCACCCCGGCGGATGAACCCATGGCCGACATCGTCAGCCTGGGCCTGCGCCGCCTGGCCCGCCAGGATCCGGACAAGGCCATGGCCCTGCTCGACGGTTATGCCGCCAGCATGCATTTTTCCCGTGATGAGAAAGTCGCGATTGCCCGGGAAATCGGCCTGACCCTGGCCCGCCGCTTCGACAGTCGCGCCCTGGACGTGATGACCAAGTACGACCCGGAACTGCGTGACAACACCGTGTCAGAATGGCGCCTGCGCCTGCTGCTGCGCCTGGCCCGCTGGGACGATGCCTATCAGTTGACCCGACGCCTGCCGCAGGACCTGGCCACCACCAATCGCTGGCGCTACTGGCAGGCCCGCAGCCTGGAACTGGCACAACCGCAGAACCCGGAAGCGCAGACCCTGTACCGCAACCTCGCCCGTGAGCGGGACTTCTACGGTTTCCTCGCCGCCGACCGTTCCCAGTCCCCGTACTCGCTGAACAACAAGCCCCTGGTGATGAGCCAGGCCTTGATCAACAAGGTGCGCAACACCCCCGGCGTGCGTCGCGCCCTGGAATTCCATGCCCGCGGGCAGATCGTCGACGGCCGCCGCGAGTGGTACCACGTCAGCCGTCACTTCAACCGGGATGAAATGGTCGCCCAGGCCAAGCTGGCCTACGACCTGAAATGGTACTTCCCGGCCATACGCACCATCAGCCAGGCGCAGTACTGGGACGACCTGGACATCCGCTTCCCGATGGCCCACCGCCACACCCTGGTCCGCGAAGCCAAGGTGCGCGGCCTGCACTCCAGCTGGGTGTTCGCCATTACCCGCCAGGAAAGCGCCTTCATGGATGACGCCCGTTCCGGCGTCGGCGCCAGCGGCCTGATGCAGTTGATGCCCGGCACCGCCAAGGAAACCGCGCGCAAGTTCAACATCCCCCTGGCCTCGCCCCAGCAAGTGCTGAACCCGGATACCAATATCCAGCTCGGCGCAGCGTACCTGAGCCAGGTCCACAGCCAGTTCAACGGCAATCGGGTACTCGCCTCGGCCGCCTACAACGCCGGCCCCGGTCGCGTGCGCCAATGGCTGCGTGGCGCCGACCACCTGAGCTTCGACGTCTGGGTAGAAAGCATCCCGTTCGACGAAACCCGCCAGTATGTGCAGAACGTGCTGTCTTATTCGGTGATCTACGGGCAGAAACTCAACTCACCCCAGCCGCTGGTGGATTGGCATGAGCGCTATTTTGACGATCAGTAACTTTCCTGACTGAAACAAAAAATGCCCGCATCATTGGATGCGGGCATTTTTTTTACTTCGATAAACGCGCCTCAACTACCCCTTGCAACAGAACCAGAGCGTGCTGCGACTCGCTCGCCCAGTTCGGTCAGACGGTAGCGCTGAGCAGGACTGTTGGGGGAATCCGGATGGGTCATTTCTATCAAGCCTGCCGTTAATGCAGGCTTGAGATAGTTAGCCCGGAAAGTCGCCCTGTGCGCCAATCCGACTTCTGCCATCAACTCACTGACCTTGAGCGAACTCGCGCCCTGGATTACCTCGAGCAACCTCGCTACTTGGTCGGTTACTTGGTCGGTTACTTGGTCGGTTACTGGCTCGCTACAAGCGGCCTCAGCAAGGGCCTGACTCAAAGACTGCAACATGAACTCGACAAAAGGTGTCGATTCGGCCATTCGGTCGGCAGCGGACAACGCTGCATAATAAGCATCCTGCTGCTGGCGAATGACGGCCTCGACCGGCAGATAAGCCAGTATCGGTCGCCACTGACTGAGAATCAGGGTCTGCCACAGCCGCCCCATGCGCCCGTTGCCGTCAGCGAAGGGATGAATGAATTCGAACTCGTAGTGAAAAACGCAGCTGAGAATCAGCGGATGCCAATCACTGGCGCCCAACCAGGCCAGCAAGTCATCCATCAGGGTTGCCACACGGCTGGGTGGTGGAGCCATATGAACCAGTTGCTCGCCTCGGTAAATACCGACGCCCTCGCGGCGGAACCGACCACAGTCGTCGATCAATCCCTGCATCAACAACTGGTGCGCCGACAGCAGATCAGCCCGACTACCGGCACGCCACCCTGGCATGGACTCATAGGCCGCAAACGCGTTGCGCACTTCCTGAATCTCTCTGGGCAACCCCAGCACTCGCTGCCCCGCCAGCACCGCCGTCACCTGCGCGACGCTGAGGGTATTGTTTTCGATGGCCAACGAAGCCTGAATGGTGCGGATCCGGTTACCGCGACGCAACTGAGGTGTTTGCCGAGCTTCGTCCACTGCCGAAAGCTGACCGATCTGCTCGCTGATTTCAGCGATCAACGCCAGAATTCTAGTGTTCAGGGTCAACGGGGGTTGATAGTGGCTCATGGGCTGATCCAGGCATTTCCTTGAGCCCGACATAATGCCCGAAGCCGGATGCATTCAGCAGCCTTCATTCATGGCACCTCATGCCCATCACTGAACTGCAACGCCGCCAGCCGCGCATACAGCGCATTGCTGCTGACCAGTTGCTGATGGGTGCCCACCGCTACCAGCTTGCCCTGGTCCATCACGGCGATCCGGTCGGCGTTTTTCACTGTGGCCAGGCGATGGGCAATGACCAGGGTGGTGCGGTTTTTCATCAGGCTTGGCAGGGCTTGCTGGATCAAGTGTTCACTCTGGGCATCGAGGGCGCTGGTGGCCTCGTCCAGCAGCAGGATCGGTGCGTCCACCAGCAAGGCGCGGGCGATGGCCAGGCGTTGCCGCTGACCGCCGGAAAGCCCCAGCCCGCCATCACCCAGGTGGGTCTGGTAGCCGGCGGGCAGCTGCTCGATAAAGTCGTGGGCGTAGGCAATCCGCGCGGCCTCCTGGACCTGCGCCAGGGTTGCCTCGGGTTTGCCATAGCGAATGTTCTCTTCAACGCTGCCAAAAAACAGCGCCGGGTTTTGTGAGACCAGGGCGAAGCAGCGACGCAGATCCTGCGGGTCGAGCCGGGTCAGGTCCACGCCGTCCAGCAGGATCTGCCCCTGCTGCGGGTCGTAGAAGCGCAGCAGCAGGTCATACACCGTCGACTTGCCCGCCCCCGAAGGCCCGACCAGTGCCAGGGTTTCGCCGGCGTTGATCCGCAGGTTCAAACCGTCGACGGCAAAGCTTTGCGGGCGCGAAGGGTAGCTAAAGCGCACCGCCTGCAGTTGCAACTCGCCGCGCACTCGCTCGGGCAAGGTCACCTGGCCACTGGCTGGCGGCTGGATGATGTTTTCCGATCGCAGCAACTCGGCAATCCGCTCGGCCGCACCGGCAGCCCGTTGCAATTCGCCAATCACCTCGCTCAGGGTGCCAAAGGCACTGCCGACGATCAGGCTGTAGAACACGAACGCCGCCAGCTCCCCGGCGCTGATGCGCCCGGCGATCACGTCCATGCCACCGACCCAGAGCATGACCCCGACTGCGCCAAGCACCAGGACGATCACCAAAGTGATCAGCCAGGCACGCTGCAGAATGCGTTTGCGCGCGGTGTCGAACGCCTGTTCCACCGTAGCCGCAAACCGCTGCTCGTCCTGGGTCTGGTGGTTGTAGGCCTGGACTGTCTTGATCTGGCCCAGGGTCTCGGCGACATAACTGCCGACATCGGCTATCCGGTCCTGGCTCAGGCGCGACAGGCTGCGTACCCGCCGCCCGAAAATCAGGATCGGTGCCAGCACCAGCGGCAGCGCCACCACCACAATGCTGGTCAACTTCGGGTTGGTGATGAACAGCAGCACGATGCCGCCGATCACCATCAAGGCATTGCGCAAGAACAACGACAGCGACGAACCGATCACCGATTGCAGCAAGGTGGTATCGGCGGTCAGGCGCGACTGGATCTCGGAACTGCGGTTGTCCTCGTAAAACCCGGGATGCAGGTAGATCAGGTGGTTGAACACTTGCCGACGGATGTCCGCCACGCAGCGCTCGCCAATCCACGACACCAGGTAAAAACGGGTGAAGGTGCCGATCGCCAGCCCCACTACCAGCAGCAGGAACAGGCCGATGCTCTGGTTGAGCAGGTGCGGCGATTGGGTCATGAAGCCCTGGTCCACCAACAAGCGAATGCCCTGCCCCATGGACAGGGTAATGCCAGCAGTGACGATCAGCGCCAGCAAGGCACCTAACGCCTGCCAGCGATAGGGCGCAATAAAATGCAGGGACAAACGAATCGCGCGACGGTGGCGGGCTGACAGCATCAGGATCATCCAAAAGGGCCAACTGAAAGAATTAACGCGGGGGCAGCGTACACCGGTCAATTCAAGGGAACTTGGGTAAATCGTAATCAGTCGGATTGAATATGACCTGTAACAATAGCGCCTAGATGCTATTGGTCTAAAGTCCGGCTGGAAGTCAAAGAGTATTTCTGGTGGAGTGGAGATACCGCCTGATCGCCCTGTGTAGAGCTGTCATAGTGTGGTCACCTGGCGGATTTAGAGTAAGCGCACAACCTGATGAGGAGACAGGCCATGTCCTTGCAACACAGCAGCGATGACAAGATTCCAGTGATCCGCACGCAGCCGCAGCAGTCCCTGGGGTGCGCCATTATTGACGCCCAAGGCCGCGAAGTACCGATCACTGAAGACATGATCCAGAGCGCATGCCGCGAACTGGAGCAGCGATTGGTCAAGCCTGCCGAACATAAGTGACATATCGCCTGACATCTTCGAACCCGGCCCACCCAGGCCGGGTTTTTTATCGCCGCAATTGCGCTATACCACCTGCGCGCCCAAGGCCGCCACGATCTGCCGCAACTCAGGTGCCTGGCCCTCGATCCGCACGCGCAGCCCGTCAATCTCGCGGCGCTCCGGGTAGTGTTTGCGCAACAGGTCAAATGCCGTGCGCTGCTCGGCGCCGCTGACCACCAGGCTGCGCCGAAAATCCGCGTCGTCGCGGCGCGGGTCGTAGACCCCACGGCAGAGCATTGCCAGGGCCCAGGCCGGATCACTGCTGGCGCTCAGGCTGACCTGCGCCAGCCAGGGGGCGGGTAGCAGTTGATCCAGCGACACAGTCGCCGGCTGGCCAAGGAACTGGCACAACGCCTGATAGATCTGCGCAGTGCCCCGCTGTTTGCCATCGAGGCTGTAGCCAGCGATATGAGGGGTGGCGATCACGCACAGCTCGGCAAGGGCGATATCGACACTGGGCTCGCCCTCCCAGACGTCCAGTACCGCTTGCAGGTCTTCGCGCTCCAGCAGCACTTCGCGCAGTGCCTGGTTATCCACCACCGGACCGCGACTGGCATTGATCAACCAGGCACCCGGCTTGAGTTGCTCCAGGCGCTGGCGATCGAACAGGTGCCGGGTCGATTGCTCGCCGGACGGGGTCAAGGGGGTGTGCAGGCTGATCACGTCGCATTGCGCGATGATTTGCTCAAGGCTGGCGTAATCGCCACCTTCGCTCGCCTGGCGTGGCGGGTCGCAGACCAGCACCTTCCAGCCCAGACCTTGCAGCACCTTGACCAGCCGCCCGCCCACTTCGCCAGCCCCGACCACCCCATAGGTGCGCTCGGCCAGCGCCACGCCTTCGATCTCGGCCAGGGTCAGCAAGCTGCCCAACACATAATCGACCACACCGCGGGCATTGCAGCCCGGGGCGCTGGACCAACCGATATTGGCCTGGGCAAAGTATTCAAGGTCCAGGTGATCGGTGCCTATGGTGCAGGTGCCGACAAACCGCACCTTGCTGCCTTGCAGCAGGTCGCGACTGACGTTGGTCACCGAGCGCACCAGCAGCACATCGGCCTGCTCGACGGTGGCGCGATCGATGGACCGGCCCGGCACGCGGCGGATTTCGCCGAAACCTTCGAAGAAGGCATCGAGCAGCGGAATATTTTCGTCAGCAACAATCAGCATGGCAGGCTCCTTTGGCGGACCGGCAGTGTAGCTCAGCTCCCACCCGAGGCGGCGATTACAAATCCGCAACACTGGAGTTTTCCTGACTGTGGTGTCAGGGCGTAGAATGCGCCGCCTTGCGCATCAAAACCCTCTGGACGCTTCGCCTGTGAACGCCGTGACTGACAGCACCACCGCTACTGCCCCGCCCCGCACCACCCCGGTTCGCCTGGAGCTCAAAGGCCTGCTCGGCCTGGCCTTGCCGATCATGGTCGCGCAACTGGCCACCACCGCCATGGGGTTTGTCGATGCAGTGATGGCTGGCCGGGTCAGCCCACGGGACCTGGCGGCAGTGGCCCTGGGTAACTCGATCTGGATTCCGGTGTACCTGCTGATGACCGGCGTGCTGCTGGCCACCACGCCCAAGGTCGCCCAACGTTTTGGCGCCGGGCACTTCGAGCAGATCGGCCCGCTGACCCGCCAGGCCCTGTGGCTGGCGCTGTTCGTCGGCCTGCTGGGCAGCGGCCTGTTGCTCAGCGCCGAGCCGATCCTGCACTGGATGAAAGTCGACCCACAGCTGATCGACCCGAGCATGGGCTACCTGCAGGGCATCGCTTTCGGTTTTCCGGGCATCGCCTTCTACTACGTGCTGCGCTGCTACAGCGACGGCATGGGTCGTACCCGCCCGAGCATGGCCATCGGCCTGAGCGGCTTGCTGCTCAACATCCCGCTCAACTATGCGCTGATCTACGGCCACTTCGGCCTGCCGGCCATGGGCGGCGTTGGCTGTGGTTGGGCCAGTGGCATCGTGATGTGGTTCATGGCCCTGAGCATGGCCGGCTGGACCCGCTGGGCGCCTTTCTACGCCCGCACCCGAGTGCTGGTGCGGATCGATCGGCCGCAATGGGCAGTGATCAAGCGCCTGATCGGCATCGGCCTGCCGATTGGCATCGCGGTGTTCGCCGAATCGAGCATCTTCGCGGTTATCGCCCTGCTGATCGGCAGCCTCGGCTCGACCGTGGTGGCCGGGCACCAGATCGCGCTGAACATCAGCTCGCTGCTGTTCATGATTCCCTACTCGCTGGGCATGGCGGTCACGGTTCGGGTCGGCCAGGCACTGGGTGCCGGCAACCCCTATCAGGCGCGTTTCGCGGCGAAGGTCGGACTGGGTGCAGCCCTGGTGTTTGCCGCGTTCTCGGCGAGCCTGATCCTGCTGTTGCGCGAACCCATCGCCTCGATCTACACCCCTGACCAGAGCGTGATCCAGATCGCCTCGATGCTGATCGTGTATGCCGCGCTGTACCAGTTCTCCGATGCCATCCAGGTGATCTGCGCCGGGGCGCTACGGGGCTATCAGGACACCCGGGTGACGATGATCCTGACCCTGTTCGCCTATTGGGGCATTGGCCTGCCGGTGGGTTACGTACTGGGACTGACCGACTGGTTCGGCCCCGCCAGCGGCCCGAGCGGGTTGTGGGAAGGGCTGATCGCCGGCCTGAGCTGCGCGGCGCTGATGCTGTCGATCCGCCTGGTGCGCAGTGCCCGCAAGCGGATTCGTATTCATCAGCGCACCACCGGCCCTGTAACCGCCGGTTAACCGGACTTCTTGCGAATCCAGTACAGGTAGGTACCACCATCTTCATGCTGGCCGACCAGTTCATGGTCGAGAAACACGCAGAACTTGGGAATGTCGCGGCGGGTCGAAGGGTCCGTGGCGATCACCTTGAGCAGGCCGCCCGGAACCAGGTCGCGAATGTGTTGGTGCAGCATCATCACCGGTTCCGGACAGTTCAGGCCGGTGGCGTCGAGGGTGCCGTCAACCGGCGTATGGATCAATTCACTCATGTCTGACTCCTGAAACGTGCCGCCATTGTCGCGCAAAGCCAGGGGCTGCGTCAGCTATGGCATGACACCCTTGCTGTCGCAGCGATCTCGCTCGCGATGGCGCCCCGCTCAACGGGATTTGGTTTTTTTCACATCGTGCCGGCGCAAATGGCAGGTCACTTCCTCGCGGTCGTGATACAGCTGTTTGCAGCCGATGTCGACCCGGATCCCGCGGGCCTTGAAACCTTCCGCGATGCGCTCGAGCAGGCGCTTCACTTCGGCATAACGCTGCTTCATCGGCAACTTCAGGTTGACCACCGCTTCGCGGCAATGGCCGTCGCCGATCCATTCTTCCAGCATCGCCGCGTTGCGCGCCGGTTTCTCGACGATGTCGCAGACCATCCAGTCCACCGGCTGCTTGGGCTTGAAGGTGAAACCGTCGGCCATCAAATGCTGCACCAGCCCGGTGTCCATCAGGCTTTCGGCCATCGGACCGTTGTCGATGGCGGTCACCAGCATGCCCCGATTGACCAGTTGCCAGGTCCAGCCACCCGGGGCGGCACCGAGGTCGACGCCGGTCATGTCGCTGTGCAGGCGCTCATCCCACTGATCACGCGGGATGAAGTGGTGCCAGGCCTCTTCCAGCTTAAGGGTGGAGCGGCTTGGCGCTTCACGGGGGAACTTCAGGCGCGGGATGCCCATCGGCCACATCGCCGAGTTGTTGGCTTCCGCCAGGCCCATGAACACTTCGCGCCCGCTTTTGAAGGTCAGCAGCAAACGTGGCTTGTGCGGGTCTTCCACCAGCTTGCCGGCGGCCATGAGGGCCTTGCGCAAATGGCCTTCGAATTTCTTGCAGAAGTTCGACAGCTCCTTGCCGTCATTGGTATCGACCATTTCCAGCCACAAGCTGCCGCACACCGGAAAATCGGCCAGGTGGGCGAGGATCACACTGATGCGATCGGTTTCCGGCAGGTCGATGAAGATCCCGCGGGCCCACTGCCGCGGGAAGATCAACTGGGCAAAACGCTGGCCGCGCATCAAGCGCTCGGCGCCGTCTTCCTCGGTACAGACGAACTCGGCGCAGGCGCTGGCGGTTTTCGCCTTGGCGTAGCCGGCCACGTTCAAACGCGCGGCATGTTCGGCGATCTCCGAGCAGACTTCACCTTCGAAGCCCGGCCGGCAATGCATAAAGAGGATGTTCATTAAATCTCCTGGGCAAGTGCGCGCAAACTTGCCCTGTAGCAAAGCCTGTCACGAAAACCGGCGCATGATAACTGAGTTCGTAACCCTGCGACCTGCCCATAGAGTCCAGTAATTAGCCAGCTACTTAAAATAGGGCTAGGTTTAATGTTCTGTCCGTCCCGTCAGTCCGTAGCCGTGCGGACCCAAAGGAGTCATTTCAATGCCGTCCCTCGATAGCCTGAATACCCTTAACACCCTGCAAGTCGACGACAAGATCTATCACTACTTCAGCCTGCCAGCGGCTGCCAAAGCCCTGGGCAACCTCGACCAGTTGCCGATGTCGCTCAAAGTCCTGCTGGAAAACCTGTTGCGCTGGGAGGACGGAAAAACCGTCACCGGCGCCGACCTCAAGGCCCTCGCCGCCTGGCTCAAGGAGCGGCGCAGCGACCGGGAAATCCAGTACCGCCCGGCGCGGGTATTGATGCAAGACTTTACCGGAGTACCGGCGGTGGTCGACCTGGCCGCCATGCGCGCCGCCATGGCCAAGGCCGGGGGCGATCCACAGCGGATCAATCCGCTGTCGCCGGTGGACCTGGTGATCGACCACTCGGTGATGGTCGACAAATTTGCCAGCAGTAGCGCATTCGAAGAGAACGTCGACATCGAAATGCAGCGCAATGGCGAACGTTACGCCTTCTTGCGCTGGGGCCAGAGCGCCTTCGACAACTTCAGCGTGGTCCCGCCCGGCACCGGCATCTGCCACCAGGTAAACCTCGAATACCTCGGGCGCACGGTGTGGACCAAGGACGAGGACGGCCGTACCTATGCCTTCCCCGACACACTGGTGGGCACCGACTCCCACACCACCATGATCAACGGCCTCGGAGTACTGGGCTGGGGTGTCGGCGGGATCGAGGCCGAAGCGGCGATGCTCGGCCAACCGGTGTCGATGCTGATTCCGGAGGTGATCGGCTTCAAGCTCACCGGCAAGCTCAAGGAGGGCATCACCGCCACCGACCTGGTGCTGACCGTGACTCAGATGCTGCGCAAGAAAGGCGTGGTGGGCAAATTCGTCGAGTTCTACGGCGACGGCCTGGCCGAACTGCCCCTGGCCGACCGCGCCACCATCGCCAACATGGCGCCGGAATACGGCGCTACCTGCGGCTTCTTCCCGGTGGACCAGGTAACGCTCGACTACCTGAGCCTGTCCGGCCGCCCGACTGCGGTGGTCAAGCTGGTGGAGGCCTACAGCAAAGCCCAGGGCCTGTGGCGCCTACCCGGCCAGGAGCCGGTGTTCAGCGACAGCCTGGCGCTGGACATGGGCAGCGTCGAAGCCAGCCTCGCCGGGCCTAAACGCCCGCAAGACCGAGTCTCGTTGCCCAACGTGGCCCAGGCCTTCAGCGACTTCCTCGGCCTGCAGGTCAAACCCACCAGCAAGGAAGAAGGTCGCCTGGAAAGTGAAGGCGGTGGTGGCGTGGCCGTGGGCAATGCCGACCTGGTCGGCGAGGCGGATTACCACTACGAGGGTCAGACCTATCGCCTGAAAAACGGCGCGGTGGTGATTGCCGCCATCACTTCCTGCACCAACACCTCAAACCCCAGCGTGATGATGGCCGCCGGGCTGGTGGCAAAAAAAGCCGTGGAAAAAGGCCTGCAGCGCAAACCCTGGGTCAAGAGCTCCCTGGCGCCCGGCTCCAAGGTGGTGACCGACTACTACAAGGCCGCCGGCCTGACCCAATACCTCGATCAACTGGGCTTTGCCCTGGTGGGTTACGGTTGCACCACCTGCATCGGCAACTCCGGTCCCTTGCCGGAGCCGATCGAGAAAGCCATCCAGGGCTCCGACCTCACCGTCGCTTCGGTGCTGTCGGGTAACCGCAACTTCGAAGGCCGGGTCCATCCCCTGGTGAAAACCAACTGGCTCGCCTCGCCGCCGCTGGTGGTGGCCTATGCGTTGGCCGGCACGGTGCGCATCGATATCAGCCGCGAGTCACTGGGCGACGACAAGGACGGCAACCCGGTGTACCTGCGCGACATCTGGCCCAGCACCCAGGAGATCGTCGATGCGGTCAACCAGGTCAACACTGCGATGTTCCACAAGGAGTACGCCGAAGTATTCGCCGGCGACGAGCAGTGGCAGGCCATCGAGGTGCCGCAAGCGGCCACCTACGTCTGGCAAGCAGATTCCACCTACATCCAGCACCCACCGTTCTTCGACCACATCGACGGCCCGCCGCCAGTGGTCGAGGACGTCAGCCACGCCCGGGTACTGGCGCTGCTCGGCGACTCGGTGACCACCGACCACATCTCCCCCGCCGGCAACATCAAGGCCGATAGCCCGGCCGGCCGCTACCTGCGCGAGCAAGGGGTCGAGCCACGGGACTTCAACTCCTACGGCTCACGGCGCGGCAACCATGAAGTGATGATGCGCGGCACGTTCGCCAACATTCGCATCCGCAATGAAATGCTCGGCGGCGAAGAAGGCGGCAACACCCTGTACATCCCCACTGGCGAGAAAATGGCGATCTATGACGCGGCCATGCGCTATCAGGCCGCCGGCACCCCGCTGGTGGTGATCGCGGGGCAGGAATACGGCACCGGTTCCAGCCGCGACTGGGCCGCCAAGGGCACCAATCTGCTGGGGGTCAAGGCGGTGATCGCCGAGAGCTTCGAACGGATTCACCGCTCCAACCTGGTGGGCATGGGCGTCCTGCCACTGCAGTTCAAGCTCGACCAGAACCGCAAGAGCCTGAACCTGACCGGCAAGGAAACCCTGAGCATCCAGGGGCTCAGCGGCGTGGAACTGACGCCACGGATGAACCTGCCCCTGATCATCACCCGTGAAGACGGCAGCCGCGAAAAAGTCGAAGTGCTGTGCCGCATCGACACCCTCAATGAAGTGGAGTACTTCAAGGCCGGGGGGATCCTGCATTACGTGTTGCGGCAGTTGATTGCCTCATAAGGCGTTACCAATAAAACACCGCCCTGCGCGGGCAATGCCTGTAATTTGCGTACGCTCAAATGACTGGCATTGCCCCCACGGGCGTTTTTTATTGTCAGTTGCACATCCCTCCACCCAGGACTTCCCATGCCTGTATTGCCATGGACCTATCTGGCACTTCTTTCCCTCGGTTACGGCCTGGCTCTCGGTTTCGGCCACCTCGGCTGGCAAGCGAGCATCCCGGTGGCCTTGCTGATCGCCGCAGGCGTCGCCGCCCTTCAGCGCAAGAGCGTCATCGGGCGCTTTCTTGGGCATGCCCTGTTCGTGCTCATAGCCCTTGCGCTGGCATTGCACTGGCTGCCCGGTTTCAACAACGGCCTGGGCATCGGCCCGTTACACTTCAGCCCTGACGCCGTGCCGTTTTCCATGTACCTGAACCTCGACAAACCGCTGATCGGCTTCTGGCTGTTGCTGGTTTGCCCCTGGCTGATGGGTGGCCGAGCCTTGCGGCCAGCCCTGGCTGCCAGCGCAATGGCGCTGGGCTTGAGCGCCGTACTGGCCTTGGGTGGCGCGCTGTTGCTCGGCATCGTCAATTGGGCCCCCAAATGGCCACCTCAGGCCTGGCTGTGGGTGCTCAACAACCTGCTGCTGGTGACCCTGGTCGAGGAAGCCCTGTTTCGCGGTTACATCCAGGGTGGTCTGCGCCTGCGCTTCAAATCCATGCGGTACGGCGAGCACCTGGCGTTGCTGCTGGCCTCACTGCTGTTTGGCCTGGCCCATCTGGGCGCTGGCTGGCAATGGGTCCTGCTCGCGGGACTGGCCGGCATCGGTTATGGCCTGGCCTACCGTTTTGGCGGGCTGGGTGCGGCCATCACCACCCACTTTGGCCTGAACCTTTTGCATTTCGGCCTGTTCACCTATCCGATGCTCGCCAGTTGACGCATCGGTCGTTTTGCGACGCAGCGCCGATTTCTTGAAAAAAAATCTCAATAATTCACCGCGCTGGCCGAAACCCTGTCAAAGCCTTGCGGATTGAAAAAGCCATGCGTAATAACCAGCCCATCACTCAGCGCGAACGGACCTTCCCGGCTCAGCAACGGTTGATTTCCACCACCGATGCCAAAGGCGTGATCAACTACTGCAACGACGCTTTCGTCGAAATCAGTGGGTTTACCCGTGAAGACCTGATCCGTGCACCGCACAACCTGGTTCGTCACCCCGACGTCCCGTCGGCGGTGTTCGCGCATATGTGGGGCACATTGAAACAAGGCCTGCCATGGATGGGCATTGTCAAGAATCGCTGCCAGAACGGTGACCATTACTGGGTCAACGCCTACGTGACCCCGGTGTTCGACGGCAACCAGGTGATCGGCTACGAGTCGGTGCGGATCAAGCCCACCGCCGAGCAGATCCGCCGCGCCGAGACCCTGTACCAGCGCATCAACCAGGGCAAGTCCGCGGTTCCCCAGCGTGACAAATGGCTGCCAGTGCTGCAGGACTGGCTGCCATTCATTCTGGTCAGCCAGTTGAGCTTCATGATCGGCGCCACCCTCAACTCGCAATGGGGCTTTGCCCTCGCCGCCGGTCTTTCGGTGCCACTGGGCCTGTTGGGGTTGAGCTGGCAACAACGCGGTCTCAAGCGCCTGTTGCGCCTCGCCGAACAGACCACCTCCGACCCGCTGATCGCCCAGATGTACACCGACAGCCGTGGCGCCCAGGCGCGCCTGGAAATGTCGATCCTCAGCCAGGAAGCCCGTTTGAAAACCTGCCTGACCCGCCTGCAGGACACCGCCGAGCACCTGACCGAGCAGGCGCGCCAATCGGACCAGTTGGCCCATAACAGCTCCACCGGCCTGGAACGTCAGCGCGTGGAAACCGAGCAGGTGGCCACCGCCGTCAACCAGATGGCCGCCACCACCCAGGAAGTCGCCAGCCACGTCCAGCGCACCGCAGACGCGACCCAGGAAGCCAACCGCCTGACCGGCCGCGGCCGCGATATCGCCGGAGAAACCCGCGACGCCATCCAGCGCCTGTCGGTGGTGGTCGGGGAAACCGGCCTGACTGTGACCCAACTGGCCAAGGACAGCGACGAAATCGGTGGTGTGGTCGATGTGATCAAGGGCATTGCCGACCAGACCAACCTGCTGGCCCTCAACGCCGCCATCGAAGCAGCCCGCGCCGGCGAGATGGGTCGCGGCTTTGCGGTGGTGGCCGACGAAGTCCGGCAACTGGCGCAACGCACCAGCGAGTCGACCGGACAGATCCACAGCCTGATCGCCAAGCTCCAGCAAACCGCCAGCACCGCGGTGCAAACCATGGAAGCCGGTCATCGTCAGGCGGAAGAAGGCGTGGCGCGGGTCCTGGAGGCGGACCAGGCACTGGTGGGCATCAGCGAAGCGGTGGCCAACATCACCGACATGACCACTCAGATCGCCGCCGCCACCGAGGAGCAGAGCGCGGTGGCCGAGGAGATCAGCCGCAACATCAGCAATATTTCCACGCTGGCCGACCAGACCTCGGAACAGGCGCAGAACTCGGCACTCCTCAGCGAAGAGCTGACCCGCACCGCGAATACCCAGTATTCGCTGGTGGAGCGCTTCAACCGCTGATACCGCCATCGCGAGCAGACGGCGCTCCGTCTGCTCGCGATGAGTCCCTGACAGGCCATCCAACACTCAGCCGAGAAACGCCGCCACCCGACTCGCCGCAGCAGCCAAATGCTGCTCATGGGTAAACCCCGAGGCCTTCAACGGCTTCAAGTCATGATCCCCCGCCGCCAGCCACAACACTTCGATACCCGGTGAAAGCGCATACCCCTCGACCGCCGCACGATTGCCCAGTGCATCGCGCTCGCCCTGCACGATCAAGGTCCGGGTTTTCAGCCCGGCCAGATGTTCGACCCGTGGCTTGTCCGGCTTACCCACCGCATAGAACGGATAACCCAGGCACACCAGCCCATCCGCAGCCAACTCGTCCGCCAGCAAACTGGCCATCCGCCCGCCCATGGACTTGCCGCCAATGGCCAGGCGCCCAGCGACATGACGTCGCACCAGGGTATACACCTCTCGCCAGCACTCGAGCAGCTTCGGCGCCGGATTGGGTGGCCGCCGACCGCCGTCCAGGCGTCGCTGGGCCATGTAGGGAAACTCGAAGCGCAGCACATTGACCCCACGGGCAGCAAGGCGTGCAGCCATATCGCCCATCCATGCGCTGTCCATCGGCGCACCCGCCCCATGGGCAAGAATCAGGGTGGCCGAGGCCGGTGCCGCGGCGGCATTCCACAACCATCCATGATCCCGCACACACTGCGCCCATTGATCCCCGTCAATACTGGCCTTGTGCTCTTTGTCCATGCTTGCCTCGCTTTTAATCTGCCTATAACTCCAGGCGAAGGGAGCGTTCGTGCCTTGCGCAGACGCCTTCACTTCGGCTGAACCGTGGATGGGGAACCATGAACACTTCTTTAAGTACCGCCTATAACTACAAGGTGGTCCGCCAATTCGCCATTATGACGGTGGTATGGGGCATCGTCGGCATGGGGCTCGGGGTTTTTCTCGCGGCTCAATTGGTCTGGCCCGAACTGAACTTCAATTTACCGTGGACCAGCTTCGGTCGCCTGCGCCCGCTGCACACCAACGCGGTGATCTTCGCCTTTGGTGGTTGCGCGCTGTTTGCCGCCTCGTTCTACTCGGTCCAACGCACGTGCCAGACACAATTGTTCGCGCCAAAAATCGCCGCGTTCACCTTCTGGGGCTGGCAACTGGTGATCCTGCTGGCAGCCATCACCCTGCCGCTGGGCTACACCAGCTCCAAGGAATACGCCGAGCTGGAATGGCCGATCGACATCCTGATCACCATCGTCTGGGTCGCCTACGCCATCGTGTTCTTCGGCACGCTGATGAAGCGCAAGACCAAGCACATCTACGTCGGCAACTGGTTCTTCGGCGCGTTCATCATCACCGTGGCCATCCTGCACATCGTCAACAACCTGGAGCTGCCGGTCAGCCTGACCAAGTCCTACTCGGTGTATGCCGGTGCAACCGATGCCATGGTCCAGTGGTGGTACGGCCATAACGCCGTAGGCTTCTTCCTCACCGCCGGTTTCCTGGGGATGATGTACTACTTCGTGCCGAAGCAGGCCGAGCGCCCGGTGTATTCCTATCGCCTGTCGATCGTGCATTTCTGGGCCCTGATCACCCTGTACATCTGGGCCGGCCCGCACCACCTGCACTACACCGCGCTGCCGGACTGGGCTCAGTCGCTGGGCATGGTGATGTCGCTGATTCTGCTGGCACCGAGCT
>Ga0213827_1001053_pt1 | contig 17007 bp, 14 predicted proteins | sample MC6MC0898MG_FD_180669 | JGI IMG/M metagenome (GOLD analysis project Ga0213827, IMG submission 180669) | Enriched soil aggregate microbial communities from Iowa State University, Ames, United States - MC6-MC0898-MG | ecosystem: Environmental > Terrestrial > Soil > Unclassified | place: USA: Iowa...
CATCGAGAGGCGTGCGGCCCACACCGCGGGCAGATGGCACGCAGGAAGCCCGGACTAATAAGATGGCATTGAAATCCCCCGCGTTTCGTAAAAAATTTCCGTTGTTGGTTACCGGCAGTCTGCTGGCCCTGCAACCTCTAGCCACTTCCTTCGTGGTCGCCGCGGAACAGTATGACTGCTCAGTCTCTGCTTCGGGTGCCTGGGATTGCGCGCCGAAAACCAACGCGGCTCAACTGCCTCCGCGCCCTGTGCATGATGCCAGTGCGGTCAGCTCGGGCAACGAATCGGCAGCAGACACCAGCGTTGCCGGCGAAAGCACGGACAAACCGGCGCTGGTCACCGAAGCCAAGGGCCGCGGCCTGAAGTCGCGCAGCGCCGACTACAGTCACCTCGACTGGGTCCCGCGTGAACAGCTCACCGCTGCCCAACTGGCCGAAACCGGTCCGTACTGCGCCGGCGCCTATGTCGAACCGACCCGTCCTGGCATGAATGACAAGACGAGTAAAAGCGACGCGCCGACCTTCATCGGCGCCAAGGCTTCCCGCTACCAGCAGGAACAGCAGATTGCCACCCTCGCCGGTGACGTAGTCATGCGCCAGGGCAGCATGCAGGTCGAGGCCGACGAGGCCAGCCTGTACCAGGCGGAGAACCGTGGCGAGCTCAACGGCAACGTCCGGGTGCGCGACAACGGCGCGCTGATCGTCGGCGACCACGCCGACGTGCAACTGGACACCGGTGAAGCCAAGGTCGACAACGCCGAATACGTGCTGCACAAGTCTCGTGTGCGCGGTAACGCGCTGTACGCCAAGCGTGCAGAAAACGCGATCATCCGCCTCAAGGACGGTACCTACACTACCTGTGAGCCGAACAGCAACGCCTGGCAGCTCAAGGGCAACAACATCACGCTGAACCCGGCGACCGGCTTCGGTACCGCGACCAACGTGACGCTGCGGGTCAAGGACATTCCAGTCCTGTACACGCCGTACATCTATTTTCCGATCGACGACCGCCGCCAGTCCGGCTTCCTGCCGCCGACCATCGGCAGCGGCAGCGATACCGGGATGCTGCTGGTGACGCCGTACTACTTCAACCTGGCGCCGAACTACGATGCCACGTTGTACCCGCGTTACATGAGCAAGCGCGGCATGTTGTTGGAAGGCGAGGCTCGCTACCTGACCAAGTCGAGCGAAGGCCAGTTCGGTGCTGCGTACCTGGACGACAAGGAAGACGAGCGCAAGCTGCAGTCCGACTACGAAAAAACCCGCTACATGTACAACTGGCAGCACAAGGGTGGCCTGGACTCGCGGGTATTCACCGAAGTCGACTACACCAAGATCAGCGATCCCTACTACTTCCAGGATCTGCAGACCGACCAGTTGGGCGTTAAAAGCGTTTCCGATTTCGTCAATCAGCAGGGTGCCGTCTCCTATCGTGGCGACACCTACACTGCGCGTATCAACGCCCAGGCCTATGAATTGGCGTCGGTGTCCAATATCACACCATATGACCGCCTGCCGCAGATCACCTTCAATGGTTTCCTGCCGCAGACACCGGGCGGCCTGAACTTCGCCTATCAGACAGAGCTCGTGCGATTTGATCGTGATTTGCTGACAGGCAACTACACCGACAAGGACGGCGGGCCGTTTAACGCCGATGGCACAGTAGGCACCCCTCGACTAGACACTAACGTCCATGGCCTGGCGCGAGCTACCGGCAACCGGATGAACCTGGCACCCAGCGTCAGTCTTCCACTCGACTGGACCTATGGCTTCGTGAAGCCATCGCTGAAGTACCAATACACTCAATACGACCTTGACCTCGACAATCAAGGCAAACTCGACATTGCCAACCAGGGGCCGGAAGGCGATCGCCTCAACGGTACTTACGACCGCAATCAAAACCGCGCCGTGCCGATTGCTAGTATCGACAGCGGCCTGTACTTCGACCGCAACACCCAATGGTTCGGCAAGAACTACCGCCAGACCCTGGAACCGCGCCTGTACTATCTCTATGTTCCCGAGAAAGACCAGACCGACATTCCAGTGTTCGACACCAGCGAATCCCTGTTCAGCTACTCCTCGCTGTTCCGTGACAACCGTTTCACCGGCTCCGACCGTGTCGGCGACGAAAACAAACTGTCTCTGGGTGTAACCAACCGCTGGATCGAAGACAACGGCTTCGAGCGTCAACGCATCAGCGTCGGCCAGGCCCTGTACTTCAAGGACCGCGAAGTCCAGTTGCCGGGTATCGATGCAAAAACCCGCGAGGATGCCCACTCCAACGTCTCGCCGTATGCCCTGGAGTACGAATATCGCTGGAACCGCGATTGGCGCACCACGGCCGACTACAACTGGGACCCGGACAGCCACAGCCCTCGCTCGGGCAGCGCAATGTTCCACTACCAGCCTGAAGCCAACCCGAACAAGGTTATCAACGCCGGTTATCGCTATCGCAACGACCAGGTCCGCTACGACCAGAACACCGGTAAATGGACTGTGGGCGGCGGCGACTACGGCACCCCAGGCCAGCCTGGCTACGTCAAGGATTACTACAAGATCCAACAGCACGACTTCTCGGTCATCTGGCCGGTCGTGCCGCAATGGAACGCCATCAGCCGCTGGCAGTACGACTACAACCGCAACCGTACGCTGGAAGCCTTCGGTGGTTTCGAATACGACAACTGCTGCTGGAAACTGCGCCTGATCAACCGTTACTGGGTGTCCTATGACGAATTCAGTCAGGAAGCCCCGCAAAACGAAAAAGGCGACCACGGCATCTTCCTCCAAATCGTTCTGAAAGGTCTCGGTGGCGTAGTTGGCACCAAAGTAGAGAGCTTCCTCGACAAAGGCATCCAAGGTTATCGTGAACGTGAAGACCAAGCTTTCTGATTGTCTGCGCCCGCTGATGCTGGGCGCGCTGTTCCTGAGTACCGCGGCCAGCGCCGCGGTGCAGTCCATCGACAAAGTGGTGGCCATCGTCGACAACGACGTGGTCATGCAGAGCCAACTGGACCAGCGGGTTCACGAAGTCCAGCAAACCATCGCCAAGCGTGGCTCGGCCGTTCCACCGGCCGGCGTGCTGGAACAACAGGTGCTTGAGCGCCTGATCGTCGAAAACCTGCAACTGCAGATCGGCGAGCGTTCCGGTATCCGCATCACCGATGAAGAGCTGAACCAGGCGATCGGCACCATTGCCCAGCGCAACAACATGACCGTGGATCAGTTCCGCGCCGCCCTGTCCCGCGACGGCCTGTCTTATGAAGACGCTCGCGAGCAGGTGCGCCGTGAAATGATCATCAGCCGTGTGCGTCAGCGTCGGGTCGCCGAGCGCATCCAGGTGTCCGAGCAGGAAGTGAAGAACTTCCTCGCCTCCGACCTGGGCAAGATGCAGCTGTCGGAAGAACTGCACCTGGCCAACATCCTGATTCCTACCCCGGAAAGCGCCAACTCCGAAGCCATTCAGGCGGCGTACCGCCAGGCGATGGAGGTCTACCAGCAGCTCAAGCAGGGCGCCGACTTCGCCCAACTGGCGATTGCCAGATCCGGCAGCGACAACGCCCTGGAAGGCGGCGACATGGGCTGGCGGAAGGCCGCTCAACTGCCACCGCCGTTCGACCGTGAACTGAGTGCCATGTCCATCGGCGACATCACCCAACCAGCACGTACCCCAGGCGGTTTCATCATCCTCAAGCTCCTGGAAAAACGCGGCGGTGGTAATCAGACCCGTGACGAAGTCCACGTTCGTCACATCCTGATCAAGCCAAGCGAAATCCGCAGCGAAGAAGAAACCAAGCGTCTGGCACAGAAGCTCTACGAGCGCATCGAATCGGGTGAAGACTTCGCCGAACTGGCAAAGACCTACTCCGAAGACCCCGGTTCTGCCCTCAACGGCGGCGACCTGAACTGGATCGATCCGAACGCGCTGGTACCGGAATTCCGTACCGTGATGAACAACACCCCGCAAGGTCAGTTGTCCAAGCCGTTCAAGAGCCCGTATGGCTGGCACGTCCTGGAAGTCCTTGGCCGTCGCGCCACCGACAGCACCAACCAGGCTCGCGATCAACAAGCGATGACCGTGTTGCGTAACCGTAAGTACGACGAAGAGCTGCAAACCTGGTTGCGTCAGATCCGTGACGAAGCCTACGTTGAAATCAAGCTCCCTGGCGTCGACCAGGCGCCGAAGTGAAACCCAGACGTTTCGCTCTGACACCCGGTGAACCAGCCGGCATAGGTCCCGACCTGTGCCTGCTGCTCGCCTCGCACGCCCAGCCACACCCCCTGATAGCCATCACCAGCCGCGACCTGCTCCTCGAACGGGCCGCGCAGTTGGGCGTGGCCGTTGATCTGCTGAGCGTCAGCCCCGGGCACTGGCCGGACGCTCCCGCACCCGCCAACAGCCTGTACGTCTGGGATACACCGCTCAAGGCCCCGGTCGTTGCAGGTCAACTGGACCCGGCCAATGCCGCCTTTGTCTTGCAAACCCTGACCCGCGCGGGCCAAGGCTGCCTGGATGGCGACTTTGCCGGAATGATCACCGCCCCGGTGCACAAGGGCGTGATCAACGAATCCGGAATCGCCTTTTCCGGGCATACCGAGTTCCTGGCCGACCTGACCCATACCAGCCAAGTGGTGATGATGCTTGCCACCCGTGGCTTGCGCGTCGCCCTGGTGACCACTCACCTGCCGCTGCGGGAGATTGCCGACGCAATCACCCCGGAACGCCTGGAGCGGGTCACGCGGATCCTGCACGCCGACCTGCAACACAAATTCGGCATCGCCCGGCCACGCATCCTCGTCTGTGGGCTCAACCCCCACGCTGGCGAAGGCGGCCACCTGGGCCATGAAGAAATCGATATCATCGAACCCACCCTTGAGCGTCTGCGCGGCGAAGGCATGGACCTGCGTGGTCCCCTGCCCGCCGACACTCTGTTTACCCCCAAATATCTGGAGCACTGCGATGCAGTGCTGGCGATGTACCACGACCAGGGCCTGCCGGTGTTGAAGTACAAAGGCTTCGGCGCGGCAGTCAACGTGACCCTGGGCTTGCCGATCATCCGCACGTCAGTCGACCACGGCACCGCCCTGGACCTGGCTGGCAGCGGAAACATCGACACCGGCAGCCTGCAAGTCGCCCTGGAAACCGCCTACCAGATGGCCGAGACCCGTTTATGACCGAGCATTACCAACACCGGGCGCGCAAGCGCTTCGGCCAGAACTTCCTGCACGACGCCGGTGTAATCGACCGCATCCTGCGCTCCATCCACGCCAAGGCCGACGACCGCCTGCTGGAAATCGGCCCGGGCCAGGGTGCCCTGACCGAAGGCCTGCTCAACAGCGGCGCGCAGCTTGATGTCGTGGAACTGGACAAGGACCTGATCCCGATCCTCAACCAGCAGTTCGCCGGCAAGAGCAACTTCAACCTGCACCAGGGCGATGCACTGAAGTTCGACTTCAACAGCCTGAACGCCGCGCCCAACAGCCTGCGCGTAGTCGGCAACCTGCCGTACAACATCTCTACGCCGTTGATTTTCCACCTGCTGAACAACGCCGGGATCATCCGCGACATGCACTTCATGCTGCAAAAGGAAGTGGTCGAGCGTCTGGCGGCAGGTCCTGGTGGTGGCGACTGGGGTCGCCTGTCGATCATGGTCCAGTACCACTGCCGGGTCGAACACCTGTTCAATGTCGGCCCTGGCGCGTTCAACCCGCCACCCAAAGTCGACTCGGCTATCGTGCGCCTGGTACCCCACGCGGTGCTCCCGCACCCGGCCAAGGACCACCGCCTGCTGGAGCGGGTTGTTCGCGAAGCCTTCAACCAGCGTCGCAAGACCCTGCGCAACACCCTCAAGGCCTTGCTCAGCAACGCTGAAATCGAAGCCGCCGGCGTCGATGGCAGCCTGCGCCCGGAACAGCTCGACCTGGCAGCCTTCGTACGCCTGGCCGATCAGTTGGCAATCCAGCCCGCGCCGGTCGCTGACTAATCCCAAGCCCCTGTAGGAGCCAGCTTGCTGGCGATGGCGTCGGCAAAGTCGACAGATCCATTCGCTGGCAACCCAGCTCCTACACGGCAGACCGCCTTGTTCTCCCGCCCTCGGCCACAGCACCTCTGGCCTACAGCCTGCCAGTTGGCCTAGACTGATCACCTCTCGCGTTAGGTAATCTGCGCTTTTGCTTTTAAGGCCTTCTTGCATGTCCGATCCTCGTTATCAGGTCGACGTCAGCGTCGTCACTCGCTTTCTGGCAGAACAGTCGCAACCCGAGCAGAACCGTTTCGCCTTCGCCTACACCATCACCGTGCACAACAACGGCTCGCTGCCGGCCAAGTTGCTCTCGCGGCATTGGGTAATTACCGATGGCGACGGCCATGTCGAAGAGGTTCGTGGGGCGGGCGTGGTTGGCCTGCAACCGTTGATCGCCGCCGGCCAGAGCCACACCTATAGCAGCGGCACCGTAATGACCACCCGCGTGGGCAACATGCAGGGCAGTTACCAGATGCTCGCCGAAGACGGTAACCACTTCGACGCCATCATCGCGCCCTTCCGCCTGGCGGTGCCCGGAGCCCTGCACTGATGGCGACGTATGCCGTCGGCGATCTACAGGGCTGCCTCGAGCCCCTGCAGTGCCTGCTCAAGCAGGTCGCCTTCGATCCGCAGACCGACCGCCTGTGGCTGGTCGGCGATCTGGTCAACCGTGGCCCGCAGTCGCTGGAAACCTTGCGCTTCCTCTATAGCATCCGCCAGTCGCTGGTCTGTGTGCTGGGCAATCATGACCTGCACCTGCTGGCCGCCGGGAACAAGATCGAGCGCCTGAAGAAAGCCGACACCCTGCGCGAAATTCTCGAAGCGCCCGACGGCAAGGAACTGCTGGAGTGGCTGCGCCAGCAAAAGCTCCTGCACTACGACGAAATCCGCGACATGGTGCTGGTGCATGCCGGCATCCCGCCGCAGTGGTCCCTGCGCAAGGCCCTCAAGTGCGCCGCCGAAGTCGAGGCCGCCCTGCGCGACGACAACCTGTTTGCCCCCTACCTGGACGGCATGTATGGCAACGAGCCGGCCAAGTGGGACAGTGACCTCAAAGGCGTGACCCGTCTGCGGGTGATCACCAACTACTTCACCCGCATGCGTTTTTGCACCAGCGAGGGCAAGCTTGACCTCAAGGGCAAGGAAGGCGCCGACACCGCGCCGCCCGGCTACGCCCCCTGGTTCAAGCACAAGGATCGCAAGACCCGCGGCCTGAAGATCATTTTCGGCCACTGGGCCGCACTCGAAGGCCGGTGCGACGAGCCCGGCGTCATCGCCCTCGACACCGGCTGTGTCTGGGGCGGCGCCATGACCCTGCTGAACATCGACACCGGCGAACGCCTGAGCTGCCAGTGCGACGAGCATGGCCATGTCGCGCCGCCTGTCGCCCCAACTACCCCCGAACCATTGTCGGCCAGCGTCAAGCGCTAGGCTGCGCTGTCAGTCTGGCCACAGGAGCCCGCCATGAGCGAATTCAAACGTATCCCCCCCGAACAAGCCCAAGCCCTGCGCGAACAAGGCGCAGTGCTGGTCGACATCCGCGACCCCGCGACCTATGCCGCGCTGCACATCAGCGGCTCCACGCACCTGGACAACCACTCCATCTCGGACTTCATCCGCGCCGCCGACCTCGACGCGCCAACAGTGGTGGTCTGCTACCACGGCAACTCCAGCCAGGGCGCTGCCGCCTACCTGATCAGCCAGGGCTTTTCCGACGTCTACAGCATGGACGGTGGCTTCGAGCTGTGGCGTACGACTTATCCGTCAGAAACCGCGAAAAGTAGCGACGAATAATTTTTTTCCGCGCTCCAGCCCACGTCCCCCGTGGGCTGACGAACGGTCGTACACAACAAATTGCGCATTGCTCCTTTACCTCGCGGATTACCAACTATCCTTAGCCTCAGGCCATCCAAAACAGGGGAGAGCCGGTACACCGGCGAGCGGGTCATCGGGAGTAGCTTTCAGGGTTGATAGCTTTGAAGGTGTTCTGGGGGGGTAAAAAGCAGCTGAAATTGCGGCTGCTGACCAGCATCGACTGAATGATCCGACGTCGGCTCCACGTATCGAGCGAGGTGACGTCATGAGTATCTTTAGCCACTTCCAACAACGCTTCGAGTCCACACGCCAGGAAGAACTCTCGCTGCAGGAGTACCTGGAGCTCTGCAAACAGGACCGTAGCGCCTACGTTTCCGCCGCCGAGCGTCTGCTGCTGGCAATCGGCGAACCCGAGTTGCTGGACACTTCGACCAACTCGAGGCTGTCGCGCATTTTTTCCAACAAGGTGATCCGGCGCTACCCGGCCTTCGAGGACTTCCACGGGATGGAAGAATGCATCGACCAGATTGTCTCCTACTTCCGCCACGCCGCGCAGGGCCTGGAAGAGAAGAAACAGATCCTCTACCTGCTTGGCCCCGTCGGCGGCGGCAAGTCGTCCCTGGCCGAAAAACTCAAACAACTGATCGAGAAAGTGCCCTTCTATGCCATCAAGGGCTCTCCGGTATTCGAGTCGCCACTGGGGCTGTTCAACGCCACCGAGGACGGCGCGATCCTGGAAGAAGACTTCGGCATTCCACGGCGCTACCTGAACACCATCATGTCGCCCTGGGCGACCAAACGGCTGGCCGAATTCGGCGGTGACATCAGCCAGTTCCGCGTGGTCAAGCTCTACCCTTCGATCCTCAACCAGATCGCGGTCGCCAAGACCGAGCCGGGCGATGAAAACAACCAGGACATCTCGGCACTGGTGGGCAAGGTCGATATCCGCAAGCTCGAAGAATTCCCGCAAAACGACGCCGACGCCTACAGCTACTCGGGCGCCCTGTGCCGGGCCAACCAGGGCCTGATGGAATTCGTCGAGATGTTCAAGGCGCCGATCAAGGTCTTGCACCCACTGCTGACCGCCACCCAGGAAGGCAACTACAACAGTACCGAAGGCCTGGGCGCGATTCCGTTCACCGGGATCCTGCTGGCGCACTCCAACGAGTCGGAGTGGCACACCTTCCGCAACAACAAGAACAACGAAGCCTTCATCGACCGGATCTACATCGTCAAGGTGCCTTACTGCCTGCGGGTCAGCGATGAAGTGAAGATCTACGACAAGCTGCTGTTCAACAGCTCTCTGGCCAAGGCTCACTGCGCCCCCGACACCCTGAAGATGCTCGCCCAGTTCACCGTGCTCTCGCGCCTCAAGGAGCCGGAAAACTCGAACATCTACTCGAAAATGCGGGTGTACGACGGTGAAAACCTCAAAGACACCGATCCGAAGGCCAAATCGATCCAGGAGTACCGCGACACTGCCGGTGTCGACGAAGGCATGAACGGTCTTTCGACCCGGTTCGCCTTCAAGATCCTGTCGAAAGTCTTCAACTTCGACCCGCACGAAATCGCCGCCAACCCGGTGCACCTGCTTTACGTGCTGGAACAGCAGATCGAGCAGGAGCAGTTCCAGGCAGAAACCCGTGAACGGTACCTGCGCTTCCTCAAGGAATACCTGGCACCGCGCTACATCGAGTTCATCGGCAAGGAAATCCAGACCGCCTACCTGGAGTCCTACAGCGAGTACGGGCAAAACATCTTCGACCGCTACGTGCTGTACGCGGACTTCTGGATTCAGGACCAGGAATACCGCGACCCGGAAACCGGCGAGATCCTCAACCGCGTCGCCCTGAACGAAGAACTGGAGAAAATCGAAAAACCGGCAGGCATCAGCAATCCGAAGGATTTCCGCAACGAAATCGTCAACTTCGTCCTGCGTGCCCGGGCCAACAACAACGGCAAGAACCCGACCTGGCTCAGTTACGAGAAGCTGCGGGTGGTCATCGAGAAGAAAATGTTCTCGAACACCGAGGACTTGCTGCCGGTCATCAGTTTCAACGCCAAGGCCAGCAAAGAGGACCAACAAAAGCACAACGACTTCGTCACACGGATGGTCGAGCGCGGCTATACCGACAAACAGGTACGGCTTCTTTCCGAATGGTACCTACGGGTCCGGAAGTCGCAGTGAAGCAGCTGCAGGCTTCGAGCTACAAGCTGCAAGAGAAAAGCGGGTAACTCCCGATCACGGGATTTGGCGGCGCTTTCGCTTGCAGCTTGAAGCTTACGACTTGAAGCTCCCCGGAGGGGCCTATGAGCTATGTGATCGACCGACGTCTCAATGGCAAGAACAAGAGCACGGTAAACCGTCAGCGGTTTCTGCGGCGTTACCGTGATCACATCAAAAAGGCCGTCGAAGAGGCGGTCAGTCGGCGTTCCATCACCGATATGGAACACGGCGAGCAGATCAGCATTCCCGGTCGCGATATCGACGAACCGGTGCTTCATCACGGTCGTGGTGGCAAGCAGACCGTGGTGCATCCGGGCAACAAGGAATTCACCAGCGGCGAGCACATTGCCCGCCCGCCAGGAGGTGGCGGCGGCAAAGGCCCCGGCAAGGCCGGCAACTCCGGGGAAGGCATGGATGAGTTCGTCTTCCAGATTACCCAGGAAGAATTCCTCGAATTCATGTTCGAGGACCTGGAACTGCCCAACCTGGTCAAGCGCAACCTGACCGGTACCGACACCTTCAAGACCGTACGAGCCGGCATCAGCAACGAAGGCAACCCATCACGGATCAACATCATCCGCACCCTGCGCTCAGCCCATGCCAGGCGTATCGCCCTGTCCGGCAGCAGCCGGGCCAAACTGCGCGACGCCAAGGACGAACTGGCGCGACTGAAGCTGGAAGAACCGGACAACTTCGGCGATATCCAGGAAATCGAAGCGGAAATCGAGCGTCTGAGCGCACGCATTCACCGCGTACCGTTCCTGGACACCTTCGACCTCAAGTACAACCTGCTGATCAAGCAACCCAACCCCAGCTCCAAGGCGGTGATGTTTTGCCTGATGGACGTTTCCGGCTCCATGACCCAGGCGACCAAGGACATCGCCAAACGCTTCTTTATCCTGTTGTACCTGTTCCTGAAGCGTAACTACGACAAGATCGACGTGGTCTTCATCCGCCACCACACCAGTGCCCGGGAAGTCGACGAAGAGGAGTTTTTCTACTCCCGCGAAACCGGCGGCACCATCGTGTCCAGCGCCTTGAAACTGATGCAGGAGATCATGGCCGAGCGTTATCCAAGCAACGACTGGAACATCTACGCCGCCCAGGCCTCCGACGGCGATAACTGGAACGATGACTCGCCGATCTGCCGCGACATCCTGATCAACCAGATCATGCCGTTCGTGCAGTACTACACTTATGTGGAGATCACCCCGCGCGAACACCAGGCCCTGTGGTACGAATACGAGCGTATCGCCGAGGCCTTTTCCGACACTTTTGCCCAGCAGCAGCTGGTTTCGGCCGGGGATATCTATCCGGTCTTCCGTGAACTCTTCCAGCGCAGGTTAGTGACATGACCGCCAAAGAGCAGAAGCGCCAACCCATCTCCACCGGCTCCGAATGGACATTCGAGCTGATCCAGGCCTACGACCGCGAAATCAGCCGTATTGCGGCCCGTTATGCGCTGGACACCTATCCCAACCAGATCGAGGTGATCACCGCCGAGCAAATGATGGATGCCTACGCCTCCGTCGGCATGCCCCTGGGCTACCACCATTGGTCCTATGGCAAACACTTCCTCAGTACCGAAAAATCCTACAGCCGTGGCCAGATGGGGCTGGCCTACGAAATCGTGATCAACTCGGACCCCTGCATCGCCTACCTGATGGAGGAAAACACCATCTGCATGCAGGCCCTGGTGGTGGCCCACGCCTGCTACGGCCACAACAGCTTTTTCAAGGGCAACTACCTGTTCCGCACCTGGACCGATGCCAGTTCGATCATCGATTACCTGGTGTTTGCCAAGCAGTACATCATGCAATGCGAGGAGCGCCACGGCATCGATGCCGTCGAGGACCTGCTGGACTCCTGCCACGCCCTGATGAACTACGGCGTCGACCGCTACAAACGTCCGTACCCGATCTCGGCGGAGGAAGAACGGCGCCGCCAGAAAGATCGTGAAGAACACCTGCAAAAGCAGATCAACGACCTGTGGCGCACCATTCCCAAGGGAGCCGACAAGTACAACGAGAAAGACAACGCGCGTTTTCCTGCCGAACCCCAGGAGAACATCCTGTATTTCATCGAGAAACACGCGCCGCTGCTGGAGCCCTGGCAGCGGGAAATCGTGCGCATCGTGCGCAAGATCGCCCAGTACTTCTACCCGCAACGCCAGACCCAGGTGATGAACGAAGGTTGGGCGACGTTCTGGCACTACACCTTGATGAACGACCTGTATGACGAAGGCCTGGTGACCGACGGCTTCATGATGGAGTTCCTCACCTCGCACACCAGCGTGGTCTACCAGCCGGGGTTCGACAGCCCGTACTACAGCGGGATCAACCCCTATACCCTGGGTTTTGCCATGTACCGCGATATCCGGCGCATGTGCGAAGCACCCACCGAGGAGGATTACCGCTGGTTCCCGGACATCGCCGGGACCGATTGGCTGTCGAGCATCAAGTTCGCCATGAGCAGCTTCAAGGATGAGAGTTTCATCCTGCAGTACCTGTCGCCCAAGGTGATCCGCGACCTGAAGCTGTTCAGTATCCTCGATGACGACCAGAAGGACGACCTGCTGGTGCCCGCCATCCATGACGAAGACGGTTACCGGACCATCCGGGAAACCCTGGCGGCCCAGTACAACTTGGGCAATCGCGAACCCAACGTGCAGATCTACAGCATCGACCGCCGTGGCGACCGCTCGCTGACCCTGCGCCATCAACAACACGATCGCAAACCCCTGGGAGAATCCACCGAGGAAGTACTCAAGCACCTGCACCGTTTGTGGGGCTTCGATATTCACCTGGAAACCCTGCAAGGCGACCAGGTCATGAAAACCCACCACGTCCCGCCCAGATCGGAGCACAGCGAGGGCGACTACGGCCGGCTCGACCTGGCCGTGATTCATCTTTGAAACCAACCTGGCCTCCGTTGGCTCGATGCAAGGGTTATCCTGTCGAGCTAACGGAGGTTTTTTATGCAGATCTATAAAGTCGGCGGCGCAGTGCGGGATCGCCTGCTCGGCAAACCTGTTACCGATATCGACTGGGTCGTGGTGGGTGCCAGCACCGAAGAAATGCTCGCCAAGGGCTTTCGCCCGGTCGGTGCTGACTTCCCGGTGTTCCTGCACCCCAGGACGGGAGAGGAATATGCCCTCGCCCGCACCGAACGCAAGAGTGGGCGCGGGTACGGTGGGTTCACTTTTCACGCCAGCCCCGAAGTGACCCTGGAAGAAGACCTGATTCGCCGCGACCTGACAATCAATGCCATGGCCGAAGACGATCACGGTCAATTGACCGACCCCTATCAGGGTCAACGCGACCTCCAGGCCCGCGTACTGCGCCACGTTTCCCCCGCGTTCGCCGAAGATCCCCTACGAGTCCTGCGGGTTGCCCGCTTCGCCGCCCGTTATGCCGCGCTCGGATTCACCGTAGCCCCAGAGACTCTGGAGCTGATGCGCCAACTGAGTGAATCCGGCGAATTGCAGGCATTGACCGCTGAGCGCAGCTGGAAGGAAATCTCCCGCGCCCTGATGGAAGAGCAGCCCCAGGTGTTTATCCAGGTACTACGCGACTGTGGCGCACTGAAGGTTTTGCTGCCGGAGATTGATGCGCTGTTCGGCGTACCCCAGCCCGCAGTCCATCACCCGGAAATCGACAGCGGCGTGCATACCTTGAGCGTCCTGCACCAGGCCGCCCAACACCAACAACCGCTGACCGTACGCTGGGCCTGCTTGCTGCACGACCTGGGTAAAGGCCTGACCCCACAAGAAGAGTGGCCGCGACACATCGCCCATGAACACAAAGGTCTGAAGCTGATCAAGGCGGTCAATAGCCGCTTCAAGGCTCCACGCGACTGCCAGGAACTGGCATTGCTGGTGGGCGAGTACCACACCCACGGCCACCGCGCACTGGAGCTGAAGCCCTCGACCTTGCTCGAGTTGCTGCAGAGCTTTGACGTCTATCGGCGCCCGCAACGCTTCGAAGAGTTCATCGTCGCCTGCGAGATGGACGCTCGTGGGCGCAAGGGCCTGGAGCAAAGAAGTTATCCACAGGCGGATTACCTGCGTGGCGCAGCGGCCGCCGCTCGCGGCGTGGCGGTTCAGCCGTTGCTGGAACAGGGCTTCAAGGGCCCGGAACTGGGCGAAGCACTCAAGCGCGAACGGCTCAAGGCATTGAAAGCCTACAAAGAAGCGGCGCTTGCTTGAAAAACATCGCGAGCAGGCTCGCTCCCACATGAACGGTGTTCATCCTAGGTGGGAGCGGGCTCGCCCGCGATGGGGCTACCCGCTCAGAGCAGATTCAAAGGCGTCAGCGACTCTCCACGCCACTCGAATGCCACCGGCGCCAACACCTGATCAATCTGTGCCTCAGCCCACAGCGTCGCGAAGCTTTTTCCCGCGCCCGGATGCACCCGGTCCGGGGCAATCAGCGACAACGGCCACAACACAAAGGCATTTTTCAGAATCTCGGCACGCGGCAGAATCAAACCGTCAAAGTTGCCCACCAGATCGCCGTACAACAGCACGTCGATATCCAGCGGCAAACCCTTGCGATCCGGCGCGTAACGGCCGTTATCGGCCTCGATGAATTTCAAGCGGCGATCCAGTTCGATCAACGGCAGATCGGTAAACGCCGACACCACAAAGTTGAAAAACGGCCCGCTCTTGATCCCCACCGGCTGGCTTTCGAATACCGCCGAGCAGCGCATATCCACCAAGAACCCACTCAGCGCTTCCAGCCCCGCCAACAAATGGGTTTCACGCTCGACATTGCTGCCCAGCCCAAGAAATACCTGAGTTAGCGACATCCGCGCTCGATCTCCACGCCCACGCCGGTAGCCGCCGCAACGGCGCCTGGCTTGGTCAGCTTGAGACGCATCCAGGTGATCTTGAATTCGCTCATCAACACTTCGGCCAGGCGCTCGGCAAAGGTCTCCACCAACTGGAACCGGGCCTGTTCGGCAAACGCCTGGATACGCGTCGAAACACTGGCGTAATCAAGCGCCAGGGTCAGGTCATCGCCGGCTGCTGCCGGACGATTGTCCCAGGCAAAGCTCAGATCAAGACGCAGGCACTGACGGATGCCGCGCTCCCAGTCGTAGGCACCGATTACCGTGTCGACTTCCAGGCCCTCGATAAACACTCTGTCCAAGCACTTTTCTCCGCAGCACGACAAGGGCGCAATGCGCCGTTAGAATCAGGGCGTCCTCGCCCGGAATAGTTAGCATGTTTTGGTCACTGGCGATTTTCGCCTACCTGCTTGGCTCGCTGTCCTTCGCCATATTGCTCAGCCGCCTGACCGGTAACCCCGATCCGCGAATGAGTGGCTCGGGTAATGCCGGCGCCACCAACATGTTACGCCTGGCGGGAAAAAAACTCGCGGTCCTGACGTTGCTGGGCGACCTGTGCAAAGGCTTGCTCCCGGTTTTACTGGCCGCCATCGCCGGGCTGTCGATCCAACAACAGGCCTGGGTCGGCATCTGCGCCGTCATCGGCCACCTGTTCCCACTGTACTTCCGCTTTCGCGGCGGCAAAGGCGTGGCTACCGCCGCCGGCATGCTGCTGGGGCTCTACCCTCCAGCGGCACTTCTGGCCATTGGCGGCTGGCTGCTGACCTTCTACCTGACCCGCACCAGCTCGCTGGCGGCGTTGATTGCCACACCCCTGACCTTGCCATTGCTGGCCTGGCAGGAGCCGGCAGCGCTGCTGCCCATGAGCGTCCTGACGATCCTGATCGTCTGGCGCCACCGCGGCAATCTACGCGACCTGTTTGCCGGGCGCGAACGGCATTTTTAACCCCGCCCCTGAGTCACCTTCACCAGCCCGGTTTTACAGCGCCGACAACTGCTCCATCGGCCAACGTGCCTGCACGCTGATCGCCAGGCTTTCGTGCTGCCCGGCCTGCAGACGCTGACAGCCGGCAAAAGCGATCATCGCGCCGTTATCGGTGCAGAACTCCGGGCGGGCGTAGTAAACGTCGCCCTTCATGTCACCGAGCATTTTCTCCAGGGAAACCCGCAAAGCCTTGTTTGCGCTGACGCCGCCGGCGATCACCAGACGCTTGAGACCCGCCTGTTTCAAGGCGCGCTTGCACTTGACGGTCAAAGTCTCCACCACCGCCTGCTGGAAGGCCAGCGCGATGTCGCTACGAGTCTGCTCACTGTCGTCCCCAGCGCTGACGCACTGCTGCCAGGTGTTCAGCGCAAAGGTTTTCAGACCACTGAAGCTGAAGGCCAGGCCCGGTCGGTCACACATCGGCCGTGGGAAGGTGAATCGTCCTGGCACACCCTGCTCTGCCAGACGAGCGATTTCCGGACCGCCGGGGTAATTGAGCCCCATCATCTTCGCCGTCTTGTCGAATGCTTCACCCGCGGCATCGTCGAGGGTCTCGCCCAACAGCTCGTATTGACCGATTGCATCGACCCGAACCAGCTGCGTATGCCCACCGGAGACCAACAAAGCGACGAACGGAAATTCGGGCGGTTGCGGCTCGAGCATCGGCGCGAGCAAATGCCCTTCCATGTGGTGCACACCGAGGGCCGGGATACCCCAGGCAAACGCCAGCGCCTGGGCGCAGGAAGCCCCCACCAGCAAGGCGCCCACCAGGCCGGGACCCGCGGTGTAGGCGATCGCATCGATCTCGGTCGGCACGCAGTCCGCCTCGGCCAAGACCTGACGGATCAAGGGCAGCATGCGCTTGACGTGATCCCGTGAAGCCAGCTCCGGCACCACGCCACCATAGGCACGGTGCAGGTCGATCTGACTGAACAGTGCGTCGGCCAGCAGGCCTTTTTCACTGTCGTAAAGTGCGACGCCGGTTTCGTCGCAGGAGGTTTCTAATCCCAGTACTAGCATGGGTTTGCGCCTTGTTTAGGCTAAATTCGAAGGCGCGCATAATAGTCGCCATGGGATGCCCCGACCAGCGGTTTTCGATCAGAGGCTTTG
>Ga0213827_1001054_pt1 | contig 16988 bp, 13 predicted proteins | sample MC6MC0898MG_FD_180669 | JGI IMG/M metagenome (GOLD analysis project Ga0213827, IMG submission 180669) | Enriched soil aggregate microbial communities from Iowa State University, Ames, United States - MC6-MC0898-MG | ecosystem: Environmental > Terrestrial > Soil > Unclassified | place: USA: Iowa...
TTTGTAGTTGTCTGTAAAAAACTACTACAGCGAAAAAAGTGGCCGGATTATGCCAGAAACGCCCAAAAAAAGTAGGCCCCTCCTGTCGTAACCGCGCTTTTGCGCAATTCGACAGGAGATTTCCCTGCAATTAAACGTTTCAGTGGCGAGTTTCTGACGCCGTGTCCGTGCCGCCACCGGCAAACAGTTGCGCCACATCGCTGGCATCGAAGAAATAGCGCTCGTTGCAGAACTGGCAATCGATCTCCACCTTGCCGCCACACTCGTCCACCAACTGCTTGGCATCGTGCTCGCCAAGACTGACAAGCGCATTGCCGGAACGTTCGCGCGAGCAGCTGCACTGGAAGCGCAGCGGCTGGATATCGAACAGGCGCACGGCATCTTCGTGGTACAGGCGGTGCAGCAGGGTTTCGTTGTCCTCGGCCCACTCTTCGGCCTTGAGCGTCTTGGCGAGGGCGATCACGTGCTGCCAGCTGTCTTCACGCTCTTCTTCATCACGCTGGCGGTCGACCGGCAGCTGCTGCAACAGCAGGCCGCGGGCCTTGCCGCCTTCGGCATTGAGCCAGAAGCGGGTGTTGGTCTGCTGGGACTGGATGAAGTAGTTGGTGAAGCATTCCGACAGGTTGGCGCCGTCGAGCTCGACAGTACCCTGATAGCGCTGGCCCTTGACCGGGTCGATGGTCAGGGTCAGGTGGCCGTCGGGCATCAACTGCGCCAGCGTCGCTTCGCCAGGGATCTGGTCCGCTTCGTAACGCGCCATGCCGCGGATGGCGCGCTCGCTCGAGCACTCAACCATCAACAGCGGGATCGGCCCAGCCGAGCGCGCCTGCAGCACCAGCAAGCCGTCGAACTTCATGGCGCCAACCAGCAGCGACGTGGCGGCCATCAATTCGCCGAGCAGTGCGGCCACGGGCTGTGGGTAGGCATGACGAGCCAACACCGCGGCGTAGCTGTCATCGAGTGCCACCCACTCGCCGCGAATATCGCGGTCGTCGAAGATGAAACGTTGGGTGAAATCGGTATCTGGCAAATCGCTCATAGGTTTTGGCTATCTGAAAATGATGACAAAATGGTTACACGGGATTTCGAACACTTGCGAAAACCCATGACAGAGCGCTCACAAGGCGCTCCGATTCCCGTTGGCAATAGAGGTATTTTATGGACAATCGACCACTGTTCCAAGCAAGGTGGTCCTGGGGCCCTTTGGCAGCCTGCACATTGCTGCCTATCGCTCTACTGTGTTTCTGGTTATGGCCTTTTGGCCAGATCCTGTGCCTGACTTTCGACGAATGGCTGTTCCACAGCCTTAATGCGCCCTTGGCCGACAACACCACCTGGCGCTACATCTGGACCGTCGGCAGCCTTCGGCCCTTCGACATCGTCGTTGGCCTGATCCTGCTGGCCGTGCTGATCCGCGGTGACTGGGTGTTCAAGGCCAGCCAGGTGCGTGAGGCCTTTTTCGGCTTTCTCGTCACGCTCATCCTGTTAGTGGTGATTCGCGCGGTGTTTTCCAAGTGGGTGGATGCAATGGGCTGGCAACACGATAGCCCGTCGATGGTGTTCGACAACGTCGTCCACCTCAGCGATTACTACCCGAACCTGGAAAAAGCCTGGGAACTGAAAGACCGCTCCAGCAAGAGCTTCCCGGGCGATCACGCCTCGGTGCTGCTGATCTGGGCGCTGTTCATGAGCCTGTTCAGCCGGCGCCTGGTGCAGCGTCTGGTGATCTGGGGCCTGGCGTTCCTGTTCATGCTGCCGCGCCTGGTGGCGGGTGCGCATTGGGGGCAGGATGACTACATCGGTGGTTTGCTGATGGCAGTGCTGGCACTGGGCTGGAGCTGCCATACGCCACTGGCGGCGAAGGGCAGCGCGTTGCTGCTGCGCTGCACGGCACCGTTGTTCAAGCTTGCAGCCAGGCTACCGTTGGTCGGGCGATTGGCGGTGATCCGCTAAATCATCAGGGCTGCCTTGCAGCCCATCGCCGGCAAGCCAGCTCCTACAAAATCCGCGCATGCTCAAAGAACTGCGCAGGGCGATCAGCGGTGATCCGCTAGATCGTCAGGGCTGCTCTGCAGCCCATCGCCGGCAGCGCTCAATCAAAACTGCCATGCAACTGGTGAATCTGCCGACGCTGTTTCTTGTTCGGCCGGCCATCGGTCGTCACACCCATCGCACCTGCCTTGCGCATCTCTGCGGCCTGCTCGCGGCGCTTCACACTTTCTTCGGTTTCTTCATACAACGCCTGCGCCTCAGGTGCCCCTCTGCGTACAGCAGACAGTGCCTTGACCACCACCGTGCGCTCATCGAAACCGGTGCGCAGCACGAACGCATCGCCCACCCGTGGCTCCTTGCCCGGCTTGCAGCGCTCGCCCCGACAATGCACCTTGCCACTCTCGATCGCCGCCTTGGCCAGCGCGCGAGTCTTGTAGAACCGCGCTGCCCATAGCCATTTGTCCAGGCGGACCTTGTCGTCTTCTTCGCCTTTTTGTGCCATCCCGTTACCTCGAATTCTGTCTTTCATCGAACTGTACTACCGTAACTGACGGATGCAAAAAGTCCCCGTCGTGCTTACAGTTCACCACCTTATCCCCAGGGTGTGCTTCGTGAAGACATTTGACCATCTGACTGTGATCGGCCTGCGCGAGTGGGTCGCCTTGCCCGACCTCGGTGTGGCGGGGCTGCGCGCCAAGATCGACACCGGGGCCAGCACCTCCAGCCTGCACGCCACAGAGGTGGAACCCTTCGAGCGCGACGGCGAGCCATGGGTGCGTTTTACCGCCCACCTGGGCTCGATCGTGCAACTGCGTCACCGCCGTTGCGAAGCGCCGCTGGTCACCATGAAGACCATCAAGAGCTCCAATGGCCACGCCCAGACCCGTTACGTGATCCGCACCCCGTTGGCGCTGGGCGACCGCGTGTGGCAAGTGGAATTTACCCTGGCCTGCCGCAAGAGCATGCGCTACCGCCTGTTGCTCGGTTCCAAGGCGCTTATCCATGGGCAGCTGGTGGTCAACCCGGGGCTCAAGTACGTGCAAGACAAACCGGCCTTTCCGGCCACCCTTTCCCCTGTCACAGGTGCTGCATGAAGATCGCTGTGCTGTCGCGCAATCCGCGTCTGTATTCCACCCGCCGCCTGGTCGAAGCCGGTACCCAGCGTGGCCACGAAATGGTGGTGATCGATACCCTGCGGGCCTACATGAACATTGCCAGCCACAAGCCGCAGATTCATTACCGCGGCAAACCACTGGAAGGTTTCGATGCGGTGATTCCGCGCATTGGCGCGTCGGTGACGTTCTATGGCTGCGCGGTGCTGCGCCAGTTCGAGATGATGGGCGTCTACCCGCTCAACGAGTCCGTGGCCATCGCCCGCTCCCGCGACAAGCTGCGCTCGTTGCAGCTGCTGTCACGGCGCGGCATCGGCCTGCCAATTACCGGTTTCGCCCACTCACCAGATGACATCCCCGACCTGATCCAGATGGTCAATGGCGCACCCCTGGTGATCAAGGTGCTCGAGGGCACCCAGGGCATCGGCGTGGTGCTATGCGAGACCACCCAGGCCGCCGAGTCGGTGATCGAAGCGTTCATGGGCCTCAAGCAGAACATCATGGTTCAGGAGTACATCAAGGAAGCCGGCGGTGCCGACATTCGCTGCTTCGTGGTGGGTGACAAGGTGATTGCCTCGATGAAGCGCCAGGCCAAGCCAGGCGAGTTCCGCTCCAACTTGCATCGGGGTGGGGTCGCCAGCCTGATCAAGATCACACCTGAAGAGCGGATTACCGCTATCCGTGCAGCCAAGGTAATGGGCTTGAGCGTGGCAGGTGTAGACATCCTGCGTTCCAACCACGGCCCGCTGGTGATGGAAGTGAACTCCTCACCGGGCCTGGAAGGTATCGAAGTGACCACCAGCAAGGATGTGGCCGGGATGATCATCGAGCATCTGGAGAAGAATGGCGGGCCGAACCAGACCCGCACCAAAGGTAAAGGCTGAGGTTGACCGTGCCGGCCCCCTCGCGGCTTTAGCCGCAAAAGGGCCGGAGCAGATCACACAGCATTGCGCGGCAGCAAAAGCCCCAATGGCAACCTTACCCGCGCTTCGATCCCGCCGCCGGAGCGGTTGCGCAACTCCACATTGCCACCATGCTGCGCCGCGATCCGTTTCACGATCGCCAAGCCCAGCCCGGTGCCCTTGCCGCCCCGGGCACGGTCACCGCGGATGAACGGGTTGAAGATGGTCTCCAGCTCCGACTCGTCGATACCGGCACCCCGGTCAAGCACGCTGAGCACCACATAAGGCGCGCTCTCGTCGCCCGAAACATAGGCGGCCACCTCGACCCCTTTGCCAGCGTGGTGCAGGGCATTGCCGATCAGGTTACCCAGCATGCGCTTGAGCGATACCCGACGCAGCGGGAACGGGGGGATCGGCTCCAGGCACAGGCGTACCCGGTCCTCTGGCTGGTTGTAGGGCGCCACGACCTCGCGCACCAGGTCGGCCAGGTCGACCTCCTCCACCGGTTCATCGCGGCCATCGCGGATGAAGGCCAGGAACTGGTCGAGAATGGCGTCCATGTCCTCGATATCGCGGACCATGTCATCGCTCAGCTCGTTGTCGCTGTCGAGCAATGACAAGGACAGCCGCAGGCGTGTCAGCGGCGTACGCAGGTCATGGGACACACCGGCCAGCATCAGCTCACGCTCACGCCCGGCCTGCTCGACATCCTCGGCCATCTGGTTGAAGGCACGGTACACCTCGGCCATTTCGCTCGGCGTATCACTGATCGGCAGCCGCACGCTGCGCCCCTGGCCCAACTGGCGGGCAGCGAACACCAGGCGCTTGAGCGGCTGGTTGAGCTGGCGCACGAAGATCCACGCCGAGGCGGTCGACAGCAGGCCGATGGCCAGGAACCAGCCAAGCACGTTCCAGATCTTCTGGCCACGCAGCGGGTGCGGGTACAAAGGGACTTTCAGCCAACCTGGGCCCAGGCTTGGCGCGTTGACCCACAACGCCGGCGGCGCATGGATGCGCAAGCGCACCTCGGTGTCTTCACCCAGCTCGGCCTGCATCTGCCGCTGATAGATTTCGCTGTAAGGCCAGTGCTGCTCGCCTTCCGGCACACCAGAACCGGTCACACGGATCAGGCCTGCGGCTTCGGCAATCTTGTCGCGGTTTTCCTCATCGGCTGCCCAATAGGCACGCAGCGTCAGTGCTACACCGTGGCTGTACTGCCGATCGACCAATACGTCCTCGTTCATCAGCAGGTAGACCAGGGTCAACGCCTTGGAGAACAGCACGACGATCAGCACCAGCCACAATGTGCGGGCGAAGAAGCTTTGCGGGAACCAGAGCGGCGTTTTCATCGACGGTGTGGGTTCATTTTCCGGCGTTTCCGTCCGGCACGAAGACGTAACCTACGCCCCACACAGTCTGGATATACCGTGGCTTGGAAGGGTCCGGTTCGATCATGCGGCGCAGGCGCGAAATCTGTACGTCGATGGAGCGCTCCAAGGCATCCCACTCACGGCCACGGGCCAGGTTCATCAGCTTGTCGCGGGTGAGCGGTTCGCGCGCGTGCATGACCAGCGCCTTGAGCACGGCGAACTCGCCGGTGGTCAGCATGTGCACTTCTTCACCGCGCTTGAGCTCACGGGTAGCCAGCGACAGCTCGTAATCGCCGAAGGTGACCGACTCGTCCTCGCTGCCCGGGGCGCCCGGCACGCTCGGTGCCTGCCGGCGCAGCACGGCCTTGACCCGCGCCATCAGCTCGTCCGGGTTGAACGGCTTGCCCAGGTAATCGTCAGCGCCCAGCTCCAGCCCCTTGATGCGGCTGAGTTCGTCGCCCTTGGCGGTGAGCATGATGATCGGGATCTGGTTGTTCGACTGGCGCAGGCGCTTGCACGCGGACAAGCCATCTTCACCCGGCAGCATCAGGTCGAGCACCACCAGGTTGAACACTTCGCGCTGCAGCAGGCGGTCCATCTGTTCGGTATTGGGCACCGCACGGGCACGGTACCCCTTGCTGGTGAAGAAACGTTCCAGCAGGCTGCTGAGCCCCGGATCGTCGTCGACGATGAGAATCTTGTCACCTTCAGCGTTGTTTGGGGTGCCGGTCATGAATAACTCCTCTGATATCGCCGCGCATTATGGCGTAGCCATTGCCACGCGTGCCGTGAGCATTGTTAGCAGATTTTTCCCCCGGCGCCAGTTCCCGGCCTGGTCAACTGGCCTGGCGCCATCACCGCAAGCCGTCCTCGATGGGTATAATGCGCGGCTTTCATCCAGCGCCGCCGGGCGAAACACGCGCCTTGCAGCCCCCGTATTCACAAATGTCAGGTGGTTTACATGGACAGCATCAACAGCCGTATCGCCGAGGAACTGGGCGTACGCCCGCAGCAGGTCGAGGCGGCCGTGGGCCTGTTGGACGAAGGCTCGACCGTGCCCTTCATCGCCCGTTACCGCAAGGAAGTGACCGGCAGCCTGGACGACACCCAGCTGCGCCACCTGGAAGAGCGCCTGCGCTACCTGCGCGAACTCGATGAGCGCCGCGCCAGCATCCTGTCCAGCATCGAGGAACAGGGCAAACTGACCCCGGAGCTGGCCCGCGAGATCAAGCTGGCCGATACCAAGACCCGCCTCGAAGACCTCTACCTGCCGTACAAGCAGAAGCGCCGTACCAAGGGCCAGATTGCCCTGGAAGCCGGCCTCGGCGAGCTGGCCGATGGCTTGTTCAACGACCCGCAACTCACCCCGGAAAGCGAAGCCGCGCGGTTCGTCGACGCCGAAAAAGGCGTGGCCGACGTCAAGGCAGCGCTGGAAGGTGCCAAGTACATCCTCATGGAGCGCTTCGCCGAAGACGCCGCCCTGCTCGACAAGCTGCGCAACTTCCTCAAGCAGGAAGCGGTGCTCAGCGCCCGTGTGGTAACCGGCAAGGAAGAAGAAGGCGCGAAGTTCCGCGATTACTTCGCCCACGACGAACTGCTGCGCAACTGCCCGTCGCACCGCGCCCTGGCGATCTTCCGTGGCCGCAACGAAGGCGTGCTGAGCGCATCGCTGAAGGTCGGCGAAGAGCTGCCGGGCACCCTGCACCCGTGCGAAGTGATGATCGGCGGCCACTTCGGCGTGGAAAACCGCAACCGCCCGGCTGACAAGTGGCTGGGCGAAGTGGTGCGCTGGACCTGGAAGGTCAAGCTGTACACCCACCTCGAAACCGACCTGTTCGGCGAGCTGCGTGACAACGCCGAAGGCGAGGCGATCAACGTCTTCGCCCACAACCTGCACGACTTGCTGCTGGCCGCCCCAGCCGGCCCGCGTGCCACCCTGGGCTTCGACCCGGGCCTGCGTACCGGCTGCAAGGTGGCGGTGGTGGATGCCACCGGCAAGCTGCTGGACACGGCCACGGTGTACCCGCACGCCCCACGCAACGACTGGGACCGCACCCTCTCGGTCCTCGCCGCCTTGTGCGCCAAGCATTCGGTCGAGCTGATCGCCATCGGCAACGGCACCGCCAGCCGTGAAAGCGACAAGCTGATCGCCGAATTGGTTAAAAAATACCCAGCACTGAAGATCACCAAGATCATGGTCTCCGAAGCCGGTGCTTCGGTGTACTCCGCATCGGAACTGGCGGCCCGGGAATTCCCCGACCTGGACGTGTCGATCCGTGGCGCCGTGTCGATTGCCCGCCGCCTGCAGGACCCGCTGGCCGAACTGGTGAAGATCGACCCGAAATCCATCGGTGTCGGCCAGTACCAGCATGACGTGTCCCAGCTCAAGCTGGCGCGCGGCCTCGACGCCGTGGTCGAGGACTGCGTGAACGCCGTGGGCGTCGACGTCAACACCGCTTCCGTGGCGCTGCTGACCCGCATCTCCGGCCTCAACGCGACCCTGGCGCAGAACATCGTCGCCCACCGCGACGCCAACGGCCCGTTCGCCACCCGCGCAGCGCTGAAGAAAGTCAGCCGCCTGGGCGAGAAAACATTCGAACAGGCCGCAGGCTTCCTGCGCGTGATGAACGGCGACAACCCGCTGGACGCCTCGGCCGTTCACCCTGAGGCTTACCCGCTGGTGCAGCGCATTGCCGCCGACACCGACCGCGATATCCGTTCGCTGATCGGCGACAGTGCCTTCCTCAAACGCCTCGACCCGAAGAAATTCACCGACGAGAGCTTCGGCCTGCCGACCGTCACCGACATTCTGCAAGAGCTGGACAAACCTGGCCGCGACCCTCGCCCCGAGTTCAAGACCGCTACCTTCCAGGACGGCGTCGAAGACCTCAAGGACCTGGAGCCCGGCATGATCCTCGAAGGCGTGGTCACCAACGTCACCAACTTCGGTGCCTTCGTCGACATCGGCGTGCACCAGGACGGCCTGGTGCACATCTCGGCGCTGTCGGAGAAGTTCATCAAAGACCCGCGCGAAGCGGTCAAGGCCGGTGACGTGGTCAAGGTCAAGGTCATGGAAGTGGACATCCCGCGCAAACGCGTGGGCCTGTCCATGCGCATGAGCGACACCCCGGGCGAGAAGGTCGAAGGCAACCGTGGCGGCAACCGCGGCAACGGCGGCAACCGCCAGCAGCAGGCGCCGCGCCAGCGTGAAACCGCGACCGCCGCCCCAGCCAACAACGCCATGGCTTCGCTGTTCGCCAACGCCAAACAGCTGAAGAAGAAGTGATGGAAATCCCCCAAGAGCTGGTGCAAAGCGCCTACAGCCAGCTCCTCGGCTGCCGCGTGCAACGCCTGGACACAGGCGTTGCCGAGGTTGCCCTGGCGCTCGAGCCACACCTGCGCAACCGCGGTCAGAAGCTGCACGGCGGGGCCATCTTCAGCCTGGTGGACATCGCCATGGGCTTGGCCTGCTCGGCCAGCCATGGCTTCGACCAGCAGAGCGTGACCATCGAATGCAAGATCAACTACATGCGCGCCGTGAGTGACGGCGAGGTCGTGTGCTCGGCCCGCGTGCTGCATGCCGGGCGCCGCACTCTGGTGGTCGACGCCGACGTAGTCCAAGGCGACAAGCTGGTGGCAAAAGCGCAGGGAACCTTCGCCGTTCTCTAGCTCACCAAGCGGTATCTGCGGTATTTTTCGGCAGTGCGCTGGCACTGCCGAAACCGCGTAAACCAGGCGACAACGCCAGTTCCTTTCTTCCTACCCTTGTAGACCGTCAACTCTACCCCCATATTGGGGCGACTGATGCGTGAAGGAATCCATCTTGAGCGACCTCCTCAACCGCCGCCTGAGCCTGCTCGGCGCCAATCTCCCCCTGCTCAAGCAGTGCCTGCACGGTATTGAGCGCGAATGCCTGCGCGTGACCCCTGAAGGTCGCCTGGCCCAGACCCCGCATCCTGAGGCCTTGGGTTCGGCGCTGACCAACGAGCAGATCACCACCGACTATTCCGAGTCGCTGCTGGAGTTCATCACCCCAGCCTTGCCCGACCCGGCCAAGGTGCTCGAAAGCCTCGAGCAGACCCACCGTTTCGTCTACAGCAAGCTGGGCGACGAATACCTGTGGAGCCCGTCGATGCCGTGCACGCTGCCGGCCGAGGAAGATATTCCGATCGCCGAATACGGCACCTCGAACATCGGCAAGCTCAAGCACGTCTACCGCAAGGGCCTGGCCCTGCGTTACGGCCGCACCATGCAGTGCATCGCCGGTATCCACTACAACTTCTCGTTGCCAGAGGCACTGTGGCCACTGCTGCGCGAAGCCGAAGGCAGCACTGAAGACGACCGCGACTTCCAGTCTTCGGCCTACATTGCCCTGATCCGCAACTTCCGCCGTTACAGCTGGCTGCTGATGTACCTGTTCGGTGCCTCGCCGGCGCTGGACAAGGGCTTCCTGCGGGGCCGCCCGCACCAGCTCGAAGAACTGGACGCCGACACCCTGTACCTGCCGTACGCCACCAGCCTGCGCATGAGTGACCTGGGTTACCAGAGCAACGCCCAGGCCGGCCTCACGCCCTGCTACAACAACCTGGCCAGCTATACCGACAGCCTGCGCAAGGCCGTTGGCACGCCCTACCCGCCCTATGTTGAAGTCGGCACGCACGTGGATGGCGAATGGGTGCAACTGAACACCAACATTCTGCAGATCGAAAACGAGTACTACTCGAACATCCGCCCCAAGCGCGTCACCTACACCGGCGAGCGGCCGATCCAGGCCCTGACCTCGCGCGGCGTGCAGTATGTCGAAGTGCGCTGCCTGGACATCAACCCGTTCCTGCCGGTGGGCATCGACCTGACCGAAGCGCGCTTCCTCGATGCGTTCCTGCTGCTCTGCGCGCTGGACGACAGCCCGCAACTGGACAACGGCGAATGCGGCCAGTGCACCGACAACTTCCTGACCGTGGTCAAGGAAGGCCGTCGCCCTGGCCTGGAACTGCACCGTAACGGCCAGCCGATCGAGCTGAAAGTGTGGGCCACCGAGTTGCTCGGCCGCATCGGCCAACTGGCAGAGTTGCTCGACCTTGCGCAAGGGGGTGACGAACACGCCAAGGCCCTGGAAGCGCAGCAGGCCAAGGTCGATGACGCCTCGCTGACGCCATCGGCCCAGGTGCTGGCACGCATGGCCGAGCACGACGAAAGCTTCATCGAGTTCTCCCTGCGCCAAAGCCAGAACCACGCCGAGACCTTCCGTGAGCAGCCACTGCCCGCCGAGCGTCAACAGGCCTTCGAAACCCTCGCGCGCAACTCGCTGGCCGAGCAATCGCGCCTTGAGCAGCAAGAAGTCGGCGACTTCGACCTGTTCGTCGGCGCCTACCAGGCCAGCATCCTGGCGATCAGCAACTGATGAGCCGCACCGCCTCCCCGCGCAAGCCCCGCGCCAGCAGCCAGGCCAGGATCGAAGCGATCCTGGCGGCAGCGCGCGAGTTGTTGGCCGAGCAAGGGGTGGCGGCGTTGTCTATCTACAGCGTGGCTGAGCGGGCGCAGATCCCGCCTTCGTCGGTGTACCACTTCTTCGCCAGCGTGCCAGCATTGCTCGAAGCGTTGACCGCCGATGTGCATCGGGCCTTTCGCGAAGCACTCAGTGCCCCCATCGACAGCGCTGCGTTCAGCACCTGGCACCAACTGTCACGGCTGATCGAGCAGCGCATGCTCGACATCTACAACGAGGACGCTGCGGCGCGCCAACTGATCCTTGCCCAGCATGGCCTGAGCGAAGTGGTGCAAGCTGACCGTCAGCACGACATGGAGCTGGGCGAGCTGATGCACCGGCTGTTCGACCAGCATTTCCAGCTGCCGACGATGCCGGCCGATGTGGATGTGTTCGCCTTGGCCATGGAGCTGAGCGATCGGGTGTATGCCCGCTCGATGCAGCTGCACGAACAGATCACCCCGCGCATGGCCGAGGAAGGCATGCGGGTATTCGAAGCCTATCTGGGGCTCTACCTGCCGCCGTTCCTGGGTAAACGCCACACAGGCTGAACAAGCAATATCTAACGCAGTTCGCCTTGGGTCGAACGTTGAAATGGGCGCTCCTCTCCAGCACTCAGCCCAACGTGGATCACGACCATGCCCCAATCGCTCGACTCGTCAGCCGACACGACGCCCATTCACCTGGACGACTTCCCCACCCCCCTGCCCCTGCCAACTACCCCTTGGATAATCGCCGGGCGCGGCAATGCCCTGGGCGAGGCCGACCTGCGACGACGCCAGGCGGTCCAGGCACTGAACAGCCTGTTCGAACAGGCGCCGTCGCTGGCTTCGACCGGGCACGCCAGCTACTGGGACGCACGCATCCCCGGGCAGTCGATAGCACGCAGAGCTTTTGCCGAGAAACAGCTGCACGCGCATTTCCAGAGCGCGCTGGAACTCAACTACGGGTTGGACCGAATCGCAGACAAAGCCTGGAACCTGGGCCAGCTGGGCAGCGACAGCCAGTACGCGCAACTGCACTGGGATCAACCGGGCGTACCAATAGGCGCATGCCCCACTGCACTGTTGATCACACCCGTGGGCAATGACGACCCCTGGCTGCTGTACCGGCCAGACGCCCACAATCCGGTCCGTGCCTTCCACAGCGAAGCGGCCCTGCTGCAGTGGGCCCACGAGCATCGGGACCGCCTGTGGCGTTCCCCACCCGCCGCGCTGGCCAGCGACAGCGACAGCTCGTTCATTACCGTCATCGCGCTCGCGGGTGATGGCGTCGCCGGCCTGCTGAGCAGCGTGCTGGACCACGCGCAGCCAGCCGGCCAGAGCATGCAATTGCACGTCGAGCTGCCTGACGCCTTGAGCGAGGAACTGGCAGCCCTGGTCAGTGCCGATGAAGCGTTGGCGGACGACGAGGTGCATTTCGACTCGCTCGACGAGCGCTTACCGCTAGGCTGGCGCAAGCAGCGCATCGACCGCCAGGAGCAACTGCTGGCTGCCTATCTGGGTGACGACTCTGGGCCCGGCTCTGCACGCTTGGATGAACTGCAGGCGCACCAGGCGAAGCTGGACGCACTGGACAATGACCTGCAACAGCTGCTGGGCGCAGTGCCCGAAAATTCCACTAGCGAAGCCTGGGGGCAAACCGACGGTGAGGCCAGCAGGTTCGAGCGCCTCAGCCAGCACTTTGCCAACACCTTGCTGCTGGAAGCCGCATTCCAGCAATGCCTGGGCGACCTGAGCGAGCCGCACCTGCAATGGGTTCGACAACTGGTAGAGCGGCCCGAGCCAAGCCTTGCGCGACAAGTCGTTCCCTGTGCACTGAAACTACGGGTAGGAACTCGCACTTGGGCACTGACCGGCTTCATCACGCTCAGGGCAATACACGAAGGCACAGTGGAAGACGCAGACACTGCGGTGCTGCTCTACAAACCTGGGTACGACGGTGGCCTGACCTGCTACACAGACCACGCCCAGCTTACCGAGCGGCTGCTCAACACATTGCAAGGCGCCTGGCCAGAAGTGCTGCTGGAAAGCGCCTGGCCACAGGACATCGATGCGCTCCTTGCGCTGATCGACAGCGGCGAGCACACGCCGGCCCTGATCAGCGAACCCATCACCAGCCACGTTTTCGATTACCTGGCCTCAACCCACCTGGCCCTGCTGACCCAGGCCGGGCCCGCCTCGCAGCTGCAACTGCGATGGAAACTGGGCGCAAGCAACAACGCCGCCAGAACCCAAGCGTTCGAACGCTTGGCCGAGCGTAACCGCACCGCAAACCTGCATGCCCAGTTGCATTCACTGAGCCACCTTGATGCGTCCCACCGCCAAGCACTGGCGGCACAGTTCGAGGCCTTGCGCGCCAGCATGCTGGCTTCGAGCCGTTTGCTGGCCATGGACCTGCCTGAGCGCGGGCAGTTCGTACGCAACCTGATGAACAGCCACCTGCGCCAATCGCTCAATCTGACAACGGTACCCCGAATTACTCTGGACATCGCTGACCGAACCGGCAAGCAACGTATTCCGCTGCCGGAGTCCGGTGTCGCCAATGCCTACAAAGAGGTCATTACGTTCAGTAAAGAACGCAGCCTCGTGCCCCTCGAGCAACTTCTGCTGTGGGCATTGAACGACGACCTGACCTTGCGCCTTGCCAACGCAAATATCCTGATCGACGACGCTACGGCGACGCCTGCCCTGCAGCAAACGCTCAACCACAGCTACATCGCCAATCTGGTGAAGACGCTGAATGTGGCAGGCGCCTACGAACAGCAGATACTCGACACCTTCAAGGGCACTGTGGGCGAATCCGAATGGCAAGCGCAACTTCGTCAGGAAACGCTCCGCGCGCCCTTCGAGCACCAGTTGAAGATCCTGCTGATGAGCCGGCCCGGAACCCTGGATGCAGACGGCATGGATGTCTTCGAGCTGTTCTGCCGCGAACAGCAGGACCCCACCCTTACCCGCACCATCGCGCACCACGCACTCGACCTGCGGCCCGGCGTAGCTGCGGACGGTAGCAGCGACCGCGAGACGCTGTCTGGCATTTTCCTGCTCAAACCGTTGAGCGGACCCTGCCTGTTGTTGCTGCCAGACGCACCCAACGGCAAAGTCATCACCCAGCACGAAGACAGCGCGCATGCATGCCAGGCGCTGGAGGAGATGGCCATCGACGAGGCCATGCGCACCTACCTTGCCAACCTCCCGCTGGAAGGCAAACCACAAGCGCGCCTGTCCTATATCAATCAGGCGCTGCTCAAACCACCATTCACTGGGTTCATCGGCGTAGGCAATGCCCGTTCTGAGCCAATCGCCCAGGTGCGGGCCAACCTGCAGATGGGCCGGCTCATCTTCGAGCACCGCGCCTCGTCGCGCAGCCAGGTCGACCTGTATCTGGAAAACGAAGCGATCCGGCATGGCCGGGTATACGACTACATCAAGCTGGCGCTGGGCTTCCTGCCCGGGATAGGTGCCGGAGTTGCCCTGTACGATGGCTGGAACGCCGCCAACGCGAGTGTGGAGGCGTTTCTGCGAGGTGACCCCGGTGAGGGGGTCGAGCACTTGAACAGCGTGTTCCTGTCATTGGTGGATGCGCTCTTCGATGTGGTGCCCGCCGCAGCTTTATCCCGTTCATCCACTGCGCTGGCACGCACGCGCACCCACGTGCGCCAGCGCCTGGACGGATTGCGCCCTACCACCGTGACACGCCGGGGGCGCACCGACCCCTTCAGCGGCTATGAAACCGAAGCGCCCCCGGGCCGCTGGCACGAGCATGCCGAGGGCCACGGCAAAGGTGTCTACCGCCATGCCGAGACCGGAGACGACTTCATCGTCCGCCAGGGGCGGTATTATCAAGTCGAGTGGGACGCCACCTATCGCACCTGGCGCCTCAAAGGCGGCGCAGCACGCAGCTACAAGCAGCCTGTAAAACTCGACGAGTTGGGCACCTGGCAGCCCCACGGTAGCCTGAGCGGGCGTATCGTCGACGGCGGGCTGGCCGGTGGCGGGGCCTACCTGGGCAGGCTGTACCGGCAGGGCTGGCAGCACCTGCGCGGCTACCTTGGCCGCCAACCTGAGCTGGCCTCGCCCACGCAAGTGGTACAGGAGATCAACAATGGCCTTCAGGCCCACCAAGCACAGCTGATCGAAAAAATCTCGGCCTTGAACACCGCACGCGGCGTTGGCCCCAACGGGCCTCAAGGCACCCCTGCGCCCCGGGCGACTATCAACCGTGCGCTGCAGGAGTCTGCCGAGGAACTGGAGGCCTTTGTCACATTTCATGAACAAAGCCTGGAAAAGCTGCACAGGATCAGGCCAGCGCTGGGCCGCGCTTACCAAGGCATGCACAACCAGCTAGCCTTCAACCTGGGCAGGCAGCACCCCACGCTGATCAAGGAGCTCAAGCTGCTAATGAATGAAGACTTCATTCTGGCAAGGCAGCTTGAGCAGGCGCTGAACGCGTCCCCGGACAACGCGCTTGAGCAACTGCGGCAGATACAGCGAGTGAAGGACCGTCTCTGCCATACGCTCAGCAAGCTCGAAGACCAATTCCATCGGGTGCCCCGGGTCAAGCAGAAACTGCGCGGCAGCGAACTCACCGTCTACGAGCAATCACTCGAAAAACTGCAGATGCCAATGGACCCGAACGCGTATCGGACCGTGCGGCTTTCCATCGAAGTGGCCAGCATCGTCAAGCTGCCGAGCCAGCGAAGCTACGATTTCCTCTTGATGCTGCGCCAGGTAAACCAGGAAATCAGCCACCTGCGAAGCGCGTTATTCAGCCACCACGACCTACCCAGCGCAGGCCTCAGCCGCGCCGAGACACACCGCTTCCTCCGTCAGCTCAAAGACCGCTATCAGCGCTTTGACAACCACATGACCAGTTGGCATGACGACTTCCCTGACTACATCACGGCGCAGGGCACACAGCGAATGCACGCGGCCATGAGCCAACTGATCGCCGAAGCCGAGGCAGGGGTCCAGGCCTCCGCGCCGACCGGGCGAATGCCAACCCCCTCCCGCGGGCCAAGCAGGCCCCGCCTGTTCGAAACCGTGGACCAGCAACTGTTGATAGGCCGTGAAGTCACCCTGGACGGCCAGCGGCAGATGCAACTGGGCAACAGGCTGAACGAGGAAACACACCTCACCTTCGCCCGCACCGCCGATAACCGGTGGCAACCTAGCACCGCGCAGCCCGCATCACCGGCAGCCGATCTTACGGTGCTGGAGGCCAGCGCCAGGAAGCGATTGGCTGAGGTAGCTGCGCAGCAAGCCAAGCTCCAGCAGTACAAGGCGTTGAACATGACGCCTGCCAGCCTGCAAGACCTGGCCGATGGTTACGCCACGACGCTGGAGGAGCTGGCGCAGAGCATCGTCCGCCGGGGTGAGGACGCATTGACCGAGGCGCAGCGCCAGCTCCCCGGTAGCCTGAGAACCGCTGCCAATGAGATGCGCAGGGCGGGCAGGCAATTACGCATCGATCAGGTCAAAACGACGCAGCGCCCTGAGCCTGGTCATCTGGATTACCTGCAAAGCCAAGGTGAGGTGCGGATCGTTTGGTCACGGGTGCTGGAGCCGGCCAGGAACAGGCAGGGGCAGGCTTTGGAGTATCTGGAGGAATACCGGATCGACGATGCGGCCACCAACAGCCCTCTCTGGTATGCGCACTTCCACTTCAAGCGCAGGCCAGCACAAGGCTTTACCCGACTAGAGGCCGGTCACATCAAGCTTGCCGAGCAACGCAACCTGGGCGCAGGCGCCTGGCGCGGCGCCCTCACGGAAAGCCAGGCCAACAACCTCTTTAGCGGACTGCGGCCCGCTCAGCCCTAAAGGGTAAGGGCCGCCTGGCGGCCCGATCGCGGTCAAGGCCCGCGACTGGGTCGCCCAGCGCCGCCATGGCCATTACAGCTTGGCGATGGACACTTCGGTGGATTTGACGAACGCAATCACTTCACTGCCCACTTGCAGCTCCAGCTCTTTGACCGAGCGGGTGGTGATGACCGAGGTCACGATACCGGAGGCGGTCTGTACGTCGATTTCCGACAGTACCGGGCCTTCGAGGATTTCTTTCACGGTGCCTTTGAACTGGTTGCGGACGTTGATCGCTTTGATAGTCATGGCTTGATTCCTTCTCT
>Ga0213827_1001056_pt1 | contig 16982 bp, 12 predicted proteins | sample MC6MC0898MG_FD_180669 | JGI IMG/M metagenome (GOLD analysis project Ga0213827, IMG submission 180669) | Enriched soil aggregate microbial communities from Iowa State University, Ames, United States - MC6-MC0898-MG | ecosystem: Environmental > Terrestrial > Soil > Unclassified | place: USA: Iowa...
TGCCAAAGCCGAAATGCCCACGCTGCGACGTGCACGGCAAGACCCTCGGCATCATCGGCATGGGACGGATCGGCGAGGCGCTGGCGCAGCGTGGGCATTTCGGCTTTGGCATGCCGATCATCTATCACAGCAACAACCCGAAACCGGCGGTGGAGCAACGCTTCAATGCCCAGTACCGCAGCCTGCCGCAGTTGTTGCAGCAAGCGGACTTCATCTGCCTGACCCTGCCCCTGACCGCCCAGACCCAGGGCTTGATCGGTGCCGAGGAGTTTGCCCTGATGCGCCCCGAGAGTATTTTCATCAATATTTCCCGGGGCAAGGTGGTCGACGAAAAAGCCCTGATCGCGGCCCTGCAACAGCGGCAGATTCGCGCCGCCGGGCTGGATGTATTCGAGCGTGAGCCGCTGGAGCACGATTCACCGTTACTGCAGTTGGACAATGCAGTGGCGACGCCGCATATCGGCTCGGCCACCCATGAAACTCGGGAGGCGATGGCACGGTGCGCGGTGGACAACCTGCTCGCGGCGCTGGCGGGTGAACGGCCAGCGAATCTGGTGAACGAGGTGGTATGGCGGCAGAAGCTGGAAGAGGTCTGAGATCAGGCGCACTTCGCCCAATAGCCCTCAGCGTTAAAAATGTGATGAACGGCAGATCCGCAACGATCTGCCCCCATGCAAGGATTCGCGAGGGCCTATAACCGCAGTAAACCAGAGAAAACGCCTACGCAGGATTGAGAAGCAAGAGACAGAAATCTCCTAACCCCCTGCATTAAGGTGCAGCACCTGTTAGTTCTTACAGGTTTCAAGGCGTTGGATCCACGCTATAACAGGGCTGAACCTACAGCGCCCCGAGCGGCGTCTGTCAGCCGGACGCAGGAACCACGCCCGCTTCAGGAAGGATCCGTCGCGCCCACCTCATTGATTGATAAATGGGAGTGCCTGTCATGAACCATTCAGCCCCGATCGCCAGTCGTGCTCGCAACCTCCAGCCCGGGCTTCAGCTGCAGCAGTCCGGACAGTTGCAAGACATCACACTGACCAAGCGTGAAAAAGAAGTGCTGCTATGGAGTGCCAGAGGCAAGTCATCCTGGGAAATCGGCCAGATCGTCAATTGCAGCGAATCCGGGGTGAATTATCACTTTGGCAATATCCGCCGGAAATTCGGCGTGAGTTCACGCTGGACCGCAGTGTTCAAGGCACTGGAGCAAGGTTTGATTCAGCTGTCTTGAACCTGGCCAACAGCGGTGTACGGCACGCCTTTGCCCCCTGTCGAGACACCGCATGAAGCCTGAGCAAGCGCTGTACCCTGTTACTGATACCTCCAGCGGCGATATAACGGAAAACCATGTTCGCCGCACGCTGAACACACCGCGCATCATTCTTGCCGACGACCATCCCGTGGTGCTGATAGGCGCTGAAATGGCCCTGTGCCACCCCTCCAGTCAGGGGTTCACGATTGTCGCCCAGGCCCACAGCGCCGATGAGCTGATTGAGCACCTGCAACGCACCCCCTGTGACATTCTGATCAGCGACTACGCGATGCCCTACGGGGACTTACCCGATGGTCTGGCGCTGATGGGTTACGTGAGACGCCACTTCGGCCACGTCCGGTTGATCGTGATGACCATGCTGCGTAACCCGTCCCTACTGCAGGCGTTACTCAACCAAGGGGCCTGTGGGTTGTTCGACAAACGCAGCCCCTTGAGTGAGCTCAGGCGCGCGGTACAGCGTGTGGCCAGCGGACGTCGCCACCTCTGCCCGACTTTTGCCGGGATTCTCGAGGCCCAGGCCTTATCGACTTCCATTACCGAAGCACCGTTGGTGAACCTGTCAGAACGGGAACTGGAGGTGGTGCGGCTGTTCGTTCAAGGGCTGTCCGGCCGGCAGATCGCCGCGCAATTGAACCGCAGCGAAAAAACCATCAGCCGGCAAAAACGCACCGCCATGGACAAGTTGGGACTTGCACATGACGGTGGGTTGGTGGAGTTTGCACGGGTGAGCGGGTTACGTCCGTGAACGATCACGGACGTATTTCCCCACCGTTTGACTCCTGGGTGCAGCAAGGCTCATTTAATTAGGACCAGCCTTCTTTTTTACTGTTTTTCTTGGAGTCAAAAACATTACCTCTAACCTTCTCAACGCTCACGGTGGTGGGTACAACCCCACCGCGCTCCTGGTAATTCATTCTTTTAAATACATCCATTTTACTCCATTCCTTTGGGGAAACTGGTTTGGGGGGCTTTGGTGTTGGCCTTGACTGGGCCTGCGCCGCAACCTGTTGTGGAGCATTTCGCGAGGTCTGCGGCTGGGGGAGACGTTGAGCGTTGCTCTGCTGCTGTTGTATGGCAGCGTGCCCGGATGCGGCGCTTTGCGAACTGCTACCAAGCGCTTCTGCTGGCTTTACCCAACTCACGGATTTTACAGTGACGGCGGGATGTTGATCCCATTTTTCATAATCCGCTGCAATCTTGCGTCGGAATGCATTCTGCGTTTGTGTCACAGGTGCCGGCGAAGGCCGAGTCGGACGAGGAAGCAGAGCAGGTGGAGATGGAGATCGCGGAGGACGATACATATGCCCACTATCATCTGCATTCATAATGGGCTCCCCGCCACAATACGCATACGGATTCAGCCCCCCCGCCTCAAACGGACTCCAACTGTCCGGACAATGAAAGCGCATCAAAATCGGGCTATACGCGCGATAACCATTGCCCAACAGGTACACCTCGTTTTGCGTTTCCCGTAATCCTCCGTTGTAAGCCAACGCTGTTTCCACTCGCTGTTCGGCACTTAGGTTTCCATAGGCCGAATACACGAGGGTATTGGTTGCGCCAGCGCTGACTTCATTGAGTACCGTGCTCTTGAAATCAGCGGCCAGCAGTAGGGACTTTGGGTCGGCACCTGCCTGGTGCTCGGCGAGCACGACTCCAGCTGCCCGCACAAAAGTGCTGCTCTTGGCGCCTTGAGTCCGGTTCGCCAGTTCGCCGCCGCGGTAAAAACGTTGCTCTGGTCCTTCTCCGCCCTCTAACCACTCAAGAATTCCCAGAGTCGTCCACACCCACTGGGCCCATTTCGGAGAGACCCTATGAAACCATCCATCCGCTGCTTGACCACAGCTCTGGGGCTGGCCGCCAGCTGTCAGGCGCCGTGGGTCATGGCAAGCGCCACCAATACATGCGAATGGTTCTCCGGTACCTCCGGCACCGGCCCCATGACATTCATCCACAACGTGGGCAGCATCTTCGTTCCTCGGGATGCACCTGACGGGAGCGTCATCGGCGTGGAACGGCTGAGCCATAGAACCAGCAGTATTGAGCCGAAATCCATACGCTGTGACAACGACGGGAGTGTACGGTTGACGTTCAATGCCCAAAGTACCGCACCGCCCATTGGTGGATTACCCACTGGCATATCCCCCCTAGGCACCCTGCAAACCAACATTCCCGGGGTGGGTGTCCGGTTCTCGCTGGGTTTCCCGTTCGATGGTTCGGCATCCAATGCATTTACCCCCGACCTTGGAGACGCCACGGTTCCCTTTAGTGCCCATCACCATCAGGGCATGGGGTCGGCACTGCTGAGATTTTCTACCCTGCATAGTTACATCACCCTGATAAAAACCGGGCCTATCGCCCTTGGGGCGCAGACATTCGACGGGGAAAAAGAGTTGTTCAGCGGCAGATTCTCGGGAATCCCCGGCAAGAGCTTCTCTGCCAGACTCAACGGTACCGTGACACAGGCCCATTGTGGCACCAACACCGTCAGCGCCGACCCGGTGCAACTCGGGAACTGGGACCAGAAGGACTTTACCGGCATCAGCTACACCACCACCGCCGTTCCGTTCAGTATCACCCTCAGCGACTGCTACGCGGATAGCTCGAATGTCCATATCGCCACGGCCAACATCCGCTTCGCGGATGCCAGTGCCATTCCTTTCGTGACGTCGGCGCCTGGGGTCTTCGGCCTGACATCTGATTCCACCGCCAAGGGTATCGGGATACAGGTCCTGAAGAGCGATGGTTCAACGCCGGTGGAGCTCAATACGGACGTTCCACTCATACCCATCAGTGCCAGCGGGACTGTTCTGAACTTTACCGCGCGTTTTTACCAGACCGAGCCGAGTAGCGATGTTCACCCCGGCATTGCCAAAGGTGCCCTGGACTTCACGCTCACGTACCGATAGCCGGACCCAGCCCTTTAGCCAGGGCTGGCGAGTATCTCAATCAATCAGTTTCAGTTGTAATAGCGGGAAGTTGGGAGCGGCTAAAGAGGGCCATGTCTGCCCGCCATCAAAACTCACGTAAACTTTCCCTGTCAGAGATTCGTTACGCCGCAACGTATTGAGAAATTCTTTCGATACTCGGACCAGATTAGACTGGCCGATCCCTCCAATGACTTCCTGTTCGGTGACCTTGCGCTTGTTGATCACGTGACGAACAGAGTCCTGTCCATGTGGGCCGATGCCCGTCATCGTGATCATGATCCAATGGTCAGTTGTCATTAAGGGCCATGTCGCCATCTTGAGAATTGCGCCCTCAGGCGCAACGGTCCGGTAACTCAAGTTTCCACCGCTGAGATTATTGCATTGAACCGTCGGCAATCGGTTCATGGGCAGAGTTTGAACATTTAGCTTGCGCCGTTCAGAGGGTATTTCGTTGTTATCCTCATCAATGACGTAGTACCGCACCCACAGGGATCTACCTATATGGGCAGCCACCGGCCGCATGGGAATCTGATAGCGCCGTTGCCCTGGACTGATAGGCTGGTCAACCCGATGCGCACCCACTAGGCCGGGCTCCCCCCATTGCACCCAAGCCCGCTCTGGTGGGTAGATAACCGCAGCATGCGGAATCTCGACAACGACTCCGGAACTTGCCTGCGTGGGGTCCAGTACCTGTTGCTCACCCGTCCCCGTTGCCTTGTCAATTGAAGGCCAGGGCAATGAACGCGGAATCGGTGTTGCGGCGACATCCAGTTCGACATAGTCGGAGTACCCACTTGGGTTACCTGCACGATCCCATACCCGGTAACTCACATAGCGCCAGCCATCGCCTCGGCGACGAATCAATTCGCCTGAAATGAAAATCTCCATCGGTAAGGTGTAGTTATGTTCGTCCAGATCAAGAAAACCACCTTCATTCAAGTCTCCTGGACGTTGTCCCCAATACCAGGCGATATGATCCCCTGGCGCCGGCGTCTTGTAGACCGGGACAACGACCCGGAGTCGATCCTCGTTGCGCTTAAGGTAATAGTCCGTGAGTTGTTGGGGCAGGAGAACAGCACCAGGGATGTCGAGACGGCTATCGGGGCTGGCCAACGTCGGCGGGCGAGTATCGACGGTGATAATCTCGGTGTGCGACTGCTCCGGATTTTCTGGGTCCCCGGACCAGTTCAGGGCCTCGTAATGTAATACTCGCAAGCCCTGTACATTCACTATTTTTTCGACCGGAATCTCGACGAACAAATCACTGCTTTCGATTGGCCCTATGGTCCACACTTTGTTTGCAACTTCAGCACCGTCCAGGAACATCCGTACACTTTCCGGAAACGCAATCGAGGGCAAGGAATTTTTCCAGAGAGGGAAAATAACCTTCAAGTGCTGACGCTCAGGATCAAAGGGAATTAGGTTCTTATCCCCGCCCACTATGTCTGGAAGTGCGTCGGGGACGCTGGGAGCGTCAAGTTTTTCTTCTGCATTAGATCTGAATCCGGACATTGTCGCTCTCCCTTACATAGACGCGAAGAGACACAATGCCTACCCGGCAGGGTCTTCTTCACAAGAACTATATAAACCGGGATTAGACGACAGTCTGACGCTGCCTGATACTGTCAGAGTTGACAGGTAGGCAGGATAAAAATGCAAACCGACCTTTCACCCGCCCCTAAGGTTTGACTGCGGTCGAACGCACAATCAAACCAGAGACGCACTGGCTGATGCCAGGCGACTACCAGCTGTAGCGCACGCCGATGTTCGCGCCCCACGGCTGATCGATCTTGTCACCCTGGCTGTATTCGAAGTCGGCATGGATCGACATCTTGTCAGTCACCGTCATCGCTACCCCGATACCCAGCTCACCGCGGGAACCGGAAAGGTCGTTGTTGAACACATTGCTATTGACCTTGACTTCGTTGTTCTCGGAGAACTCATGTACATAAGCCGCACGTACATACGGCTGCACTACCTTGCCTTCAGCCAATTTGAAGTTACGCCCGGCGGTAGCACCTACCTTGCCCAACAAGGACCGAGTGCTAGCGCCCTCGGCGGCCAAACCGTTATCCAGATCGTAATCCTTGCCTTGAACCATCACGCCCGACAGCTGGGTATACGGTTCAATAAAATAACCGTCGTCCAGGGTGATGTGCCGACCGAACTCCACAGAGGCACCAATGCCGCTGTTGTCGTAATCACCCTTGGTTTTTTTGCCATCGCTCAACTGAACATCGGACGAGTTCTGGAAGCGGTTGTACTTGAGGACGCCGTCAACGTAGTAACCGTTCTCGTCATCCAGCCAAGTGGTATAGGCACCGACATAATAACTGTCGACCTTACCGCTGGTGCCACGCCCCAGGTCCAGATTGGACTTGCTGTAACCGCCAAGCAGGCCAACCAGCCATTGCCCATCGCCGATCGGCAACGGTGCATCGGCACCAAACGAAATGCCCTGCTGAATTTGTTGGTAACCGACGCCTGCACTTGCATCGACCTCAAATTTGTTGCCGTAACCACGCATCCACCCACCCGCCCTGCCTGCGTCCATCCGCAATTCACCCATACGGCTGCGCAATGTGCTGAGCTCGCCGTACCAGACGGTCGGCGCGGCGTTGAACAGCGCCATGACCGATTGAGTGCCAGGGCTGACGACGCGTGTAGTCGTGTCCAGATACCAGTTGTTGCTGTCTCGCTGAGCCAGATCGTAAGAGAACGCGCCCAAGTCGACCGGACCACCCTGCAACGCAAAATGGGCGTCGCCACTGCCGATGCGTACCACATGCAGGCTACTGGTGTCGGAAGGATCGGCACCGCTACTGCTGACGGAGATTCTGTGGCTACCACTGGCGGAGCCCGTCACATCAAGGAAGTCGATACTCTCCGTGGCGAAATCGGCCCCCATGATGAACGTACCATTGCCGGACAGGTTGCCAACCGACAAGGTGTAGAACTCACTCGCATCACCGAACTTGACTGCCCCCCCATTCATCGCCAGCGTCGCAATATCACCATTACCCAGCATGGCCCAAGTGGCATCGCTATTGACCGTCAGGCGCTCGACATTGTTCAACTGCCCGTAGAATGTCGCAAAATTTTCCAGTTGTACCGTAGCGGTGCTGCCGGCCTCCACTTGCACATTGCCTTGCAGATGGCTGTTATTGACGAGCAGGTTGGCCGCCCCCCCACCCTTGACTTCAAGCAAGGTGTCGTTATTGGCAGCCAGGGTCGAATGGTTGCGCACTTCAATATTGGCGGTGGGCGTACTGATATCGAAACCATCGACAAGGATTGCCGAACCGTTTTGTCCGGTGACGCTCGACCGGTTATCCAGGATCAGTGTGCCGGGGGCCGATACCTGCGGATCGAACACCATCAGCACTCCATTCTTGCCACCACTGATTGAACTGTCGTTGGCTGTGACATTGCCACTGGACAACAACAGGCCAAAACCGTCCGCGTTAGTGCCGCTGAGAGAAGATCGGGTCAGATTCAACTGACTACGCCCGTTGACCAGGCCTCCATTGCGCCCACCCGAGATCGTGCTATCAACCACGCTGACTGTTGAGCTGGCCGCACCATTGTCACCGGCGGAGACGCCCGTAGCATCGACACCAGCAGTGATTGTGCTGGAGGTAATGCTCGCCGTGCTGCCATGAACTCCAACGCCATCGTTAAAACCACTGGCGGTTACCTGGCTGCGATCAAGGTTCAGGCTGGAGCCACTGCGGACCTGGATATCGAAGGTGCTTGCATCGATTGCGCTTAGGCTGGACTGGTTGCGGAGCAGATAACTGTCCGCAGAGTTCCCCGCACCAATCGTTGCATTTTCATTATTCAAGTCACGGGCAAATGCGTGCGGACCGACCCACAACAATGGTGCAATGGACAGTAGTTTGATCGCGCCAGCCAGTTGGCGCACAGCAAAAGGAGTTAACGAAAACATGAACGGGTCACCACGAAATTAGAGTCGCTACCAGAATGAGTTCATTGCTTCTCGCGACGAACTCGGCTTGAAATTACAAAGGCAGCGAACAATATCGAGATACAGCCCCACCGAATGTAGGACTAGTCCTGCAAGAGAGCGAAATTTTCCACAGAATCAGGTATCCACCCGGCCAAGTGCACAAAAGGGGCTGCGTGCCCCTTTTGTGTCCATGTAACAACTTATCGCCTCATTACGGGCGAGGGGGTATCGGGCACGTGCCTGTCCCCGTACCCAGCGCGACATTCAGCGTGGCGTCTGGCGAAGGTGGCGTCACGCCACTAACCGTATAGCTGACGATGCCCCGACCAATCTGGTCCGACTCGCCACCGTACAAGGGCAGAATTTTTGTCGCATACGGCCGCACGGTCCAGTCAAGGCCGTTAACCACTTGCGCCTCAGTCAGGGGGGGGAAGGTATATTCCAAATCAGTGTCCGCGATGGGGTCGGCAGGAAGCGGACCCGAAGGATCGTAGCCTTTATGCCCCTGCCACTTGACGGTGACCACCACGTCTTTTTTCAAGTAGCGAGGATTGGCCGGGATATGCACTTTTAGCCCGTAGCCTTCGACCAAGTCCCAGTCCAACAGGTGACAGAACATGAAGCCACCTGCACTCCCGGGAAACTGCACGGCATCCGGGACAATGGTGTGAACCTCCACCTTGACCGGCTTGGGTTTGGAATGCTCGGCGTTGATATAGCCGAGGCGACGGAGCCAGTAAAACACCGGCAATCCCGGAGGTGTACTGTTACTGCGTTGATCAATCACATCCCACGGGATTGGAAGGGCCATCGGCGCACCCGCAACCTCCGTAGTGATGACGTGTACGGGTAACACGGGCACGTTGTCCCACATCAAGTGGATTTCATCACCGGCCGTCGGCGAGTCGTACAACGTAAACCTGGCCTCGGCGTCGAAAGTCGCATCCGACAGAATCAGTTCGTCCTTGATGGCCGATTCACCCCACACTTCAACTTCGTGCAAGTTGGGGTTGGTAATGTCCGGCCAATCGGGGTTAACGGGGCCGGTCCTGGAAAAATCCACCTGGACGGTAATGCCAGGCGCGTCGAATGCTCGCAACCCACGGCGAACTTCATATTTGACCGGTGTGGTTTGCTCGCCTGTAGTCTGGGTGTATTGAGCCAACAATACCGCCAGCGGGACCCTGACCCACGTTTCCGCGCGAGGCACGAGAGGATGGGGCTCCAGCTCCTGAGTCCCCCAGATGAGATGAATTTTGTCGGAGCTTTTGCCGTTGGTCACTGCAGGAATCACCACGATGACGTCTCGAGTGGCGGCGTCGAGTTGATCGATCAAGCCGTTATCGTCTGCCAGCGGTACGTTGGGAATATCCAGAGGAGGAATGGGTAGCGCTCCGAGCGCGACGTTGCGCAGGCGCATCCGGGACAACCGGCTCGGGTTGCCGGCCTTGTCGAACAAGCGGTAGGCACAAAAGGCCGGGCCATCGCCAGCGTCCTGAATCAACGTCAAAGGTATTTCGAACAGGCGATTCGGAGGAACAGTGACCGGAGCCGGAGTAATCGGCACGATGTCTTCCGGATTGATCGGTTCGATTCTTTGCCAGCCGTAGGAAATCTTGTCGCCCGGCTCATAATCCGCATAAGCCGGTAACTCAACGATCACCTTGTTGCCATTGTCCCGCAGGTACTCATCGTTGATTTCATTGGTAGCAAGTATGAACTCCGGTGGGTTGAGCAGATCATACGGAGGCGTGCGGTCGATTCTGAGCGGCGTGGTGGTTGACTCATCATAGAACCCCGAACCATTCCAGACTTTCAACGTCCATCGAAGATTGAATCTGCCTTCAATTTCTTTATCGAACACATCGAGCGAGATCGCCTTGGGGAAATCCGGACGATTTTGCGGGTAGGGAAACGGTTGCTCCCTGACCACTTCCCAGGCGCCGCTGCCAACCCTTGCCATTTCAACACGAACCGTGTCGGCCATGCCGGGAACTGGCACAAGATTATCCCAAGCAGGAATGTTCACCACCAGCGGCTGGTCATTACTTGCCGCCGGTCGTAGTCCCTCGCTATCTCCGGGTATCAAACCGTTCACGGTAAGGGGGTCGAGCGGCCCCGCGGTTGGAGCATCACGCTGGGCCAAGCGTTCGCGATTGGCCCGGCGCACCTGTTCGGCATTTAGCTGCTTGTCTGAACGTGCCATGTATTTTCTCCAGTCCTGTTCATAGTCAACCGTGACCTGAGCCAAAGCGATGAAACCTGTCTGGCAGTTCGAACTTCGAAAGCACTGCACGCTATGCCTTATCGTTCTGCCGGGCCTGAGCGACCTGGAGCAAATTAAGCACTAGTTTTTTACATGCCGATAGCTGTCAGAGTTGACAGGTGCCCGCTGTGCGGAGAGTCATGCCTGGCGCAACGCCAACCGCCAGACCCGGGCAATATCCCGTGCCCGCTCACGCAGTAATTGCGCGGCATTGGCACACGCCCGAGCCAGACTTGTTGGCCCGGAAGGTAACGCAAAGGCGGCATCGACACCCTGTTCATACATCTGCTCGTAACCCTCGCCCAGGGTACCGGCGATCACGATCACCGGTACACGGTTTTGTCGGGCGATACGCGCCACCCCGAAAGGTGTTTTTCCCCGCAGCGTCTGCGCATCAAAGCAACCTTCACCGGTGATAACCATATCGGCTCCCCGAACCGCGTCCGCCAATCCGACCAGTTCAGCCACGACTTCCACGCCCGGACGAAATTGCGCGTTCAAAAACGCCTTGGCGGCAAACCCCAAGCCGCCCGCGGCGCCACTTCCAGGTTCGTCGCGCAGGTCTTTGCCCAGCACTTGCGCGCAGTGATCGGCGAAATGGCCAAGGGCCTGATCCAACAGCAGCGCCTGGTGCGGCGAAGCGCCTTTCTGCGGACCGAAAATCGCCGAGGCGCCCTGGGGACCGCAGAGTGGATTGTTGACGTCGGCAGCGATTTCGAAGCGGACCTCGGCCAGGCGCGGGTCGATGCCATCGAGTTCGATTCGCACGAGGTCCTTGAGCACCAGGCCGCCGCAAGGAAGTGATTGCCCCCGGGCATCGAGCAAACGCACGCCCAGGGCTTGCATCGCACCCGCCCCACCGTCATTGGTGGCGCTGCCGCCAATGGCCAGGATGATGCGCCGGGCACCGGCATCCAGCGCCGCCCGGATCAACTCGCCGGTGCCAAAGGTGTGGCTGATGCACGCATCACGCTGCGCCAGCGGCACCAATTGCAGACCGCTGGCTTCTGCCATCTCAATGATTGCGGTGTGGCTGTCGGGCAACCAACCCCATTGGGCCTCGACCGGCTCGCTCAATGGCCCTTGCACCCGAGTGCTGCGCCACTCGCCAGCGCAGGCAGCGAGAATCGCCTCGACCGTGCCTTCTCCGCCATCAGCCATCGGGCATTTGACCAAGTGCGCATCCGGCCAGACGTCGGCCAGCCCCAGGGCAATGGCATCGGCCACACCGATGGCACTCAGGCTGTCCTTGAACGAGTCAGGGGCGATGACGATCTTCATGTGATTTCTCCGGTTGTTATGCAGAGCATGCTGCCAGTTGCCCCAGCCGATGACGCCAGTCCGCTGCACAAGGGTGGCCCGGGTTTATTGTTCATTTCTACAAACCCAACTCAACAGCCTTGCTTCTACACGTCTGATTTGCAGGGCTGGGGCAGTAGCTGTACGCCGAGGTACAGCGCCAGCATGCCGTCCAGCCGCAGCGGGTCGACGCCGCTGAGTTCGGCCACCCGCTCCATGCGATAGCGCAGGCTGTTGCGGTGGATTCCCAGGGCATCGGCACAGGCCTGGCTCTGGCCGTCGTGCTCGCACCAACTGCGCAAGGTCGCCAGCAATTGCCCGTTGCTGTCCTTGGCGATGACCTTGCGCAAGGGGTTGAGTAGCTCATCCAGCGCATCATCGTTGCGATGGCGCCAGAGCATCACCGGCAGGCGGTAGCGGTTGAGGGTCAACAAACGGCTTTGCGGCACTACATCGCGGCCGTAGGCCAGCAAGTCGCCGACCCGCCGATAGCAACGGCGCAAGCCCTGCAGGCCGTCGGCCTGGCCACCCACGGCAATGCGCTGGATGTTCCAGCCCAGGCCGTCGAGCTTTTCCAGCAGCCGCTGGTTTTCCACCGGTTGGGTGGTCGGGCGGCACCACAACAACGAGGACTTGGCCGAACTCACGCACCAGCTATCGGGGTAACGCGAACTCAGCCAGGCACTCAAGGCTTCGGCCGTCTGGCCATTGCCATGTTCCAGGCCCAATTCAAACAAATAGGGGGTACGTGGCAATTGCGGCTTGAGGCCCATTTGCTGGGCTTCGTCGATCAACCGCGGCGAGTCCCCCGCCTCACTGAGCAATAGCGCCAGCAGGTCATCGCAGCGCTGGCGGCGCCATTGCTGCTCGGCCTGCTGGTTGCGCTGGCCCACCAGCATCTCGGCGGTCATGCGCACCAGTTCAGCGTAGGTACGCAATTGTTCCGGCTCACCGGTGAGGCCCAGCACACCGATAAGACGCTGATCCAGCAGCAGCGGCAAATTGATTCCCGGCTGCACGCCCTTGAGGTGCGCGGCCGTCTGGACGTCGATTTCCACCACCCGACCGTTGGCCAGCACCAACTGCGCACCTTCATGCCGGGTGTTGACCCGCTCCCGCTCGCCACTGCCCAGAATCAGCCCCTGGCTGTCCATGACGTTGACGTTGTAGGGCAGAATGGCCATCGCCCGGTCGACGATATCCTGGGCCAGGTCGTGATCTAGTTCGAACATGCGGCGTATTCCTGGAAACCTGGGGCTGTGGTTGTTCACCCGCACAGGTGCTTGGCGCAATCGCTGTGCTCAGGCACAAAGACATCCGCCAATGGGTGACCGAGACTCTTCATGCGGTCACGTTACCCTCGCACCGCAAAAAATCATAATAAAGAGAGACCCGCCATGTCACAGAGCGCCGCTGCCACCCTGGCCACCGATGACGATAAAAACGCCGTCTACAAGCGCATTACCCTGCGCCTGATCCCCTTCATCTTCATTTGCTACCTGTTCAACTACCTGGACCGGGTCAACGTTGGCTTCGCCAAGTTGCAGATGCTCGATGCGCTGAAATTCAGCGAAACCGTGTACGGCCTCGGGGCCGGGATTTTTTTCATCGGTTACGTGCTGTGCGGTGTGCCGAGCAACCTGGCGCTGACCCGCTTCGGTCCACGGCGCTGGATCGCACTGATGATGATCACCTGGGGCACGCTGTCCACCTGCCTGCTGTTCGTCACCACGCCCACCGAGTTCTATACCCTGCGCCTGTTCACCGGCGCCGCCGAAGCCGGGTTCTTCCCGGGCGTGGTGCTGTACCTTTCGCAGTGGTTCCCGACCTTCCGCCGAGGCCGCATCATGGCGCTGTTCATGTCGGCCATCCCAGTCTCGGGGCTGCTCGGCAGCCCATTCTCCGGCTGGATCCTCAACCACTTCGCCGCGGGTCAAGGTGGCCTCGCCGGCTGGCAGTGGATGTTCCTGCTGCAAGGCATTCCCACGGTGATCCTCGGGGCACTGGCGTACTTCCTGCTCAGCGATAACTTCGCCAGCGCCACCTGGCTCAAGCCCCACGAGCGTGCGGTGCTTGAGGCCGACCAGGCGATCGACCGTGCCAACAAGCCGAAGACGGCCACCGACTCGCTGCTGGCGGTGTTCAAGAACCCGGCGATCTGGGCGTTCGGCCTGATTTATTTCTGCATTCAGAGCGGCGTGTACGCGATCAACTTCTGGCTGCCGTCGATCATCAAGAACCTCGGTTTCAGCGACAACCTGGTGATCGGCTGGCTCAGTGCGATTCCCTACCTGCTGGCGGCGGTGTTCATGTTGCTGGTCGGGCGCTCGGCGGACCTGCACAAGGAACGCCGCTGGCACCTGGTGGTGCCGATGCTGATGGGCGCGCTGGGCCTGCTGATCGCGGTCAACTTTGCCGCGCACCCGGCCATCGCCATTCTCGGCCTGACCATCGCCACCATGGGCGCCCTCACCGGCCTGCCGATGTTCTGGCCGGTGCCAACCGCCATGCTCAGCGCCGGCGCTGCTGCCGGTGGTCTGGCGCTGATCAACTCCATGGGCCAGATGGCCGGCTTCCTCAGCCCGTACCTGGTGGGTTGGGTCAAGGATGCCAGCGGCTCCACCGATGCCGCGTTGTATGTACTGGCGGCGGTGATTGTCGGCGGTAGCCTGCTAGCGTTGCGCATGACCCGTACCCTGCGCGTCTGATCAACACACGTCCATGTGGGAGCGAGCTTGCTCGCTCCCACAGTTTGAGCTGCGGTGTTCGATATTTCTGTTTGATCCATGGGGCTGTTCTGGTATTTGATTGAGCCTTTCCCATCGGTAAAAGGAATTCGTCATGAGCTACCGCACACTGGGCCACTCCGGACTGCAAGTGTCCACGCTGACCCTGGGCACCATGATGTTTGGCGAGCAGACCAGCACCGAAGACTCGTTGCGAATCATCGACAAAGCCTGGGACCAGGGCATCAATTTCATCGACACCGCTGACGTCTACACCCAGGGTCGCTCCGAGGAAATCGTCGGCGAGGCGATTGCCGGCAACCGGCATGAATGGGTGCTGGCGTCCAAGGTCGGCTTTGGCCCGGTGGACGGTCTGCCGAATCGCAGCGGCCTGAGCCGCAAGCACATTTTCCACGCCATCGATGCCAGCCTGAGCCGCCTGGACACCGACTACCTGGACATCTATTACCTGCACCGCGAAGACCACAACACCCCACTGCACGTCACAGTGTCGGCCATTGGCGAGCTGATTCGCCAGGGCAAGATCCGCTATTGGGGCCTGTCCAACTACCGTGGCTGGCGGATTGCCGAGGTGATTCGCGTGGCCGAGCAACTGGGCGTCGACCGGCCGGTGATCAGCCAGCCGTTGTACAACATCGTCAACCGCCAGGCCGAAACCGAACAGATCACCGCCGCCAATGCCTATGGCCTTGGCGTCGTGCCCTACAGCCCGCTGGCCCGTGGCGTGCTCAGCGGCAAGTACGCACCCGATATTCGCCCCGACGCCAACAGCCGCGCCGGCCGCCAGGACAAACGTATCCTGGAGACCGAATGGCGGGTCGAGTCGCTGCGCATCGCCCAGCAGCTCCAGGCGTATACCCAGCAGCGCGGAGTCGGCATGGTCGAGTTCGCCATCGCCTGGGTGCTGAACAACAACGCAGTCACCTCGGCCATTGTCGGCCCGCGCACCGAAGCGCAGTGGGACGCCTACACCAAGGCCCGGGACGTGAAGATCACGGCCGAGGACGAAGCCTTCATCGATTCCCTGGTGACCCCGGGGCATGCTTCGACACCGGGGTTCAATGATGTGAGCCATTTTGTCTCGGGGCGCAAGGCACTGGGTAGCTGAAGCCATTGCAACGATATTCGTCGCGCAAACCACGTATCCTTCTCTGTTTATGCTCCGAGTCGCGAGGACAGCGTGTCTAAAGGAATTGCTCTATCGGTGTCGGCCTCGGTGCTGTTTGCCGTCATGTACTTCTACACCTCACTGCTGTCGCCGCTCGACGGTGTGGAGATTTTCGGCTGGCGCATGCTGCTGACCGTACCGTGCATGACCGTGTTCATGCTGATATCCGGTGAATGGCAACGGGTGCTGGAGATCCTCCGGCGGCTGGCGGCCAAACCACTGCTGGTCGCTGGCTTGCTGGTGTCCTCTGCCCTGCTCGGCGTGCAACTGTGGCTGTTTATGTGGGCACCGTTGAACGGCCATAGCCTGGATGTGTCCCTGGGGTATTTCCTGCTGCCACTGACCATGGTGCTGACCGGCCGCATCGTCTACGGCGAGCGCCTGTCGTACCTGCAGAAGATTGCCGCGAGCCTGGCGACCCTGGGCGTGCTCAATGAGCTGTATCAGGTGGGCAGTTTTTCCTGGGCGACCTTGCTGGTGGCCATCGGTTACCCGACCTACTTCGTGCTGCGCCGACGCCTGGCGGCCGACAACCTCGGCGGCCTGTGGCTGGACATGGCGCTGCTGCTGCCGGTGGCGTACTGGGTCGTGCACAACGGTGCCCAAGGTTTCGGCGTGTTTGACCAGCATCCCTGGCTGACGCTGCTGATTCCCGTGCTCGGCATCATCAGTGCCTCGGCCCTGGTGGTCTACATCATCGCCAGCCGCCTGCTGCCGTTCAGCCTGTTCGGGCTGCTCAGCTATGTCGAGCCGGTGCTGTTGCTGGGGGTGGCGCTGCTGCTGGGAGAAAGCATCAAGGCGGGGGAATGGCTGACCTACATCCCGATCTGGCTGGCGGTGCTGGTCCTGGTGTTCGAGGGTTTCAAGCACCTGGTGCGCCAACGTAGACCCTAGGATTGCCTTCGCGGGCAGGCTCGCACAGGGGAGATTCGGACACCAGAAAAAGCAGGCCGGCCGGTAGACCGGTCGCCTTGCTCTGGCTTTTGGTCTTGATTCACCTGCACCGTCGGCAGGTAGATGCGGTCTAGGTCTAAGGTCTGCGAGGACTGCGTCCTCGAACGCAGCCTCGCAGGCTCGACAGCTGCTACGGGGGAGAGTCGTGCACCAGGAATGCAGGCCGGCCGGTAGGCCGCCTCGCTTGCCCTTACCACTCAGGCCGACTGTCAGGTCGCCGTGCTCTTGATCTTGATCCACCGCCCCATCGGCAGGCTGAGCGAAGGTATTCATCCGGGGGGAGGCGCGTAGCGCCGTGCGGCGAAGCCGCATACATCGAGAGGAGGTGCAGCGAAGCAAACCGGAGGCGATGCCCCCGGATGGATACCGTAGCGAAGG
>Ga0213827_1001058_pt1 | contig 16957 bp, 19 predicted proteins | sample MC6MC0898MG_FD_180669 | JGI IMG/M metagenome (GOLD analysis project Ga0213827, IMG submission 180669) | Enriched soil aggregate microbial communities from Iowa State University, Ames, United States - MC6-MC0898-MG | ecosystem: Environmental > Terrestrial > Soil > Unclassified | place: USA: Iowa...
GGGGAGCTGTTGACGGATATTATTGATCAGATGGATGGTATCATCCTCCAAGGGGGGAGCGATATTGCTCCAGCGCAATACGGTGAGGATCCCATAGGGAAGTGGAGAGGAGACGCTTACCGGGATCAGTATGAACTAAAGATATTGGATTATGCGATCAGGAAGGAGAAGCCCATATTGGGTATCTGCCGAGGATTTCAATTGATGAATGTCTATTTTGGGGGTTCACTTTATCAGGATATTCCTTCACAGAAACCTGGAGCAGGAGCCCATCGGTCGGCAGAATTATACGATACGATTAATCATCCCATAAACTTTGTACCTGGAACCTTGCTTGGAGATTTGTATGGACATGTTGCTAATCCCAAGGTAAACACCGTACATCATCAGGCGGTCAAACAGCTTGGACAAGATTTGGAAGTATACGCTCATTCGGATGATGGTTTTATCGAGGCATTTGGATATACCAAAGCAGCTCCAGGTAAAGTGATGGGTGTACAATGGCATCCGGAGTTTTCTGCTACCCAAGCCGGAGAACTGTTGGATGAAGAATTGATTTTTAATGTTTTTCTAGAACATGCAAAACAACATAGAAATTAGAAACCCCGCTACGGGGGAGGTAGATGCTGTGATCCCTGTTATCACAACATCCGAATTAGATACAGCGGTCGCTCTTTTAAAAAAAGGACAACTTTCTTGGGCAAAAGTGCCATTACAACAACGTTTAGACTGCATAATTGCGTTTGGACAGTTAATTCTGGCCAATAAACAAGAACTTGCCGAAATACTGACGAAGGAAACGGGAAAACCTATTACCCAGTCGCTAAACGAAATTGTAGGGGCGCAGAACCGTATCGAACATCTTCGGACAAATGCGGGTAAATGGCTTTCTGAGGAACTCATTACAACAACTGGGGCAACCCACGAAAAGATTGTGTATGAACCACTGGGGCTGATCGCCAATATTTCCGCATGGAATTTCCCTTATAATGTTGGGTTTAATGTATTTCTATATGCACTTGTAGCTGGCAATGCGGTGCTTTATAAGCCATCAGAGTTTGCTACTGGTACAGGTATACAGTTTGAGAAATATCTGTATCAAGCGGGTATTCCCCAGGATGTATTCAAATGTGTTGTCGGAGATGCCGAGATCGGCCAGCAATTATTGGAGCTACCTCTGGATGGCTATTTTTTTACAGGGTCATATAAGACTGGTCTCCATATTGCGACCACAGTAGCGCATAAATTAGTTCCCGTCCAATTGGAACTAGGGGGGAAGGATCCGCTGTATGTTGCCGATGATATCGTGGATATTAAGAAGGCCGCAATTCTTGCCGCAGAAGGCGCATTTTACAATAATGGACAAAGCTGTTGTGCTGTTGAGCGGATTTATGTCTCGGACAAGATATACGATCAGTTTGTTGAAGCTTTTGTTGAAGAAGTAGCCTCTTATACCATTGGAGATCCGATGAAGCAAGATGTATTTATCGGGCCACTAACCAGAGCCGCTCAGCTGACTGTGCTTGATGCCCAAGTAAAAGACGCGCTTGCAAAGGGAGCAACCTTGCGCCTGGGGGGGCATACACTGGAAGATACAGGTTATTACTATGCACCTACAGTTTTTGAGTATTGCAATCACGACATGGAATTGATGAAGGAGGAGAGTTTCGGCCCGTTGATCGGCATCCAAAAGGTGACTTCAGATGATGAGGCGATCCATCTAATGCAGGATACCACGTATGGCCTGACTGCAGCCGTATTTTCCGCTGATCAGGATAGGGCCATGGCAATACTGGAAAAAATGAACACGGGAACAGTGTATTGGAATTGCTGTGATCGGGTAAGTCCCAACGTCCCTTGGTCTGGACGAAAAAACTCAGGGCTGGGATCAACCCTATCTGCGCAGGGAATCCGCGCTTTTGTTCAGCCCAAAGCATACCATCTGCGACCATAGATTTTTTGTCTAAAGATCGTTTGTAGGGAATTGATTTCCTAATTTCAAGGTTTTAAGTCGTTTTTTGAAAAAACGTCTGTTTATTTCTGTAAGGTTTAATACTGTAGTCCATGACATCGTATTAAACCTTACTTTTTAAATGGAATATCGTGATCTCAGGTAATATTCCCACTCGACTGGGGTAATCCAGGTAGCCGAAACCTACATTCACATAAAGTGATTGATGTTTTTCCTGATACAGACCGGCCCATTCACGATAAGCATATTTAATTGGGCTCCACTGATAATCTGGATTGCTAAAGCCGAATGACCACCATGTGTGTGTCCGCTAAAGGTGACATCGATCATCGGATATTTTGGTAATACCTCAGCCCTCCAATGTGACGGGTCATGTGAAAGGAGGAAGTTGATAGGTGAAGAAGGATCAACCTTGGACATGGCCAGATCGAGGTCGCCATAATTGTGCGGGTTGTTTGCCCCCCAGTTCTCTACACCTACAAGCGTGATTTTTTCATTATTTACGACAATCTCCTTCGACTCGTTTAACAGGAGCTGCCAGCCAAGTTTGCGATGGATATCTTTTACATTGCTCAGGTTCTGCTGTTTGGTCAACTTACGCTCATTGTTGAAATGGAACCTATTAAAATGATAGTCCCCATAGTCGTGATTTCCCAAAATAGAAAAGACACCCAAGGGGGCCGTTAGCTTACCAAATATGGAGAGGTAGTCATCCATCTCATCGGCAAAGTCATTCACCAGATCTCCTGTGAAGAAAATGATATCTGGCTTTTGTGAAAGCAATAGGCTTATACCCTTTTTTACGGCATTTAAATTATAAAGACTGCCAGCGTGTATGTCAGAAATCTGAGCGATGATCTTGCCCTCGAACGATTGTGGAAGATCGGGTAAAATCAAATTGACCTGTTTGATTTGGTAATCATAGAGATTGGATATAAAACCACGGGTTAAAGCGACTAAAGGGATACTACTTAACAAAAGACCACTTTTGATAATGAAATCAGATCTTCCTATGGTCTTTTTATTTGCATCTGGTATTGTGTTATTGTTTGTTAGTCGTCTGCCAATATTTCTAAAAAATATCGAAAGTATATCCACGCCGATGGAGAAAAGAAGGATTGCCTTTGCAAGTAATAATGAAATAGGGAAGAACATGAAACAAGCGGCGAAAAAATTGTTCCACTCGAAAAATAAATTCAAGAATATGCAGACATAAGAGAAAATACTCAATAACCACCAGATTACATTTGCGGTTAATGGTTGTGATTTCCATACGGCCAGTCTACGTAACCTTAAATATATTAAAATATCAAAAAGAAGAAATATAAAGATGATTCTTAAGTAAGTGTATAGCTGTGGGATCATATAAAAGTTTGTTTGTCTGAACCAAATCTTGCCATAGGGCAAGCGTCTTGACTAAATAATTTATTTATCTTGTATTCTTGTTAAAAATAGTAAATATGAACACAAAATTTAAAGCTGGGATTAATATTGCCATAAAAATTCCCAAAAATAAATATGAAAAGACGGTAACTTTTTACAGGGATATTCTGAAATTGGATGTCGAGGAGAAGCCGATCGATAACCCAACGGTCTCCAGGACACATGAGGTGAAGTTTGGGCACAATATTATTTGGCTGGATTGTGTGGATAACTACACCCATTCCGAAACTTGGTTGCAGCTTACTGTTCCGGATGTTGCTGAAGCGACCGATTATCTATTGTCAAGTGGGGTGGAAACCTGTGACGAAATTGAGGAACTTCCGGAAAATATGCATTGGATTACCGACCCTGCAGGTACCGTGTTCAATTTGCAGCAAAAGCGATAAAATGCTGATTTCGGGCTATGTTATTAGCATTAGTTTATTCTTGGTGTTCAGCAATAGCGCTGTTTCCCAGCAGGTGAAAGTGTGATAACATTACTATAGGTACTATGATTGTTGGAAGCAAGACATAAGGAAACTGTAGCACAGCAATATTAGGTTGATCAAATGCTATTGACTGTAAAGGTAATGGCGATGATAATATGCCAATGACCACAACAGCTAGTAGTGAACAGATGCCCAAAATATTCCATGCTTTGAAAAATGCAGATGTTAGTATTTTTGGATTGAAGCTACTAAAGATTAAAAATAGAACGGCAGTAATGCCGAAAAATAGATCATAGTTCCAACCCAAAAATGTCATTTCTATAGGCAGCATTTTATGCTTAAAAAGTTGAAAAATAATGAATTCAATAGGGAGTCTGATGATATGGATACCAAGCAGATAATAAGCGTTCAAGCTTAAATTTTTTGATAATCTATAGTAACTGATACTCAGTAAGAGCGCGCTCACCAAGACAAGTACAAAAGTAGGTGGGAAAATCAGAAAAATATTAAGGGATGACACCGCTGAGAGTGCAAATGCCCATATTGCAATAGGAATGACCACCATTTTATTTGGGGAAGCGAGTCCAAATAAAATGAGGCATGCTAAAGTGGAAACGGAAAAAACTACAGGCATAGAAATGCAGATTTACGATATAAAACTACAAGAAATTCTCTTTGAAATACTTGTCCTAGGGCAAGTATTTTGACTCTCAGAAAAATTATCCTATAGTTTTGCTAACCTATGCCGTTGGTCGAATCTTAAATTTAATCAGTTGAGCTCAACCGTTTCTCTTTCAGCCATTTTGATAGGTGGTTGGCGACTTCAATATTATTCAGGTCAGAAAAGGGGAAGTGTGTATTTCCATGAATACCGACCTCGGGAAGATGGACGACAGTGGCGTCACCCCCATGTTTATTGATTGTTGCCGCCCATATTCTGGCCATTTCTAGTCCTGAACGCCAGTGATCCATATTCCAGACTTTGCTGGGCTGTTTGGCAATATTATCTCCGTAGTAAATCACGATGGGAATTTTGGTGAGTTTTTCGAAATCTGCTAATGGAATTTCAACACCTTTGAGCTCACCAAAAAGTCCTGTGGATTGGATTGGTTGTGGCAGTTCGCCTTTCGGAAACATGAAGCTGCTATATGGTTCAAAGGCGACAACGGCTTTAACTCGGCTGTTTTTAATTGCCGTAGACCATCCCGGACCGCCCCCTGTTAATGTGTTACCAATATACTAACACGATCGACACAATTAATCCGTTTCTTCCGAGTGAATGCTTCTCCTTCGGGATATTACCTAAAGTTTAACGCATTTTTTTCTTTAGGATCTTATTGAAATTATATCTTTTTCAAAATTGCGAAATACGCTAGTATATAAAGTTATATGAATTACTGAAATAAATACCATTATTACTGTTCATAGGAAGGTAACAAAATGATCAAAGACAAGTTCCGCAAGCGATAAACCACACAAAAATCGGATACCTTGCTATTTTCTGGATAGGAGATGAGCTGATAAAGCTATGCTAATGTTAATAAACCTTTGGGATTGATGGGATATCGGTAATTATTTGTATCTTTAGGAATAAGGTTTGTTATTCATATAACCCCATTCGACAAACCAAACATGATAAAAGCTTCTCGTTTTATCTTTAAATTTCTCCAATTGTATCATCGTGAAATTTTCTGTTTAGAACCAACCACACTCAAGTTTAATCCCCACAATTCATGTACCCATGGTTATGGGACACACCCTCACAATGTAAATATTATAAGTCATGAGTAAAGATCAAAAAAAGGAAAAAAGTACGAAAGAGAAAACACAGTCGTCATATCAAAAAGAAAAAGACTCGATTTCAAAAGATCTAACAGAGAATGTCTTTCGTAAAAAAAAGAAATAAGCAATTGTAGAAGATAGCTTGACTTAATAATGGTAGATTATTAATTTGGAGCGAGTATAAAGAGTGGAGTATTAGACCACGCTTTTGCTCGCTCTTTTAGTATAAAATTTAAAATACTCTTAATTGTTAAACAGGCCTTCTTTCATGAGATTGAGCTTGTTTTGTTTTCGCCCATTGAAAGTAAATTGACCAGACATGTTGACGAATTGCTAAAGTCTATAGGTAAATGCATTTATATTCATTCCTGCACCTACAGAGGCAAATAAGATGATGTCATTTTTATTGAATGAATGTCCTTCAATTTTTCCCTGCCTAATTAAATCATAGAGTGTTGGAATAGTTGCAACACTGCTGTTCCCAAATTTATGAATAGACATCGGCATAATATCCTTGGGCGGCTGCATATGATATAATCCATAGAATCGCGAAATAATAGCCTCATCCATTTTCTCATTGGCCTGATGAATTAATATCTTTTTTATGGCATTAATGTCGAGATTAGCTTTCTCTATACAGACTTGCATGGCTAAAGGAACCTTACTCAGAGCGAATTCATATATCTTTCGTCCCTTCATCTTAATGTAACGGGTGCCTTCTTCATGTTGGCTGTTAAAGGAACCTCCAAAATAAAGATAGTCGGCCTCATCAAATGCATAAGTTGCACTTTCAAAAGACAGTAATCCTGCCTCTTCTGTTGTAGCTTCTACGATAACTGCGCCTGCACCATCAGCATAGATCATTGAATCACGATCGTATGGATCTACGACACGGGAAAGTGTCTCGGTACCGATAACCATACAGCGTTTAGCTATGCCCGATTTGATAAATGCATTAGCTTGTATCACGCCTTCATTCCAGCCCGGACAACCGAATAAAAGATCATAGGCGATACAATGTGGATTTCGTATACCTAATTTTTTCTTGACTCGTGTTGCCAGACTGGGAACAGTATCGGATTGAACTTTTCCATAGGGGACATCGCCATAGTTATGTGCGACAATAATATAATCAAGTGTCTCTTGATCGATGTCAGCGTTAGCGATTGCCCGCTCTGCGGCAATAGACGCTAGATCAGAAGCAACCTGATCATTATTTGCATAACGACGTTCCTCAATGCCAGTAATATCTTTAAACTTACCTATAATGGATTCAGGGTATTTGATAGGCTCACCAGCCTCATCCAAAAAAATACGATCTTCAAAATTCGCGTTATTGATTTTATTGTCCGGAAGATAGCTACCTGACCCAATAATTTTTATATTCATTAATTTCCCTCCGTTTCTCAATTATTGAGTTGGTTTCTGTATTGTTCTTTTTAGAAAGCAGCAATTGGTTGCGATGCCCAATGATTTATAAATTTCAATGTAGACATTTTCCTGACCGAGCCTTCTTTTGCTTAATTTACCAAAATTATTTAAGATATCCCTATACAATTTAAATAAAAGGGAACTTGCTCATTGTTTTCGGAATATATGCTGGAAATGCATATCAAATTCATAATGATGGATCACGCACTTCGAGATCTTCGGGCTTCAGATAAACAAAGTAAGCTGCCTGTTCCTGCGATTTCGGGAAGTAACCTCCTATATAAATTTACCCAATCGAGGCGGATATTAATCGTGTAATGGCAGCTATCGATCTGTACAAAATAGTTTTTATTTTATTTGCAGATTTGCTTTAGGTGAACCTCTGATTTTTATAGGTACTACCATGAATAATTTAACTGAAAATGAGTTATATAAGAAGTGTTGTTCGTGGTCAAAAAATGGGTGATCAAAAAGTAATAAAGTCAAGCAATAAAATACGTATTGAACTAAGAGATACCATGCGATGGAAAAACTACGTATTCTACCTGCGTACTTAAGGAATAGCTTACGTAGAGTGTTTTTTTTATGTGAAAATATCTTGCTGTAAATAAATTAGATATGGAAATTTTTATCTGTTTTTTTGAATACGCAAAAAGGCTACAGTATTCATGCTTGACATTTGTGACAAGGAAAAACACGTAAAAGTATCAAACATGGAAACGAAGATAAAAAATAAGCTAAATGAAATAGCGGAAATAGAAGGCATAAGCATACTTTTTGCTTGTGAATCAGGGAGTCGTGGCTGGGGATTCTCTTCCACAGATAGTGATTATGATGTTCGGTTTATCTATACAAGAAAACCTTCAGACTATTCAAGCGTTTTTCCGTTAGAAACAGAATTGCGCTATCCGATAACCGGAGAACTGGATATATCTGGTTGGGATCTAATTAAAGTACTGAAGTTGTTGTACAAAAGCAATGTTAGCCCATTCGAATGGATACAGTCACCAATTGTATATCACGAAACTTCTGGATTCAAAAAAGATTTTCTGCCATTGATCGAAGACTATTTTAGTGCGCGCAGACAAGCGCATCATTACCTGGGAATAGTTCGCAGTAAGATCGGCGATCTCTGTGATGGGACTATACAACTCAAGACCTTGTTTTATATCTTGAGATCTTTGCTGGCTGCAGAGTGGTGCATCATCCACCGTTCTTATACACCAATGGCTTTAGCCGATTTATCTGGATTAATGCCTGAGGGTATACGAACCGAAGTCGCGAAATTAGTACAATTGAAGAGTGAGGTAGACGAAGGTTTCGACTTTAGCTGTCCAGCAATAATAAAAGATTATCTGGAAGAAAGATTTAATCATTTGGAACATGAAGTGCATGATCTTCCAATGGTTAAGGCAGATAAGGAGGGGCTAGAAGATTACTTTAAAACTATACTGAAATGACTATAAATGAACTTCGGGATCATGGACTGATCCTGTTTGAGGCAGTGGTCGGAAGTCGGGCTTATGGACTGGACACCGCTACTTCGGATACAGATATCAAGGGCGTCTTTTATTTACCGCGCGATTATTTTTTTGGGAATAAATACATTGCCCAAGTTGCCAATTCGAGTAATGATGAGGTTTATTATGAACTGGGACGTTTCGTGGAACTCCTTTCCAAAAGCAATCCCAATATATTGGAACTTCTGGCTAGTACCGATGAATGTCTCTTATACAAAGATCCGATCTTTGAACGCTTTAAGATTCAGGAATTTATGACTCGCGAGGCTGTGACTACTTTTGCCCAATACGCAATGGTTCAGGTACATAAGGCGAAAGGATTGAACAAGAAAATTAACAACCCCATGGACAAGGAACGTAAAAGCTTGCTTGATTTCTGTTTTGTAATCGAAGGGAATTGTAGTCAACAGTTGAAACAATGGCTGGTCAATCGCCAATGGAAACAGGAAAATTGTGGTTTAGCAAAGATAGATCATACCAAAGGCATGTATGCATTGTCTTATGATTTGACAGGAAAGTTCGGATACAAAGGTATTATCTCAACCGCAGAAAGCGATGAGGTCTCCTGTAGCTCGATTGCAAAGGAGCAAACGTTTAGTGCATATCTCTTTGTTAATCATGAAGCCTATTCTTCCTATTCTAAGACTTACAATGAGTACTTTACTTGGGTGGCCGAACGTAATGAGGTTCGTTTTCAGGGCACAGTGAGCCATGGTCAGGGGTATGACGCCAAAAACATGATGCACACGATCCGCTTGTTGGAACAGGCAAAAGAGATCTTGTTCAATGGTGAATTGCATGTACATCGGCCAAATAGGGAAGAGCTCCTGCTCATTAAAAGTGGAATATACAGTTATGAGGAACTTTTTTTGCGCTCCCAACGGCTTTTTAAAGAGATACAGGATCTTTCTTTATCCAGCATGCTTCCAGCTGCACCGGATCAGGCTATCCTGACAAAGCTTTTGGTGGAATTACGGGAAGAACTCTATCGCTGATGTTTGTCCCACTTCAGGGCGCAACCTCATCGACTGATCGAAGCTTGCCTTAAGTTGCGATAGATCTCCACAATCGATATGCGTGGTCTATTCAAGAAGCTTAATTTGAAATTAATAATGCTACAAATAATCAATTATTTTGGACGGATATTAAGTCTTAATACCCAAATCATAAATGTATCTGGTATTCAGGATCATTACTTACTATATTTATAAAGCTAATTAAAAGTGCATATTTAGGTTGCTGTAAAGGCTATGATTAAAATTGAGTAATGGTATTTTGTGGTTTAAGCCGTTACAAGGGATCTTATAGAGTAACACAAGACTCGGTCAGCATTTGTCAAAATATGCCAACTAAAAAAGAATAATAAAAACATTTCAAAACAGATGAGTTACGATATTTCACTATACAGGATTGAAACAAAGGCAAGGGAGGAAAATGCTCATGATGCGGATTTTTTCGAAAAAGAGGAAAACCTTGTTTCTTTTACTGGACAACAGTTTCAAGAGCATAAAGAGCGACTTTTAAGCTACAGCTACAAGATTACAGGAGAAGATGATCATGGTCTACATTTTAGCCATTCCGATGACGATTTTGGCACCGCCTTATTAACCGGAAATGCCCTCTATTTTACAGCAAGCTGGAATGAAAACTCAATTTTTGAAGTAGGAATGGTCGCTTCAGAATTTACTGACAGTGGGGAATACGCAAAGTATGATTTCCAGCGTGGAGAATGGGAGGTATGGGAATGAGCAAGCGTTCCCATAAATTAATTTCTGTATTGCGTTAATGTCATACCTGTTTGTTTCTTAAAATAACGTGTCAAATACGAACTGTCTTCAAAATTGAGGCGGTAGGCAATCTCTTTAATGGATAAATCTGTGCTGCGTAGGAGAGCCTTTATTTCTAATGTAACTTGTCTATCTATCAATCCTTTTGGGGAGTCATTCAAGAAATCTTTGATTATTTGTGATAAATAGAATGGGGTGATATTTAACTTGTTGGCATAAAATACGACACTGCGTTGCTCAGTACTTTAAATCTCAACAAGATTATGTGGTATTTTGATGTATCCCAATTCAATAAATGGAAACATATTATGTAATGCATTTAATATCCCGAATAATAAACTATGACAGCAAAAGACTTCCTTGCAAAGGAGATTGATAGATTAAACGAATTAATAGATCAACAGGTAAGTAAAGCATCAAATTTACAGCTTCGAAATGAACTGATGGATGCTCTCTACTTGTTAACTGTTTTTGAAAAGCATCGGATCAACAAGAAAACAATTGAAACTATTTTTGAATTGCCTAATGCCAATACAGGGTATTCTGAATACCGAATTGTAAATGATTGTGAATCTGATAATCCTGATCATTGGATTGAAGTGAACATGGACAATAAGCCAATTGTCTTGAATGATGGGGATATCATCATAAAAAAGAAGTAAATTTTAAGCCAATGATTTTTGAAAACCAAACTATAAAAATAAAAGCAAACTATTTTAGCGGGAATAATCCCAACGATGATAATGCCATAAAAATCTAGAGACCAGCTGTTCGATATTCTGTAGGTGTTTTGCCTGTCCATTTTTTAAATGCCCGAACGAATGCACTTGGCTCAGCATAGCCCAAAATGGTTGAAATTTCTTTTACCGAAGAACTGCTGTTTTGCATGTAATGGACAGCCATTGACTTACGGACCTCCTCAACAATTTGTACATAAGATGCTCCCTCATCTTTGAGTTTACGCTGTAAAGTCCTTACACTGACATTGAAATTTCCTGCTACCGCTTCGATCGAGAGTGAGTAAAGGTAAGAGTTCGCTATAAGGTAGTTAAATATCCTCTTGGAAAGATCGCCCGTTAACTCGTTTGGATTTTGCAATTTGTTCATTTGGTTAATGAGCAAAGTTTGCACCTCATAGTTGGCTGTAATGATCGGAAAGTCCAGATATTCTCTGGGAAATTCTACCGTATAATATTCTGCTTTTACTATTGGACATTTTAAAATTGTCTCATAGTCCATGTAGCGATCTTTCTGAAAGCTTGGTAGACCAACCTTCGTGGGTTTCAGCTTTTTAAGCAACAGCCCTTTCAATTCATAAATTGTAAGCGCTATCAGGAAGTCTCCGAATTGTCTTTGGGTCATCTGGAAATGGTCAAAACCTGCATTGTTATGGTATTGGATGACACATGTTTTATGCCCCAGTTCTATTTCCATTGTGTAAAGATCCGTGACTACGTGCATCATCGATCGTACTTGTAGAAGAGCATCTTTCACGGTGCTGCTCGTTTGGATAATTTGTCCGACAATATTCAGAGCCGCTAACTGCATTGTGGCTCCAAAATGCAAGCCTATCAGCTCATCTTTGGAAAACAGAACAATGTTCTTCCACAGATTTTCCACCTGTTGATTGGAGATATCAAACCTGGAGCCGTTCATTAATTGGGCAATCGAAAACCCTGATAATGCAGTAATTTTAGCATCATCTAGCCCACGCTCACCGCAAAAGGCAATTAAGGCTTGCAACATGGTCTGTCTATAATTCATATTGTAAATCTAATGATATGTTTTTACAGTTTGTATCTGATTGTCGCATAATGTCAATACCCTGTCGCTTATAGATAATCTAATGCCATCCGTACTCCTGTACTTTTGAGTAACAAAAAGATAGAAATTATGACACTTAAAAACGTATTGCTGACCAATGCGATCAGCTCAGGAATGACCGGAATCTTATTAGCGACCATGCCTTCTTTATTTACACAACTATTTAAAACACCACACAGTAGCCCGTTTACCTTGATGGGAGGTTTCCTGATCGTGTTTTCTGTATTTGTACTGGCAACGGCTATGAAGAAAATTATCCCGAAAAGTTGGACCAAATTTATCATTACGCTCGATATCATATGGGTTATCGCTAGCGTTATTACTGTCATTACCTTGTTTTATACAATCAGTATTATAGGTTGTGTTATGATCCTCGCTGTTGCCGCATGGGTTGGAATAATGGCTTATTTGCAGAACAGAAATCTAAACACTATTTGAGATGGAAAATATTAATGCTTTTGTGGATATCTTCCTAGCTTGCTTGCAGCGGCGAGAACTGAAAAACCTGGTTGATCTTTTTGCTGAAGAGTTTTATCTGGAAATTCCGGGCAATACAGTAAAGATAAAATGGCTGGGATCGAGAAGGTCGAAACCGGAGGTGGAACAACTTTTTAAGTTACTGTGGTCAGCTGTAGAGCCTTTAACGGCTGCAATACAGACAGTATTGACCAACGAAGATCAGGCTATTATAAAAGGGAATTTTACCTCCAAGATGTTGGAAACAGGAAGGTTGGTCAGTTCTGTATTCTTTATTCACTTGAGGATACACAACCATAAAATTATCGAATATACACTGTTGGAAGACAGTTATGCAGTCTCGGAAGCTTTGCGATAGAAATTTAGCCCACTTGGTTGTCCCCCTGCTTTTATTATTATATCATGGTAACACAAAAATAGTAGGACTCCAAAGCTACGGATATAAATGGTGAATATTTCTAACCGAGCATTCAGCTGGAAAATGCTAAAGAAAGAGACGTTCATCGTTTTGAAAAGAATTAGGACACGAGATTCTCAGTGTGATAGGCGGTTTCATGTGTTCTAATTCTTTTTATTTACTTAACTTTGGATATACATGAACCTACTAAAATCTATTAATAATAAGAAGGTAGCTGCAGCTGTTTTCTTATTGGCTATCTCAGGAAGCGCATTTGCTCAAAATAGGGAGACAAGACCCAATATTGTTTTTATTATGGCGGATGACCTCGGTTATGGAGACCTTGGTGTATACGGTCAGAAAAAGATTGAAACCAAGCATATAGATTCACTAGCCAATAAAGGAATGAAGTTTGAGAACTTTTATGCTGGTACCTCTGTCTGTGCGCCTTCGCGTTCTTCTCTAATGACAGGACAACATACTGGACATACCTATGTAAGAGGAAATAAAGAAATCGAACCAGAGGGACAACAACCGTTGGCAGACTCGGTACAGACAATCGCTATGTTGTTGCAGAAGGCGGGCTATGCGACAGGTGCTTTCGGAAAATGGGGGTTAGGGATGGTTAATACTTCTGGGGCACCGGATCAGAAAGGATTTGACGAGTTTTATGGTTACAATTGCCAACGTCAATCCCACCGTTATTATCCTACTCACCTTTGGCATAATAAAGAGCGAATTGAGCTTGATGGTAATGGATTATTGGCCAAAGGCCAATATGCACCAGCATTGATCCAAGAGAAAACTCTTGCCTTTATTGATGCGAATAAAGACAAACCTTTCTTTCTCTTTGTACCTACCGTACTTCCCCATGCCGAACTTTCTGGTCCAGAAGATGAATATTACCAGCGATATGCCAATTCATTTGATGAAAAACCACATAAAGGAAATGATTACGGACCAAAGGCAACAGTTCCGGGTTATGCTGGTGTAGAGAAACCGCATGCAATGTATGCCAGCATGGTAAGTCGTATGGATGCTTATGTTGGTCAGATCGTAGAAAAACTACGTCAAAGCAAATTGCTTGACAATACCGTAATCATATTTACAAGTGACAACGGTTCACATAAAGAAGGGGGAGCAGATCCTAATTTTTTCAATAGTTCTGGAGGTTTGCGTGGAAATAAGCGCGATTTGTATGAAGGAGGCGTCAGGACTCCGTTCATTGCCTATTGGCCGGGAAAAATAGCTGAAGGAAAGACATCAAACTATCTGGGTGCATTTTGGGATATTATGCCGACGATGGTAGAACTTGCTAAGGCGGATAAACCCAGATATACAGATGGGATTTCTTTTGTTCCTACTTTATTGGGACGCAACAAACAACAAAAGCAACATGATTATCTTTATTGGGAATTCCATGAAGATGGTGGACGTCAAGCCCTACGAAAAGGTGACTGGAAACTCATTTTGCAGAAAGTAACTACTGGTACTCCTACTAAAGAGCTGTACAATCTCAAACAAGATCCAAAAGAACAGACAAATGTCGCGAATAGCAATCCGAAAAAAGTACAGGAATTGCAACGCTTGATTGAGAAAGCGCATGTTGAGAGTGCTATCTTCCCATTGACCAATAATACTAAATAAAATGTAAGTCATTTACAAAAGATTTGGCAAACCGAATAAATATGACCGCTTGGATGTCCCGAGCGGCCATATTTATAGCTATCACATTATTTTTTGATACTTTGCTTATTATTGTAGTATCGTCTGTATCCTGACGGCGTTAATTTTTCTGTATATCAATTAAGATTTTGACTTCAGTGGGATCATTAACCAGAGCTTCAAATCCTTCTGAAACGATATTGTCTAAGCTTATTTTGCGTGTCACAAGTTTTTCTACGGGCATACGTCCACTATCGATAAGCGCGATAACCTGTGGAAAGATATTACGATAGGCGATAATACCTTTAATTGTGATTTCCCGCAGCACCTGATCCAGTGCATTGGTAGTTACAGGTTTGCCAAAAAGTGCAACTAAAACAGCCGTTCCACCATTTTTTAAACTATCAATTCCAGTTGTATAGGAGTCTTGTACACCAGCGCAATCTAGAAATACATCCACTCCGAGCTCCGTGATGGACTTAATTTTTTGTGGTATACCTTCTTCTTTTGCATTAATGGTATGGGTAGCACCGATGGCTTTAGCCTTCTCCAAACGCTTGTCTGCGATATCAGTCACAATAACTGTTGTTGCACCTGCGGCAAGTGCAGCCTGAACACATAGTAAACCTATCGGACCAGCGCCAGAAACTAATACAGTCTCTCCGATTTTAAGTCCACTTTGGAGCACTGCATAAACTGCTACAGCAGCAGGTTCCACCAATGCCCCCTTTTCGAACGACATGCTATCTGGTATTTTGTGTACCATATAGTCTTCGACGACAACATACGGCGCAAATCCACCATTGCTGGATAGACCTACAAATCCCAAAGGTTCAGATAAATTATATGCGCCATTTGCGATAAAAGGACTATCAAAGTTCTTAAAAATCGGTTCTACGACCACACGGTCACCTACTTTTAAATGATGGACGCCTTCGCCAATCGCATCTATTGTTCCTGAAAACTCATGCCCCAATGTAGTGGTTCCTTGATGCCCATTTAGTGGATAAGGTCGATCTACTGGGATTAATTGGGGACCGTGTACATATTCATGTAGATCAGATCCACAGATTCCTGCGAAATGAACAGCTATTTTAACTTGACCAGTCCTCGGCTCAGGGATTTCTGTTGATTCTACTCTGATATCTTTTGCAGCATACCAACGTGCGGCTTTCATTGTATTCATCATGTTATCTCCTTTTTTGAATATAATCTAAGATAGGAAGAATGATTCGCGATTATGGTGATCCATATCTCAAACGTAAATGAGATGGATCATTTTAGCCGAAAATTAGTGGAGGAGATCCTATAATTCAAAATGGCGATCATGATTCGTATTCCGAGGATTTATTAACGAGCTGTTGCAATAGGTTGCTGCTTCATATTCGCTGATGCTGACTGAAAGGAAAGAAGTCGAAGGAAGCAATTTCTTCAGTCGGGCAGTGATTGTTTTTGAGAAATTAGTCTTATTGCTTCCAAGTTTATAATGGTGGAAAGACTGAATTCTAACCTTTATGTCATTGTTAGCAAAAATTCCTGTAGCGTCTGCTGTATCGTATACGGCGGCCATGAGTTCATCAGTAGTTATCATTTGAAGAATACATTGTGAACATTCTATAATAAAATGAGGGATAAACAATATTATCTGTTTTGTACCTAACAGTAGGGGTACGGAATTGTTTATCAGGATTTTATTGTCTCTAAAAGTTGATCATCAATTTCGTTTACCCCTATGTTGCAGGGCTGATACTTTACGGGAAATGAATTTTAGATGTTAGTCGGGGGATAGAGGAAAATCATAATTTCTAAAAGGAAGATCCGTATGAACAGAATTTTCATCTCTATCCATCTGTTTTCATCCTCCCGTTTTAAAGGGGGGATGAAAACAGGTGAAGTGTATTCAGTATGGGCTCTGTATTGAACGATTTAGTTCATCTTAATCATTGTCATGATTTTCAGTAGCATATGAAAACTTAATTGATTTTTGTGGATAAGTTTCCATACTCATACGGCTGGTATTTTTGATGATACTTTTTAAGCTGACCCGATCACCCAATTTAAAATAAGCTTCTACAGTTTGATAATCCAATAGATAAGGGCCACAAAAGTAATTTCCATTGGTATCTTTTTCTATGGTTCCCTGATAAAGTCCCGCTTTTGTTTCTTTTGGCATATGTGTTTAATTTGGAAACAAAGGTAGGAAGAGTAATTGGCAATTCGGTGTCAATTGT
>Ga0213827_1001062_pt1 | contig 16902 bp, 10 predicted proteins | sample MC6MC0898MG_FD_180669 | JGI IMG/M metagenome (GOLD analysis project Ga0213827, IMG submission 180669) | Enriched soil aggregate microbial communities from Iowa State University, Ames, United States - MC6-MC0898-MG | ecosystem: Environmental > Terrestrial > Soil > Unclassified | place: USA: Iowa...
CTACCGCGAGTACGAAGAAGACAAGCGCCGCCGCATGGGCGACGACGCTGCGCCGAAGCGCCTGCGCTTCAAGGCGCTGAAATAAGGCAACCGGAAAGGCCGCGCTCGCGCGGCCTTTCTCATTTCGGTAGGTCACCACCAACGGTTTGAGATTTCGCGATGTCCCTCCCCGAACGCCTGTTCCAGCTGCAGCAGCACGGCACCTCCGTGCGCACCGAACTGCTGGCCGGCCTGACCACGTTCCTGACGATGTCCTACATCGTCTTCGTCAACCCGGACATCCTGGCCACCACCGGCATGGACCCGGGCGCGGTGTTCGTCGCCACCTGCCTGGCCGCCGCGCTGGGCTCGCTGGTGATGGCGTTCGCGGCCAACTTCCCGGTCGGCATGGCCCCGGGCATGGGCTTGAATGCGTTCTTCGCCTTCACCGTGGTGGGCGCGGCCGGCCTGCCATGGCAGCAGGCGCTGGCGGCGGTGTTCATCTCCGGCCTGGTCTTTCTGGTGCTGTCACTGACCGGCGTACGCGCCTGGCTGGTGGCGGGTATCCCCGCTTCGCTGCGCGCGGCGATCGTGGCCGGCATCGGCCTGTTCCTGGCGATCATCGCGCTGCAGAAATCCGGCGTGATCATCGCCAACACCGACACCCTGGTCGCGCTTGGGCCGCTCAATACCGCCCCGCCGCTGCTGGCCCTGGCTGGCTTCCTGCTGATCGCGATCCTGGAGGCACGCAAGGTACGCGGCGCGATCCTGATCGGCATCCTGGCGGTGACCGGGGCGGCCTGGCTGCTCGGAGACGTGCAGTTCCATGGCCTGATCTCGCTGCCGCCGAGCCTGGCGCCGACTTTCCTGCAGCTGGACCTGCCGGGCCTGCTGCATCACGACGGTGGCGCGCCGATCGCGGTGCTGCTGCAGGTGGTGCTGGTGTTCGTGCTGGTGGAAGTGTTCGATGCCACCGGCACGCTGTACGGCGTGGTCGGTCGTGCGGGCCTGTTGAAACTGCCCGGCGCGCAGAAGCGGTTCGGCCGTGCCTTGTTGGCCGACAGCACCGCGATCGTGGCCGGTTCGCTGCTCGGGACCAGCAGCACCACCGCCTTCGCCGAAAGCGCCTCGGGCGTGCAGGCCGGTGGCCGTACCGGTCTGACCGCGCTGGTGGTGGCGGCATTGTTCCTGGCGGCGCTGCTGTTCTCGCCCCTGGCGGCAATGGTGCCCGGCTATGCCACCGCCCCTGCCCTGCTGTTCGTGGCCGGGTTGATGCTGCGCGAGCTGGTCGATGTGGACTGGGGCGACCTGACCGAATCGGTGCCGGCCGCGCTGTGCGCGCTGGCGATGCCGTTCACCTACTCCATTGCCAACGGCCTGGCCTTCGGCTTCATCGCCTATGCGGTGCTCAAGGCCGGCACCGGGCGCTGGCGCGACGTGCATCCGGCGGTGTGGCTGGTGGCCGGGTTGTTCGTGCTGCGCTACGCGCTGGAGTGATCGACGGGCACCGGCCGTGTGCCGGTGCTGGTCAGGCCCAGGCTGGGCGCAGTTGGCCGTCGGCGCGGAACCGGTAACGGCGATCGAACCAGCCAGTCCCGAACAGCAGCAGATTGTGTGAGTAGTACGCCGGCGGATCCGCGCGGAGTCGGGCAACGTCCGGCAGCGTCGTGCGCAGTCGCGCTGCCAGTGCGCTCTCCCCCTGCGACTGCAGATAGGGCAGCACCGCGGCGGTGAAACCATAAGGCCCGGTGCCGGTCTGGCTACCAAGGCGCGTATCGACGCGTTCAACCATGGTCGACTGCGCACGCAACCGGGCCAAGGGACCGTGCAATGCGGCCAGCATCGGTTTGAACGCCAGATCGCGCGGGTCAGTCATGCCTGCCCACAGGTACACACGGATCGCGTCGTAACTCCCCATCGCTCCCTTTACGGGATCGGTGAAGAAGCCGCTGGGTCGCCATGCGGTCCAATCCGGTGCGAACCCTTTCGGAGCCGTGTCCTGGAGCATGCGCAGCGTATTGCGTGCGATGGCCGGCCACGGGCTGCGAGGATTGATCGTAGCGAAACGGCGCAGGAGTGGCATCGGCAGATAACTGGGGTTGAGACGCCAGTAATCGTCCTCCACGAACCCCTGCGCGCCAGGCAGGAGCATCGGGCCCAAGCCGGGCAGATCGACGATCTCGCGCTCGCGCACCTGCGCCAGCATGCCCTTGGCGACCTCCAGCAACGCGGGTCGCCGCCACAGCCGGCCCGCTTCAATCAGCGTGTACGCCAGCCACAGGTCCGAATCGGAGGCAGGGTTGTCGTCCAACACGCGCCAGCGGCCGTCCTCGTCGCGTCCCCACAGCCAGGCCGGCAGACGTTTGGACATGTCGCCCCCGGCAAGGTTATCGACCGTCCAGCCAAGGATGCGGTCGAACTGGGCCTGATCATTGCAGACCAGTGCGAAGAACAACGCGTAAGACTGCCCCTCTGAGGTTGTCCGCAGGTCCGACGCGCTGCGGTCGATCATCCGCCCGTCGTTGCTCAGGCTGGACCCGGCCAGGATCTCCCACGCCGGCCAACCAACCCCGCCCCGCGGCGACGCGGTGGCTGCCAGCACTTCCGGGACGCCGGCAGCCATGCTTGCCGCACCGATCGCCTGCAGCAGGCGGCGGCGTTGCAGATTCGGACACTCAGCGGAATTCGCCATAAGGCACCAAGGGGGAAACCGGAAGCGGCAGGTTTCCCTGCCAGGGCTTGAAGGTATAGCGCAGATAGAGTTGGAACGTGTTCGGCGCGAAGTCCTCGCTGCGCTGGAGGGTGCCCGCGGCGCCCAGCACCAGGTGGTCACCCAACCGGCGCTCGACGGCCGCATAGAACCGGTAGCCGGTTCCACGGCTGCGGCTGTCGCTGGTATACAACCCTGCAGGATCCAGCGTCACCGGACCATAGGTGTCGGCCAGCCCGGCCAGGATCGAGTCCATCAGCCCCGCCTCTGGATAGCGACTGTAGCTGTCGGTTCGCGAGCGTGACCAGCTCACCGAGCCATCCAGACGCACCGACCAGTCCTCATTGCGCCACGCAAAACTGATCGGCAGGCTGAGGGAGGTGTACTGCTGCGGGCTGTAGTAGCCGCCTTGTCCCAGCGAGTAACCGCCGAGATCGTGCTTGTAGCGCCAGTACATACCGGTCACACCCGCATCCAGGCGCATGTCGGTACGTACGATCAGCTTGTGGTACCACCCCGCCATGGCGCGCGCACGGTCATTGTCTGCAACGTTCTCGCCCAGCAGGCGATGCCAGCTCCAGTTCGACCACACGCCGTTGCGTCCGCCGCGATCGTAGCCCAGGCTGAAGGTCGCGCCGTTGGCGGTGACACCACCCCAGCGAATGCCGCTGCGCGGGTCCACAGCCCCGGCCTGCGACAGCAGGGAGTTGGTCATCGGCCGCCGGGATGCCGTGGCAGACCAGCCCAGCACGCCCAGATCTCCCCCTACGGTCACGCCTCCGAGCCAATTGCCGACGGCATAACCGGAGGCGGTGTGCCCGACGTCAACGCTGACGTTGTCATCCAGCGTGCGCCAACCCACGGCGAGTCCCGCACCGGAGTTCATGCGCTGGTGAAGATTGCGATTGCATCCGGGGGCTTGAACGCGGGTACCGTCCTGCTGGATCAGGTCGAGTTGGCAAGTGCCGTAATCTTCGTCATAGGTGCCGTCGGCGTCTGTCTCGAAGCTGCGGGCGTTGAGCGAGACCTGCTCGATCCTTGCAAAGCCCAAGCCGGAGGCGACAGGCGCGTCCAGATGCACGATGCGGGTATCACGGGCCAACCGGGAGATTCCGGGCGTGCCATCGCTGCGGCGTCCGGAATCCTGCATCACGGTCAGAGTGGGATTCTGCTGCTGGTACAGGGTTTCCACATCGCTGCGGATGCTGCGCCGCAGCCAGTCGTCCTGGGCGTTCTCGCGGGATGCCAGCGTCAGCGCGCGATCATCCCGGGGGTGTGCCTGGGCGGGAGCAAGCACCCCGTTGTCCTGCAAGGACAGTGCATACAGGTCCAGCGATTCGGCAGGCGCATCGCGGCGGACCAGCCGAGCAGCATCCCGGTATGTCTGCGCATCTGGTCCAGCCTTGCGCGCGATCAACTGTCGCAGAATCGCCAATGCCTTCGCATTCTCGTGCAGGTCGGTCCAGATGCCGGCAAGTTGGCGCTGCTGCCCCACCGCATCGTCGGGCACCGCAGGTGGCGTGGTGGCCATCGCCTGCCGCGCCCGCACCACGTCGCCTGTCGCTATCCAGGCCTGGATGCGTCCCAACTGCGCATCGACGTTCTCCGGCTCCACCTTGAGCACCTGGGCGTAACCTGCCAGCGCCGCATCGAAGTCGCCGCGTTCGCGCGCCCAGTCGGCCAGAAGCAGATCGTTCTCTGCACTGGGTGGCTGCGCCTCTACCAGTGCGATTGCCTCGGCCTCACGGCCACTGCCGTGCAATGTCCAGGCCGTGTCGATGAGCCGCTGGCGGCGCAGTCGTGCATCCAGCGCTCGAATATCCTCATCCCACGCCGTGGCAGGCACCTGGGCCAGCGCCGCCAAGGCTGCATCGAGCTCGCCGAGGGACGACAGGTAAAGCCCTTGCGCATAACGCGCGACCGGATCGCCGGCGGCATGAGCCAGCATGTCGCTGATCACCGCGTCCGCGTCGGCATCCTCACCCAGGGCGCGCAGGTCGTTGGCCAGCCGATACGCCAGCCACGGGTCAGCGGGCCGCTGCACACGCAACTCACGCCCCAGGGCGATCGCCTCGCTTACCTCGCCCTGTGCATGCGCGAGGTCCAGCCGCTGCTGAAGCCTGTCCAGCCGCAGCTGCTGCAGGTCCGCGGCGTAAAGCGCACGCTGCGATGCCGGTAGCTGTGCGATGTACGATTCCAGCCGGTCCGGGTCGGTGCGTCCATACAGCTGCACCAGCTTGCGGATCACATTCGCATCGCGCGGCGCAATGCGTTGGGCAGCAAGCAGCTGGCGCTCGGCGGCGGTGTCGTCCTGCTCTGCCACGGCAACGTCAGCCAGGCCCAGCATGGCGTTCACCTCGCGTGGCTGCTGTCGGTGAGCCTGGGTGTAAAGACTGCGCGCGGTGGCCGTATCGCCGGCGCCCATCGCAGCGTCTGCCTGCTCCAGCAACAGCCAATAGCGGGTGCTGGCGATGAGGTCCTGCCATTTTCCGCTGGCTCCATCGGTGACCGCGCCCTGCGCCTGCTGGAAGTAGTCCAATGCCTGGCGCCGGTCTCCCTGGCGCATCAGCGCAAGGCCCAGCCCCCCGAGGAAATCGGCTTCTCTGGGGTAACGCCTCAACGCCTCGCGAAAGCCCGTTGCAGCGGCTTCGTTGTTGCCTCGGTCCAGCTGCTGCTGGGCCCGCAGGCCGGCCCGCCAGGCGGGATCGCTGACCAGGCTGTTCTGCTCGGCATAACGCTTTCGCGCATCGTCCAGTTGCGCCCAGCTCGGATAGCGGCTGATGAACGCCCGCAGCAGCCGCACGCTACGCTCGGTTGCCGGCTGCGAAGACAAGTATGACCACTCGCTCTGCGCTGCCAGGGTACGGGTCTCAGGATTACCTGCGATGCGCTGCAACACCGCCAGGGCTTCATCATCGCGGCCGGCGTTGAACAAAAGCTGTGACAGGATCTGCAGCACATTGGTATTGCCCGGGTAACGCGCATCCAGCGCAGACAACCGGGCAATCGCCAGGCTTCGTCCGCTGGGTTGGGCACCGCGCAGGCGCCAGTACTCGATACCCAGCTGCAGCCCGGGCGGATTGTCGTCGAACAGGCGCCGGTAGATCACCATCGCCTCGTCCGTCCGCCCGCCGGTGGCAAGCAGGCGGGCCTGCTGCAGTTCCTGTTGCAGGTCGCCACGGTAGGCACGCCACAAGCGCTCGGCCGATGCCAGTTCCGCCGTTCCCGCGCCGATCTGGCGCAGCCGCTGCAGGGTCCCGGTGGCGTCATCGACTTTTTGTTGCGACAACTGGACTTCCACGATCGCAAGCAGGGTGTCCCGATCATCCGGAGCGAGCATGCGCAGGCGCGCCAGGGCGTCTTCGATCAACGCCTGACGACCGGTTGCCTCGCCCACCCGCACCTGCTGCAAGAGCCACTGGCGTTGTTCTGCCAGGGTGCCATTGACGGGTAGCGGAGCATCCTGCGCCCGTACCACACCGGCACCGGCCAACCCCAGGAAGACCAGGCTACCGGCAACGGCGAGCGGTCGTGCAGCTGGCTTCATCTCATGGCTCCGGATTCAACCGGCGCAACGACACCCAACGCAGCAACCGCCACAGCAGGAAGGCAGCCAGCAACACCACTACCGTGGCGAGCACGGCCAGCAGCGCGGGATGGTCGGCCAGGTGATACCACAGCAGCAACCACCACGGCAGCGAGCCCACGTAGTAGTGCTCGCCGACGAACTGACTGTGGATGCCCGACGTGCGAAGGATCGACACGGAGCCTGCAATGGCCGCGCGCTTGCCGATGTCGGTCAGTGCGTCATCGAGCAGGGCGTAATCGGCCGACTGGGCGGCCGCCAGCGACACGATGCTGCGCTGCGGATGGCTCGGCGACTGCATGCCGATGATCGCAGCGAAAGGAGCATCGGCGGTGACCGCGACGCGATTGATCGGCGCGTCAGCAGCACTGCTGCCCTGGCGCGCATCCGCCACAGCAGTCTGCGGCGACGGCACACGTCCGTTCAGCAGGGTGCTGCGTTGATTGTCGATCAACAGCGACAGCTGATCGCTGCCACGCAAGCTCTCCGGCAGCGTTCCCAGTACCAGCAGGTCCGCATCCAGGGTAACGGCCTGCTTCCAGTCGTCGCTCAGGCGCAGCGCGTAAGCCGGATACCCGCTCTGCACGCCGAGGCCACCGACCGCGTTGAGCAGCATCCCGACCTGGGCAGCATTGGCCTGCGGCGGCACCAGGACCACGGTTTCGGAGAGGTCGGCCATGCGCGTGAAAGGAAACCCGCTGAGCGCGAATGCCGACAGGTCCGGTAGACCGATGTAATGGTGGAAGCCGGAAAAATCGATGGTCGAATCTTCTTCGATCGCCGCTTGCAGATTGGGCGGCAAGGTGGTCTGGCAATGATCGCGCTGCGCACTGCCCATCACACTGGCAAAATTGAAATCGAAGCGCAGTTGGTTGCGGTTGCCGATCTTCAGCGCCGGAATCAACAAACTGCCGTCGCCACTGCCTGCATCGCTGCCCATGACAGGGAGGCGGATCTCTTCAAGGCCTTGCTTGCCCGTCCGCTTGATCAGCGGGAAACTGGAAATGAACTGGTCGTTGATGCTCACCCCGAGCCGGGACTCATCGCTATTGAAAGGCGGCGTATAGCGATAACGCAGGTTCAGCGGAATACCCTGGTTGCGCCAGATGAACAGATCCGGCGGCAGGTTGAGGTTGAGCGTGATCGGCTGCGGAGACACGCCTTGCACCCGCAGCTGCTGCGGGTAGTCGAGCAGGTCGGCGAACCGTACGGCCCGATCCGTCCTCATCCAGTTCGGGGCGTCGTACGGTTTGCGCGGCGCCAGCGCCTTGACCTCGTCAACCTTGACCACGTTGCCACGGAACAGGGCATTGCCTGCCGCCATTGCCGCCACGGCAGTCTGCAGGTCCGCGTCGTTGCGACCAAGGACCAGCAGCAGCTTCCGCTCCGGATCCGACGGGAGTGAGGTCAGCTCGATCACCGGCCCCTGCACCGGAGCGTGCCCGGCGATGATGGAGGGGAACTTGCCATTGACCCCGAACACGACGGCGTGGCCCTTCTCTGGCAACGTGTCGAAGGACACCGGGAATCGCGCCTGTCGCCACCACCCAGCCATGCTGCCGAAGTAGGACGCCATCACTGCGGCGGCGCGTTGCTGCTGCAGCGAGGGGGTGCTGGCGAACACCACCGGCAGCTCCAGCCGCGCGCTGTCGCGCGGGTCAAAGAACGGCAGCGGGAAGTTGGCCAGGTCATCCTGCATCGCCAGGGGCTGGCCGCCCAGGCGCACCACGCTGCTGCTTGCCACGTTCACCCACAGCGAACTGTGGGTCGGCTCTTCGCAGATGTCGGTGTAGTGCCCGACAAACTCCAGGCGCAACTGGTTGAAATCGCCGATCAACCGAGCGTCCAGGGCGACTTTCGCCTGTACCGGCTTGCCCAGTTGGCTGTCACTGATCGGAACGACATCCATCAATGCGTCATTGAGGAATACGCGCAGATGCGAGAGGGTCGGCAGCAGCGCTGGCGAGGGAGTGAAACTCAGATCCAGTTCCGCATCACGGGCCAACCGATCCCGACGCACCTGGAACTCGAAGGTCGCCGCATTGCGGACCCCGGACAACATGACATCCTGGCGTCGCCCCAGATCGGCAAAACTGCTCGCGCGCTGCCACGGCCACGCCTGTCCACGCCAGCTCTGTGCCTGTACCGGCGAGGGCGCCGTTGACGTAGGCGGTGCAGGGTCAGCCGCAACGGCAACCGGCAGTGAAGCCGCCGCTGGGGTGGATGCCGGCTGATCAGCCGTCGTGGCGGGACGCGCGGGTGCCGGCGCAACCGGTGCGCTGCTGCCGTTGGCGATCGGCAATGCCAGCAGTGGCAGCAGCAGCCAGCGCAGGGAAGTAGGCAAGCTCATGGACGTGGCCCTGTGTGGACGGCTGGGTCAGCCGATGGAGAAGGAAGTGGACGTTGCGGTGCGAAGCTGGCCAGCCACTGCAGGGCATGACGTGTCCAGTGCACCGGGCGCTGAGCATCAAACGGCGCGAATTCGCCCATGCGGCGATAGCCTCGCCAGCCGAGCGAGAGAACGCTCCACAGGCTGCGCGGCAGGCTCATCGCCTCATATCCGGCGTGCCAGTCCAGCCAGGCATCGGCACGGGCGAAGGTGCACTGGGCGAACTGTACCCGCTGCTGCTCGGTGTCGAAGCGCAACAGGATGCCCAGGCGCTGGCCGACATTGCGTTGGACGATGCCGGGGAAAGCGAATTCCCGACGACCACGGCCCAGCAGTAGCGTCACTTCGCTCCCGTCGGCGAGACCCACGGGCTGAGTAAGCTCAACGCCGACACCATCATTGGAATAGTCACGGAGCACGCCCGTACAACGTCGGCCACCAGGAAGCTGGAGGGCCGCTGGCAGATCGGTGGTGACCCGGTGGGTCTTGCGCACCTGCTGCACTTCAGCGGCCACGGCCAGCGCCCCACCGATGATCAACAGGTTGTAAAGCACCCAAAGTGAACTCACCACCACCGTACCGCGTTCGTCCGCAGGGCCATGCATGAATCGCCACACCGCGAAGCAAAGGCCAGCTACGTTCAGCAGTGCCAGCACCAGGTAGGGCCGTGCGACCCGCCAGTCAAAGGTGTCGCGGGCCTGCATTCCGCCTTTGTCGGTAACATTGAATTTGCCACGGCGCGGGCTGAACAGCGCAACCGTGGTGGGGCGTGCGATGTACCAGGCCAGGACCGTTTCGTACACCTCGCCCCAGAACGGCCGACGGTACTTGCCCTGGATGCGCGAGTTGGTGAGGCTGGCGTGCGCCATGTGCGGCAGCACGAACAGCGTGATGGCCAACGCGGGCGCGTAGATGATGTAGACGTGCATCAACAGAAATGCCAGCGGCGCGGTCAGGAACACCAGCCGCGGGATGCCCGCCATGAAGTGCAACATCGCATTGGCATAGCAGAATCGCTGGAACAGCGAGAGACCCTTGCCCAGCAGCGGGTTGTCGATGCGGAAGATCTGCACCATGCCTCGGGCCCAGCGGATGCGTTGATTCACGTGCGCACCCAGGCTGTCGGTTGCCAGCCCGGCCGCCTGCGGGATACGCAGGTAGGCCGAATTCCAGCCGTTCCGGTGAAGCCGCAATGCCGTATGTGCGTCCTCGGTGACGGTTTCCGTGGCAAAGCCACCAATGGCATCAATCGCCTCTCGCCGCAGAACCGCGCACGAGCCGCAGAAGAACGCGGCATTCCACAGATCGTTACCGTCCTGGACCAACCCGTAGAAGAGCTCACCTTCGTTCGGATCCCGACGGAACACACGCAGGTTGCGCTCGAAGGGATCCGGCGAGAAGAAATGATGCGGCGTCTGCACCAGCGCAAGGCGCGGGTCGCGACGGAACCAGCCAGTGGTGATCTGCAAAAACGAGCGCACGGGGAGGTGGTCGCTGTCGAAAATCGCCACCAGCTCGCCATCGATCTGGGTCAGGGCATGATTGAGATTGCCCGCCTTGGCGTGCTGGTTGTTGCTGCGGGTAATGTAATTGACGCCGACGCGCTCGGCGAAGTCGCGGAATTCAGCGCGCTTGCCATCGTCCAACACATGGATGCGCAGCTTGTCGGCGGGCCAGTCAAGGCCCATCGCGGCGTATACGGTGTGTCGGACCAGCGCCAGGTCTTCGTTGTAGGTGGGGATCAACACATCAACCGTCGGCCATTGCGACGTATCCGCCGGCAGCGGGGCCGGCTTGCGGTTCAACGGCCAGGCCACCTGCACGTAACCGAGCATCAACACCAGCCAGGAGTAGGTTTCAGCCGCCAGAAGGATGACACCGCAGATCAGGTCGAAGGTGCTGTTCCAGTTCAGCGTCGCTGTATAGCGCCACCAGAGGTAACGACACGATACGGTGATCGACAGTACGACCAGGATCAAGGTTGCATAACGGCCCGGCATGCGCCGAACCAGCAAGGCGATGCCCCATAGCAGCAGCACGAACACGAACTGCGCCATGTAGTTGAAAGGCTGGGTGATGCACAGGACGGCGAGCACGGCCGCAACGCCACCAATCAACAAGGTGATGATGCGGCGTGCACGCAGCGAAAGACCGTTGAGACGCGCCCAGAGCCATTGCCAGGGAGCGCTGTTCCACAGACTGGGCGGCGCTTCCTGCATGGTCCGCAGGTAGCGCAGGCGGCCACGCCCGGCAACGCCACGCAGGCGCGCCAGACGTTTCCGCTGCGCCAGGCGCAATCGTGCACGTCGCGGCGACATCTTCGGCGTGATGCGTACCAGCGTGACCCAGACCGCTTGGATCAACAGACGCAGGGGGTCGCCGGCGCGCCAGTAGCGCTTCTCACGCAGCTGCGGAAAGCCCCGCTGCACCTGCGCGGCCTGCTGCTGCCAGGCAGGGCCTTCAAGCCGCAGGAACAGCCAACTTACCTGCTGCAGCAACCACAGCCACCACAACGTCGGGCGACTGGCGCTGACTTTGCGGCGCAGATGCGCATAAGGCAGGTAGTGCAGATTCATCCGCGCACCTCGTCCGTGCCGGGATTGCTGCGGGTCAGGCACCAGACCGCCAGGCTGTCCAGGTCCGCAGCGGCAAGCGAGGCTGGGGCATGACGACGGATCGGCAACTTGCTGGCCAATGCCTCCGGCGCACTCCCATCCTCATGCACAGGCTGCGGCACCAAGCGCGCGTCGAACTGGTGCAGCCACAGCTGCATCAGGTCGCGCTGCAACTGCCTGTCAGGATCGTATCGATTGACCAGCAGCCAGTCCTGTGCGCGATCGCGCAGCTCGGGACGTTGCAGCAATGCGTGGCAGCCGCTGTCTACGTTGACGACCTGCAGGCCAATGTCGCAGCGCGCGTGGCGAAGGATCGCGGCGGCGTGAGCGGGCAGATGTGACGGTACATCGAACAGCAACCAATCGACGCCGGCGGACAGCGCATCGATGCGTTGGCCCCAAAGCTCGGGGCATGCAGCCAGGTCCTGTTCAACCGATGAAATTCCATCGAGATCCAGGCGGCCGTACGGCACCACGGTCAATCCATCTTCCACGGCGAACGCTGCATCGCGCCAATCGCCCCCCTCCACCTGGGCACGTGCCCAACCGGTCGGCTCGACGAACGGCAGATTGAAATGCAGGCCAAGCAGGTTGTCCGGACTCATGTCGACGACCAGTACGCGCTGCTGCAGCGCGTGCAGCGCGTCGGCCAGACCGGCCAACAGCGTGCTGACGCCGGTGCCGCCGCGCAACCCATGCATGGCCAGGACCGTGCTCACTGGCGCACCGGACCGAGGTCGATGATCGGCATGCCGGCCAACTCACGCAGCAGTGCCCAGCGGGCCAGCGCCTGCATCCGCTCCTGCTGCGCAGAAAAGTCCACGTACGGTAGTTCCGGCATCTGCAGGCTGCGCCGCAGGTAGGCGATATCGTCGTCCTGCACCGAACGCGGCGTCAGTACAGGCTGTGGTTGGCTTGGCATCAGCGTGCGTCCTCCGGGTACGGCATCCAGCTTTGGCTGCCCTGCAGTTGCAGGTAGGGCTTGCCGTCGTAGTCAAGCACCTTGGCACCCTCGTTCTCCGAGACCATCGGCGTCACCGGCAGGCGCTGAAGCAGTGCGCTCCAGTCACGGTCCTGGGCTGGCACCTGCGCGTTGAGCGCGTATACCCGTGAAACCAGCTCGGACAGCGCCAGATAGCTGCTGGGCTCAGTAACATGGCGCGGGCCTCCCCCGGCGGGCGCGCCCATCCCCACCAGCTTGACCCCGACGGGCACATGGGTGATCGATGGGCTGGGGATCTCACGCATTCCCGGGATCTGCATGCGGTCACCGTGCAGTGCCGCACCATGCTCGGGGACCACCACGATCATGGCGCGGCGCCCACTTTTCTCCACGGCATCGACGAAGCTTGCCATGTCGCCGAGCACCATCGTGGCGCGAGCCTTGTAGTCGGCCGCAGCTGCACGCCCGTCGGCCCCCACGATGCGATTGCCATCGTGCAGGGAGATCGTGTTGTAGAACAAGGCAACCTGCGCGGCCGGTTCGGCTTGCCTGCGTTCCAACCAGCGCATGAGGACATCACCGTCGCGGTGCAGGGGCGTGTTGTCGAATGCGACCAGGGCGCGCGGCAGGCCGTTGGCATCCATCGGCTTGGCCTGCAGCCCGCCATAGGTGGACAACTCACCGATGAAATCATCGAAGTGTCCGTCGTGATTCATTGCCAGCTCGTTCTGGAAGCCCAGCCGTTGCAGATTGGAGAACAACTGACACTCTGCCGGGACCTGATCAAACAGGCGCGTGTGCGAGGTCTGTCCGCAGCTCGCGCGGAGCAGGCGGATCGCCGCGGGACCGCTGTAGGCCGTCGCCGAGTTGAACGAGTCGAACACTACGTCCATGTGGTCAAACAGGTCGTTCTGACGCATCCCGACCTCGTCCAGGTCACTCCAGGCCAACGAACACACGTTGAGGATGATCACATCGAACGGAGCACCTGCCGAAGGGCCGGGGAAGCTGGTCTTGAGCGTGTCCTGCTGCTGGTAGAAATTGGCAAGGTAGGCATTGAGGCTATCGGTATTGGCCGGGCCACGCGAAGCGGTGGGACGGCCAGGCGCCGCGTCGGCAGCGGCGACGTCGGTACGGTCTCCCCAGTGCAGCCCGGCCGGCAGCGGCAAGGCGATGACGGCCAGACCCAGCATGCCGATCACACTCAGCGTGGTCATCCGCAGCCAGGGCTTGAGCAGCAGGTAAGCCACGACGAGCAGCGTCAATGCGCCGACCATCGGCCAGTTGACGAAGCGGGACATCAACTCAAGCCAGTAGGAGGCCGAGAAATCCAGTACCCCCGGCTGCGCCAACAACCGCTGGAAAGGAGGCCACCAGGTGTCCTGGTAATAGAGCGCGATGCCGACCGGAACGGCCAGCACACTGCGCGCAATGCGTGCCCAGCGCCACCGCAACGGCACCAGCAGTGCGACCAGGAACAGGAGATTGGGAAGCACCTTGAGGTTCAGTGCACCCATCCAGGCCAGGACAATCTTGGACAGGAAGTAAAGGTTCCAACCACGCAGGTCTGCCCAGGCATAGGGAGCTGCCGGCACGACGCGGGTCAACGGCCACCTCCTGCATCTGCATCGCGCTTGATCGTGCGCCTGCGCACGGCCACAGTCTTGAAGTAGCGGGGCGGCAGAGCATCCCCAACGAGAGCGCTGACCCAGCGATACAGGCTACCCAGCAGCGCCCCCAACGGAATCATCACCAGCGCGCATACCATGATCAAGCCGAGCACCTGTTGGTAGTTCATGCAGAATCCCCCAGGCGGGTTGCCCTTGGGCGCAGTGGACCGGAAACCTCGGCCGCCGGTTCGACATCCGTCGCGTCCGATGTATCGTCCATGTGCGTGTCCAGATCGGTATCGGGGTCCAGCTCGGTGGCGTTCATCGCGGCGACGTCGTACTCGGCGAGGCGCTGATAACCATCGAACATTTCCCGCCACGGCAGGCGGAAAAGATTGCCCAGGGCGCGTTCGACACCATCACTGCGGCACGCAAACAGGAACAGCCGTATCTGCCCGCGGTACACGCAGACCAGGTCGCCACGGCGACGGATCGTACACTGCCGCAACGCCTGTTCCGGGCGCAGCCCGGCGACGGGCTGAAGCACCAGCAACGCACTTTCGACGCGCTGGTCCTCAGCCGCCAGCAGTGCGCCGACAATCTGCCTGAACTGCATGGCCGGCACGATCCCGCCTACGTCGGGCGGACGGTGCGCGCGGATGAGGCGCGCAGGGTCGTCCGGCAACGCCCCTTGCCAGCGGTGCCCCTGCAGCGTATCCAGCAATGACAGGAAACGCGGAAGACGCGTGCTCGGTGGTACGACCAGGTTGGCACCGCACTCAAGCAGGAGCCGTTCATCGGCATAGCGCAGGCAGGGGGCCATTTCACGCACCACCAGCTTCAACGCATTGCCGCGCTCACGCCGCAGCCGGTACAGGCTGCGCGCAAGATCATCGACCTGACCATTCTCCGAGATACCAAACAGCACGCTGGCCGCCTGCGCCTGGAGCGAAGGAACGACGAGAGTCGACCAGCTGTCGTACAACCGCCACGCCGGCGACAAGGGCGGCGCCCCTTCCAGAACGGCGGCATGCGCCAGGTACAGGAAACGGTCGTTGATCTCCTGCGCTGGCTGCAGGTCGGAGTCCTCGGCAGCAACGCAATGCAATTGCTGATCGCCGATGTCCACCCGGAACTCGCGATGGGCCACGACGCCGAGCGTATTTGCCCAGTAATGCACCAGGTACTGCAGCGCACCGCGATGCGGATACAACTGGGCCACGCCGGCGCAGTAGCGATTCAATGGCACAAGCCGAGGCGCGAGGGTGGCCGCATCGCCGTGCGCGAGCAGCAGTACCGTATTACCCCGGGCCAGTGCCCATTCCTTGATGCGCTGGCACCACAGTGCCAGTTGCGGATCGCTCAGGGCATCCAGCAAAACCGACGGCAGCTGCACCAGACACAGCGTCGGATGTCGGCCCGCCGCCCGCGACAGATCGGTCTGCAGGGCGGCGAACGCCGCTTGGAGATGGGTTTGCGGCACCTGGTAGAGCTGGATGCGCGAAGGCCCCTCGCTGGCCTCAAGGCGATCCAGCATCGGCTGGGGCGAACGCCCAAATCCCACCACCACGGCGCGGCCCACCGTTGCCGAAGCACCGAGCACACCGGCACCCACCAGGTCCGAATGTTCCAGTACCGAGCATGCCAGCCAGTAAACGCCGCCCTGCCGAAGACGGGTGAACTCAGGCTGCAACTGCGTGATCGCAAGCGAAATCGACTGCAAATCGGTTCCTTGTGTCCCCGCCGGCCAGCGCCGGATGACGCCATTGCTGGCCCCGCCCTCCCAACCAGGAAGGCCCCTGAGCCGCATTTTACACGACGCGCGTCACACTTATGACGCAAACCACGTGCCCTGATCCAATAATGACGGCAACCGGATCAAGAGCCCATCAAAATCCTTCCGCCGGCAGCTCGAACACCTGCCGCAGGTAGGCCAGGTACCCCGGGTCATCGCACATGCTCTTGCCCGGCGAATCACTCAGCTTGGCGACCGGCTGGCCGTTGCAGCGGACCATCTTGATGACGATGTTGAGCGGGGTCGGGCCCAGGTCGTTGGTCAGGTGGGTGCCCACCCCGAAGGCCACCTGGCAGCGGCCGCGGAAGTAATCGAACAGCTGCATGACCTTTTCGATATTCAGCCCGTCGCTGAAGACCAGCACCTTGCTGCGCGGGTCCACGCGGCGGCTGTGGAAGTGCGCCAGCATGCGGTCGCCCCAGGTGAAGGGGTCGCCGGAATCATGCCGGACGCCATCGAACAGCTTGCAGAAATACATGTCGAAGTCGCGCAGGAAGGCCTCCAGGCCGACCACATCGGACAGCGCGATGCCCAGGTCGCCGCGGTACTCGCGTGCCCACGATTCCAGCGCCGCCACCTGCGAATCGCGCAGCCGCGGGCCGAGCGCCTGGAAGGCCTGCAGGTACTCGTGGGCCATGGTGCCGTGCGGGGTCATGCCGTACAGGCGGGCGAAATGCACGTTGCTGGTGCCCACGAACTGCGCGCCCAGCGCATCGCGCAGCATCGGCAGCATGCGCCCGTGCCACTCGCGCGAGTAGCGCCGGCGGCTGCCGTAATCGGCGATCCGGCACAGCTCGAAACCGGGCGTATCGCGCAGCAGCGCGGTCTTGGCCTGCAGGCGGCGCTCGCCCTCGCTGAAGTCCGAATCGGTGGTATTGCGGAACCAGACCTCGTTGATGATGGCCAGCAGCGGCACCTCGAAAAGGATGGTGTGCAGCCAGGGGCCGGTGATGTCCAGCTCGATCTCACCCGGGACGGTGGCCGAGGGGCGCAGCGCGATGTACTTGCGGTCCAGGTGGAACAGGCCGAGGAAATCGGCGAAGTCCGGTTTGACGAAACGCAGGCCGCGCACGTAGTCCAGCTCTTCGGGGCTGAAGCGCAGGCTGCACAGGTGGTCGATCTCGGCGTTGATCTGGTCGATGAACTGCGCCAGGTCGATGCCCGGGGTCCGGCACTTGAACCGGTACTGCACCTGCGCGCCGGGGTACTGATGCAGCACCGCCTGCATCATGGTGAATTTGTACAGGTCGGTGTCGAGCAGGGACTGGATGATCA
>Ga0213827_1001063_pt1 | contig 16897 bp, 10 predicted proteins | sample MC6MC0898MG_FD_180669 | JGI IMG/M metagenome (GOLD analysis project Ga0213827, IMG submission 180669) | Enriched soil aggregate microbial communities from Iowa State University, Ames, United States - MC6-MC0898-MG | ecosystem: Environmental > Terrestrial > Soil > Unclassified | place: USA: Iowa...
GACACGTTCATCCAGCAAGCACGCGTCATCGTTGACGTCCATCGCGAGCAGGCTCGCTCCCACAATATTGGGTGGGTGTATGCAAAATCTGCAAGCACCCAAGGTCCCTGTAGGAGCAGCCGGTCGACGCTCGATTGCTCGCGAAAAACCTGAGGACGACACGTTCATCCAGCAAGCACGCGTCATCGTTGACGTCCATCGCGAGCAGGCTCGCTCCCACGAGCTCAGGGTGTATGCACAATCTGCGAGCCCCCAAAATCACTGTAGGGGCAGCCGCCGGCTCGCTCCCACACATCAACCCGGTCAGTCCGAAAGGAACCCTCAATGAGCAACCCCGAGCAATCCTCCCCGGCCTTGAAGGAAATCTTCAACGCCGAGCGCTTTGCCCACATTGCCAGTGAACTGCGCGCGGTGTACCCGGCGTTCGACCACCAGGCGTTCCTGGCCCTGGCCTGCGACGGGCTCGAGCCACTGTCGGTGATGCAGCGCATGGCCCACACCGCCGAGTGCCTGTACGCCGTGCTGGGCCTGAACTACGAGCAGACGCTTCAGGTCCTGCGCCAGTTGGCGCCACGCCTGAACAGCGGCTTCGTCAGCATGTTCCTGGCGCATTACGTCGCGCGCTACGGCAGCCACGCCTTTGAATTGTCGATGGACGCGCTGCAGCACTTCACCCGCTTCGGTTCCTCGGAGTTTGCGGTACGGCACTTCCTGCGCAGCGACTTCGACCGCACCCTGGCCCTGATGCACGACTGGTCGCTGGACCCCAACGAACACGTACGCCGGCTCGCCAGCGAAGGCAGCCGACCCCGTTTGCCCTGGTCGTTCCGCCTGGAGCAGATCCAGGCCGACCCGACCCTGGCCGCGAGGATCATCGACAACCTCAAGGCCGACAGCAGCCTGTACGTGCGCAAGTCAGTGGCCAACCACCTCAACGACATCACCAAGGACCACCCGGACTGGGTGCTGGACACCCTCGAAGGCTGGTCGCTGGAGGACCCGCGCACGGCCTGGATCGCCCGCCATGCGCTGCGCAGCCTGATCAAGCAGGGCAATCAACGGGCACTGGCGCTGATTGGCGCCGGTGGCAAGCCTGAGGTCGAGATTCATCAACTGAGCGTCGAACCCGCCGTGATCGCCCTGGGGCAAAGCATCAGCCTGTCGTTCGACCTGCAGTCCACCGCCGATGCCGCGCAGCGCCTGGTGGTGGATTACGCCATCGAATACGTCAAGGCCTCGGGGGCTACTTCGACCAAGGTGTTCAAGCTCAAGGGCATCACCCTGCCCGCCCGGAACCGGCAGACACTCAGCCGTGCCCAGCACGTGCGCGACATGACCACCCGCAAGCACTACCCCGGCACCCACGCGGTGCACATCATGGTCAACGGCGAGCGACTGGCGAGCACCGCCTTCGAAATCACCCCCTGAACCAATGCTTCAGAGGAAGCTGCCATCGCGAACAGACGGAACGCCGCCCGGCTTGCACCCGCCTGCGAGGACTGCGTCCTCGAACGCAGCCTCGCAGGCTCGACAGCTGCTACGGGGGGAGAGTCGTCCGCCAAAAATGCAGGCCGGCCGGTAGGCCGCCTCGCCCGCCCTTACCACTCAACAGGCCGAGCGTTAGCTCGCCTGCAGCTCTTGATCTTGATCCACCGCCCCATCGGCAGGCTGAGCGAAGGTGTCCATCTGGGGGAAGGCGCGTAGCGCCGTGCGGCGAAGCCGCATACATCGAGAGGAGGTGCAGCGAAGCAAACCGGAGGCGATGCCCCCGGATGGATACCGTAGCGAAGGTACCCCGAGCCTTAGCGAGGGGCCGTACGTCAGGGGTAAGAGCCCTTGGTTACTTGGGGCTCTACCAAGTGACCCGCCGTAAGGGCGGAACCCTAAGTAGCCGTTACCGCAGCAACGGATACACCCACAAAGCCAAGATCAAAAGACCGCAGCCTTCGGCAGCCTGCACAATCCGTGAGCAACCAAAATCATGCACTAGTGGGTTCCGGGCCCAACAACAGCGCCTGCTCGCGCTCACACAGCTGCACCACAAAATCCCACAGCACCCGCAGTCGCACCGACTTGTGCAGTTCGCGGCGGGTGCTGATCCAGTAGCTGCGCTGGATGCTCTCGGCCGGCAGCAGCGGCACCAGGCCCGGGTCGTCGCTGGCCATGTAGCACGGCAACACGGCAATCCCCAGGCCCGCGCGCGCCGCCTGTTGCTGGGCGATCACACTGGTACTGTGGAACACCACCTGGGGGCTGCGACAGAAGCTGTTGAGGAACATCAGTTCCTGGCTGAACAACAGGTCGTCGACATAGCCGATCCAGGCGTGGCGGCCCAGGTCTTCGCGGCTGCGCAGGGGCGGCGCGCGGTCGAGGTAGTCCTGGCTGGCATACAGCGCCAGGCGGTAATCGGTGAGTTTGCGGGTAACCAGCATGTCCGCCGCCGGCCGCTCCAGGTGAATGCTGATCTCGGCTTCGCGGTTGAGGATACTGACGAACCGCGGCACGGCCACCAGCTCCACCTCCAGCCCCGGGTAGCGGTCAAACAGGCCTTTCATGCGACTGGCGAGGAACATGATGCCCAGCCCTTCCGTGACGCCCACGCGAATCTTGCCCAAGGGCGCCGTGGACTGGGTGATTTCCTCCTGGGCCAGCAAGGCGACATTTTCCATGGCCTCGGCATGCTTGAGCAGCGCTTCGCCGGCCGGGGTCAGTTGGTAGCCCTGCGCCTGCTGGACAAACAACGCAGTGCCCAGGCTCTGTTCGATTGCCTCGATATGCCGCGCCACCGTGGCATGGGTGGTTTTCAAGCGCTTGGCCGCTGTCAGCAAGCGGCCGCTGCGTTGTAGCTCGAGAAAAAACCGCAGGTCATTCCAGTCGAACATCGGTCTTCCTTGTTTAACGTGGGCTTGGCGCTGTTTATAAACGCACAGCGGCTGAGCAGAAACTAACATTCTTTTATCGAAAACTAACAACTAGGATGAAGCGCAATAACAACAACACGCTGCGAGGTCATGGATGTCACCTGCCGTTGATGCATACGATTACATCGTGGTCGGCGCCGGGCCCGCCGGATGCCTGCTGGCCAATCGGCTGAGCGCCAACCCGCAACACCGGGTGCTGCTGCTCGAAGCCGGCGGGCGCGACAACTATCCCTGGATCCACATCCCCGTCGGCTACCTGTTCTGCATCGGCAATCCGCGCACCGACTGGTGCTACAAGACCCAGGCCCAAGCCGGCCTGCAGGGCCGCAGCCTGAGCTATCCACGAGGCAAGGTGCTGGGCGGCAGTTCGTCGATCAACGGCATGATCTACATGCGCGGCCAGGCCGGCGACTACGATCGCTGGGCCAGCGAAGGCAATCCCGGCTGGAGCTGGAGCGAGGTACTGCCGCTGTTTCGCCAGAGCGAAAACCATTTTGCCGGCGCCGACGACTTTCACGGCGCCAGCGGCGAATGGCGGGTTGAACGCCAGCGCCTGTCGTGGCCGATTCTCGACGCTTTTCGCAACGCCGCCGAACAAACCGGCATTGCCAACATCGACGACTTCAACCAGGGCGACAACGAAGGTTGCGGCTATTTCCAGGTCAACCAGAAGGCCGGCGTACGCTGGAACGCCGCCAAGGCGTTTCTCAAGCCCATCGCCCAGCGGCCTAACCTGACGGTGCTGACGGGGGTCGATGTCGATCGCGTACTCCTGGAAAACGGCCGGGCCTGCAAGGTCACCGCGCGCTGGCAAGGCCAGGCCAGCACCTTCACCGCGCGCCGGGAAATCATCCTCAGCGCCGGCTCCGTTGGCTCGCCGAGCATCCTCCAGCGCTCCGGTATCGGCCCGGCGGGCCTGCTCAAACGCCTGGGCATCAACCTGGTGCATGAACTCAACGGGGTGGGTGGCAACCTGCAGGATCACCTGCAACTGCGCTTGATCTACAAGCTGGAAAACGCCCGCACCCTGAACCAGATTGCCGGCAGCCTGTGGGGCAAGATGGGCATGGGCCTGCGCTACCTGTACGACCGCAGCGGCCCGCTGTCGATGGCCCCCAGCCAACTCGGCGCCTTTGCCCGCTCAGGGCCCGAACAGACTTCGGCCAACCTTGAATACCACGTCCAGCCGTTGTCGCTGGAGCGTTTCGGCGAGCCGCTGCATGCGTTCCCGGCGTTCACCGCCTCGGTGTGTGACCTGCGTCCGCAAAGCCGGGGCCGGATCGAGATCAGCTCGGCCGACCCACAGCAGGCGCCGCTGATCCAGCCCAACTACCTGAGCCACCCCGAAGACCTGCGCGTGGCCGCTGCGGCCATTCGCCTGACCCGGCGGATCGTCAGCGCCAAGGCCCTGCAACCGTTCAAGCCGGTGGAGTATCTGCCGGGCGCCGAATTGCACACCGAGGAGCAGCTGCACGAGGCCGCCGCGCGGATCGGCACCACCATCTTCCACCCCGTGGGCACCTGCCGCATGGGCCAGGATGGCGACGCGGTCGTCGATGCCCAACTGCGGGTGCACGGCATTCCCGGCCTGCGCATCGCCGACGCCTCGATCATGCCCCACATCACCTCGGGCAATACCTGTTCACCCACGCTGATGATCGCCGAGAAGGCGGCGCAGTTGATTCTCGCTACTGCTGAAAACAGGAGCGAGGGTATGACATTCAATCCGGATGTCGATCGTTCCCCCATGATTTCAGCTTGATACGATGTCATTGCTGCATGCAACACCAGTGGAACAACAATAAATAAACACTGTGAGGGATACCCGTATGTCAGACCAGGCACCCGCCGTAGCAGGCACGCTCAGCACCGGCACCAGCAAGGACACCCAGAAAGTCATCTTCGCCTCGTCCCTGGGGACGGTTTTCGAATGGTATGACTTCTTTCTGTATGGCGCCCTCGCGGCGGTCATCAGCAAGCAGTTTTTCGCCGGGGTCAACGACACCACCGCGTTCATCTTCGCCTTGATGGCGTTCGCCGCCGGCTTCATCGTGCGGCCGTTCGGCGCGCTGGTGTTCGGCCGGTTGGGGGACATGATCGGGCGCAAATACACCTTCCTCGCCACCATCATCCTGATGGGTGTGGCGACTTTCTGCGTCGGCCTGCTGCCGACCTACGCCAGTATCGGCATCGCCGCGCCGATCATCCTGGTCGTGCTGCGCATGCTCCAGGGCCTGGCCCTGGGCGGTGAGTACGGCGGGGCTGCGACCTACGTCGCCGAGCACGCGCCCATGGGCAAACGCGGATTCCACACCAGCTGGATTCAATCCACCGCAACCCTCGGCCTGCTCCTGTCGCTGCTGGTGGTGCTGGGGTGCCGCTACTTCACCGGCGACCAGTTCGAAGTCTGGGGCTGGCGCATTCCGTTCCTGCTGTCGATCGTGCTCCTGGGCATCTCCACCTGGATCCGCCTGAGCCTGCATGAATCGCCGGCCTTCCTGAAAATGAAAGAAGAAGGCAAGTCCTGCAAGGCGCCGATCCGCGAGTCCTTCGGCAACTGGGAAAACCTCAAGGTGGTGCTGATTGCGCTGTTCAGCATCAACGCCGGGCAAGCGGTGACGTTCTACGCCGCGCAGTTCTACGTGCTGTTCTTCCTCACCCAGTTCCTCAAGATGGACCCGGCCCTGGCCAACACCCTGCTGATTGTCAGCGTGGTGATCGGCGCGCCGTTCTTCATTTTCTTCGGCTGGCTGTCGGACCGGGTCGGGCGCAAACCGATCCTGATGCTCGGCCTGCTGCTGGCGACCGTGCTGTACTTCCCAATATTCAAGACCCTGGCCCACTACGCCAACCCGGCCATCGACCGCGCCAGCCAACAGGCGCCGATTACCGTGCTGGCCGATCCAGCCACTTGTACCTTCCAGTTCGACCCGGTGGGCAAGGCTCGTTTCGACAGCCCGTGCGACAAGGTCAAGACCTTCCTGGTCAAGCAGGGCCTGCCCTACAGCAGCGCCGCCGCACCGGCCGGCAGTGGCGTACAGGTGAGCGTCGGTGAGGTGACCATCGACGGTTACGACGAAGCCGCCCTGCGCGGTGCCGTGACCCTGGCCGGTTATCCGCAGACCGCCGATACCCAGCAGGTCAACAAACCGATGATCGTGGCCCTGATCGTGGCGCTGATCATCATCTCGGCGATGTGCTACGGGCCGCTGGCGGCCTTGATGGTGGAACTGTTCCCGACCCGCATCCGCTACACCTCGATGTCCCTGCCCTACCACATCGGTAACGGCTGGTTCGGCGGCTTCCTGCCAACGGTGTCGTTTGCCCTGGTGGTGTACACCGGCGATATCTTCTACGGCCTGTGGTATCCGGTGCTGATCACCGGCGTGAGCCTGGTGGTGGGCCTGTTGTGCCTGCGGGAAACCAAGGACGTCGACCTGGAGAAGAACTGATCCCGCAGGGCCCGCTCCTAAAGGTCCTGTTTACACCACAATACATCGATATGCCGCAAACCCTGTGGGAGCGAGCTTGCTCGCTCCCACATTAGGTTTTGTATCAGCTTCAGAAGTCGGCTTTTACCGAGACCATGAAGTTACGCGGTTCGCCGTAGTAGTTACCGAAGGTCTCGGTACCGATGGTGCTGTAGTAGCGCTTGTCGAACAGGTTGTTGCCGTTGAGCGCAAGTGACCAGGTGTCGTCGATGCGGTAGCCGACACGGCCGTTCCACACGGCGTACCCGCCCTGGCTGATTTTTTCCCCACTCAAGGGTGATACGCGGAAGTTGTCGCTTTGCGCGTTGACCCCGGCCCCCAGGGTGAATCGCTCCAGCGCACCCTCCAGGGCGTAGTCACCCCACATGCGCAGCACGTGGCGTGGCACATAACTGTTGAACGCTTCACCGTTGAGACTGGTGTCGATATCGTCGAGGGTCTTGGTCTGGGTGTAGGTGTAGCCAGCGAGCAACTGCAGGCGTTCGATCAATTCACCGCTGACTTCCGCTTCAAAGCCCTGGGCGCGGACTTTGCCGGCGTTGACGTAGCAATAACCGTCCGAGGATGGGCAGGACGAGTTGTAGTCGGTCTGGGCCTGGTCTTTCTGGATAGTGCGGAACAGATTGAACGAGCTGTTGAGGCGGCCACCGTACCACTCCCCCTTGATCCCCAATTCATAACTCTGCCCTACCAGCGGCTTGAGCGCCGCGCCACTTTCGGAGCGCAGGTTGCCTTGCGGGGTGAAGATTTCCGAATAGCTGGTGTAGGCCGTGAGGTTGTCATTGAGGTCCAGCAGCAGCCCGGCGAACGGTGTGACCTGCCCGGTTTCCTTGGTCTTGGCCGTCTGAGAAGTACCCGAGTTGATGAACAGCGAATCGGTTTGGGCGTGGTACCAGCTGACCCGCCCACCGAGGACAAAGGTCAAGGGCTCGGCCAGTTTCAGGCGTGCGGTGGAGTAGACCCCGTACTGCTTGGTCACGCTGTCCACCGGGCCACCGCGGGTCGAGTTGGCGATGAAGTAACTGTCATCGGGTTTGGGCAGATGCTTGTCGGGATTGAACACGTCCTGGGTCTGCGGCAGGAATGCCACCGAGTAGAAGTCGTTCTTGTTCGAGCGACTGCCATTGAGGCCGACGATCAACTCATGCTCGCGGCCCAGCGCCTCGAATTTGCCGTCCAGGTAGGCGTCCAGGCCATAGTCGACCTGATCGTAGTCGTACATGCTGCCCAGCATGCGCACGGTGCCGTTGCCCGGGGTGATGGCGCCGGACGGGAACGCGTATTTGATGTCCTGGGTGTTCTTGCTGTAGACCCCGGCTACTTTCAGCGCCCAGTTGTCATTCAGCTGGTGCGTCAGGTCACTGAAGGTGGTGGTGCGCTGGCTGCGCCAGGTGTTCCAGGACGGATCCAGGCAGGTCGAGCGGCTGAGCTTGAGGTCGCTGCCATCGCGGTAACGCGGCATGCCACCCCAGCACGGGTTGGCGTCGACGTCTTCGTAAGCAATGCCCAGGCCCAGGGTGGTGTCGGGCGACAGGTCGTAATCCAGTGCGCCGTAGTAGACCTGGTCCTTGCGACTGGCATCGTCATAGAAGTAATGCTTGCTCTGCTCGGCGATCACCGCACGGCCACGCAGGGTCCCGGACTCGTTCAGCGGGCCGCCGGTATCGACCTGGCCTCGGTAGTTGTCCCAGGTTCCGCCGGACAGGCTCAACTGGGTCTGCGGGGTACTTTGCCCGCGCTTGCGCACAAAGTTGACCCCGCCGGCGGTGCCTCCCGAGCCTTTCATCATGCCGGCCGCCCCACGCAGCACCTCGACCCGATCGTAGTAGGCCATGTCACTGCTGAAACTGTCGGCCTGGACATAGGAGTTGCCCATGTCCAGCGGCACACCGTCGTACTCATACTGCCCGGACATGCGAAAACCCCGGGAGTAGAAGTACTTGCCGCCCATGGTCGAGTCATAGACGGTGATGCCCGGGGTCTTTTCCATGACCTGGTCGATGGTGTTGAGATTCTGGTCGTCGAGCATCTTGCGGGTGATCACGGTCACCGATTGCGGGGTTTCCCTGAGCGAATGGGCACCCTTGGCGATGGTCACCGCGCCGGTGGTGTACGACCCGCTACCTTCGGTCGTCGCCCCGAGTTCCTGGGCATTGATGTTGGTCGCCGCCAACTCCAGGGCCGAGCCTGCGGATGGACGGGGACGCAGCACATAACTGCCGTTGGCCTGGGGTTCGGCTTGCAAAGCGCTGTTGGCAAGAATCCGCGCAAACCCATCGCCGACGCTATAGGTACCCTGCAAACCCGCTGATTGTTGGCCCGCGGTCTGCCGTGCGTCGAACGAGATGGCCGCGCCCGCCGCACTGGCGAATCGGCTCAGCACCTCGGTCAGGCTGCCGGCCGCGATATCGTAGGATTGCACCGCATGCTGCGACGCCGCTACGGCCTGGGTTGTCGCCACACCGGCGCCGCTGGCTGCCAGCGCCAACAGGCCAACCCTCACTCCGGCCAGCAACCGACCCGCACCCGGCTTGTACACAAAAGACATGCTTACCCTCCCCCAGAACCATCCAATTGAAATCACTGAGGGATGAGCCGAACGACGTCGATAAAAAGTGCACATGAGCATCAATTAATTTTCAAGGCGCACCGTTTCAGGCCGCCGCAGGCCCGGAAACATTGACCCAATAGCGGCTGTAGTGCTGGATCTTCAGGCCGAAGCCGCTGTGCAACGCGGCCAGTGCCCGGTCGGTGTCATCCACCGGAAAGGCGCCGGATATCTTCATCCGCGCAATCTGCTGGTCGCAGCGCAGTACCCCGGGACGATAGCGCGACAGGTCGGCGAGCAACTCGCCCAATGGCCGGTCGATGGCGATGATGCTGCCCTGCCGCCAGGCGCCGACCGTGGCGTCGTTCTGGCGAATCGCGCCGAGGGCCTGGGAAGTGAAGTCCAGATGTTGCCCAGCTTCGAGGCGAACCGCTTGCCCGCCCTGCGCCAGGCTGACCTGCACGGCGTTTTCCAGCACCGCCACCGTGCCGCCAGCGACCTGGGAACGCACAATGAAGCGAGTCCCCAGGGCCATCATCTGAGCGTGACGGGTAGTGACCCGCAGCGGTCGTTTGTGCGGATCCAGGGCGCTACTGACCAGCATTTCGCCCCACAGCAGTTCCAGTACCCGCTGCGCGCCGTCGAAGCGCACGTTGACCGAAGTGTCGGTGTTGAGCAGCAATGAACTGCCGTCCGCCAGGCGCACCTCACGCCGCTCACCCACGGCCGTGCGGTAGTCGGCGAACAGGTTCTGGGTGGTCTCGCTGCGCCAGCCCAGCCAACCCAGGGAACCGGCCGACGCCAGCAGCAGCACACTGCGCAATACTTGCCGGCGCGAGTGCTGGACACCGTGCAACGTCGGCGCCACCCAACTGCCTGGCACCCGGTCCATCTGCTGGCGTACCGACTCGATGCGTTGCCAGGCCTGGCGGTGCAGTTCATCGGCTGCCTGCCAGGCCTGCCAGTCCTGTCGATCCTGGTCGCTTGCCTGACCGGACTGCAGCCGCGCATACCACTGCGCGGCCGCACTCAGCGCCTGCAGTTCCGGGCCGGACAAGCTGGACTTGAGGTGACTCATGACAGCTGCAACTGCAGTTGCATCAGGCAGCAATGCTCCATGGCCTTGGCCATGTGGTTATTCACCGTGCGCGTGGAAATGCCCAGGCGCTCGGCGATGCGTGGATACGTCAGGCCTTCGAACTGCGACAGGATGAACACCTGCTTGACCTGCTTGCCCAGGCCTTCGAGCATGCGGTCGATGTCCAGCAGCGCCTGCAGCATGATCGCCTGCTCTTCGAGCGACGGTTGCTGAGATTCCGGGGCGCTGGCCAGGACCTCAAGGTAGGACTGCTCCAGCGAGCGCCGACGAAACAGATCGATCAACAGGCCCTTGGCAACCTGCGACAAATACGGCCGGGGCTCACGAATCTCTAGCGCGTTCCGTGCCTTGAGCACCCGCACGAAGGTGTCCTGCGTCAGGTCGGCCGCATCGCAGGCGCTGCCCAGGCGCCGGCGCAGCCAGCCCTGCAGCCAGCCATGATGCTGGTGGTACAGGTCGTGGACGGCACTGCGCAGGGAAAGATCGTTGGCGGACATGACGGCGCAGATTCGTGATTGATAATGTTTCGCATTGTCATGTGGCGCGGGTCGGCTTGGCAATAGGCAGTTGCCAATCATCTGACTCCCCCACCCATGGCCATGCATTGCTCAAAGGTAAAGAGTCATGAAGATCGACGGTCATAACATTGCCCTATATAAACGACAGTTAATCATTAACTTACCCCGATAACGACTGTTTCCTGTCTAATTGCTAAACAACCGTTAATTCAAGGTTGACTTCAAACACTCGCCTGAGTAGATTGCCCCGGGCCGGTAAGACCGGCCTTTTTTCAACTCACAAAAGAATTCAATGGACACAGTATCTAGACGCTGCCCGACCGATGCGTATACGCCAGGTCGGGGCACTTACCCAGTCATCGACGGGACTCGACCTCGGTCGGGCATGCTGCGCTAGAGCCTGAGGCTCCAACGTAACCTGCCTCGCCGGCATCAGTCCGGTTGCGAGGCATGTTATGAACTTCATCTGCACCTACATCCCAGGGGCTCGTCCCCTCGCCAAAGCGGCGCGCGCCCTGCTGCCCCGCCCGCCAGCGGCCCTCCCACGGGCGCTTTCCCATGCCCCGCCTGCACGCCTGCGACCTCGCCCGCTGGGGCATTGGCACGTCTGCCCGGCAAGCGGCCAGCTCAAGCAACGCTGGAGCCTCGATGACGGCCAGGAACCTCCGGGTCGGAACTTCGTGCACCTGATGCAACAGGCCGCTCTACTGCTCGGCCGGCTTCTCGGAGCGCGCACTTTCAGTTGATCTGAAAGTTCTCCAGACGATCTTAATCAACGTGTTCCTTACTCAGGAACTCGGCAACTTTCTATTGCCCGTCAAAACATTCAAAGAGCGAGAACAAACATGGAAGAGGCCAGTAGACGGTTCGCTGTATGCCTGTGTTCCAGCGGTGTACGGCGAACTTTAAAACAGCATGTCAACCACTCCCAGAATCGATCGCGGCCAGGCGACTCGACGCACTTTCACTCGCCGTTAGTTAGTTGAGTGATGGCTGTGCCGTGCCGCCCGCCAGCGGCAGGAGCACCCAGCATGAGCACAGTAAAAACCGCAAAAAAAGCCCTCAAGGGCAGCCCACGCGACGCCGACAAACTGTCAATGCGCGCCGCCCGTGAGGCGCAGAACGGCCTGGCCGTGACCCTCGCCAACCTCAAGACCAGCAGCGCCGGCCTGACCGAACTCGACGCCGAAGGCCGCCTGCTGCGCGACGGCAGCAACGAGGTGGCGCACGACCAGCCGCCCCACGCCCTGGTGCAAGTGCTGAAGGCCTTCAACAATCCCTTCATCTATGTGCTGCTGACCCTCACGGTCATCAGCTTCGTCACTGACTTCTGGATCCCCCTGCGGGACGGCGAAGACACCGACCTGACCGGCGTCATCATCGTCCTGGTGATGGTCCTGGCCAGCGGCCTGATGCGCTTCTGGCAGGAGTACCGCTCGGGCAAATCCGCCGAAGCCTTGAAGTCCATGGTCCGCACCACCGCCAGCGTGCTGCGCCGCGACCAGCCGGGCAGCACGCCGACCCTGCGCGAAGTGCCCATGCGTGAACTGGTGGCAGGCGACATCGTGCAACTGTCGGCCGGCGACATGATCCCGGCGGACATCCGCCTGCTCGAATCCCGGGACCTGTTCATCAGCCAGGCGGTGCTGACCGGTGAAGCCTTGCCGGTGGAGAAATACGACACCCTGGGTGATGTCGCGCAGAAATCCGCGGCGAGCGTGGCCAGCGAGCAGAACAACCTGCTGGAGCTGTCCAACATCTGCTTCATGGGCACCAACGTGGTCAGCGGCACCGCGCGCGCCGTGGTGGTCGCCACGGGCCCACGCACCTACTTCGGCTCGCTGGCCAAGGCCATCGTCGGCTCGCGCACGCAAACTGCCTTCGACCGGGGTGTCAACAGTGTCAGCTGGCTGCTGATCCGCTTCATGCTGGTGATGGTGCCGGTGGTGTTGCTGATCAACGGCTTCACCAAGGGTGACTGGAGCGAAGCCTTCATGTTTGCCCTGGCCGTGGCGGTCGGCCTGACCCCGGAAATGCTGCCGATGATCGTCAGTGCCAACCTGGCCAAGGGTGCGGTGGCGATGGCCAAGCGCAAAGTGGTGGTCAAGCGCCTCAATGCGATCCAGAACTTCGGTTCCATGGACGTGCTGTGCACCGACAAGACCGGGACCCTGACCCAGGACAAAATCATCCTCGAGCATCACCTCGACAGCGCCGGCCAGCGCGACGACGCGGTGCTGGAACTGGCCTGGCTCAACAGTCACCACCAAAGCGGCATGAAAAACCTGATGGACCAGGCGGTGGTGCAGTTCGCCCGACAAAATCCACATTTCAAGCAGCCCTTGGCCTACGGCAAGATCGATGAATTGCCGTTCGACTTCATTCGCCGGCGCCTGTCGATCATCGTCGAAGACCAGCGCGCTGATCACCTGCTGGTGTGCAAGGGTGCAGTCGAGGAAATGCTCGCCATCAGCAGCTACCTGCACGAGGACGGCGTAGACGTGCCTCTCGATGACTCGCGACGTCAAGCCTTGCTGCGCCTGGCCAACCAATACAACGAAGAGGGCTTCCGGGTGCTGGTGCTGGCAACCCGGCACATCCCCAAGGCCCGGAGCAAAGCCCAGTACGCCACCGGCGATGAGCGTGACCTGGTGATTCGCGGCTTCCTGACCTTCCTCGATCCGCCCAAGGAAACTGCCGGCCCGGCGATTGCCGCGCTGCGGGACATGGGCGTGACCATCAAGGTGCTGACCGGCGACAACCCCGTGGTGACCTGCAAGATCTGCCGTGAAGTCGGCCTGGAACCCGGCACCCCGCTGCTCGGCCAGGACATCGAGCCGATGGACGATGCGACCCTGCAACAACAGGTCGAGACGCGCACGGTGTTTGCCAAGCTGACCCCGCTGCAGAAATCCCGGGTGCTCAAGGCGCTGCAAGCCAACGGCCACACCGTCGGCTTCCTCGGCGACGGGATCAACGACGCCCCGGCCCTGCGCGATGCCGACGTCGGCATCTCGGTGGACAGCGGCACCGACATTGCCAAGGAATCCGCGGACATCATCCTCCTGGAAAAAAGCCTGATGGTGCTCGAGGAAGGTGTGCTCAAGGGCCGCGAGACCTTCGGTAATATCATGAAGTACCTGAACATGACCGCCAGCTCGAACTTCGGCAATGTGTTCTCGGTGCTGGTGGCCAGTGCGTTCATTCCCTTCCTGCCGATGCTGGCGATCCACCTGCTGCTGCAGAACCTGATGTACGACATCTCCCAACTGGCCCTGCCGTGGGACAAGATGGACAAGGAGTACCTGAGCAAACCGCGCAAATGGGATGCGCAGAACATCGGGCGGTTCATGCTGTGGATCGGGCCGACCTCGTCGATCTTCGACATCACCACCTTCGCCCTGATGTGGTACGTGTTCGCGGCCAATAGCGTGGAAATGCAGAGCCTGTTCCAGTCCGGCTGGTTCATCGAAGGGCTGCTGTCCCAGACCCTGGTGGTGCACATGCTGCGCACCCGCAAGATCCCGTTCTTCCAGAGCACCGCGGCGCTGCCGGTGATCCTGATGACCGGCCTGGTCATGGTGCTGGGCATCTACATTCCGTTCTCGCCATTGGGCAACCTGGTGGGCCTGACTCCGCTGCCGTGGTCCTACTTCCCGTGGCTGGTGGGCACCCTGCTCAGCTACTGTGTGGTCGCCCAGGTGATGAAGACGCTCTATATCCGCCGCTTCAAGCAATGGTTCTGAGGGCCTGAGACACACTATTTTGCTGTACATCCATACAGATAAAGATTGATCCAGACCGCTGCACCGCGCATGCTGTGCAGCTTGTTACCTGAAGACTGATGGTCGATATGCGTCTGTATCTGTGTGAAAAACCTTCCCAGGCCAAAGACATTGCCGCGGTGCTCGGCGCCAGCCGGCGTGGCGATGGCTGCTGGCTGGGGACGGGGATCACCGTCACCTGGTGCATCGGCCACCTGCTGGAAACCGCGCCACCGGATGCCTACGACGCCCGCTATAAACGTTGGGTGCTGGCCGACCTGCCGATCATTCCCGAGAAGTGGAAGATGCTGGTCAAGCCCAAGACCGCCAGTCAGTTCAAGGCAGTCAAGCGGCTGCTGGGCGAGGCTCAGGAATTGGTGATCGCCACCGACGCCGACCGTGAGGGGGAAATGATTGCCCGCGAACTGGTGGAGCACTGTCGCTATCGCGGACCGATCCAGCGGCTGTGGTTGTCGGCGCTCGACGATGCCTCGATCCGCAAGGCCCTGGCGGCCCTCAAGCCGGGCGCGGAAACCTTCAGCCTGTATCACTCGGCACTGGGCCGCTCGCGGGCCGACTGGTTGATCGGCATGAACATGAGCCGGCTGTTCACCCTGCTCGGGCGCCAGGCCGGTTACCAGGGCGTACTGCCGGTGGGTCGGGTGCAAACCCCGACCCTGCGCCTGGTGGTGGATCGCGACCGCAGCATCGCCGACTTCGTGCCGGTGCCCTATTGGGCGATCGACGTGCAGTTGCTGCATGACGGTACGCCGTTTACCGCCCAATGGCGGGCGCCGTCGGAGCTGTGCGATGAACAGGACCGCTGCCTCAACCAGGCACTGGCCCAACAAGCGGCGCACGCCATGCGCACTGCCGCCAGTGCGCGCCTGGTCAAGCTGCGCACCGAACGGGTGCGGGAAGTCGCGCCACTGCCTTTCGACCTTGGCACCCTGCAGGAAATCTGCTCGAAAAAACTCGGCCTGGGGGCCCAGGAAACCCTCGACGTGGCCCAGGCGCTGTACGAAACCCATAAAGTCATCACCTACCCGCGCAGCGACTGCGGCTACCTGCCCGTGAGCCAGCATGGCGAAGCACCGGCGATCCTGCAGGCCCTGGGCCGCGCGGACCCAAGCCTGGCGCCGTTGCTCCAGCACCTGGAGCCGCAACGCCGCTCCCGGGCCTGGAACGATGCCAAGGTCAGCGCCCACCACGGCATCATCCCCACCGCCGCCGCCCACAACTTCGAGCGCCTGAGCGGCAAGCACCGGGCGGTCTACAGCCTGATTCGCGCGCGCTACCTGGCGCAATTCCTGGCCAACCATGAGTACGACCGCACCCAGGCCGACTTCGACTGTGCCGGCCAGGCACTGCGCGCGGTGGGCAAGCAGGTGGTGGAACCAGGCTGGAAACGCGCCATGCCCGAGGCCCTGGCAGCGGCCAGGGGACGCGAAGCCGCCGCCCCGCAAAACCTGCCGCCCCTGACCCAGGGCAGCGACTATCCGGTTGCCGACGTCACCCTCAAGGACCTCTGGACCCAGCCACCCAAGCCCTTTACCGAGGGCGACCTGATCAAGGCCATGAAAAACGTGGCCAAGCTGGTGCAGGACCCGCTGCTCAAGCAAAAGCTCAAGGACACCACCGGCATCGGCACCGAAGCCACCCGCGCGGGGATCATCCAGGGGCTGCTGGACCGTGGTTACCTGGTCAAGCACGGCAAGGCACTGGCGGCCACACCCGCGGCCTTCAGCCTGATCGACGCCGTCCCCCGGGCCATCGCCGATCCCGGCACTACGGCCATCTGGGAACAAGCCCTGGACATGGTGCAGAGCGGTGAGATGAGCCTGGAAGAATTTGTCGCCAAGCAGGCCGCCTGGATGAGCAAGCAAGTAGGCCGCTGCACCGGCCTGCGCCTGACCATCAGCGGCCCGGCAAGCCCGGCCGGCAAAGGCGCGACACCCTGGAAAGGCAAACGCAAGAGCCCCTCGCGCAAAACCGCAACGACCGGCAAACGCAAAGCCAAGCCCAAGGCCTGAGGCAACTGTCGAATGTGTAGGCGCGAGCTTACTCCAGGCGGCGCTCCGACGATGGCGGTGGGTCAGGCACCATTGATGTTGAATGGACCGGCCCCTTCGCGGGCAAGCCCGCTCCCACAGTGTATTTGCCTGCCCGCAGATCTCGCGTACACCCAGCACATTTGTGGGAGCGAGCCTGCTCCGGGCGGCGTTCCGACGATAGCAGTATGTCAGGCGCCATTGATGTGGAGTGTGCAGGCCCCATCGCTAGCAGACGGAGCGCCGCCCGGCTCTCTCCCACAATGACATCCCACAGAATAAATCCAGCCAGGAAAAGCAGGCCGGCCGGTAGGCCGCCTCGCCCGCCCTTACCACTCAGGCCGACTGTCAGGTCGCCGTGCTCTGGCTCTTGATCTTGATCCACCGCCCCATCGGCAGGCTGAGCGTAGGTATGCATCCGGGGATTGGCGCAACGCGCCGTTCGACGCAGTCGAACCATCGCCAGGAGGTGCAGCGCAGCAAACCGGAGGGCGATGCCCCCGGA
>Ga0213827_1001067_pt1 | contig 16869 bp, 16 predicted proteins | sample MC6MC0898MG_FD_180669 | JGI IMG/M metagenome (GOLD analysis project Ga0213827, IMG submission 180669) | Enriched soil aggregate microbial communities from Iowa State University, Ames, United States - MC6-MC0898-MG | ecosystem: Environmental > Terrestrial > Soil > Unclassified | place: USA: Iowa...
GCAGCAGCTCGGTCAGGTCGCCGCCGTCGTCGAGGATCATGTTGGCGTCCCATGGCTGGCCATCCTTGAGGATGGTCTGCTCCAGGCACCACTCGTACTCTTCCTCGGTTTCACCTTTCCAGGCGAACACAGGAATGCCGGCGGCGGCGATGGAGGCAGCGGCCTGGTCCTGGGTGGAGAAGATGTTGCAGGACGACCAGCGCACTTCGGCACCCAGGGCAACCAGGGTTTCGATCAGCACGGCAGTCTGAATGGTCATGTGGATGCAGCCCAGGATTTTCGCACCCTTGAGCGGCTGCTCAGTCAGGTACTTGCGACGCAGGCCCATCAGGGCAGGCATTTCCGATTCGGCGATGATGGTTTCGCGACGGCCCCAGGCAGCCAGGGAGATGTCGGCGACTTTGAAATCGTTAAAACCTGCAGGCGTGTTTACAGCGCTCATGAGAGCCTCCATTCGTAGTGTGCGAATGGGCGCCGTTGTGCGTTTAAGCGTCCGCGGGAGCGGACAACGCCCCATCCGAGCCTGACAGGGTGACCCTGCTGCAGCGCCCCTCGGGTGGGTGGCGGGCATGGTGCCGCTGTGGGCAGCCATGTGAAACGGCAGCGATTATAGCCTCGGCTGTGTGACACACCCAAGGCTTTCTGTCGATTAATCGCGACGATAGTCGATGTTCAATGGAGCGCCGGTGGCCGCTCTGCCATCATTACTGCACGTTACCCAAGCAGGTCAGGAGTACAGATGAACTTTCACACCCGCAAATGGGTAAAACCCGAAGACCTCAACCCCAACGGCACGCTGTTCGGTGGCAGCCTGTTGCGCTGGATCGACGAAGAGGCGGCAATCTACGCCATCGTCCAGCTCGGCAACCAGCGCGTGGTGACCAAGTACATGTCGGAGATCAACTTCGTCAGTGCTTCGCGCCAGGGCGACATCATCGAACTGGGCATCACTGCCACCGAATTCGGCCGCACCTCGATCACCCTCAAGTGCGAAGTGCGCAACAAGATCACCCGCAAGAGCATCCTGACGGTCGACAAGATGGTCTTCGTCAATCTGGGTGAAGATGGCCAGCCGGCGGCTCACGGGCGGACCGAGATCAAGTACGTTCAGGATCAGTTCCCGGACAGCGCGGTTGAGTGAAAAACCAAGGGGCCGCAATGCGGCCCCTTGGTTTTCAGCGTTGAGTTTCAGGGTTGTGCGCTGACCTTGCGCACCACACGCCCGACGCTCAGCCCCTGCACCAGGATCGATGACAACACCACGATGTAGGTGATCGACAGCAGCAGGTCACGCTCTTCGCCCAGCGGCAGCGACAGTGCCAGCGCTACCGATACGCCCCCGCGCAAGCCACCCCAGGTCAGTACCCGGATGGTGCCTTTGGGTACGCTCCGCCAGCGGCGCAGCAGCAGGATCGCCGGCGCCACGGTCAGCAGCCGCGACAGCAGTACCGCCAGCGCCAGCACACTGCCCGCCGCCAGGTGCAGCCAGTTGAACGGCAGCAGCAACAGCTCCAGGCCGATCAAGGCGAACAGCAAGGCATTGAGCATGTCGTCGATCAACTCCCAGAAACCGTCCATGTAGCGACGGGTCATGTCGTTCATCGCCAGGTTGCGCCCCAGGTTACCGATGATCAGGCCAGCCACCACCATCGCGATCGGCGCCGAAACATGCAGCTCGTAGCACATCGCCGAGCCGCCAATCACCAGCGCCAGGGTCAGCATCACTTCGACCTGGTACTGCTCGACGCTTTTGATCATGCGGTAGGTGGCATAGCCGATGAGGCCGCCGAACACCACACCGCCGATGGCTTCGCGGGCGAACAGGATCGCCGTATCAGTGAGGCTTGGCGTTTCGCCCAGTTGAATGATGCCCAGCAGCACGGTGAACACCACCACTGCGGTGCCGTCGTTGAACAGCGATTCGCCGACGATAGTGGTCTTCAGCGGTTTCGAGGCATTGGCGGTACGCAGCGCGCCCAGCACGGCGATCGGGTCGGTGGGTGAGATCAGTGCACCGAACAGCAGGCAATAGATCAGCGGCACGTGCCAGCCGAACATCGCGAACACCCAGTGCGACAGGTAGCCGATCACTACGGTGGCGATCAGCACCCCAATGGTCGCCAGCAAACCGATCGGCCAGCGGTAGCTGCGCAGGTCGGTGAGGTTGACGTGCAGTGCGCCGGCGAACAGCAGGAATGCCAGCATCCAGTGCATCAGCAGGTCATTGAAATCGATCTGGTTCATCAGACCTTCGACGCGTTCTTCCAGGCCAGGGAAGCCAATCAGGCTCAGCCCCTGCAGTAACAAGGAGAACAGCAACGCCGTGACCATCACGCCGATGGCGGGCGGCAGGCCAATGAAGCGGTAGTTAACGTAGGTGAGGAGGGTGGTCAGGCAGATAAACGCGGCAACTAATTCAAGCATCCCAAGTCCTGTAAAAATGGCTTCCAAGTCGTAACCCCGAATAGCTCGGGCAGTTCTTTGATGACCTGGCGAGGGGGGCGGGACACACCTTTGACCGAATTGCCTGGATTCGTTCCATGTCTGATCAAGGGCCGCTGCGCGCCCCATCGCTGGCAAGCCAGCTCCCACAAGGTCATGCAGCGCTGCCACCCTGTGGGAACCGGCTTGCCGGCGATGGGGTGCGCAGCACCCACTCCAAGGCTATATATTCACAGCCTGATAACGTCACAAGGACCTGAAGGCGTGTTGGCAACTTCCCTGGTATTGGTCGCCGCCTTGCTGCACGCGGCCTGGAACACCTTGATCAAGTTCAGTGGCGAGCGCCTGCTGGTGATCGCCAGCATGGACTCGGTAGCGCTGGCTTTTGCCGTGCTTGCCGTTGCCTTTGTCGACCTGCCGCCTGCAGAGATCTGGCCTTGGCTGATCGCCTCGGCACTGGCGGAGCAGTTGTACCGCTACCTGTTGATCCAGGCTTATCGGGTCGGCGACCTGGGGCTGGTCTATCCTCTGATGCGCGGCCTGTCGCCGCTGGTGGTGCTGGGGCTGACCCTGGCGTTCGCCGGCGAATCGCTCAGCCAGCAGCAGATCATTGGCATCCTGCTGATCCCTTGTGGCATGGCTTGCTTGTTGTTGCAGGGCGGTGGCGGTGATCGGTTGCCCTGGTCGATGCTGCCGGTGGTGGCGCTGATTGGCCTGTGTATCGGCTGCTACACCTGGTTCGACGGGCAGGCTGTGCGGCTATGGGGCAAGCCCTGGGACTACTTGGTGTGGCTTACCCTGCTCAGCGCCTGGCCCTTCCCGCTACTGGCCGCAGTGGCGCGGCGGGCGCCGTTCGTGCTGTTCTGGCGCACGCAGTGGCGTTTGGGGTTGGCCGTGGGGTTTTGCGTGTTGTTCAGCTATGCGCTGGTGCTGTGGGCCATGCACCTGGGCTCGGTTGCCGAGGCCGCCGCCCTGCGTGAGCTGAGTGTGATCCTGGTGGTGTTGCTGGGCATGCGCTACCTCAAAGAACCTTTTGGCGGGCCAAGACTCCTAGCTTGCGGGCTGGTACTGGCAGGCATGCTGGTGATGAAGCTCTAACCTCACGATTGAAAGGAGTCCTGTCCAATGACCGTTGCCTTGTGGTGCATCCTGATTGCGCTGGTACTGCCGCCGCTTTGTGCATTGATCGCCAAGGTGAGCAGTGGCCGTTTTGGCCTGAAGGACAATCACGATCCGCGTGCCTTCCTCGATACGCTTTCGGGCTTGCCGCGGCGTGCCCATGCCGCGCAGCAGAACAGTTATGAGGCGTTTCCGGCGTTTGCGGCGGCGGTACTGGTGGCGGATATCGTCGGCAATGCCGAACAGGTGACGCAGGATGTGCTGGGGGTGATGTACATCACCAGTCGGCTGCTTTACATCATCTGCTACCTGGCGGATTGGGCGGCGTTGCGCTCGCTGGTGTGGTTTGCCGGGCTGGCGTTGATTGTGTCGTTCTTCGTGGTTTCGGCTTGAGACCGAGTCGTTCTTTTCGCGGGTAAACCCGCTCCCACAGGGGTTAGGTCAACCCTGTGGGAGCGGGCTTGCCCGCGAAAAGGTCAGCGAAAAATCAGAGCACTTTTGGCACTTCGGGCAGTGGTTTGCCTTTAGGCCACAGCATCCAGATCTGCCCCTGCTGCTTCATGTTGCCCGCCAGTTCCCCGGCCTCAGGCCCGGTGCCCCAGAACAGGTCCGCACGTACCTCGCCGGTAATCGCACCGCCCGTGTCCTGGGCGCCAACCGGCCGCACCACTGGCGTGCCGTCCGGGCGCGTGGTCGATAACCACAGCAAGCTGCCCAATGGGATCACCTTGCGGTCGATGGCCACGCTGTAGCCCGCGGTAAGCGGCACATTCAGCGAACCGCGCGGGCCTTCGTTGCTGTCGGGGCGGGTGCTGAAGAACACATAGCTGGGGTTACTGGCCAGCAGTTCCGGTACCCGCTGCGGATTGGCCTGGGCCCAGGCGTGGATGGCGCCCATGGTCACGTCTTCCTTTTTCAGCTGGCCTTGCTCGATCAGCCAGCGACCAATCGGCCGGTAGGGGTGGCCGTTCTGGTCGGCGTAGCCCAGGCGCAACTGCCGGCCATTTTCCAGCTCGACGCGGCCCGAGCCCTGGATCTGCAGGAACTGCAGGTCCATGGGGTCGGTCAGCCATGCCAGCACTGGCGCCTTTACGCCATCGCGGTAGATCACTTCAGCAGTGTCGTAGGGCTTGAGGACGCGGCCGTCGAGGCGACCGCGCAGGCGCTTGCCTTTGAGCTCGGGGTAAACGCTGGCGAGGTCGACCACGATCATGTCTTCCGGGATGCCGTACACCGGCACCTGTGCCGCTTCAGTGCGCTTCAGGCTGCCGGGGTAGACCGGTTCGTAGTAGCCGGTGATCAAACCAGTGGCGTTATTCTCGGCCGAGCGCAGGCCGTAGACCTGCAGCTGCTGTTGCAGGAAGGCGCGCACTTGGGTCGCGTCCAGCGCAACCGGCAGCGCCGCTTCGCAGGTCGCGGCCCACACCGGGTCGCGCTTGAGTTTTTCGCACCCAACGCGCCAGGCGTCGAAGCCCGCCAGCAAGTCGCTGTCGCTGACGCTGGGCAAATCAGTCCAGGCCGCAGGGGCATAGGTGGCGATGGCGTGAGGTTCGGGCTTGGCGTTTTCGCCGCCGTTGCAGCCGGCCAGCAAGGCCAGGGCTGGCAGCGCCCAGGCGAGATGGCGCAGAGCAGATTTCATGGTTGAATCCTTGGGGGGCAACAGATGAAAGCTGCCCGTAGTGTTCGTAAGGGTATTGGTCTTTGTCGAACAGGCGAGGATACTGTGGGCCCTTTGGGCTGCCAATGTGACCGTGATGTTCAAATGTTTCACCGCCGTGCTGTTGATCAGCTTGTCCCTGGTGGCCTGCGACCGTGTCGATCCTAACTCACCCTTGGGGCAGCGCAAGGCGATCTTCAAACAGATGCTCAAGACCAGCGAGGACATGGGCGGCATGCTGCGTGGGCGGTTGCCGTTCGATGGGGCGAAGTTTTCGGAGGGTGCGGTGAAGCTCGATACCCTGGCTCATGCGCCCTGGCAGCACTTCCCGCAGGTGAAAGATGACGGTGAAAGCAGTGCACGGCCAGAGGTTTGGGAGCGTCAGGCGCGTTTCCACGACTTGGCCCTGGCGCTGGAAGGCGTGACGGGTGAATTGCTGGCGGTGACCCGCAAGCAGCCGCTGGAGGCGGCGATGCTCAAGGTGCCGATGGATAAGGTTGAGGCAGCCTGCAAAGCCTGCCACACGGAGTTTCGTAACCACTGACGCGCCAGCCAGTGGTCGGCGGGCCACTGGCTGCAGTGCGTAACTGATGCCTCAGGTCATTTGCTCAGTTCGGCTTTGGCGGCTTCAAGCTCCGCTTTGGATTCGGCCAACTTCGTTTGGCGCTTGGCGATCTTGCCCGTATCGCCTTTTGCCTGCGCCTGCTTCAAGTCGGCTTCGCGCTCTTTGACTTCCGATTCGGCCTTGCGCACTTTCTGTTCGCGCTCTTCCTTCAGGCCAGCATCGGTGCAGTGCTCGGTGTTTTCCTGCAGCGCCTTTTCAAGGCCGCGGATTTCACCCGCGTTATTGTGTGCCTTGGCGTATTCAAGCTGGTTTTCGATGGCGCTGCGTTTGGCGGCGCATCCCGTCAAACCTGGGGTTGGCTGAGCAGCTTGTGCAGCGAAAGTGCTCATGCCGAATACGGCCAGCATGACTACGGAAGAAACAAGTTTCATAGGAGCCTCCTTGTAGGGGCATATGGCAGTAACCGCTGCGATAGTGCCCCTTCCCTACAACTGCGTGAACCCTTCGGTGGGTAACTTCAGAAAAGTCCTACAAGCCAAGTTGAGTAGCAACTCGCTGTCAACGCTCCAGGTCGTCTACCGCTTCCTGCAATTCTTTTTTCGCCTCGGCAAGTTTGTCTTTGCGCTTGTTGATGCGCTCCGGGTCGCCTTTCTTCATCGCCTTGTCCAGGTCTTTGGTGCGCTGGTTGACCTCGTGGCGTGCCTCGAGAACCTTCTGTTCACGCTCTTTGCGCAAGCCGGCGTCAGTGCAGTTTGCATCCATTTCGCCCAGGGCCTTTTCCAGCCCAGCTTGCTGCTCGCTATTGTTGTGAGCCTTGGCCTGTTCGATCTGTTCGCTGATCGCCTGGCGCTTGGCAGCGCACCCGGTAAGGCCAGGTTGATCTTCGGCGGCCTGAACGGCTTGAGCCCCAAAAGTAAGCGATGCCAGCAGGAAAACAGTAGAAATATGCTTCATGAAAAGCCTCCTAAACGGGGCGGGGCAGCAAAAAGTGGGGAAATCCTGCCTTGGTTTTGCCGATTTATAAACCCTTGGTCGGTTTTTCGCGCTGACATTCAGCAATATCCGAGGCTGGCTCCACCCAGAATCTATTGCGAGCCGACGCCGTCTGGCCCCGGGAAACCATCGACGCCAATGCTGCCCAGCAGCGTCGCCATGCGTTGCACCTCAGCATTGGCGAAAAAGCTCGCAAGTTGTTGGGCGCGTGTCGCGCCGATGCCGGGCAAGTTTTGCCAGCCACTGGCGGATCGGCTGGCAAGTGTCAGCCAGTTTTCATCCCGTGGCACGTGAGCGGGGGCAGGTACACCAAGCCCCCTCAGCCATTGAGCGAATGGTCGGCTGCGGCCCATGTCGAAACTGCGGCGCAGCTGCGTGGCGCTTATCTCACTGATGCCGGGTACTGCTTCCAGCTGCGGTGCATCCAGCGCCAACCAGTCGGTTAGCGAGGTAACCAGCCCGGCATCGACCAGCCGCCGCCAGGTCCCAGGGCCGGTGTTCGGCATGGCCAGGCCCTGCTTGCCGCCCAGCCAGACCAGGCGGGCGATGAATTGTTCTGCACAGCCGTCGCTGGGTTGCCAGCAGGAGTGAGCGCCGTATCGCTCAGCCTCGGGAACTGGCAGTGGCTGGCGCTCGACGGCGCGGTGCACTACCTGGTCCAGGCGTGGGATGGTCAAACCGGCCAGGCTGATTGCGACCTGGTCGCCCGGGCGAATGTCGAGCGCCTGCCAGCGGGCCAGTGAACCAAGGCTGACCTGGCTAATCCGACGGTCGTCCAGGGTGACCGGCTGCAGCTTGAGCAGCGGCGTGACCCTTCCCGTGCGGCCGATGACAAAACGTACATCGCGCACCTGGGCCAGTGCTTGGGCAAACGGGTACTTCCAGGCGGCAATCCAATAGGGCGCGTTGGCCTGCCAGCGTTCAGCGGCAGGGCGGCTGTCCTGGCGCAGTATCACGCCATCGGTAGCGAAGGGCAGCGCTGTGCGGTACCAGTGCTGGCGCCAGTGCGCGGCCTCATCCGCGCGGGTAATGGCGGTGCTGTAGCGCTGGCTGTCGGGGAAGCCCAAGGCGGCCAGCTGCGCCAGGCGCTCGGCTTGATTGTCGGGCCCATGCGGCCAGTCCCAGACAAACAGCCCGATGCCGGCGCCCTGATCACGGCCCAGCTGCTTGCGCGCCAGCAGCCCGGCCACGCTGCCACGGGCGTTGGCGCTGCCTGCCTGGGCTTGCACATGCCCAGGCAGGCGCAGGTACAGCTCACCTTGCAGCACCAGGTCCAACGGGTGCGGGAGTTGCCGGTTGATACCGTCCAGCACCCGGATATGGCGGCTCCAGTCATGCCCGTGGATGCCATCACCACGGCTGAGCAACCGCACCAACTGGCCTTGCCGATAGATCAGCGTGACGGCAACGCCATCGACCTTTGGCTGCAGCCACACGCCTTTTTTGCCGGCCAACCAGCGAGCGGCGGCCTGGGCGTCGGGCAGTTTTTCGACCCCGGTGTGCGCAATGGGGTGGGCAACGGGGCCGCGTGCACTGGCCAGCGAGTCCAGTTCGCCTTCGAGTGCGAAGCAGCTTTGCAGCAATTGCAGGCGCTGGCGGCTCTGGTCGTAAAGTTCATCAGGGACCAGCGACTCGCCCAGGCGATGGTAGTGATCATCCCATTGGCCAACCGTGTCGCGCAGCTGGCTGACCTCCGCGCTGGCCCGTTGCGGTGCCCAGGCGGGGCATTCAGAGGCCTGGCTGGCGGGTACCAGAAACAGCATCAGCATGAGCAGCATGAAAGGCATGGCCAGCATCCTTGCGTGGCGAGGTGGAAGCCTCAGCCTAGGCAAATGGGCCTGTCGGTGCGCTGTGCAGTTGTCAGCCGATATGTCACAAAAAAGCCCCTGCCGATCACTCGGCAGGGGCTTTCGTCTAGCGCTGTAAGAAACTTACAGGCCGGCAGCGTCACGCAGCGACTGGGCGCGATCGGTACGCTCCCAGGTGAAGGTGGTGAAGGTGTCGTCGCCGACAGTCTTCTGCTGCGGGGTGCGGCCGAAGTGACCGTAGGCAGCGGTTTCCTGATACATCGGGTGCAGCAGGTCGAGCATCTTGGTGATGGCGTACGGACGCAGGTCGAAGCACTCGCGCACCAGCTGGATGATCTTGTCGTCGGAGACCTTGCCGGTGCCGAAGGTGTTGATCGAGATGGAGGTCGGCTGAGCGACGCCAATGGCGTAGGAGACCTGGATCTCGCAACGCTCGGCCAGGCCTGCGGCAACGATGTTCTTGGCTACGTAGCGGCCAGCGTAGGCAGCGGAACGGTCGACCTTGGACGGGTCCTTGCCGGAGAACGCGCCACCACCGTGACGGGCCATGCCGCCGTAGGAGTCGACGATGATCTTGCGGCCGGTCAGGCCACAGTCACCCACCGGGCCACCGATGATGAAGTTGCCGGTTGGGTTGATGTGGTACTGGGTGCCCTTGTGCAGCAGTTCGGCCGGCAGGGTGTGCTTGACGATCAGCTCCATCACCGCTTCCTGCAGGTCTTTTTGCGAGACTTCAGGGTTGTGCTGGGTCGACAGAACGATGGCGTCGATACCAACGACTTTACCGTTCTCGTAGCGGCAGGTGACCTGCGACTTGGCGTCCGGGCGCAGCCACGGCAGCAAGCCGGACTTGCGCGCTTCGGCCTGGCGCTCGACCAGGCGGTGCGAGAAGCAGATCGGCGCTGGCATCAGCACGTCGGTTTCGTTGCTGGCGTAGCCGAACATCAGGCCCTGGTCGCCAGCGCCCTGGTCTTCCGGCTTGGAGCGGTCGACACCCTGGGCGATGTCCACCGACTGCTTGCCGATGATGTTCATCACGGCGCAGGTGGCGCCGTCGAAGCCGACGTCGGAGCTGTTGTAGCCGATGTCGATGATGACTTTACGTACCAGCTCTTCCAGGTCGACCCAGGCCGAGGTGGTGACTTCGCCGGCGATGATGGCGACACCGGTCTTGACCAGGGTTTCACACGCCACGCGGGCGTACTTGTCCTGGGTGATGATGGCATCCAGGACCGCATCCGAAATCTGGTCGGCGATCTTGTCCGGATGCCCTTCGGACACGGACTCGGAGGTGAAAAGGGAGTATTCGCTCATCTCGACGGGTTCCTAAAATTTACCGATGGTGTGTGTCGCCAGCCGTCCGCTGAAAATGGCGGACCTGGATCTGGAAACCGTTACGCAAGCCCACATAGAGGCTGTCCCCCGGGGCCAGCCCGGCAGCGTTGGCCCAACGGGCCAGGTCGTCCTGCTCGAAACCAAGCCAGAGGTCGCCGCAGGCTTCCCGCGCCCAACTCTGGTCATGGCTGCACAGTTCGGTGACCAGCAGGCTACCGCCTGCCTTCACCCGTTTGGCCAGCTGGCGCAGGGCCAGGGCCGGGTCGCTGAAATGGTGCAGGACCATGTTCAGCACTACGCAGTCGGCTTCCACATCCGTTGCACCCAGTGCATCGGCCAACTGCAGGTTTACATTACTTAGTTGATCGCGTTCACAGACCTGGCGCGCCAGCTCGAGCATCGTCGGGCTGTTGTCCATGGCCGTGACGGCGGCAAAGCGCCGGGCCAGGTCAGGCAGGAAACCGCCGTCGCCGGGGCCGACTTCCAGCGCGCTGGCGCTGGGCTCGAAATTCAGCGTGTCGAGCAACGCCAGCAGGCTTTCGCGGTATTGCGGCAGGCCGGCAATCAGGTCCTGCTGGGCGCGGAACTTCTCCTCCACGCGCAGGAAAAAGTCCTGGCTGGTGGCCGCGCGGCGCTGCTGAACCTGGGCGATGCGGGCCTGTACATCTTGCGGCAGCGTCAGGTCGTCGACCTCTTCGAGCAGCGCGGTGTGCAGGCGCCCGCCCAGGCGGTGGCTGTCGGGGAGGGCGCGGCGGTAGAAGATCGCATTGCCTTCGCGGCGTGTGGCCACCAGCTCGGCCTGGGCCAGCACCTTCAGGTGGTGGCTCATGCCGGATTGGCCGATGTCGAAAATCTGCGCCAGCTCCAGCACGCCGAACGAGTCACTGGCCAGGGCGCGCAAGACATTCAGGCGCAACTCGTCGCCACTGGCTTTGCACAGGGCGGCCAGTGTGTCGCTTTGCTGAGGGATCGGTTGCGCACGGAGGTTCATGACGCGGCAGTCTAGACAGGCATCGTTGCCCTAGCAAGACCAATATCAAAAAGTTTTGATATTGACTGATGGGCGGATGACTTGGACGGTTTTTCCGCCGCATTAACAGCCAATCACAGGAAAAACGCCCAAGTGTGACCATCCGACATTGCCCCCAGCCCCCCAGTGGGGGAAAATGGTCGCCTTTTTCGTTACACCACCTATTCAAGCCCCAGGAGATAAGCGATGCCCAGCCGTCGTGAACGTGCCAACGCCATTCGTGCACTCAGCATGGATGCCGTGCAAAAGGCCAACAGCGGCCACCCAGGTGCCCCTATGGGCATGGCGGATATCGCCGAAGTGCTTTGGCGCGACTATCTGAAGCACAACCCGAGCAACCCGAGCTTCGCCGACCGCGACCGCTTCGTGCTGTCCAACGGCCACGGTTCGATGCTGATCTACTCGCTGCTGCACCTGACCGGCTACGACGTCACCATCGACGACCTCAAGTCGTTCCGCCAGCTGCACAGCCGTACCCCGGGCCACCCTGAGTTCGGCTACACCCCAGGCGTCGAGACCACCACCGGTCCGCTGGGCCAAGGCCTGGCCAACGCCGTGGGCTTTGCCCTGGCTGAAAAAGTACTGGGCGCCCAGTTCAACCGTGAAGGCCACAACATCGTCGATCACAACACTTATGTGTTCCTCGGCGACGGCTGCATGATGGAAGGCATCTCCCACGAAGTCGCCTCGCTGGCCGGCACCCTGGGCCTGAACAAGCTGGTTGCCTTCTATGACGACAACGGCATCTCCATCGACGGTGAAGTAGAAGGCTGGTTCACCGACGACACGCCGAAGCGCTTCGAGTCCTACAACTGGCTGGTGATCCGCAACGTCAACGGCCACGACGCTGACGAGATCCGTACCGCCATCGAGACCGCTCGCAAAAGCGACCGTCCGACCCTGATCTGCTGCAAGACCATCATCGGTTTCGGTTCGCCGAACAAGCAGGGCAAGGAAGACTGCCACGGTGCTCCGCTGGGCAACGACGAAATCGCCCTGGCCCGTAAAGAGCTGAACTGGAACCACGGCCCGTTCGAAGTGCCTGCCGACATCTATGCCGAGTGGGATGCCAAAGAAGCAGGTGCCAAGGCCGAAGCCGCGTGGAACACGCGTTTCGACGCCTACGCCGCTGCCTTCCCGGAGCTTGCCGGTGAACTCAAGCGCCGCCTGAGCGGCGAGCTGCCGGCGGACTTCGCCGAAAAAGCTGCTGCCTACATCGCTGAAGTCGCTGCCAAAGGCGAAACCATCGCCAGCCGCAAGGCCAGCCAGAACACCCTGAACGCCTTCGGCCCGCTGCTGCCGGAACTGCTCGGCGGCTCGGCGGACCTCGCCGGCTCCAACCTGACCCTGTGGAAAGGTTGCAAGGGCGTAAGCCATGAAGATGCCAATGGCAACTACATGTACTACGGCGTGCGCGAGTTCGGCATGACCGCCATCATGAACGGCGTCGCCCTGCACGGCGGCCTGGTGCCTTACGGCGCGACCTTCCTGATGTTCATGGAATACGCCCGCAACGCCGTGCGCATGTCTGCCCTGATGAAGCAGCGCGTGATCCACGTGTACACCCACGATTCCATCGGCCTGGGCGAAGACGGCCCGACTCACCAGCCAATCGAGCAACTGAGCAGCCTGCGCAGCACGCCGAACCTGGACACCTGGCGCCCAGCCGACGCCGTTGAATCGGCGGTGTCCTGGAAGCACGCCCTGGAGCGCAAGGACGGCCCATCGGCGCTGATCTTCTCGCGTCAGAACCTGCAGCACCAGGACCGCGACGCCCAGCAGATCGCCGACATCGCCCGTGGCGGTTATGTGCTGAAAGACTGCGCCGGCGAGCCTGAGCTGATCCTGATCGCCACCGGTTCCGAAGTGGGCCTGGCTGTTCAGGCGTTCGACAAACTGACCGAACAAGGCCGCAAGGTCCGCGTCGTGTCGATGCCGAGCACCAGCGTGTTCGACGCCCAGGACGCCGCTTACAAGCAGTCCGTGCTGCCGCTGGAAGTCGGTGCCCGTATCGCCATCGAAGCTGCTCACGCCGACTTCTGGTACAAGTACGTCGGCCTGGAAGGTCGTATCATCGGCATGACCACCTACGGTGAATCGGCTCCGGCCAGCGCACTGTTCGAGGAGTTCGGCTTCACCCTGGAAAACATCCTGGGTACCGCCGAAGAGCTGCTGGAAGACTGATACAGGCGTAAGGCGAGGGCTTCGCCCTCGTCTCGCGACACAAGGCCGCTCCCACAGGGTACTGCGCATGCGGCCTCTGTGGGAGCGGCCTTGCGTCGCGATGGGCCGCAACGCGGCCCCAATAGCCATCATGCGTTAGCGAGCCAACGAATGCCCCACCCGCGTCCCTACAAAGTTGCACTCAACGGTTACGGCCGCATCGGCCGCTGTGTCCTGCGCGCACTGTTCGAGCGTGGGGCAAAGGCTGGTTTCGAGATCGTTGCGCTGAACGACCTGGCCGATCAGGCCAGCGTGGAATATCTGACACGCTTCGACTCCACCCACGGCCGCTTCCCCGGCGAAGTGAGGGTCGACGGCGATTGTCTGCATATCAATGGTGACTGCGTGAAGGTCATGCGCAGCGCCACCCCCGAGGGCGTCGACTGGGCCGCCCTGGGTATCGACCTGGTGCTGGAGTGCTCCGGCGCCTATAACACCCGTGCCGACGGCCAGCGCTTCCTCGATGCCGGCGCGCCACGCGTGCTGTTCTCGCAGCCCATGGCCAGCGAGGCGGACGTGGATGCCACGGTGGTCTACGGCATCAACCAGGCGTGCCTGACCGGCGCCGAGCGTCTGGTGTCCAACGCATCCTGCACCACCAACTGCGGCGTACCGCTGTTGCGGGTGCTCGACCAGGCGTTCGGCATCGAATACGTGCAGATCACCACCATCCACTCGGCGATGAACGACCAGCCGGTGATCGACGCCTATCACCACGAAGACCTGCGCCGCACGCGCTCGGCCTTCCAGTCGGTGATCCCGGTGTCCACTGGTCTGGCGCGCGGCATCGAACGCCTGCTGCCGGAACTTGCCGGGCGAATCCAGGCCAAAGCGGTACGCGTACCGACCGTCAATGTCTCGTGCCTGGATATCACCCTGCAGACCGCCCGCGACACCAGCGCGGCCGAAGTCAACCGGGTGCTGCGCGAGGCGGCGCTGGACGGCCCGCTGAAAGGCTTGCTGGCCTACACCGAACTGCCCCATGCCAGCTGTGATTTCAACCATGACCCGCATTCGGCAATCGTCGATGCCAGCCAGACCCGCGTCTCAGGCCCTCGCCTGGTGAACCTGCTGGCTTGGTTCGACAACGAATGGGGTTTTGCCAACCGTATGCTCGACGTTGCCGAACATTATCTGCACGTCGTCCACCCAACCCGCACCAAACAGCCCTGAAGGACTGCATTCATGACCGTGTTGAAGATGACCGACCTCGACCTGCAAGGTAAACGCGTACTGATCCGCGAAGACCTCAACGTGCCTGTGAAGGACGGTGTGGTAACAAGCGACGCGCGTATCCTGGCAGCGCTGCCGACCATCAAGCTGGCCCTGGAGAAGGGCGCGGCGGTAATGGTCTGCTCGCACCTGGGCCGCCCGACCGAAGGTGAGTTCTCGGCCGAGAACAGCCTCAAGCCGGTTGCCGATTACCTGAGCAAGGCCCTGGGCCGCGACGTGCCGCTGGTCGCCGACTACCTCGACGGTGTCGAGGTCAAAGCCGGTGACCTGGTGCTGTTCGAGAACGTGCGCTTCAACAAAGGCGAGAAAAAGAACGCCGACGAGCTGGCGCAGAAGTACGCGGCCCTGTGCGACGTCTTCGTCATGGACGCGTTCGGCACTGCCCACCGTGCTGAAGGCTCCACCCACGGCGTGGCCAAGTTCGCCAAGGTCGCTGCCGCTGGCCCGCTGCTGGCCGCCGAGCTGGACGCACTGGGCAAGGCCCTGAAAGCCCCGGCCAAACCGATGGCTGCCATTGTTGCCGGCTCCAAGGTATCCACCAAGCTGGACGTGCTGAATAGCCTGAGCTCGGTGTGCGACCAGCTGATCGTCGGTGGCGGCATTGCCAACACCTTCCTGGCCGCTGCCGGCCACCCGGTGGGCAAGTCGCTGTACGAGCCTGACCTGGTCGAAACCGCCAAGGCCATCGCCGCCAAGGTCAGCGTGCCGCTGCCTGTCGACGTGGTGGTCGCCAAGGAATTCGCCGAAAGCGCCGAAGCCACCGTCAAGGCCATCGCCGACGTTGCCGCTGACGACATGATCCTGGACATCGGCCCACAGACCGCAGCCAACTTCGCCCAGCTGCTGCAGGCGTCGAAGACCATCCTGTGGAACGGCCCGGTCGGCGTGTTCGAGTTCGACCAGTTCGGCAACGGCACCAAGGTGCTGGCCAAGGCCATCGCCGAAAGCGCCGCGTTCTCCATCGCCGGTGGTGGTGACACCCTGGCCGCCATCGACAAATATGGCGTGAGCGCTCAAATCTCCTACATTTCTACCGGTGGCGGTGCATTCCTCGAGTTCGTCGAAGGCAAGGTACTGCCGGCCGTGGCGATCCTGGAAGAGCGGGCAAAAGCCTGACAATGGCGGCGCCTGGCAAAGGGAGCGACCTGATGGTCAAGCAATTGCCTGTGATGATCCTGGCCGTTCTGCTGGGCGCATGCTCCGGCAGCCCGTCCTCGGACAATGACCCCGCGCAGCCGCCCAAGGGCGGTTGCTACCAGTCCGAGTGGCAGGCCGAAACCGTGCCGGTCATCAGCAAGCGCGTGGGCCCGGAAGGCCTGGAAAAGTATGACGAAGACCACCAGCGCAAAGCGCCAGGCTGCCCGTGAACCGATGCGCTTCGTCGGGGAAGGCAACCAAGCGACCGTTGTGTGGTCATCTAGAGGATATGTAATGAAAGCGCTGATGGCCTTGATGGCCCTGGCGACACTGGCAGGATGCTCGCTACTGCAGCCGGCGCAACCCGCCCCGGCAGACAACTGGACCCGCTGGGTCTGCGACAGCCAGACCGATGTGCTCTGGCGCTTCGCCGACCCGCAACAGGATTCGGTCGACGTACGCCTCGGCGGCGGCGACCAGGTCTACCGGCTCAAGTCCGAGCCGAGCGCGTCGGGCGCGATGTACAGCGATGGCGTGCTGGCCTTCCACACCAAAGGCGACGAAGGCCTGGTGTACTGGGTGGCAACCAACGATCTGATTGGGCGGGGCTGCAAGGCACCGTGACTGGCCGGGCCGCGCTGGTGGCCCACACAACTTGAACAGCAACCGCCCCTGCGGCAGGCTTGCACGAAACAAACGACGCTTGTCGGGAGAGAGATACACAATGGCACTCATTAGCATGCGCCAGATGCTGGACCACGCCGCCGAGTTCGGTTACGGCGTTCCGGCTTTCAACGTCAACAACCTCGAGCAGATGCGCGCCATCATGGAAGCGGCCGACAAGACCGACTCCCCAGTGATCGTTCAGGCTTCGGCCGGTGCCCGCAAGTACGCTGGCGCGCCGTTCCTGCGCCACCTGATCCTGGCCGCCATCGAAGAATTCCCGCACATCCCGGTGTGCATGCACCAGGACCACGGCACCAGCCCTGACGTGTGCCAACGCTCCATTCAGCTGGGCTTCAGCTCGGTAATGATGGACGGCTCGCTGGGTGAAGACGGCAAGACCCCGACCGACTACGACTACAACGTCCGCGTTACCCAGCAGACCGTTGCCATGGCGCACGCCTGTGGCGTTTCGGTTGAAGGCGAGCTGGGCTGCCTGGGTTCGCTGGAAACCGGCATGGCCGGTGAAGAAGACGGTATCGGCGCCGAAGGCGTGCTGGACCACAGCCAGATGCTGACCGACCCGGAAGAAGCCGCCGACTTCGTCAAGAAGACCCAGGTTGATGCCCTGGCCATCGCCATCGGTACCAGCCACGGTGCGTAC
>Ga0213827_1001075_pt1 | contig 16770 bp, 15 predicted proteins | sample MC6MC0898MG_FD_180669 | JGI IMG/M metagenome (GOLD analysis project Ga0213827, IMG submission 180669) | Enriched soil aggregate microbial communities from Iowa State University, Ames, United States - MC6-MC0898-MG | ecosystem: Environmental > Terrestrial > Soil > Unclassified | place: USA: Iowa...
TTGCTCCAACGGCAAATGACTCCGGATAATTAGCAGGCGCACTTGCTGTTCCCGGTAGTGCAACCGGATTAAAAAGATCCGTATTCCCTACCGAAAAAACCGGGAAGATTCCAACAGAACGCCACGCCTGAACAAGTGGTCTGAACCAATCGTTATTAATCGGGCGTCCTCCCCATGAGTTATTGACAACATCCGGCGCCATTTCGGGATGGGGGACTCCTTTTTCATCGGTTGGCGCTAACACCCATTCAGCTGCTTGAATGATATAAGAATCATAGCTTTCATTATTAGCAAAGGCCCTTGCCGCAATCCATTTTGCACCTGGTGCGACACCAATTTGATTTTGTCCATCAGACTCCTGCCCAACCATTGTTCCCATCGTATGTGTGCCGTGCCCGTCAGAGTCAACCGGGCTGCCAATTTTGTATATCGCATCAAACCAGTTGAACGTGTTTGTTAGTTTATTAGGATTATTCGGGTCATACCCGCGATACTTGGTCTTTAAGGCCGGATGATTGACTGCTACACCACTATCGATATTTGCAACAACTGTCCCTTCACCGGTTATCCCTCGTGCCCAAACCTCAGGAGCGCCAACATGTTCAATATTCCATTCGACTTGGTTGCTTTCAGCTGCCTGTAGTGTTGCAGATTGCTCCTCCTTTTTTATTGGTTCAAGTGTTTGTTTCTCATCAAGGAGGATTGATTTTACCTCAGGCATCTCCGCAAGCTTTGTTACGGTCTCCTTCGTGCCTGTTACTGCAATACTATTGATAATAAAAAAGTTATGAAACTCTTTTATCTTTCCGGAAGCCTTTTCCTCCTTTAGTAGCAGATTAATCCCCTTTTGTGTGAGTTTGGACTTGTCCTGTAGGGCTTGTACAACAGCCTTCTGGACATCAGCCTTCATTTCCTTCTGAGAAGTGCTTTTCTTTAAAGAGGTTTGCTTGGCTGATAAGGCAATTTTTTCAGTATCAGCCTGCTCACGCAGGATCACGATGAATCTTACAAATTCATCCTCATCAAATTTTTTTAATAGTTTCGCATCGATGACTTCACCTTTTGCAGAGCTTGTATCCGCCGGGATTACATTACTTGCAAACGAATTCGCCGGCAGTGCAACACTCAAGATCATCACCAACGCAAGTAAATGCATAAAAGCTTTTACACAAAATCGTTTGGTTTTCCTCATTCTTTCACTCCTTTATTTATTTTTTGTATGTATAAAAAAATTCATAGATGTTATTGTGAGATGGTGGTAAGTGGGTTGAAAAAAACTGGGAGGATAATTACATGGTGTATAAATCTGCATAAACGTACATATCTATAATTCTAGTAATAATCACACGAGATAACTATAGGGTATTTTTACTGAATTTTCTGAAATTAGCAGGACTAAAGATAGTGAGGATGTGCCTGTAATAGATAATGATACCTAATTGTAGGTTTTAGGTGGCGATTTGAGTTTTTCTGGGAGGTATCGGGTAACGAAGTGGATTATTTCAATAGTTGGTAATATTCAGGTTAGAATTGCACTTCACATACGGGTTTGAGTTGGAATATTTCGGTTAATAAGAGGAATTCACATTGAATACGGTCTATTACAATTGAAATTAATAAATTTGAGTCCTTTTTATTAAGCCTCCGGCAACTATTTATTCGTTAGCAGTGATACTTTTCCTCAGAAGAATACTTACTTCATCACCGCCTCTCAGTTTGGCCAGATCTTCAAAAAAAGTATCATCATTGGCATTTTTAAAATACTCTAATACCTCTGGGTACTGTCGAACAATATCAGATACTTCCAATAGTGCCAAACCCATATCTGAAGTGACATTATTTGCTACTGCCTTGGAAAGTACGTCGGCAGCATTCTTTTCTCCCAACCATTTTTTTATTAAGCCAGCCTGGTACAAGAGTAGCAATGGCCAGCATGCCCATATTCTTAGGGCCTAGCAGTGTTGATTTTAATTCTTTTGTATCCTGCAAGATGAATTGCATCAATTCATCACCTGACAGTTTATTAATTTTTTGCTCCAGTTCTAAGACGAGCCCTTCATTTTTCCAGGAACTCCAATAATGACTTGAGCATCTGTCATAAAAACACATCCTTATAAATTGTCTATAATATAAATTTTGAGGTTCTAAGTAACCTGTTAGTTTCCTGAATAGGTTACATACAGGTTGTGTCTACTATAAGGGGATTTTATCAGGTTGGGTTTCATTGAATTATTTTCCGGGTGTGTAAATGTCATAAGTAGTCGGTATCGCAACAGTTTCCACTTCAAATTCTTCATCTATTTTGATATTTGTAGTTTCAAGCAGATCTATGATTTCTCCGTTGCGAATGGTTTCATACTTCATTAGAATTCCTGTACTTTGGTCCATCCAGAGGGTGAATGTATCAGCCATTAATTTTTCTTGATAATACGGATTTAGAGTTCCTTCAATAACTACAACCTGTCTACCTAAAAGTTGTTCTGTTCTTTTTACGGTCCACAAATTCTTCTCTTCAAGGAATCCAACAGCAATTTCTTTGCTGTGTAGGGAGTTTTCAGCCATCCCGAGATAAAGTTGTGTTTCTGGATACCGATACTCCTTTGTGCCATCCGAATTTCTCACCACAACTTCACCAATCTTCTTGAATTCACCTTTATTTTTGATATCCAACTTAATCTTTTCGTACTTTTTGACATTTGGGTAAATCGTTTTCAATTCTCCTGCGTCATATGAAAGTTCATCGATGGCATTTTTGTTGTTCTCGACTGTCTTGACATAATATTTGACCATTTTGTTCTTCCATTTCAGTTGATAATTAACAGTATAGTCAAACCCAACGTCCTTTGAAGCATAATGAAAACTACCTTTGACACTATTAAAGAACTGATAGCTATTCAGCATCCGTTCCTGGATGGCCTCCTGATTCTTTAAATCTAGTGAATTTGCAATTTCTTTTTTTTGTTGGACTTCATTAGTCGCTGCATTAACCTTTACTGTAATAGCCTTTTCTTCTTGTTTTCCTATTTTTTTCTTTATATCCGACCATTCCGCTAATCCCCAAACACTTCCAATAGCCACACAACTAATCAAAGTAAAGCAGGCTATTATTTTCTTCATAAAACTCCTCCTCTTAATATGAACTATAAACAATCTTTGCAGCGTCCGCACCTGTTCCTCCAGAAGCACCCGTTGGTACAATGAGGGCAAGTACGCCGGTTTTTGCATGAGTAGTCTTACCGACATAATTCCATCCGCCTGGTGCAGTCCTCTGATTAAGGTAAACATTTAGTGTTTGTGAAGCTGGAAAACTTTGATGATTAAACATTCGGTAACTTGCCCGTTCGTTTGAAAATTTGGTATCCCAAACATAGGCGTAGACATTTCCGTAATGACCGCTACAACTACTGAATTTCCAGTTATATTCATATATCGAGCTTGTTGGCGAGCTGGGTAAATACCTATGATCTCCTCGAAAAGAATTCGTAGATTTCTGATATTCCCAAGGACCAACAATGGCATTATCCGATGATCCAATCGCATTGTTGTCATTGTCCAAAACATCCAGCCCTCCGTTTACACAAGCAGCAGATGCTTGTATTCCACCATAGGAAACAAAAAACACAAAAACAATCAGCATTGCAAACAAAACTTGAAATCTCTTCATTTTTATCCCCCTAAATCTAGTAAACTTTCCATATATTACAATAACACATTTTTTCCATTTTCAATATTTCTATTATTATTAGTCGAAATATTCTTATCAAAAGTTGCACTCCCGAGTTCCAAATTTTGCCGAATCCGTACAACTAAATTAAATAAGGTTAATATAAAGAAATGGTGTGTTAGTTCAAGAAGACTACCAAATATACATAAAACGCTTCTCTGGAGCTTTTAACCTTGAATCATTATTAAAACCAAGTCCTATACATAGCAACAAAATAAATTATTGCGATGGGATTTGTTATCATTAAAACGAAAGTAAATACAAACATCCCGAAAATGAAAAAACACTAAGTAAAATCTTCTTAGTGTTTTTTCGTTGAATCATGGATGAAATCCTTATTTGGTCTCACAAATCCATTTGATTAGTTCTCTGTCAAAAGAGTGAGGTTCTTCAAACATAGGATTATGCCCACTATGCTCAAAAACCACTTTCTTCACGTTCTCATATGTGTCATCAATAGAATCCCATAGTGAAACTGGAGTTACCAAATAATCATATCTTCCTAAACCAATAAATACTGGTTTATTAAAAGTGTTCAGTGACTGTATAAGATTTAGCTCACCGAACGCCTCTCCCCACAGATAATCGATGATTGCCATATTCGTATATACACCTTCCCACATGTAAGCTGCATCAAATGTATAGTCATAAAAACTTTGTGCTCCCATACGAATACACATGTAGACAAATCGCCGTTCAGGATCTTTCTTTATGTCACTTTCTAAAAGTGCAATATCCTTTTCAAACTGCCTCTTTCTTTCCGGACTTGCAGTCTCATTAAAAATTGCAAAGCTTTGGCGCTGCCTTTCCTGGCTATTTATGGGGGCTGAATTTAACAAGATAACTTTTTGGACATTCTCAGGATATTTTCTTGCATATTCCAAAGCCATGAAGGCGTGTCCTGAATGCCCCAAAATAATGAAATCTGTTATGCAAAGAGTTTGTCTTGCTATTTCTATGTCATCTAACACTTTGTCCAATGTATAATCTTCTGCATTCAGAACCCGGGGCGGCTTAACAAAACCTCTATGATCTAGGAAAATAAACTGAAAAGTTTCATATAAATCTTCCGAGAATAGGTGAGGATAATAAATACTGCTGCCTACCACTAATATCGGTTTTCCGGTTCCCTTTACACAATAATTCAGTTTAAAGCCATCACTGCTTATACTTTGATATTTGTTCATTGAAATTGTCCTCTTTTCTTTTTTACTGAGAAGAACTACTTATAAAGTAATATCTCCCCTTTACACCACTTCCTCTCTTCTTTTAATTCCATTACATTCTCCATGGAACGTTCCAACACTTTACATCACCTCTATCAAGTTTGCCTTTAATTAAAGATACATTAGCATAGTTCAAAATGACAGACAATGTTACAAATGTGTGGAACCTTGTTGTCAGATAAGTAGGAACATATGTCCAAAGCAAGAAAATGGGGCTTGTAATAAGCACATCTTCATACTGGAACTCCAGAAAAATCTGTATATTCTAATACTCCCTTAGGAAATGACCGTCACATTAAATCTTATGAAAAAGTTGGACATAAAACCAAAGGCGAAACTGAAAAGTGCATCATCATAAACTTGTTTATACATAATTGATACCCATTTCGTAAATACAGAAAAATAAAAAGAACAAGTATAAAGGTTATTCAATAAAATAAAATTAGCTAATTCAAAATATCATTATAGTGTATCAACCCAGGTACAAAAGGAGTGGACTTATGGGTGCTATATCCGGAGAGGAATTTTTAGAAAGAATTGATCGGTTAAATTCAGAAATTTGGATTGATGGAAAACAGGTTGAAGGCAAGATTTCTGAACATCCAGCTTTCAAAGGTGTTCTTCAGAGTAAAGCATCCCTTTATGATTTGCAAGTTGATAAACGTCTAAAAAACAAACTGACCTACCTATCACCCGAAACTAAAGAACCGATTGGACTTTCCTTCCTGCAACCAAAGACAAAAAAGGATCTAAAGAAAAGACGAACGATGATAGAACTTTGGGCAAAGCACACGCATGGAATGATGGGAAGAAGTCCCGATTATATGAATACTTCCGTAATGGCATTTGCCTCCTCTGCTTCATTTTTAGAAGGAAAAGAGAATTGCTTTCCAGAAAACATTCAATCACTTTACGAAAGAGCAAAGAAACAAGACCTTTCCTTTACCCATACCTTTATCACACCCCAAGTGAACCGTTCACAGTTTTACTATGAATTCTCAAAAGAACCAATTTCTGCAAAGGTTATTGCTAAAAATGAAAATGGCATCATCATTAAAGGAGCTCGTTTATTAGCTACACAAGGTGGTTTAACGGATGAGGTTCTTGTTTATTCTGCAGGTGGAATTATGGAGAAGGAGTTTGCTTACGCATTTTCCATCCCTACTGATACGAAGGGATTAAAGTTTATTTGCCGGGAGTCATTTGTTGAGGGCGATTCAGCGTTTAATTATCCATTAAGTTCTCGGTATGAAGAAATGGATACTATTCTTGTCTTTGATCATGTCTTTGTTCCATGGGACCGAATATTTTTTTACGACAATATAGAGGCTGCCAACCATTTTATGCTTCAAAGTTCTTTTCACCCTTTTACCCTTCATCAAGTCATTACCAGGCAGATTGTAAAGACAGAATTTGTTCTAGCTGTTTCCGAGCTAATTGTTGAAACGATAAACGTTCGGGAATATCTGCATATACAGGAAAAGCTTTCTGAAATTATCATTGGCCTTGAAACAATGAAAGCACTATTACTTAAGTCAGAAATAGATGCAAAGGTAGATGAATGGGGATATATGCGTCCAAGTATCACACCACTTCGAGTGGCTAGCAATTTTTTTCCTAAAATTTATCCTAGATTCTGTGAAATTATTGAAATTATCGGTGCGAGTGGTATGGTGTCTTTACCCACTGAAAAAGACTTTTCCTCTGATATTCGCACAGATTTGGATCAGTATCTGCAAGGAGCTAATAAAAACGCAATTGACCGGGTTAAAATTTTCCGTTTAGCTTGGGATTTAACAATGAGTTCATTTGGTACAAGACAGACGCAATATGAAAGGTACTTTTTTGGTGACCCCCTCAGGTTATCCAGCTTTTTATACAATAACTATCCTAAAGAAAAATATGTGAAGCAGATTAGAAATCTATTAAATTTAAGTGATTCGTAAACCTAGGAATACTAGTTTTATAAAAGCCAAAGTTTTAAAATGTACAATCGAATTTTGTCCTTTACAAAAAAAATGAGCAATGAAAAAATGATCCATGAACTTGTCATGAATCATTTTTTCTCCTATTTATATCTATGATTGTTCACATGCCCAGTTATCTTTATCGCGGTCATGCCTCGATTCATAAGCGGGATGTGTGGATGGTACACCGTTTGGATATACTTTTCTCATTTCGGTACAATTCTTGAATGACTCATTTCCGGTATTTGACGATTCACTGCCTGATGTTGAGCCGACAGACGTTTCTCCAGTCGATGAAGATGTGCCAGTATGATTATTTTGTGTGGAATCTAAATCACCCATTGTTGTTCCTTGGTCACCAAATGTCCATAAACCCTTATTTGCAGCCCGTGCCTCTCTAGCAAACTTTACAAAGAATTCGCTGTATTTCACATCAGGAGGATAGGTGGATGGTTCAGCATATCCATTTAATACTAAGTCGGCATTAAACATTTTTGAACGAATTTCATTTTCGTCCATATCATTTTCCGGTACACTTAACCAAACAATTCGTAGTAAACGGCTGTACCGGTCCGTTTCCGAAACATCTTTTTGGATCCACACCTGTTTTCCATTCAGCTTTGAGGTTGTATAATTGCTCGCTTCTTTGCCATATTCTTCATGTCTGGTGGTCGATTCTGGTGTATTTACCCCAACCAAGCGGATTTTTCTTCCATCAGAGGTTACTAATGTATCTCCATCAACAACTCGTCCAACCGTTATAGGCTCTAACCCCATACTCTTCGCTAATTCTTCTTGTGTAAGTTTTGCAGCTTCTTGTTTTTCCAGCTCTTCCTTTTCGGCTTTTGCTTTTTCTTCCGCTAACCTCTTTTCCTCAGCCTTAGCTTTTTCTTCAGCAACCGCTTTTTCGTTTGCCTTTATTGCCGCTTCTGCTTTCTTTTCCTTATTTACAGAAGCTGCTTTCGGTTGGTCAGCGTCTTTCTTTTCATCGGATGGTGCTGAGAACACCATTGCCAGTACAAAAGAAGAAATGATTCCCACTGCGATGAACCATCCTGATTTTGCAAATCTACTATTTCTCTTTCGATATTGCCTATTAAGGAACAAACCAATTATAAATATAACCAAACCAATAAACGAGATAGGTGCTACAATACCCATCACTAACATAAAGAGTATGGCAATTACGATAAGAACTCCTTTTCATTATACCTATTATCATATTTATTTTGTTATTAAACTTCTCTTTTTGTATTTTTTCTTTACACGAATGTTTCCTAATATGTTAAATTAATAACAACGGAGTTTTTGGAATAATCTAAAAAGGGGTTGTTCGCGTGCAACATTATTACTTATTTATCCTTATGTGTATTCTTCTCATAATTTTACCTGGACCGGATACAGCCATGACAACAAAGAATACCCTAACAGTCGGCAGGTCTGGTGGCATTAAAACCCTTTTGGGTACATGTTGTGCACTCTTGATCCATACTTTTGCAGCCGTCATTGGGCTTTCAGCCATAATAGTGAAATCTGCCTTATTATTTTCTGTATTCAAATATGTTGGGGCAATTTATTTAATATACATTGGCTTTAAAACATTATGGTCCTTGAAGAATAATGAAACTGCCGCAAGTATGGAGACAAACACTGAAAATAAGTACGGACAAAAATCTTGTTTTCGTCAAGGATTTCTTACTAATCTCCTCAACCCTAAGGTTGCCGTCTTCTTTTTAACCTTTTTGCCGCAATTCGTGGATTCAGGTAGTAACACCTTTATACCGTTTCTGATCATGGGCATAACCTATACAATATTAACTGCTATCTGGTTTATTCCTTATGTTTATTTAATCAATCAAATCAGCACATTTATGAAAAAGCCAGCAACACAAAAGGTTGTTCAAGGAATAACTGGGATTGCTCTTCTTGGTTTTGGCCTAAAACTAGCCCTCGAAAAGTCTCATTCATAGATGCTGTCAGGCACCACATGAAAAGGACCTCATCAAATGGAGGTCCTTTTTGGTTTCTAGTAACATTTATCTCATTTTATTGTACCTTTGTTTGCAATTTAGATAGAAGTGGTCGAACATTCTCCCATTACATAGAAAAAAAATAAAATCTTTATCGTCTACACTTTTTAAATAACTCTATTAAATTTCAATAAAAATCTAACAAAGCAAAATTGATTCTTCGATTACCCCTCGGCCAACAATCGATATTTTCCACTATAATAAATTAAAGGCTCAGAATCTTTAACAAAAATGTCTGTAACCTTCCCGATAAAAAGTGTATGATCGCCCTCTACATGTGCAGCCGAAACCTCGCAGGAAATTTGTGCCAACGCATTCGGTATTACCGGGACTCCATCTCGACGATCAAACACCACCTCATGATGATTCTTCAACTGCCCGGCAAAAATCATCGACAGGTCTTGCTGATCTGCAGTTAATATATTAACGGAGAATCTTCCGCTCTGTTTTATTTTTTCCAGCATTTGTGCTTTTTCAGCAATTGAAACAACGACAAGCTTTGGATTGAGTGAAACAGACGTGAAGGCATTCGCTGTCATACCATGAACTTTTCCATCCACTTCTGTTACCACCACTGTTACCCCTGTCGCAAATTTCCCCATTGCATTTCGAAATTGACGATCATCCATTTTTATTCCCCCCTCTTCATCCGCCCAGATTCGATAGAAGAATTCCAAAACAGGCGGTAAATAACAATATATTTAAGCCCAGGCCAATTAATGCCCCTTGCCCCAACCGTTTCTTACCCTTCGTGAAACTTACAATCGGAATTATAATTAAACCAATAACAGCAATACACAAATAAGCGAAAAATATCGGTGAAAACACAAATAATATTAATAAGCCTAGCAGGTATATACCAATAGTGATTCCAATTCCCAGCCATAAGTCTTTTAATGACCCATCATCCTTATTTCCCTTATTCGGATTCAACTCAAACACTCCTATTCTTTATTAGAATAAAAGACTATTCCGCATGAATAAAAGGTCTCCCTTCAATCTCTGCCTGAATTTTCTTCAGTTCCTCCTCTTTATCATCACGGTAAAATAAATTATAAGTATCAAACGGAATAATTCTGCCGTCAGGATGGGCAATATGGACACAGGATTTTTTGACAGAGCGGACATCAAAATTGTAAGCATCTAAAAACTGCATGATGATAACTCGAAATACATTGTCATAGCCAATTTGCCCAGGCATTGCTACCTTTGGCAAACAGCATAATAAATCCTGCAATGATAAAGCTGATGAATCTGGTGAATGATTTAACGAGAACAATTTGAAAATCATATTTTTTATGTTTTCGTCTTGTTCAAAAACAATCGTATTGCGATCGCCTTCCAATAATATGTTCGGGTCGATTAATCCAGTTAATGGTGTTACATCATTATTTTGTTTTAACGCATATCCCATTGCCAGACAATCTGGGTGGCATGGGACAGGAATGATATCCTTTGAACCAAATACATTGGACTGATCGATAATCATTTGTCTTACTTCACTTAATGTTAAGCGATTGGTTGATGGATCGTAGTCTTCCAATCTACCCGCCGCTTGGATTGGCTGGAAGGTAACCCCTCTGACACTATGTTGTTTCAAGCCATATTGAATAATTTTTCCAATCTCATGATCGTTTAGTCCCTTCTTAAGTGTTACAACGAGGGTAGTGGAAATATTGTACTCATTTAAATTCTCAATTGCTTTATGTCTAACTTCTCTTAAGTCAACACCCCTTAATTCTTCCAATATTTCTTTTTCAAAACTATCAAATTGAAGATAGATTTCAAAACCTGGAGAATAGGTTGCAAGCCGCTTCACGAATTCTTTGTCATTTGCAATTCGTAGTCCATTTGTATTCACCATTATATGCCGGATCGGTCTTGTTTTTGCCAGATCGAGTATATCAAAAAATTGTGGGTGTATTGTCGGCTCCCCGCCGCTGATTTGAACGATATCCGCAAACCGTTCATTTTTAATGATATTATCGAGCATAAATTCAATTTTTTCTAAGCTGCGAAAACTTCCCTTCTGCGGGGATGATTCTGCATAGCATATCGGGCATTTCAAATTACATCTTTCGGTAATTTCTAAAAGTGTTAAACAGCTATGCTGTTCATGATCGGGGCATAGCCCGCAATCATAGGGGCAGCCGTACTTTATCGGCGTGTTCCAGCGATACGGCATTTCCGAAGGCTTGATAAATTCTCGACACCATTTATAGTACTCCACATCTGTTGAAATCAAGACCTTTTCCATCCCATGCTGCTTGCAGCGTTTCACCAAGTATACCCTTTCGTTTTCGATAATGACCTTCGCTTCTACTTTCCGTAAACAGGTGGAACAAATGCTGTTTGTTAATTCATAAAATAAATAGGGACGATTAGGCATGGATTTCTCTCCTTCTATCATTTTCTTTTTTTGATAAAAGCCAAATGTAATACCCGATTCCTAGTAAACTAGCAATTTGGATATTGTTGAGGATCCAGTAAGGATGCGGGGTTGGTTTGATAAAATCAACCATTAAACGAAATGATAAATAACTAAGCATAAATAATTGAAATAAAAGCCCTTCCCATCCAATCTGTTTCTTTTTAAAATGGTAAAGGACAATAATAAGAAGGAATAAAAAGGATATTTCATATAGCTGTGTAGGATGGCGCTTAATTCCATCACCAAAATCAACACCAGTAATCCACGAGGTTGCAACACCATATGTATGATCATCTAAACCTGTTAAAAAGCAACCGATTCTTCCAATCATCATTCCGACTGCTAATGGCAGTACAAAATCATCACCAGTTGAGCGCGTCCAGTCAATACATTTTTTTGCTGTTTCCACACCAATTAAGCCGCCTAATAACCCGCCAACAATCGTTTTCCCTTGGATGAGGTAAATTAGATTATTCCAATTTTCCATTGTCTTTTCTGGGTCTTCAAACCAATAGAGGATCTTTGAACCTAGTGCGGCACCTAATGTGGCACCGACAACCACCCATAGTGCTTTATCCATTGGAATCCGTTCTTTATTCCGTGTGTATAAATACACCCGAAATCCAATAAAGTAAGCTAAAGTTTCTAATAACAGATGTGGATGAATACCAAATATATAGAAAGGGAAATTCACCAATTCCTCTCCTTTCTAAAATTGACTTTAATTCTATATTATCAGAATATTACTAAAAAATAATGCTATCTTGTTAAATTTTTACTTGTTTGAAAAAGACATTCACTGAGCTAGCTAAATCAGCAAAATGGCAGTAAATTAAAAAACGAACATCATCTTTCATATTAGATGATGTTCGTTTTAAGTTGAAAATTATAAAAACATACTTAAATTCATAACAGTTAATACAGCCTGATCCGGATAAACAGTACGCTGGGCAATTTTCCATCCACCACTTACTTTCCGAATGATATCTTCCCGCTCTCCGAATAATTCTTCTGTATTTATTTCTGAACTCCTACTCCGTTTAAATAAAAAATAACTTCTCACCCAATATTCATCCGCAACGCTAGTTGGTTCTATCATCACATTGCTGATAAAATGCCTTTGTCTAGGAGCTGGATTATCAACCCAGGCTGATTTCGTATAAAGCCTCTCTACTTTCATGGTAATGTCTGCTTTAGTATCTGTAAAATAAGTCATTTCGTTTATCAAATTTGTTTCATTTTTATTATCAACAGTTACTCTTAAAGGCATTACATATTTAATATCATCAGCTAGCAGATCAATCCACTCCCGGTATTGTCTGCGGTCGAGTAAATAAGCTTCCTTATACAGAAATTGCGAAATCTCATAATGCAAATCAGTTCCCATCAACCTTCTCCCCCTGATTCTTTCGTTATGAGCTCGAGCCAGTATTTGTGCATACTTCTCGCGACATGGTCTGTGTAGCACGTTGGGTAAGCAGTACCCGGTCCCGGAAAATTCTCGTCTGGCTCCACATTATCAAAACCCATAAGATAGTTAGCAACATTGTTATAGCTTAAATTTCTGTCCCTAGCCATCTTTCCTTGACTTGCCTCAATGATGCGTGACCAGTTTTCCGTATCATCTTGTTCAAAGGTTCCTGCCGCGCCGAAAGTAGCAAGAAAGCCTTTATATGATTTTTCTTTGTATTCCTCAGGAAGATCTTTATCGATCATATACCATACCCAAATTTCCACTTTATCCGGTGCTACAGGCCGCCATACTCGAAAATTGATATGATTGTGTTTTATTCCTTCAGATCCACTGCAAGTACTTAAAAATGAAAGATTTGGAAATACCCCACCAACAAAGGTAGATACTTTCGAAAAAACAGTTAATTGTTCTTTATTTAAATTTTTTTCGAACATCGGCCACATAGATTCCGGCATTCCTTGGTATTTGTTTGCCGATTTTCCAGTAGCTGATGTAATTACATTAATTCCATGACCGTTCGATAAAACAACTTGATGCCCATATGAAGCATATAAAGGATCAGTCGGTGTAAGCTTCATTTCTACAGCTGATCTATGAGTAGTCTGAACATGGTAAGGGTCAGCTGCAAAGTTTTCACTGGTCATTTTCCAATTAGCTTTTGCTACCCAGCGCTGGGGGAGGCCTCTTACTTCCATTCCCCCATCACTGCGTCCTAGCATAATATCAAAATACCATTTCATTTCACCTAAATATTCTTCTAACGAAACAGCATTATGATCGAGGTTTCCAAAAATCATACCTTGGTAACTTTCTACTCGCGGAACTGGACGAAGCCCCCATTCACTTTTGTCCATTTTTTCACCGTATACTTTATTGCCGGCAACAATTCCGATTAGTTCACCATCAAGATTATAGCTCCACCCATGATATGGGCATGTATGCGTTTTCTTTTTCCCGAAGTCTTCTGTGCAAAGTCTTGTACCTCTATGGGTACATGAATTAAGAAAAGCTTTTATATCCCCTGTCTTGTTTTTCATCAAAAGGATTGGATCATCAGCCATCATTCTGGTAATATAGCTTCCGGGCTCGTTCAATTCTGATTCGTGTCCTAAAAATAGCCAAGTTGTCCCAAATATCCTTTCTTGTTCCAATTTATATATTTCCGGATCCGTTACCACCCACTGGGGCAAATACCCTTCTTCAACTTTTCCTTTAATTTGCTGGAGCTCTTCAGCTTTCATATATAATTCAACCCCTTTTAATGGATTTAATCATGGGTTACAAACAGTATACTTCTAGTAAGCTGTTTGTATAGAATTTTGGATAATTACTGTTTGATAAAGATTCTTTCGAATTAAATAGGTATAACTCTCATTCAAGCTGATAGTGGGCAAGAAACCCTTCATGATAATAATCGGGTCCTGTCACGAAAACGAAGAGATATTTTACTTCGCAATCTGCACTTCACGTGTTTTATCTGATTTACCAAAATACGCTTCCTGGACCCTTGGATCTTTTAATAACTCATTTGCTGTTCCGGAAATCTCTATTTTTCCATGTGCTAGAACGCAGCCGCGATCCGCAACCTTTAATGCCGCCTTGACATTCTGTTCAACAAGGATAATCGTTGTTCCAAGATCATGAGTTAATCTTTTAAGAATATTCATAATGTCTTTGACAATTAATGGAGCTAATCCCAATGAAGGTTCATCAAGCATAAGTACTTTAGGCTTTGCCATCAGACCTCGCCCAATTGCCAGCATTTGTTGTTCCCCACCGGATAGTAGACCACCAGGGCGGTCTAGCATTTGCTTTAAACGTGGAAACAGCTCCACCACATTTTGATAATCCTGTTCTATAATTTTCTTGTCCTTGTGATACCGATGATAAGCACCTAATAAAAGATTATCTTTAACACTAAGGGATGAAAATATTTGCCGGCGTTCCGGTACTAAACAGATTCCTTTTGAAACAACCTTTTGAACATCGTTTTTTGTAATATCTTCATCTTTATAATAAATGGAACCTTCCTTCGGTAAATACACACCAGCAAGTGTTCCTAATAACGTACTTTTCCCTGCACCATTTGAGCCGACGATAGCGAGTAATTCACCTTCATTCAGTTCAAAATCAATACCTTGCAATACATGTAGAAAGCCATGATAGGTGTGGAGATTTTCTACTTTAAGCATTAACATACTCCTCCTCTTCATCGCCTAAATATGCTGCAACTACCTTAGGGTTTTGATAGATTTCTTCTGGTGTCCCCTCACCAATTTTCACACCATTATCAAGGACGACAATCCGGTCGGAAATGGACATAACGGTTTCCATATCGTGTTCGACGAAAATAAATGTCATCCCTTCTTCCCGCATTTTTAAAATTACATCGACAAGCTGCCTTGACTCTTCAGGATTTAAGCCGGCCATCGGTTCATCTAATAGAATTACTTTCGGATCTGAGGCTGCTGCTCGAGCAATTTCTAATAGTCTTTGATTCCCATATGGCAATGTAATAGACAATTCATGTGCCAAGCCGGCTATGCCTACCCGCTCCAAGCATGCCATTGCTGTTTCCATAATTTTAACTTCTTCCTTTGTAACCATTGGTAATCGTAATCCAGCCATCAGTAGATTTGTTTTCATTGTTAAATGAGCGCCTGTCATGACATTTTCGATGACAGACATATTACTAAATACCTCTAAATTCTGAAACGTTCTTGTGATCCCTGCTTGGGCAATTTGGTAGGGTTTCTTCCTTGTTAAATTTTTATCTTCAAAAAAGACATTACCGGACGAGGCAGGCAGGACACCTGTTATCATATTAAACAATGTTGTTTTACCTGCTCCGTTCGGTCCGATGACCGCAAAGATTTCACCTTTATTAACTTTGAAAGAAACATCACTCACGGCAACCACACCGCCAAATTGTTTCGTTAAATTTTCGACTTTTAATATTGTTTTAGCTTCACTCATTGGTTTTCTCCTCCCGAAGCAATCTGTTTCTTATTAATCTGCAACGGAGTTTCAATCGTAACTTTTTTCTTTTGAAACTTTGAAAATATTTTTTCTAATTGCGGAGATAAACCGTTTGGCATATAGATAAGTGTTACGACTAATAAAATTCCAAAAAAGACAATCTCAAATTCTCCACCTTTGTTCGGTAATAAAATGGGCATGAAATGTTTCAGTAACTCCCCTAATAATACGTAGGTTGCTGCACCAATTACCGATCCCCAAATACTTTTAGATCCGCCGATAATAACCATAATCAAGAAATAAATAGATGTCATTGCACCAAATAAATCAGGATTGATAAATGATACATAATGAGCTAAAAGTGACCCTGCTAATGAGGCAAACATTGCGCTTAAGACAAACACTTGAAGCTTATATTTCATGATGTTTACCCCGACTGCATCCGAGGCAATCTCACTTCCTTCAATCGAACGCAATGCCCTGCCAATTCTTGAATGAATGATATTCCGTGAGAAGATTATTCCGATAAATACAAACACCCAAACTAAATAAAAATAGCGAAGATCACTATTAAATTCAAAGCCAAATAAATTGATTGAAGGGATACCGAAAAAACCATTCGATCCTCCCGTTAATTCCCGGAACTCTTTGAATAAAGTAAAAACAATAATTCCAAAACCCAACGTTGCTAAGGCTAAGTAATGTCCTTTTAATTTAAATGTTGGAATTCCCACGATTATTGCGATGATACCCGCAATGATCATCCCAACAATCATCCCAAACCATGGTGATAAACCGTAGGTTGCAGATATTATTGCAGAGGAATATGCACCTATCCCATAAAATGCAGCGTGTCCTAAAGAAATTTGTCCTGCATATCCAATTAACATCGTCATTCCATTACACACTAGGGCATAGATTCCAACCATGATAAATACT
>Ga0213827_1001076_pt1 | contig 16769 bp, 12 predicted proteins | sample MC6MC0898MG_FD_180669 | JGI IMG/M metagenome (GOLD analysis project Ga0213827, IMG submission 180669) | Enriched soil aggregate microbial communities from Iowa State University, Ames, United States - MC6-MC0898-MG | ecosystem: Environmental > Terrestrial > Soil > Unclassified | place: USA: Iowa...
AAGGCGCTGGTGACCGAGCTGTCGGCCCAGCATGGCGGCTATGGCTACATCGTGCGCACCAATGCCGAAGGGCAGCCGGCCGAGGCCATCGCCGAAGACGTGGCCTACCTGTCGCGCGTCTGGAACGTGGTCGAACGGCGGGGCCGCGAAGCCCCCTCGTGCAGCAACATCTATGAAGACCTGAGCCTGCCGCTGCGTTCGGTGCGCGATCTGATCCGCAAGGACGTGGACAAGGTGAAGGTCGACTCGAAGGAAACCTTCGCCCAGCTGCAGGCCTTCGTGGCCAAGTACATGCCGGTGCTGGCCGAGAAGCTGGAGCTGTATTCGGGCGACCGGCCGATCTTCGACATGTTCGGGGTGGAGGACGAGATCGGCCGCGCGCTGGACAAGCAGGTGCCGCTGAAGTCCGGCGGCTACCTGGTCATCGACCAGACCGAGGCGATGACCACCATCGACGTGAACACCGGTTCGTTCCTTGGCCAGCGCAACCTGGAAGAGACCGTGTTCCGCACCAACCTGGAGGCCGCGCAGGCGGTGGCCAGGCAGCTGCGGCTGCGCAACCTCGGCGGCATCATCATCATCGACTTCATCGACATGGACGACGCCGAGCACCGGCGCCAGGTGCTGCGCACGCTGGAAAAGGCGCTGGCGCGCGACCATGCCAAGACCACCGTGTACGACTTCTCGCCGCTGGGCCTGGTCGAGATGACCCGCAAGCGCACCGTGGAAAGCCTGGAGCGGCAGCTGTCCGAGCCGTGCCCGGAGTGCAGCGGACGCGGCTCGATCAAGACCGCCGAGACGGTCACCTACGAGATCTTCCGCGAGATCACCCGCGCCGTGCGCCAGTTCGATGCGGCCCGCCTGCTGGTGATCGCCTCGTCCAAGGTAGTGGCGCGGATCACCGACGAGGAATCCTCGGCGGTGGCCGAACTGGAGGAATTCCTCGGCAAGTCGATCCGTTTCCAGGCCGACGAGCAGTACCTGCAGGAGCAGTTCGATGTCGTGCTGCTCTGACCATCGCACGCTGGCGCGCTCGCGCGCCGGTGCGTCCGCGGCGCGATGAGCACGCCGCTCCGACTGCGACTGCGAAGGATTCGCCGCCATGCCGTGTATGCAATGGCGATCGTGCTGGTGTGCGTGGCGCTGCTGGTGGGCACGGTCAGCCAGCTGCTGCCGTTTGCCGAGCGCCACCCGGACAAGGTGGCGGCCTGGCTGAGCGCGCGCGCCGGCCAGCCGGTGCGTTTCGACCACCTGGATACCGCCTGGACCCGGCGCGGTCCGTTGCTCCAGCTCACGGGGCTGCGCGTCGGTGCAGGCCAGGGCATCGCCATCGGCGAGGCCGAAGTGCTGGTATCGATGTATGCCGGGCTGCTGCCCGGGCATTCGCTGACCGAGCTGCGCCTGCGCGGGCTGGCCCTGGTCCTGCAGCGGGCCGACGATGGCCGCTGGTCGGTGCGCGGCATGCCCGAAGCGGGCAGCGGCGACCCGCTCGATGCGCTGCGCCGGCTGGGCGAGTTGCAGGTGATCGGCGGCAGCCTGCGCGTGGATGCGCCCTCGCTGGGCCTGCAGACCGCGCTGCCACGCATCGACCTGCGCCTGCGGGTGAACGGCCAGCGCCTGCGCGTGGGCGCCCGGGCCTGGGCGGACGAGACGGGCATGCCACTGACCGCGGTCCTGGATTTCGATCGCACCCACGGCGATGGCCAGGCCTGGCTGTCGGCCGACCCCGCCGACTTCCGCGCCTGGTCGGCGCTGTTGCGGTTCGCCGGAGTGTCGCTGCAGCAGGGCAGTGGCGAGTTGAATGCCTGGGTGGACCTGCGCGACCACCGCCCAGTGATGGTCACTGCCGATGCCGACCTGCGCGACCTGAAGTTGCGCGGTGCGCCGCTGGCCGATGGCAAGCGCCCCGAGCTCACCCTGGATACGCTGCAGCTGCGCGCGCGCTGGCGCTGGGTGCAGGGCGGCTGGCGCGCCGATGCGCCGCTGCTGCGCATCGGCCTGGCCGGCAACGGCGAGGTCCAGCGCCTGGATGGGCTGCTCATCGCAGGTGGCCAGCACATGGCGCTGGCCGGTGACAATATCGATGCCACCGCGCTGCTGCGCGGGCTGGCGCTCAGCGACCGGGTCGACCCCGGGCTGCGCGAGTGGCTGCAACGCGCCGCCCCGCACGCGCGCATGACCCAGGTGCGGGTGGCCGGCGAACGCGATGGTGCGCTGTCCATCCAGGGCGAGCTGGCCGATATCGGCTTTGCCCCGTCCGGGCATGCGCCGGGCCTGAGCGGGCTGGGCGGCCACTTCAGCGGCGACGCCGATGGGTTCGCGCTGGACCTGCAGCCGGGCCATGTGATGCATTTCGACTGGCCCAGTGGCTTCGGCGCGCGCCACGACGTGCGCCTGGCCGGGCAGTTGGTCGGCTGGCGCGACGAAGCCGGTGGCTGGCGCTTCGGTACCCCGGCACTGCGCGTGCAGGGCACCGACTACGCCGCCGACGTGCGCGGCAACGTGTGGTTCCAGGGCGACGGCACGCGGCCATGGCTGCAGCTGGCCGCGCGCATCGACGACGTGCCGATGACCGCGGCCAAGCGCTTCTGGATTCACTCGCAGATGAGCAAGGGCGCCACCGACTGGCTCGACGCCGCGCTGGTCTCCGGGCAGGTGCGCGGCGGTATCGGCCTGGTCAGCGGCGACCTGGATGACTGGCCCTTCGACCGCAACAACGGGCGCTTCGAGGCCACCGGGCATATCAGCAACGGCACCATCCGCTTCCAGCGCGACTGGCCGGCGATGGGCAAGGTGGACGCGGACATCGCCTTCATCGGCCCCGGTTTCGAGCTGCACGGCAGTGGCGATCTGGCCGGCGTGCCGGTCAACCATTTCGACGCGGGTATCGTCGATTTCGGCCAGACCCCGCTGTACGTCAAGGCCACGACCCAGGCCGAGTCCGGCGCGCTGCTGGCCATGCTCAAGCAGAGCCCGCTGCATGCCACCTATGCCGATACGCTGGACAACCTCACCGCCAAGGGCCCGGCCAAGGTGGGCTTCGACCTGCTGCAGCCCATGCATGCGGGCCAACCCGGCGGCCACCTGCAGGGCACGGTCGACCTGGAGGGCGTGGCGCTGACCGAGAAGCGCTTCGCGCTGGCCTTCGATGCGATGCGCGGCCAGGCCCGCTACAGCCGTGACGGGTTCGATGCGGACAAGTTGAGCGTGCGCCACCTGGGCCAGGAGGGGCAGCTCAGCCTGCGTGCCGGCGGCTACGTGCGCGATCCGCAGCAGGCGTTCGAGTCCGAGCTGGGCGCGGCCATGGACGCCGGCCTGCTGCTCGACCGCGCCCCGGAATTGAACTGGCTCAAGCCCTATATCCAGGGCACCTCGCGCTGGACGATCGGGGTGACCCTGCCCAAGGTTGCCGCTGGCGCCAAGACCGAACCGCCCACGCTGCTGACCCTGCACTCGGACCTGGTGGGCACCCGCCTGGACCTGCCGGCGCCGCTGGACAAGGCCGCCACCGTGCCGCTGGCGACCACCGTCAACGCGCAGCTGCCGATGGGCAGCGGCCGGGTCGACGTGGCCTTTGGCCAGCGCCTGGCGCTGGCCGCGCGTACCCACAACAACCAGACCGGCGTGCAGGTCACCCTCGGCAGCGACCGGGTGGACCGCGACCCGCCGGGCAGCGGCCTGGCCGTCAACGGCCGCAGCGGTTCACTGGATGCCCTGGAATGGATCGCGCTTGCCCGCGGCCCCGACGGTGGCGGTGACAAGGACCCGATGCCGCTGCGCCAGGTGGACGTACAGGTGGGGCAGCTGCTGCTGGCCGGCGGCGTGTTCGCGCAGACCCGCCTGCAGTTGCGGCCCACGCCATCGTCGGTGGAGGTGCGCCTGGACGGGCCGTCGCTGGCCGGCACGCTGAGCGTGCCCAATGCCGACGGCGGCACCATCGTGGGCAAGCTCAGCCGGGTGCACTGGCAGTCACTGCCGACCCCGACCAAGGTGCCGGCCGATGGCAGCCTGATCGCACTGCCCAGTGATGCCGCGCTGCCGGCGCGGGTGCAGGCCAGCGCCAACGACACCAACCCGGCGAAGATCCCGCCACTGGCACTGGACATCGAGGACCTGCAGTTCGGCAAGGCCCGGTTGGGCCAGGCGGTACTGCGCACGCGCCCGTTCGGCAACGGCCTGAGCGTGGACCAGCTGCAGTTCCGTGCCCCCAAGCAGGCCATCGACATCCAGGGCCGCTGGCTGGGCATGGGCGATGCCGCCCGCACCCAGGTCAGCGTCGATGTGAAGAGCGAGGACCTGGGCGGGCTGATGCAGAACCTGGACTACGGCGGCCAGCTGCGCGGTGGCCAGGGCCAGATCACGCTGGACGCCGGCTGGCAGGGCGGTCCGTCCGACTTCCAGCTGGGGGCGCTGCAGGGCCACATGCAGGTCACTGCGCGCAACGGCCAGTTGCTGGAGCTGGAGCCCGGGGCGGGCCGCGTCCTCGGCCTGCTCAGCGTGACCCAGCTGCCGCGCCGGTTGATGTTCGACTTCCGCGATTTCTTCTCCAAGGGCTTCGCGTTCAACGAGGTCGACGGCGCGCTGGCGTTCGGCAACGGCATGGCCACCACCGACAAGGTGCTGATCGAAGGGCCGGCCGCCAACATCAGCATCCGCGGCCAGACCGACCTGCGCCGCCAGCAGTTCGACCAGACCATCGACGTGAACCCGCGCTCGGGCAACCTGCTCACCGTGGTCGGCGCGGTGGCCGGCGGCCCGGTGGGCGCGGCGGTGGGCGCGGCCGCCAATGCGGTGCTGGGCAAGCCGCTCGGCGCGATCGGCGCCAAGACCTATCGGGTCACCGGGCCGTGGGCCGAGCCCAAGGTCGAGGTGATCGACCGTGACGATGCGCCGCCGCGCAGCCCGCCGGCGGCCCCACCTCCGGTACGCTGACCCCCTTTCCCGCGCCCGGGTTGCGATAGCCGCCGGCGCCCTCAGATAGATGACATGACCGATAACGCACTGACCCTCGCCAACGACCGCCTGCTCCTGCCCGCCGGGCTGGATGCCGGCAGCCTGGAACGCACCTTCGGCACCCTGCTGGGGCCGGGGATCGATTTTGGTGACCTGTATTTCCAGCACGCCCGGCGCGAAAGCTGGAGCGTGGAAGACGGCATCGTCAAGGACGGTGCGCATTCGATCGAGCAGGGCGTGGGCGTGCGCGCCATTGCCGGGGAGAAGACCGGCTTCGCCTATTCCGACGACATCCACCGCGATGCCCTGCTGGCCGCGGCACAGTCGGCACGCGCGATCTCCCGCGAGGGCGGGGCGCAGCAGGCACGCTCGCTGGTGCGCGGCAACGCGCGCGCGCTGTACCCGGCGCTGGACCCGATCGACGGCATGGGCAATGAGGCCAAGGTCGAGGTGCTCAAGCGCCTGGACCGCTACCTGCGTGCTGCCGACCCGCGCGTGCAGCAGGTGATGGTGAGCCTGTCCGGCGGCGTGGACACGGTGCTGATCGCCCGCAGCGACGGCGTGCTGGCCGGCGACATCCGCCCGCTGGTGCGGCTCAACGTGCAGGTGATCGTGGAACAGCACGGTCGCCGCGAGTCCGGCTACTCCGGCGGTGGTGGCCGTTTCAGCTATGCCGAACTGTTCGCCGACGACCGGCCCGAACGCTTCGCCCGCGAGGCGCTGCGCCAGGCGCTGGTCAACCTGGAGGCGATCCCGGCCCCGGCCGGCGTGATGACCGTGGTGCTCGGCCCGGGCTGGCCCGGTGTATTGCTGCATGAAGCGGTCGGTCATGGCCTGGAAGGCGACTTCAACCGCAAGGGCACCAGCGTGTATGCCGGCCGCATCGGCGAGCGGGTGGCCGCCCCGGGCGTGACCATCGTCGACGACGGCACCCTGGACGGGCGCCGTGGCTCGCTCAACATCGATGACGAGGGCCATCCGACCCAGTGCACCACGCTGATCGAGGACGGCATCCTGGTCGGCTACATGCAGGATTCGCTCAACGCGCGGCTGATGGGCGTGGCTCCTACCGGCAACGGCCGGCGCGAGTCGTTCGCGCACATGACCATGCCGCGCATGACCAACACCTACATGCGTGCCGGCCAGCACGATCCGGAAGAAATGATCCGCTCGGTGAAGAAGGGCCTGTACGCCGTCAACTTCGGTGGCGGCCAGGTCGACATCACCAGCGGCAAGTATGTGTTCTCGGCCACCGAGGCCTACCTGATCGAGGACGGCCGGGTCACCGCGCCGGTGAAGGGCGCGACCCTGATCGGCAATGGTCCGGAGACCATGCAGAAGGTGCGCATGATCGGCAACGACCTGGCCCTGGACGAGGGCGTGGGCGTCTGCGGCAAGGATGGCCAGAGCGTGCCGGTCGGCGTGGGCCAGCCCTCGCTGCTGATCGACGGCATCACCGTGGGCGGCACCCAGGCCTGAGCCGGGCGATGGACCTGCCCGCACTGCACGCCCCTGCGGCCGCCAGCCAGGTGCTGGCGCAGCCGCGTGGGCGGCCGGGCTCAGTCGTCGGCGGCGTCGTCGGTGTCGGTGTCGGCCGGCGCGTCGAGCGCGTCGTCGGTGGCGTTCAGCCCCTCCAGGCCCAGCGCGGCGGGCAGCAACAGGGTGCGCAGCGTCTGGTAGATCTCGCGGTAGGCGCGCGGCGGCTTGTTTTTCGCCTTCTCGGCCTGGGCGTTGCGGACCAGCGTGCGCAGCTGCTGGCGATCGGCGTGCGGGTACTCGTCCAGCAGCGCGCCCAGCGCCTTGTCGCCGTCCTTGAGCAGGCGCTCGCGCCAGTCTTCCACGCGGTGCATGGCGGCCACTTCGCGGCGCGAGGTTTCGCTGTTGGCATCGAGCGCGTCGCGGATCGCATCCAGCACGGCATCGTCTTCGCGGCGCATGTGCTTGGCCAGGAACGCCAGCTGGCGCTTGTGGGCGATGTGCGCGGTGATGCGCTTGGCCTCGGCGATGTGCGGCAGCAGGTCCTCCGGGACCGGCACGCGGGCCAGCTGGGCCGCCGTCAGCGACACCAGCTTCTCGCCGAGGGCCAGCACGTCCAGGGCATCCCGGCGGTTCTGGCTGCGGCTGATATCAAGGAATTCACCGGTTTCTTCGTCGCGTCCGCGCATCGTCTTATTTCCACATCCAGAACTGTGCCCGGCGTCGCGCCAGGCACTCACCCGTACAGGATAAAGCATTGAACGTGATCTCCCCTGAAGTGACCCCGGCCGACGACAGCCTGCAGCGCCTGGAGCAGCTGGCCGACATCTCCCAGCGCCTGCTGGAACGGGCCCGTGCGCTGGGCGCCAGCCAGGCCGAGGTGAGCTGCAGCGACGAGCGCGGGCTGGACGTGAACGTGCGCCTGGGCGAGGTCGAGACGGTCGAATCCACCCGCGATCGCGGCATTGCGGTGACCGTGTTCTTCGGCCAACGCAAGGGTAGCGCCAGTACTGCCGACCTGCAGGATGCCAGCCTCGAATCGACCGTGGCCCAGGCCTGCGCGATCGCCCGGCACACCGAGGACGACGCCGCCGCCGGGCTGGCCGAGGCCGCGCTGATGGCCCGTGAGTTCCCGGACCTGGACAGCTGGCACCCCTGGGCGCTGGCCGCCGATCACGCGCTGGACCTGGCGCTGGCCTGTGAAGCGGCCGGGCGCGAGGCCGACGGCCGGATCAGCAACTCCGATGGCGCCTCGGCCGCCACCTCGCAGAGCCTGTCGGTGTATGCCAACTCGCACGGGTTCATCGGCCGCGAGCGCAGCAGCCACCATTCGATCGGTTGCGCGCTGATCGCCGGGCAGGGCGACGGCATGCAGCGCGATGGCTGGTACAGCAGCGCGCTGGCGCGGCAGGACCTGGAGTCGCCCGAGGCGATCGGCCGGCGTGCCGCCGAGCGCACCGTGGCCCGGCTGCAGCCGCGCTCGATGGCGACCGCGCAGATGCCGGTGCTGTTCTCCCCGGAGGTGGCGCGCTCGCTGATCGGCCACCTGCTCGGCGCGGTGTCCGGCGGCGCGCTGTACCGGCGCGCCAGTTTCCTGCTCGACAGCGTGGGCACGCAGCTGTTCCCGGACTGGTTCCAGATCGATGAGCAGCCGCTGCTGCGCCGCGGCCTGCGCTCGTCGGCCTTCGACGGCGACGGCGTGGCCACGCGCAATGCGCCGTTGATCACCGACGGCACGCTGCAGCGCTACATCCTGGGCAGCTACTCGGCGCGCAAGCTGGGCCTGGTCACCACCGGCAACGCCGGCGGCGTGCACAACCTCAAGGTGGCGGCCAACGCCGGCGACCTGGTCGCGATCGCCGCGCAGATGGGCGACGGCCTGCTGGTCACCGAGCTGATGGGCCAGGGCGTCAACGGCGTCACCGGCGACTACTCGCGCGGGGCCGGCGGCTTCCGCGTGGAAAACGGCCAGATCAGCTATCCGGTGGACGGCATCACCATCGCCGGCAACCTCAAGGACATGTTCGCCGCCATCGAGGCGGTGGGCAGCGACGTGGACCGCCGCTCGCATGTGCAGGTCGGTTCGATCCTGGTAGGACGAATGACCGTTGCCGGTAACGATTGACGTATTCTATTGGGGCTGCCCAGGCAGGCGGGGAGCCTGCCATGCACCACCCACATAACGCACAAGGAGTTTCCACGTGAGCGATTTCGATAACGTCACCGTACCGCCGCCGGCACCGGCGGGCGATGCCCCGGCCGACCAGCGCACCCTGTCCCTGGTGGCCCACCTGCTCGGCATCTTCACCGGCTTCATCGGTGCGCTGATCATCTGGCTGGTCAACAAGGATGACCCGCAGAAGGGCTTCGTCACCGACCAGGCCAAGGAAGCGCTGAACTTCCAGATCACCGTGGCGATCGCCTACATCGTCTCGACCATCCTGGTGGTGGTGATGATCGGCGCGCTGCTGCTGACCCTGGTGTGGATCGCCAACCTGGTGCTGTGCATCCTGGCCGCGGTCAAGGCCAACAACGGTGAAGCGTATCGCTACCCGTTCACCCTGCGCCTGATCAAGTAAACCACGCGCAGTGGTGATGCAGAACGCCCGGGATTCCCGGGCGTTTTTTTTGCTGGCGATGGGGGACGGGGATGCGCCCGGGCGTGCGGTGCTGGATGCACTGCCGCGCGGCACGGGGACCGATACCCGCCATGGACGCCGGTCCACGCCGTGCGTGGAGGCGGTTCAGTGATCGCGTTCCACCGCCAACCGCCCCAACGCACGCAGTACATCGGCGCGTTCGTCGTAGCCGGCCAGGCTGTCGTGCATGCGCTCGCTCAGCGCGGCCAGTTCGGCCTTGGCCCCGTCCATGCCGAGCAGGGCGGGGAAGGTGGACTTGGCTTGGGCCTGGTCCTTGCCGGCGGTCTTGCCCAGCTGTTCGGAACTGGCTTCCACGTCGAGGATGTCATCGCGGACCTGGAAGGCCAGGCCCAGCGCGCTGGCGAAGTCGTCCAACTGCAGCAGGTCGGACTGCGGTGCCTCGCCGCACAGCGCACCCATGCGCACCGCCGCGCGGATCAGCGCACCGGTCTTGAGCGCGTGCATGCGCTGCAGCGCGTCCAGGCCTTGCGCGTGGCCGGTGGCATCGATATCCAGTGCCTGGCCGCCGCACATCCCGGCGGCGCCGGAGGCATGGGTGAGCGCCTGCAGGCAGTGCACGCGCAGCAGCGCCGGCAGCGCCGCGTCGGCCAGCAGGCCGAACGCGCGGGTCTGCAGCGCATCGCCGGCGAGGATGGCAGTGGCTTCGTCGAAGGCGACGTGGGTGGTGGGCCGGCCACGACGCAGCGCGTCGTCGTCCATGGCCGGCAGGTCGTCATGCACCAGCGAATAGGCATGGACCAGCTCCACCGCCATGGCCGGTGCATCCAGCGCATGTTCGTCGGCCCCGAACACCTGCCCGCTGGCATACACCAGCAGCGGCCGCATGCGCTTGCCGCCGCCGAGCACGGCGTAGCGCATCGCTTGGTGCAGGCGTTGCGGGGCGTGTTCGGGGGAGGGCAGGCTGGCGTCGAGCTGGCTTTCGATGCGGTCGCGCCAACGCGCGAACTTGGCCTCAACCATCATGGCTGGGCGGATCGAAGCGTTCGGCGGTCTCGGGGCGGGCCGGGTCGCTGAGCAGGCGCACGCGCAGTTCGGCATGTTCCAGCGCCTGCTGGCACTGGCGGTACAGACCAACGCCGCGCTCGTAGGCGCTGAGCGATTGTTCCAGGCTCAGATCACCGGCTTCCATCTTCTCCACCAGCTGTTCCAGCTCTTCCAGCGACTGCTCGAAGTGGACGACCGGGGAGGTTTCGTTGGGGGACTTCTTGGGCATGGCGCAAGTGTGATGCGCCAACCCAGCGGGGTCAATTCAGGCCGCGCCCGGCGTCCAGCGCAGCTGTGCGTGGTGTTCATCCAGCCAATGCTGCAGCGGTGCGGCGATGACCCGGTCGCCGGCAGCCATCAGCACCTCCCCGTCGAACAGCAGCGGCAGCTGGCGCCGCTGCCACGGCGGCAGACCCCGTTGTTGCAGCAGGTCCTTGAGCGCGTGCGAATGGCTACGCCCGGGCAGCTGGATACGCTCTCCGCCGCGGCGCGCGCTTACCTGCAGCGGCGTGGCCAGCTGGCTGGCGCCCACCAGCTCCAGCTGCCCGCCGTCGGGCAGTGCCAGCGGCGCACGGCCATCCCAGTGCACGCTCCAATGCGGTGGCAGTGCCAGCGTGGCCGACAGCAGGTGCAGCTCGCCGCGCCAACGGCGGATCCGCGCGCCCTGCCAGGCGAACTGGGCGTCGGCGTCGTGCGCGGCCGGCAGCAGGTCGCGCTCGATCGCCTCCACCCCGGCGGCCGGCAGTGGCGGCAGCCCGCAGTTGCGCACCCATTGGCGCAGCAGGCGGGCCCGGCGTTCGCGCGGCAGCCGCAGCAGGCGCGTGCCATCCAGCACGCCGGGGGCCAGGCTGCAGCGGCGCAGGGCGTCCTGGTCGGACACGTCCAGCAACTGCTGCGCCTGCGCGCAGAGGGCGGCGCTGCGCGCGAAGGCGGCATCGGCCTGCGGCCAGCGTTGCTGCAGCAGCGGCAGCACGTGCAGGCGCAGGAAATTGCGGTCGGCCGCGTCGCTGGCATTGCTGGGGTCGTCGACCCACTGCAGCGCCTGCGACTGCGCATAGGCCAGCAGCGCCGCGCGCGGCACCTGCAGCAGCGGTCGCCACACCGTACCGGTGGCAAACGGCGCCTCGCTGCGGATCGCGGCCAGCCCATCCACGCCGGACCCGCGCAGGGCGCGCAGCAGGAAGGTCTCGGCCTGGTCATCGCGGTGATGGGCCAGGGCCAGCTGTTCATCCGGGCGCAGGGCGCGGGCGAATGCATCGCGGCGGGCATGCCGCGCGGCCGCTTCCAGGCCGTGGCCGCTATCGCGGGCCACGTCGACGCCGATCACCTGCAGTTCGATCTTCCAGGCCGTGCAGATCGCCTGGCAGTGCTGCGCCCACGCGTCGGCGGCCGGTTGCAGGCCGTGGTGGACGTGCACCGCCCGCACGCCTGCATCGCGCTGCGCGGCCGACTGCGCCAGCCAATGCAGCAGCACGGTGGAATCGAGTCCACCACTGAAGCCCACCAGGACCGGGCGGGGCGCAGCAGGCAGGTTGGGTAATGGCGACGACATCGGTTCGGGCAGGCTCGGGCAGGGAGGCAGTATCGACGCTGCGGGCCAGGCTCGCCACGCACGGGGATCAGGGAGTGGGCGGTTCGGGCACGCGGATGCCCTGGCGATTGATATGGAACCAGTGGCCGCCTTCCATCGGCGTGTGGCCCTCGCCGTCGGGCGTGCCGGGGCGGCACCCCTCGCAGACCTGGGCAATGCCATCGGCGAAGGGCCAGGCAAAGTCGAACGTGGCCGGGAAGGCCTGTTCAAGCGCGGGGGTGAAGTAGCCGACGCGTGGGCCGATGCGGCCCCGCAGCAGTCCCTCTTCGACGTAGTCCGGCCCGCTGTCCCAGGTCAGGACGGCCTGGGTGCGGCCGGCACGGGTGACGTAATGAAAGCTGTCGGCGGCGTACACCGCCGCCAGTCCGTCTGCATCGTAAGGGAGGTCGGGCAGGACGTCCGCGGCGATCCGGGGCGCGCCGTCGACCACCTCGCAGCCGGGCAACGGCCACAGCCCGTGTTCCTCGGTGAGGACCCGGCAGGCCGGGCCCTGGGCCAGCGCGTGGCCGGTGCTGGCCAGTCCGGCCATCAATAGCAGGAACCGCACGTGGCGGCCCCTGCTGCGGGCGGCGGAGAGCCGGGCCGGCATCAGTTGGCGTCGGCCTTGCGCTCGAACGCCTTCGGCGTGGGCAGGTCCACCGGCACGCCCTTGGCGTCGCAGGTACCGGCCTCGCACAGGCGCTGGCGCAGGCGCGGGGTGGCCTGCACGATCATGTGGTAGATCGTGTTCTGTTCCATGGTGCCGCGGATGGCTTTGCTGCCCGGGCCACGTGCCCAGATGCCGACGTCTTCGCCGCCATGGGTTTCACTCTTGGTCGGTACCAGCGCTTCCTGCATGTAATCGGGGTGCTCGGTGTCCACGTGGCTCAGGTCCGGTCGGCCGGCGGCCGGGTCGAAGCTGCTCGGGTTGTGCGGGTACACCTTCGGGCCGGCTGGCTGCTGGTTGGTGGCGCCGGTATAGCCGGGGCCGTTGGCATAGCTGAGCGTGGTGTAGGGCAGGCCGAGGCCGTCGCGGGCCACGTCCAGGCCGCCTACGCCGTCTTCGCCGCCCTTGTCCTTGACCTTGCCCAGGATCGGGTTGCCGCGGGCCGGGTAGCCGACGAAGTTCAGGGTGTGCGAGTGGTCGGCGGTGACGATGATCAGGGTGTCCTGGTCGGAGGTCGCCTCGACGGCCGCGCGCACGGCATCGGACAGGGCCACGGTGTCGCTGAGGGCGCGGTACGCGTTGCCGCTGTGGTTGGCATGGTCGATGCGGGCGCCCTCGACCATCAGCACGTAGCCTTCCTTGTGCCGGGACAGGGTGTTGATGGCGGCCTTGGTCAGCTCGGCCAGGCTGGGTTCGCCGGACGGGTCGTCCTTGCGCTCGATCTCGTAACGCATGTGGTCCGGCTCGAACAGGCCCAGCAGCGCCGGGGCATTGCGCGCGGCCTGCAGCTGCTTGGCGTTCCAGACATAGGCGCCCTGCGGGTGGGCCTGCTGCCATTCGGTGACCAGGCTGCGCCCGTCCAGGCGCTGGCCGACCTTGTCGTCATACTCGGGATCGCGCTCTTCCACCGTGGTGAATTCACCGCGGCCGCCGCCCAGGGCGACCAGCGGGCCCCGGCCATAGCGCGCGGTGGACAGCAGCTGCTGGGCGATGTCAGTGCAGCCGGCGGCCTTGGCGGCCTCGGGCACGTCGGTGTCGTTTTCCCAGTTCCGCTCGGGCGAGTGCGCGTAGGTGGCCGCCGGGGTGGCGTGGGTCAGGCGCGCGGTGGACACGATGCCGGTGGCCATGTGCGCGCTGTCGGCCAGCTGCAGCCAGGTCAGCAGGCCCTTGTTCAAGCTGTCCGCGCAATCGCTGCGGGTGCCGGCGCTGACACCGATGGCGCCCATGTGGGTCTTCACGCCGGTGGTGATGGCGGTCATGGTGCCGGCCGAATCGGGGGTCTGCGAATCGGTGTTGTAGGTCTTGCTGAACGCCGTGGCCGGGAAGCGCTCCCAGGACAGCAGGTTCTCCTCGCCCGGATTGCCGTTGCGCTGGCCCTCGAAGATGCGCGCGGCCGCCACGGTGGTCAGGCTCATGCCGTCACCGAGGAACAGGATGACGTTTTTGGCCTTGCCGTCCATGGCGCCGCTGCCGGCGGCGCGGGCGGCGCCGCTGCGGTACCACCATTGCGGGGTTTCACCCGCCGGATGGGCGATGGCGGGGACATCGACGGCGATCGCGCCGGGGGTACGGGCCGCGGGGGAGGTGCTGGCGCACGCGCCCAGCAACAGGGTGGCGGCGACGGCGGTCACCAGGCAGGTGGTACGGGACATGGACGCGCGTATCTCACATGTGAAACGGGCGTTCATTATGCAGAACCCTGCAAGGCACGCCGATGACACGCTGATTTTCCGTGCGCGCCTCGTTCCCGCGGCCCGGTTGGGCTAATGTGGCGAGCTGTCGAATTCTCTCTGGAAGGCTCATGAAGCTGGTGTCTGCGTGGTTGCGGATCCCGTTCTGGCAACGCGTGCTGGGTGGCTTCGTGCTCGGTGCGCTGGCCGGCTGGCTGCTGGGGCCGGCGGCGGAACTCTGGTTCGGCCCGTTGGGCGAGCTGTACGTGACGCTGATCAAGATGATCGCGGTGCCGCTGGTGTTCTTCGCGGTGATCAACGCGATCTCCTCGCTGCACGGCCAGAAATCGGTGGCCGCGCTGGGCGGGCGCACGTTCCTGTGGTTCATCATCACTGCCGCGCTGGCGGTATGCGTGGGGCTGGCGGTCGGCACGATCATGCAGCCGGGCACAGGCAACCTGAGCCTGAGCATGGACCACGGCTACACCCCGCGCGAAGTGCCGAGCGTGGTCAAGGTGCTGATGGACGTGGTGCCCTCCAACGTGTTCTACGCGCTGACCGGGATCGGCACGCGGGTCAATGCGGCCGGCGAGACGGTCCTGGCGGCCGGGCGCGGTTCGATCCTGCCGGTGATCTTCTTCGCGGGCCTGCTGGGCTTTGCGATGGTGAAGCTGGGCGACAAGGTGGCCGAGGCGCGCAAGCTGACCGGGCAGATGAGCGACATCATGATCCAGGTGACGCGCTTCGTGCTGGAGATGACTCCGCTCGGGACGTTCGGCCTGATCGCGGGGCTGGTGGGCAGCTACGGTTTCGAGAAGCTGCTGCCGTTGGGCAATTTCGTGCTGGCGCTGTACGTGGCGTGCGCGCTGCACATCGTGGTGGTGTACGGCAGTCTGCTGCTGGCGCATGGCCTGAACCCGCTGAAGTTCTTCCGTGGTGCGGCCCCGGGCATGCAGGTGGCGTTCGTGAGTTCGTCCAGCTTTGCCGCGATGCCGGCGGCGATGCGCTCGATCACCCACAACCTGGGCGTGAACAAGGACTATGCCTCGTTCGCGGTGCCGCTGGGGGCGAGCATCAAGATGGACGGCTGCGGGGCGATCTACCCGGCGCTGTGCGCGGTGTTCATCGCGCAGTACACCGGCGTGCCGCTGACCCCGGAACAGTACATCGTGGTGTTGATCGCCTCGGTGCTGGGCAGTTTCGGCACCGCGGGCGTGCCGGGCACGGCGGTGGTGATGGCCACGGTGGTGCTGAGCGCGGCCAACCTGCCGCTGGAGACCATCGGCTACCTGTACGCGATCGACCGCATCCTGGACATGATGCGCACCATGACCAACGTGACCGGGCAGATGCTGGTGCCGGTGCTGGTGGCCAAGGAAACCGGGCTGCTGGACAAGGCGGTCTACGACAACCCGTCCACTAACCTGGGCGTGGACGAACTGGAGGAGCGGTCGTCCTGACCCGCCCGCCAGGGTCGTGTCGAAAAAGCCCGCGGATGCGGGCTTTTTCGTGCGCGGCCGGCACCCGTCACCGAGCTGAGCAGGCACTGTAACGGCTGTATCAGCCGGTGTAACAGCGCTGATACACCGCGCTGCATGCCAGCAACGACGGGCCTGTCGGCGTCGCCACGGCTTGTTCAGCGGTGGGTGTTGCCAACGAATCTGTAACATCGTGCCCGCCGCGCGACCCGCCGTGGTGGCGCCAGCCCCCGTGTTTGCTGGGTTCTGCCACTTGGCACGAATGCTGCGTTACCCCTCCGCATGTTTCGAAGGAGGGCGCCATGGACAGCGTAGTCGCACACCGCATTCGCCACACCGGCCTCTGGCTGATGGCCGTCGTACTGACGGCACCGGTCGCCGCGCACGCCTCGGGGGCGCGCCAGGGCGTCAAGGCGCAGCCGGGTGAAATCGTGCTGCTGCGCGATGTCTCGACCCGGCCCGCCTATCGGCCCGCGCCGCCCGGCATGGCGCTCATCGCCGATCCCTCGCCCAAGCGTGAGGTGGGCCAGGCGCTGGGCACCTCGACCGGCATGGATGAGTTGAGCGAGGACGACTATGCCGCGCTCGGCTCCAACACCGGCAGTGGCGTCGGCCACGCACAGACCACCATCGAGCGGGTGACCGGCGACACGGTCAACTCGACCCTGGGCAAGGTCACCGACAGCGGCATGTTGTCCGGCGGCCAGTTCAGCAATGCCATCGGCGGCCCGATGGGCGCGGTGACCGGTGCCACCCGCGGCATCGGCGACCAGGTACGCGGTGCGCTGGCGCAGTTCCCGCTCGGCCAACCCGCGGGCGGGCCTGGCAAATGAACCGCTGGCCACGCCTGGCAGTGCTGGCCCTGGTGCTGTCATCGCCGCTGCATGCGCAGCAGGCCGATGACTACGCGGCCATGCTGTCCTACCTCAATACCAGCCGCATCGACGGCCGTGCGCTGTCCGGCGCCGACGGTGCGATCACCGTCAACATGACCGCCGGCGACCTCAACCAGCAGGCCAACCTGCTCGGGATCGCCAATGGCCAGACCGCCCACATCACCGTCGATGCACGCCAGCGGCAAGCCGGCAACCAGGTGCTGTCCGACGGCGCGATGCATGCCAGCGCGAGCATCGGCGGGCAGGCACTGAACGGCGCCAACGGCGTCGCCATGATCAACCAGGCCAGCGGCACCGGCAACGCGACGCGCAACGTCGTCACTGCCACGCTGGCGCAACAGGGCATACGCGAGTCGAACGACGAGGCCTTGGCCGCGTCGGGGGCGCTCGCGTCAGCAGGGGGGCAGGGGGCCGT